>Ga0172366_10001838_pt1 | contig 16566 bp, 21 predicted proteins | sample LakKivSesite69cm_FD_114533 | JGI IMG/M metagenome (GOLD analysis project Ga0172366, IMG submission 114533) | Sediment microbial communities from Lake Kivu, Rwanda - Sediment site 69cm | ecosystem: Environmental > Aquatic > Freshwater > Lake > Sediment | place: Rwanda: Western Province, Lake... | reverse complement strand
TCTTTAAGAAGACGTCTGCCAGGCCCATTATACCAAGACCAAGACGCCTACCATTATCATTCGCTTGTTGTTGGAATGGAAGTGGAGTCTTCTCCATACTAATAATATTATCAAGGAATCGGACAGCTAATCTAACATCAATATCAAACGACGGGAAATCAAAAGATGCTTCCTTAGTATATGGTTTAACCACATACTTTGATAGATTCATCGAACCTAAATTGCAAGAATCACCATGTGATAAGGTCGTCTCGCCACATGGATTAGTTGTTACTGTCTGGAATCCAGGATAATTCTGAGCAGGAATTTCAGAAATGATCTTATCCCAGAACAGAAGACCAGGCTCGCCACGCTTCCAAGCGCACTCGATGATCTTGTCCCAAATCTCACGAGCCTTAACAGTCTTATAAACCTTACCATTAAACTTAAGATCAAAATCCTTATCAGCCTCTACAGCTTTCATGAACTCGTCAGTAATCTTGACTGAGATATTGGCGAATCTGATGTCGTCATTATTCTTAGATTTAATCTCAATAAAATCGATAATATCAGGGTGTGAAACATCCATACTAAGCAACATAGCGCCAATTCTTGCCTTCTGTCCAATCAGTCCAGTTATTCGACTGAAGAAATCCATGAATGAAATAGATCCAGATGAATATCGTGCCGCATTATGAACTGGTGATCCTTTTGGTCGTAATACTGAAATGTCGCTTCCAACTCCACCACCAGCTTTGTAAGTCTCAGCTGCGCGATAGGCCATATCAAATATGCCTTTTACTGAATCTTCTTCTATTGCTATGACGTAGCAGTTCTTCAACGTTACGTTAACGAATCGATTACCCAATCCATACATGATTCTACCTGCTGGTACGAATTTGAAGTCGCGTAACAGTTCAACGAATCGTTTTTCAAATTCTTCTCTTAATTCTGGTTTTTCTGGTTGTACGATGGCTTTCGCCATCCGGCACCACATATCTTCTAAACAGATTTCTACATAATTATTATTCTCGTCACATAGGAGATACTTACTAGCGATTACTGATGCCGCTAGTTCGTTTTTTGTGTATTCTTTGCATTTTTCGATAGCTTGCTGTTTCGTTACTGGAGCGTGCACTGTGGTTGTCCCCGTTGTCTTCGCTGCTAAAATCTCAGCGCTCATCTCGTCCTCCTAGACTGTCTTGTCAAGATCGTCGCCCATTAAAGTCATTACTCTGCCCATGAATTCGGCATCTGACAGAATTTTGTGTTTCAAAGCCATAAGTGAAATTGGCCTCGGTAATACAACGCGTTCTGACTTATCCAATTTCTGTAGAGTTTTAATACATGTCTTTGATAACGCGATGAATTCAGGAGTGATACGACCTTGTTCAAACCATTTGGTGAAATTAGTAATTGATTTTTCATGTTGTTTCATTAATAATATTTCTTCAATATTATCACCCTGAGACGTAAGGAAAGACTTAGTCCGCTGAATTGACTGCACTCTATTATTCAATGTCTTATTCTCTTCCCTTAGTTTGTTAATAACTATTTCTAACATTTTTGAATTATTCAATATTGTGAAACCACGCGATAGCATTTTGCGTTTACTCGCATATTCCACTAATGCTTCTACTACAAATGGTATATTCTCATGTTTTATCTGTAAATTATCTATAGTTTTAATAAATCTCTGGATATGTCTATAGTAGTATGTCTTCGTGATGTCTGTTCCTTCTGGAAGAGCAATGTGGCGTCCCTTCTTTGCCAGTGCTTTCCTTAGAGAACAGACAACTAATCCATCTAATTCTGACAGTATTTGATTCATTTAAAGCTCCATCATGTATTTGAAATACCAAAGGAGACAACATGAGCGAACAAGAGCAGTCTCAACAACAATCATCTTCATCTGAGCCTTCCCAAAGTCAAACTTTGCCTCCGTGGGGTATAAGATTAGAAACATGTACGACAGATGAGGATAAAAACAAAGTAGAAAAGGCAATGAACGAATGGTTAGATAAATTCTCAGAACATCTATCTGACCTCTTAACGAAAAATGGCGTAACGGCATATGCAGTATCCCTAGCCATAACTGGATCTAAAACTCCAATTCTACTGGCCAAAGGACATTTATACACAACAGCAAAATTGTCAGCTTACGCTGCCAAAATGCTGAAAAACCGAGTAGACAAGGATCTAGAAGCCTAACAGTCAAACCCATCTATTAGAAATATCAACGTTATACTTCCTCATAAACCTTATCTTACCATCAGCATAACGCGCATTCATATTCTGAGCATATAACTTAGTCTCAAGCAATTTATTCTTCTGATGATAAACATTCCAACCATCAGAACGACCATGGAAAAGATGAATAAGATTCTCAGTCCTCTCACCAAAAAATCCAGGGAAAGCAGCCAACCTCTTATAAAATTCTGTGTCCTCACAATTATGAACAACTAAACCATTAACGACATACGAATGGGTATTATCGACTTCAAAATTATATACTGGCCCATCATACTTATGTGACGATATTTCATACACTTTACCAAATGTAGATCTACCAAAGGCAGATGATCCTATTAATTTCTCTCTTGGATATATATTTAAGATTTTATTTTCAAATTCCCTATTAACTGTTAAATCATATGAAAATTCAGAATTATTATCAAAACTACCACCACTACGTTTACTAAATGAATGATTAATCCCAAGTCTACGCATCATCCCAGAAGCTAGCATAGCTAAATTAATACTAGATGTATGATATACTAATCTATTTTTCGAACCTTTTTGATGATTTCCATCGCCATCAATCATCCCACCTAAAAGATATTGAATATTACTATCTGACAATGACTTAATAAAATTATACGATAATAATTTTTGTGTGGCTTTATATTTACCAGCTACTGCGTATATTAATTTAGCCAATAATGAATTGAATACTCTAACTTCTCTACAATTATTTTTAATATAATCATATGTCACATTTATTTTATCATTTATTACTTTAACAATTTCCTCAACATGTTCAGCTAGAAATTTCTCATCTTTATGAATATAATAATAAATCACCCTTAATCTCTCTGGAGTTTGAATTACACCTTCCGCTAAATATAACCCCAATAAATAGCTAAATTCGTCCATATTATTAAATATATTAAATTTATTTTTAGAATTATCTAATCGCATTATCTCATATAAATCAAATGAACGCACTAATTCTGGCATAAAATCTGTATCAAGAATTTCGTCACCAATAATAAGATCATTAGCCATCTTCCATGTAAATTCAGAACCATCTTTAACTAAAAATGGATGTTCAGGAGTAACACCTTTTATAGGTAATCTACCAGGAATATAGATATTTAAGATTTCACCAGAATATTGTCTAATTCTTAATTCTGCATGTTCGAATGTTCCTTCATGAGTGTATAATAAATCATTCTTATTAAAAGATTCAATAGCCTTATATCCACTATCAGTAAGTATAAAATTACCAGGGGCAAAGCATCCGTAGCCCACAAAATTATCATTAAAACCACCAATCTCAATATAAGTGTTACTAGTACAACCAAGAGAACCACCCTCAAAATAACCAACAGATCTCATAATTCCATACCCAGGATCAACACGAAGACTAGTAGTAATCCTCTCAGTCGACGGCTGATCCAAATACAAAACATTAGCACCAATATGAACACCAGGATGCTTACACAACAAATTATACATAATCTTGGTATACTCATCCCTAACAATCATATCAGCATCATGAAGAATAACCTTATCAGCCCTAGCATTCATAAAACCAACATTAAAAGCAACACTCTTAGTAAAAGGATGAGCAGGATTAGAACTAGGCGCTAAAACATGACGAACAGTAGACAACTGATCAAGAGATACTCGCTTAACGCTATCTTGTTCAGCTAAAATAATATCAATAATAGGGAATTTCTGTGACTTAATATTCTGAATCACAGCAATAATAGAATCCTTACGCATAATATTAGCATCCTTAAAAGGGACAATATACGAAACAGCAGGCAAAATACTATTATTAGAACAATTAATAAAAATCCTCTTCACATCGCCAGATTTAGCAATAAACTTCCTCTTAGCAGCAATAAGCATCTCAATACGCTCAGAAACAGCTGACTTATCATCATGAATTCTAAAATATTTCTCACTACCATCAACATCATGAAAACCAGAAGGCTGAATGCCACTCAACGAAACTCGATTAGACCAATCAACATGCTCCATACCATAAACGCCAAACTCCTCATCCATAAAACCAACCTTCTCAGCAGCAACATAATCATAAACAAAAACTGCGCCATGGGGCTTCTCAGGAACAGTAAAAATATCAAAACCATTAACCTTCTTCTTCTCACCACGAACAGCCCCAAGCAAACCAGCCTGCCTCATACAAAAATGATGATACTTCGTAGCCAACATGACATCAAAATAGAACCGATCCCAACCAGCATTCAAAATCTCAACATCATCATTGAGAATAATCCTATTCTTAAATCTATCCAAACATCTCATCAATCTATTAGTATTACCAGCAACACCAAGACGATTACTATTATCAATAACAGTCATATCAGGTATACTCCTGATATACTGCTTGACTTCATTATCAGTTGATTCATCACTAATGAAAACAGTAGTCCGTTTTAAATCAGTATATCTTCTAATTGAATCAATAAGCCTACTCAAAGATCCCAACCTATTATAACTCAAAATTCCAATACCAATATCATTAGATATTGAATGATTAGCCTGATTAATATATTGCCTATAATATTTCTCTGCATCTGATAGAATCAATTTAGTCCTCCCGACCACATTCCGCACAGTCCTCTGTTGTGCGCGTTGTGATGCTCTAGAAGGTTGTAACTTTACTTGCGGTTTTATTCTTGCCTTAATAACAGGACGGACAGGTTGAGGTTGTAATTGTGGCGGAGTAGTTTGTGCTCTAGGAGTAACTTTAGGCACTGGCATCTGTTGTCGATTAGAATCAATATTACGTAAAACCTTCAAGTATCTTGGAACATACCTAATAAAATAATCAGGCAAGACCTTTCTCTGGTTGTGTGCAAAAGTCTCAACGATTTTATCTGGACCAAGTAAGTGCACTTCATTTCTATTAGGATTTATAAACTCAATGTTCCCCATCCCCATCGCTCCTAATGTACTCTATAACATCTCTAAGGTCAGGTTCCTCTATATTATCTATCCTAAACCACTTATTAGAAATCTCAACAAAACGAGGTAAATTAGTTTTGAAATTAGACTTATATTTTTCAATCACATCGGAATCAAACCACTTGTCACCAGCCCTCTTGGCACAGATATCCAAGTGCGCATAAACATACAACAAAACCACACGATGACCCTTATCCAAAGCTCTCCTGAAATAATACTCCATCGCATCGAACGAAGCACAACAAGTATCATAAATTATAACTTCATGATTATTCATATCAAATGAAGCCTCTAGCTGATCTAGCGAGCAACGCCATGATACAATATTAGTCTCTGTCTTCTGGTTATCATCTAAATCATCATAATCGGGCGGGAATAAAAACTTCGGAGAAATAACCAAAGCACTATCACCCAACGCTTTATCTAGCTTTTCTACAACATACGTCTTACCAGAGAATGGAAAACCAGCCATGAATATTACCATGTCGTTATTTATATCTTAAGACTGAACACGTTGAATTTTCTTCTTATACTTCAGCACACCACCAGAAACAACCTTATTCGGAGTCGGAAGACTTTCATCAGTATTTGGCGGAACATTAGCCGGAAAATCCTTTGCCTGCTTCATAACTGATGACTTAAATTCAGGGATATACTTCTTCTTTTTCTTCGGTTCAACACGCCTTCTTTGCATCCCAAGAGTAAGAGGTTTACCACCAAGTGGAATCATTGGTATAGCTAAACCACCACAACCAGTAAGTTCATTTAGCAGCTTTAACTTCACTATTCAACACCCCGTACAATGGCACAATTTCATCGCCCCGTACAATAATTTTGAAGCTAGACGGCTTCACGATTACCCTCTTAGCCTTAGATTCCTTAGCTTTAATACGCAGCTTCGAAAGATTATCATCGTCAAGAATAACAGGATCACCAATAGATTTCTGCATCGGAATCTTCTGCTTACCAAAGAAATCATTAAGATATCCAGGCCCACACATCTTATCGAGCGAAACCCTAAAATCAACAAGAATCGGATTCTCTGGCTCAGAAAAGTACAAAATACACTGATCAATACCAACTAATCTAATAGTATTAATCAGCTTTGAAAAATGATTCTCAGTTATATTCTTAATACCCTGCGTATAAGGATGATCCTTCTCAGGATCAAGAATCTCACCAGCGAACGTAGCAGTCCTAATACAAATGTGACCCTTAGACCGCTTGAATATAAACATAAATCCATTTGTATCAGAAAAATACTCCAATGGATATACAAATTTATCCTTAAACTCAGGCACAGAATCTACATTAATAAACGGATAATACCTAATAGGATCAGGGATCACTATATTATCATTGGTCAATGTACCACACTCCATCCTGTATAACAGCGTATTCACCACCCATGGACTTTCTTAATTTCATTAACGGCACACGCCTGAGCTTTGTCTGTCTCTCCTCCTCAGACATCAAAATCAACAATTTAGGTAATTTCTCTATCAGAACCATAAGATCATTCTTATCAATACCCATAATGATGCCATACCAATGACTAAACCACCCATGCCAAATTATAATATCGCCAACTTTCGGTTTATATGTTGCAAAAGAACCAAAACGAGCTAGCTCAACCGAAACAGGTGCTGAACTAAGCCTGTTCTTCTGGATTTGCACTTCCATCTTTTTCATCCTCTACAAGGAACAACCTTCTATTATATATATCAAACTCGAATGTTCCCTCAGGCAATTTCCATCTAATAGCAAATCCATGACGCTTACCACCCATACGATGCTCTATCAAGCCATCAACATTAAATCGTAATTGCGAAATATCCCATACTACCATATTAGGATTTACATCATCATCCACTCTCTTAGCTTCAGCAATAGCTGTCTTAATCTTATCAATAGTCTCAGCTTTCTTCTTCACAGCATCCATACCATCAACCAATAATTTATATATAGACATATCCCTACTTGGACTCTCAACAGTCGTACTCAATTTCTGCTTTGTGTCCTCATCAGTCCATGCCAATTTAGCCTTAACCGATATAGGATAACTATCCTGTGATAAATTAAGTATGGCAGTAATCATTTCTACTAATTGAGATTTATTCTCAATTCTGACAGGCTCTTCAAACTTCTTAATTAATTTGTCACGATCCTTCTCTTTGATCTGTGACTTGCGTATCGGCGCTGCCATCGCTTTTCTTCTCCGTAGTATCGCTTTGCGCTTCCGTGGTACTCTCCTTAAGCTCGGACGGCTCGCTGGCTATATCGGGGGCCTCCGGCGTATCACCCATATGCACCTTTTGATGCAAAAGCACAAACGGATATCTATCAAAAAGACGCTTAAATAATTCATGAACCACGTTAGAAATCCTATGTATGAAAAACAACCATGCAACACAAAGAACAATTGAATAATATATATTATACCAACCCTGTGGATAAAATGTTGATAAATTAGTATATCTAATACCAATAGCTAATCCAAAAGGAATAGCCACCCATACAGATAAGCAATACCCACATTTCAGTAATTCACCAAGAAACCATGGATTAATCCTAGCTAGAAAATTCCTAACCTTAAAGAATATATCACCATCAACAATAATTTCTGTAATCGCTTCAATAGCGACAATCATTACTATAATCTCAAGAATCATACTGGCTCCTGTTTCCTACAAGACCTATTAGTACACATCATATAGAATACTATTCCACCATGATCTCTTCTAACAATCCTATTCATAGGCCAACCACAAGTACAGAGTTTAGTCTTCGGTATTCTCTTACTAGTAATACCGGCAATGCCTTTGTTTTCAAGCTGGACTTGGCTGTGGCTGATCTGTACTCTCTTGATTACCACTGATTTCTTTCTGTTCCCGCAGCATCCCATGTTGTTCTCCTTTAACAGTATTTTTAATACTAATTAATTCCTTCTCCAACCCTAAATATATATCCTTGAAAGTCGCAGGATTACTCCTAGATGGTACTTGCTCAAGAAGCCAAGCCCATCGCATCCCATTACTTTTAATTATCCAACCAAAAAACGCAACAGGAGCCTTATGTGGAGACAATTCAAACGAATATTTATGATGTGATGCGCAAAGAAGAATTCCATTAGCCACGACATGCCTATGTGATGTCATCTCACGGGGTATTAGATGGTGCGCTTGCAACCAATCATTAGAATCGCAAATTGCACACTTAGCACCACCATGTATAAACACCAATTCTTTCCATGCTTTGTCTGCCTTATTACGCCATAACCTACTATTTGGGTCATCTATCTTCTTCTGTAATTTGCTCTTTTTCTTCGGTTTCTTCGGTTTCTTCGGCTTCTTAGGTTTCTTCGGTTTAAATTTAGGGCAAGGCCATTTATTACCACAGACGCAAGATAATTGCTTCACACCTCCCGCGTCCGTCCATTCTTCTGGATGATGATTATTCATTGGATACCTTTTGGGGCAACCCACCGTTCAGATGGGTTGCCCCGCAGTTTTTTACTTTAGTTACTCGATCCAGCTAGACTTCGGCAATGACCGCCTCTTGCCATTGACTTCATCACAACCATCCCTGACGCCCTCAAAGAAAGCACAAACCAAATCCCTCTGGTCCTGTGACAGATATGAAGTGCTATCAGGAATCGGACAATAGAAATCAAGCACAGCAGAAGCGGAAATGATAGCAAGTTTCACAGGATCTGGCACATTCTTAAACAAACTAGAAGACAGGAATTGCTTCACTTCTGCAGCAGTCAGCAGCTTCGATCCGTCCTTGAAGTACGGCAAAATCTGATCATTGACATTCTTCGAAAGAACGAGTGAAGCTTCTTTGGCCCCTGCCGGATCTTTCTTTGCCCACGCGTCAAGACCCTTCTTAGTGCCGAATTCAGCACCATCATGAATAATCGTGATTAGTGTCGGCTTATTCTTGGAAATCCATTTCGCTAGTTCTACCGGATCTGTTGGCGGCAGCAGCTTTCCGGCATCGCACCCTGGAATCATCACCAGGGCAAACGAACACAACGCTAACAACGCGAAACGTCTCTTCATGTCTTTCTCCTTTAAATGATTGACCCCAATGCCAAACTTATTATCTTTCCACCCAAAGTAGTGGCCATTTGAATCCAAAAAGCCTTAGTCTCCTGATCCTGCTTATATATCTCAGCTAATTTAACTGCATTATCAGCATACATATTAACCAATATAGAAGTATCCATCTTCTGATAAATTAACTTTAAAGCAGCTAAATCTTGCCCACTAGAGCATAAATATAAGAATTGCTTAAAAGTATCTCTACCAGCTTTCAAAATCATAAATCTATTAGCTACCATATATTCAATAACAGCATTCGTAATTTTAACCTGTAAATCGCTACCATCCCTGTCCTTTACAGTTATAGGACTATTCTGCGATTCTGTTGATCGCGTAATCATCTGATCAAACCAACCTTCGTCCAGACCTTTAGTACGAACATTCTTAACAGCATCATAAATTATCTTGACGTGCGAACCATTCATACCACAGTAGCCACTATAATATTCTGGACAACTTACATCCCAGGTCTTGACAGCTTGCCAGATAGCCTCGAATGTCGGGTCTTTCATGTCCTCAGGTGTAGGATTTGGCATTTCTTCCTGAGGATTGGTCGGGTGTACCTCATCTCTACTCACTTTTCTTCTCCTAAAAGAAGCTTATATGCGTCTCTAGTCATCTTAACGAATTGGCGTAATTCCTCAATATCAATATCTTCCTTATTATTGATTCTATCAGACAGAGTTGAAGCCTTAGCATAAACATCAATACTAATTGTCTTTCCTTTCTGCTTCAGGATGTCAAATGTTGCACGTGTACCAAGTACAAACTTTTGTAATTCATCCCTAGATGGTTTCTGATCACTGTCAATCCGATCACAGATAATATCTGTGATAACATACTGTTCTTTTATTACTTCTTTAGTACGAGACGTACAGCCAACTAGGACCAAAGTCAATGCGACAAATATAACAACTTGTTGCTGTCGGTTGTAACGCATATTATCCTCCAAAACCTTATTTACTGAGCGCACCAAAGGATGTTACGATCTTTCCAGCCTCCGATGACATCCCTTTTATTTTTAGTTCCATGAGTTTAGTAATAAAAGCCTTAGCGTCATAACTTTGAGTACCCTTAAATGAATTTATTATGAAAGACATATTCTCAAGAACGAAAGGAGACAATGATAGATCAATCAATAATCTATTCCTAATATAAATATCATATCCAGTCTCTAATAAAAAAGAGACTTTCTCAGTAGATTCAGTAGACAATTTAGCTGATGTTACTTTTCCTACTTTATCGTATCCGGCAATATTATCGCCGCTTTCTCCTTGAAGACATCTAATATCAACAACGTCTTCAGCAATAGTATGTGTAGTATCACTACTCATTGGATTATATATGCACACATTATGATGTGTGTAGACTATTTGTCTGAAGTCTCCGTCGCTGCTGATTATTATTAGTTTGTCATTTGTGAAGAGTTTGCAGTATGCGTATATTAGGTCGTCTGCTTCTTGACCGAATCTCTCGTACATCTTCACTCCGAGTATTGGGAATAATATTTTGGCTTTTATTATTAAATCGTCAACTAGATTGTCTATTTCCTCTTTCCGTTCTCTATTTGCTTTATATTCTGGATAGATCATCCGTCGCCATAGTGTTTCTCTGCCTGAGTCCCAAAAAATGTGTAGTTTATTTGGGTTCATTTTCCTCATATATGAGCAGAGGAATCTGAACAGGCATGCAAGCATTCTACCCGAATGCTTGTCTTGCTCTTGTATCGAACTATCGGAAAGAACTGCGTATACTGCTCTGTATACGCAGTTCTTTCCGTCCACCAGCATCGTTATCATTCTGACATCTCATCAAGCAGGTTCTTGAGTTCAGGGTCTTCTTCTTCAGCAACTTCCTCAGCCGCAGCCTTCGCTGGCGCTGCCTTCGTAGCCGCTGCCGTCTTCGTAGCCACTGCCGCAGTCTTCACCGGAGGCTTTGGCGCTTCTTCTGCCACTTCCTCAGGTGTTTCTTCCTCGGCAGGAGGTGCTTCCCGCTTCTTCTTCAGACCGCCTTTGACCACGCCCTCGACCGCAACGTCAGTCGTAGCCACAGTCACAGCCTTCTTAACGGCGGCAGGTTTCCGGACTTCGATCTTCTCGTCAGCATCATCTGCTTCCGGAGTGCCGTATTTCGAGCCAAGCTTGGAAACAACTGCGTTGATCTTGGCCAGATTACGAGCGGCGAATTTACCTGGAAGGTAATGTCTCCGATCCAGGATTTCCTCGATCTTAGCTTCGTCAGCAGTCTGGTCTTTCTTCTTGACCATTGGGCCACGAGAGTTCGGAAGGAATTGAGACTGCTCGTAGGTGTTCTGCTTACCCTTCTTCTCAACCACGATCTTGAAGGTGTAGCCGTCAAGAGGATGCCAGAAAGCACCGGTAGGTCTAGGCTCTTCAGCCGTACCAGGATTGTCATTCTCCATGCATTCAATCATTCTGTCGTAGCATGTCTTCGGCAGATTGATCCACAGTACCTTACCACGCACATTCTCAGGATTCGCTGATGTATTCAGGAAGTAAGCATTCACTGCGTACCCAGTCCTAGACAAGTAAGTCTGTCTAATCCTGGCACGCGCATCCTCGTCATCATTCTCCCTCAGCATCTCAAATCCAATGTCACACAGTGGGCATTTCTCGCCATCATGCGTTCGCGGGCATTCCAGTCTCTCATTCATGATCCAGTGGTTGCCATTGTTGTGGTACCACAGGACCGAACTCGTCTTCGCCTTGCCTGTTGAGCATACATCGCCTTCTTCCAGCGGAGGAAGTATTCGAATGTAATACTCAATCTTCTCCTTGTCCTTTGCCTTTGGCGGAATGAACTGGTCTGGATCTCTCCGCCCCACATTCTCAGCAGCAAGCTTCTCCTTTGCTCTCTTCAGCATCTCTTCTGGACTCTCAAACTTCCTCACTCTACACTCTCCTTTCAGCTCGTCCTTCGTTCTTCTCGCTTGAACCCACTCAGGCTCCTCAGCGCGTCAAACTTCCGGATCAGGTCTTGAACAACCGCCTTTAACTTCGTTTCCTTGTGCTTCTCCCTCAAATACCGAGACTCCATGTCACGAAGCATAGGATCAGCACCAGTCAACTTCTTAAGATCAGTACTCCTAACATCAAGCCCCTTAGAACGTAACTCAGAAGAAATAGACTCCCACACCTGCCCCTCTTTGGAGCGTAATTGCCCTTCTAAAGTCTCGACGAGGTACGCCTGGTCAGCAAGAATCTGGTTGTAGAAGGCAATCATTTGTGGGGTATTAGCCAACTGTTCTTCAAGAAGCTCAAAATCTATAGACAATTCAGGAGTTACATTACGTGTATAAATCTTAGCACCAACACGTAATCTTAAACAAAATAGATGATTAGTGATTTCTGGATCTACGTTATCATCAATCCAACTCATGACCCATTCCCTTCACTCTTCTCGCTGCTCTCTGCTCTCTTCACCCAAGCCGCTCTGTCAAACCCTGCACTCTGCTTGCTACTCTCAGAAATCTCATTCTTCTCTCTGCATGCCCATCTCTCTTTTTTAAATACGTTCGGACTCGTCGGAACAACACTATCTGGTTTACTCCTCATTCCAACCAATTTCCTAGCATCCTCATCCAACAACCTCTGCTTCTCTTCCTCTTCCTTGACACGCTTATCGTCACTAATCCTCTTCAATCTCCGAAATAATTTATTTTCCTTAACCTGCTTAATACGCTTCCTACGCTTCTTCAACTTCTTCTTACCAGGCATTCCTGCCACTCCTTCCACTTAGTACCACTACTAACCTTCACCGGCATCACATAATTCATAGGCTTAACCATAATTCCAACTGCCTTATCAACCACACTCTTAATATCAGTATGACTGCAAGACATAACTATCGAATCGTGCATCTCAGTAAGAATATACTCCGGTAATAATTTATAAAAATTAATAAGTACAAAATGCATCATATGAGCAACACTACCCTGAAACTGAGCATTAAAAACACTCAACTCATTCCTATCACCCTTCAAATAAAACCTCCTACCAAGTATACTCTCAAGATACCCAACAGAACGCAACTTATCAAGACGATCATTAAGAAAATCCTTAAACTTAGGATATATCTCAAAAACAGGATGATCAAACTTAAACGAATACAACGACTTAAGAAATAATCTCTTAACTAAATCACGCCTATCACCAGTAGCTTCAGATATAAAATCATATGGATCAGATACCTCAAAAGATCTCAACATAACATCATCATCGGACATAATAGCAGCCATACGCAAATCAGCAGACAACCAATCCAAATGGACAAAATTAGAAAAACACTGCATAGATCTAATCTCATCCTTCTCAGACGTACCCTGAACATTAAAACCAGTAGTAGATGACCTACCACTAAAAGTATCCATATGATAAATCGGATACTTCTTAACATTAAAAAACAAAATCCCAGTATTCTCAAGTACCTGATAAACAACCGAAGCATTAGCCCTAATCTTCATCCACTCAGAAGACTCCTGCTTAAATTCACTAGCAGCAGCGATCAATGACTTCTTAGGATCATCACCAATCTTGATCAATGGAATAGCAATATCATATACATCATAATTAACATTACGAGGCAAATTGAATGCCTGAACATGCGACTTAAAATCATTAATCATACATGGTTCATTAAATAATTCCCTAAAAGCGATTATATTATTCTCTATCTCATAAATCGTCTTATGTGTGCCTTTGAGGTAGAAATAATGCCATTTAGCAGTTTTGTCAATTATTAAGGACAACAGTGGTACATGAGGATATTTTGTATAATCAAATAATGTGATTATGCGTCTCATTTTTACCAAATATTACTTACTTTTTAGTTATAAAGTGTTTCCGCTTAGGGTTATGCTTACCAGCCTTCTTCAGATTATTGATCATATCATCACGCTCACCCCGCTGCCGCATATGAGCATACGGATCATTATTACGTAGAGTATGAAGATTCATATCCCTACGACAACCTGCTCTATCACAATAACCATATCCACGAATATATGATGGTACTAATGTCTTAAAAATAATTTCTGTATCAGTTGATGAGCATTTTGGGCATTTAACCTTTGGCTTTTCCTTCATGCCATGGTTAGTCTCGAACTCATGTTTACATTTCTTACAACCATAATCGTATCTCATGAAGGCTCCTTTTCTTGTTTCCTCGCATGTTTATATTTCCATTTTATACCTTCATTGAGTGTTTATATATTAAAATTATTGAATAAACATTTATCGCTACAAATACTGATCTTTTCTCACATAAATGTTTAAGGAAGACAGATTCAAGAAAGAAATTCTCTAAAATCTTCTTACTATAGTCATGCAAGAATAATAAATTCATATTTATATGTACAGGATTCTTCATCCATATTTCAAATTCCCTAATTGGACGTGTCGGAACTTCAATAGTTATAGGATTCCAAACTGGTTCCTTACGCCAATTCTTGTCATTACCCTTCCCAGTTGAGAAGGCATAAGTAGGACGATCAGCATGGTACAAGATCTGCTGATGATCGCCTATCTGCACAAACCAACTCATGCTTCTCTCATCCTCATAGTATAGTAATTGACGAATGCATCAATCGACTGGAATTTAGGACCATTCCTATTCTTAGCAATATAAAACCGAAGACCGGCATTAGAAATATCTTCCTTATCTTCCTCCTCAGAACCCTTATACTCAGACTTAGTCTGATTCAAAGTAATAATATAATCAACAGACATCGTCTTACCATAACTCTCAGCTACCTTATCTAACTCAATGAACTTATTACTATCCTTCCCTTTACCATTAACATTCTCATTGCCGCCACGATTCGTCTGGAAGGCAGTAAAAACAACGACCTTTTCCTTCTTCGCTAAACGACAAACCTCAGTAGCAACCTTCTTCTGAATGTTATAATCCTTATCAAACATCTTCTGATTACGAGAAATCAACAACTCCATATAATCAATAATTACCACATCAATTTTAATACCATACTGCCTCTTCAAAACAGCAATATTCATATGAATAATATCGACAGAAATGTCGTCAGGAGGATACTCAACAATCACTAATTGACTCTTATAAGTATCCTTCTTTTGTAGAAGGCTAGCTCTCATCTTCTGTTGAACATCCTCTGAATATCTGGCATCAATCCACTGATTAGTAAAACAACCCAAATATCGAGCAGCCGTCTTCATCTTAGTTAATTCCATTGTGACATGTAATACATTTTTCTCAGCTAAAATAGAACCAGCACCATTATTAACAAGAAAAATACTATTATGACTAACAATGCCGGATGTATAATATAGATGTGGCGAACCAATTTCGATATCATATAAATCCATGATTTTGTGGTCAGATATAGTAAAATCTAACTCTAAATTTTTATAACCAACTAATTTATCAATATTAACATTTAAATCTTTTGCAAATTTCTCACCATTATTGGTTAAAATTTTATGATTTGGATCACATATTAATTCTCCATGTTTAGTTTTTATAATTTTAGTTGGACCAGTTTTGATATATTGAAACCATTTAATATAATTAAATCCATCTGGGCCAAGAATTTTATAAATTCGATTATCATTGACATTTGATATATATCCAAATTCAACTTCTTTATATTGATTTGTCTTTGTAATTGATTTAATTTTCATTACTTAATTCCTTTAGAATGTTTACTACTTTTTGCGGATTTTTCATGATATCTGACTCCCATATCTTAATAAACTTATATCCAAGCGACAATATATATTCTTCTTTTATTTTATCCTTTTCTACTTTTCTACCACATAGAAACTTTTCAGAATGCCAATAATCACCATATACCTCTACAATTACACCATTAATTATAAAATCAACAACATAAATGTCAATTGGGCATTGATACTCAAATTTAATACCTAAACCTAATAATATACCATATATTATTAATTCTGGTTTTGTAACAGTTTTTGGGATTTCAGATCTTATAACAGCTAAACGTCGTAACGTTTCTGGTTTATGTTTCTTACCATAAAAACCGTTATTTTGACCTTTACTAAATAAACTCCTATATTTAGAAGCTTCTTCCTCAGTCATGCCAGTTCTATTCATAATTTGTTTAATACTTGATGGGTTATTAGTTCCTATATTATGTCTTACTAATGATTCTTTATGTTTAGAAGATATATTTTTACTTTGAATAGAAGATATAATTGTTACAATTACGTCTATATCTGATATACCTTTAAACAAATAG
>Ga0172366_10001836_pt1 | contig 16572 bp, 12 predicted proteins | sample LakKivSesite69cm_FD_114533 | JGI IMG/M metagenome (GOLD analysis project Ga0172366, IMG submission 114533) | Sediment microbial communities from Lake Kivu, Rwanda - Sediment site 69cm | ecosystem: Environmental > Aquatic > Freshwater > Lake > Sediment | place: Rwanda: Western Province, Lake... | reverse complement strand
GGGTGTTTAAGATTATAACCAATGTATGTATAACTAAAGGAAAGGTATTTGAATTTATTAAATTCTCTATTAAACCTCGGGTAGTCTGTCTGTCTCACAAACTGTAATGGAGTAAGCCCCATCATGTCTATGCTGTAATGTTTCAATTCGAGGAACATCGTCGCACTGTCAGGGATGATCCTCATGATGTATCTCTCAATATATGGTTTGCCCTCAAAGTATTGCTCATTCGCCAAAAGTACAACGCGATCGCCAGGGATCCATTCTTTAAAAACATACGGACCTGTCCCCACCGGTTTCCGGGAAAGGGGGGATGTTGTGATATCACGGCCTTCCAGGAGGTGTCTTGGGAGTATGGCGGTAGACCAGCTTATAAGCGCAGGTGCAAAGGGCTTACCGTATGTCACCTTAAACGTGTAGTCATCGAGGACCTTTGCTTCCTTGACGAGTAAGAAGTCCCCCGCATAGGCGGTTGGCGTTTTCGGGTCAACCGTTACTCTATATGTATACATCACGTCATGGGCAGTGAATGGTTTTCCGTCATGCCATTTCACATTCTTCCTTAAATGGAACACTATGGATAGGTTGCTCCTGGAAAGCTCCCATGATTCTGCAAGGTCACCAACAATATTGAGGTTTTTATCGTATTTGACAAGACCGTTATATACAAAAGATGCAACATCATGGGATGGGCTATCCGTTGAAAGTATCGGTATCAGGTTTGATGGCTCACCAATCGATGCAGTAATAATCGTATCACCGTATGTCGGTGTTCCAGGATTATCATACAATGCCACATCCTCTCTCTGAGAGCATGAAATGGACAAAAAGATAAATAATGCATATATAAGAAGTCTCTTCACAGGCATTTTGATTTCCGTTATTCTAACAAAGGTAAAACTTAAAGTAAAGTTAGGCATCTTAAGTATTTGAGCAGGATTAAAAAACTTGTGGATGTTTGTATAAAGTCTTCTTGAAAAAAGGGGGTCAATGTTGTAATTATCATAGTATGGTTTAAGCAATGGGATATAAAAATCGCACGCACAAAAATAGAAGACGATTGTTTATCCTTTTTTTCTGCCTATTAGCTTTTCTGGCAATTTCAGTAACCTTCCTTATAAGGTTTTCAACAAAGTACATCAAGACAGAGCTTGAGCAAGCCCTTGGAGACAATGTAAAAACAGAGACCGTAGCTATTGGTTGGGGTAGTATCCATGTGAAAGGCCTGGTATTCATGAAGGATGGCGAGATTTCAGGCAGGATAAAACAGCTCAGTATCAGACCAGATTTTTTTAGTTTATTGAAACGAAGCATTTCCATCTCAAGCCTTTACTTTGAGGAGCCTTATTTCAAACTTCAGATAAAAAAAGATGGTCAATTAGTGATACCAATTTCTATACCTGAGAGTAAAAAACAGACAACCCCGGATACGAAAGAACCAACGACGGTGAAGCTAAAAAAGATTTACGTGAAGGATGGAAAAATCGATTTCGAGGACAAAAGACCTGTCCGGCCCACAATAGTGCAAATAACAAATCTTAAGGGAAGACTGGATAATCTGTCATTTCCACTAAAAAACAATCCTTCATATTTAGAGATTCAGGCAAAGGTGAGCGGCACATTGTTGTCTGGGTTTATAAAATGTAAGGGGCATACAAATTTTAAAACAGGTGTTTCCAACGTACAATTTAATGTTCAAGGAGTAAATGTCCTGGACGAGTTTGACAGATCAGTGGTGAGCGCTGAAGGTGTCAGCTTCCATCTTTCCCGGGAGAGAGAGGAGGACCCAAGAACCCTTCTTTCTGGCGTTATCATTACAAGACCACATTTCAGGATCGAGGTTGACAAAAAGGGGGAGATTGCGCAACCAGTTGCAGGGGTTAAACCTTCCCAGAAACCTTCAAAAGAGCAAAAGCATGCAGTGGTAGCGATAAAAGACCTTCAGATAAGGCAAGGAACACTCCTCTATCTGGATGGCAAGGTTTCACAACCAGCTCACTCTATAAAAATCGATGGCATAGAATCAACTGTTAAGGATATCGATTTTCCGCCCGAGGATAAAAAAACAAGTTATACCCTATCAGGCCAGACTGTGGGAAAGAACAGCAGGGGAGCCATCGCGATATCAGGCATAACGAACCTCAAATCAAAAGACACAACTGCAAAGATAAAATTAAAAGATATTGATCTGAGAGACCCTGTATTGAGAACAAAGGTGACCTGGAGATTTCAAATGGTTTTCTCACCATGAATATGGACCTTGGAGTACTAAAAAGACATATACACGCACCGGGAACAGTGGTACTCGGGGACCTTCAATTTAAGTCTACAAATGGATTCCAGGACGTCTTTCTTGGAGTTCCAAGGTCTCTGGTGATGAATTTTCTTAAAACAGGTAACAATGAGATCGTCCTGGACTTTACTGTTGAAGGTGACCTTGATAATCCAAAATTTGACATCAGAGAAAGCCTCCTGAGAAAATTGACTGTAGGTCTTGCTGGAAAGGTAGGTCTATCCGTGAAAGAGACTGGAGAATCATTGATTATACTCGGTGGTAAAGGAATCAAAGAGACTACAAAAACATTGAAGAAGGGAATAGATAAATTTTTAGGAGGCAAGTGATAAGCATGAATTGAGACATACGGGTCAGGGAACAAATTGGATATAAAAAAAATACTTTCATGGTGTCTGTTTGACTTCGCCAATTCAAGTTACTCCGCTGTTATCGCTGCGGTAATCTTTCCTGTCTATTATACAAATGTAATAGTTGGAAATGAATGTGGTAAGGGTGATTTATGGTGGGGTAGAGCGATCGCTTTAAGCATGGCGATTGTGGCAATAAGCTCCCCCTTCCTCGGTGGAATTGCTGATTACGCAAGGATAAGAAAGAGATTGCTTGCCCTTTATACCCTCCTCTGCATTGCTGCAGTGGCTTCTTTATATTTCCTTCAAAAGGGCATGATTATTGAAGGCTTCATTCTTATTGTCCTTGCAAATATTGGACTGGAAGGTGGTATTGTTTTCTATAATTCCTTCCTCCCGGATATTACAGAAACAACGCACCATGGCAGGGTATCCGCCTGGGGCTATGGAATTGGTTATCTGGGTTCCATACTTTCACTATTTCTGGCCCTTTTCCTGATAAAAAATGGTTTTCTGAACATCACATGGCCTGTGGTGGCTCTATTTTTTGGAATATTCTCCTTGCCTGCCTTTCTGTTTCTTCCTGCAGACCTTAAGAAAGAAATAAAAATATCCCGTGCGGCAAAAAGTGGTCTTCATTACACATGGAAAACTTTAAGAAAGATATGGTCGAATAAAGATCAGAGGAGGTTCCTGATAGCCTATCTCCTATACGAGGATGGCGTGAACACGGTTATAGTCTTTTCAAGCATATTTGCTGCCACAACCCTTCAATTCAAATCCGAGGAATTGATCGGTATGTATATTATTGTGCAGACTACAGCCCTTATAGGGGCATTCTTTATGGCAAGACCAACAGATTACTGGGGGCCCAAAAAGGTAATTACCATATCGTTGAGCCTGTGGATTGCTGTCTCTTTTGCCGTCTTTTTTGTTCAGGAAAAGGGTCATTTTATGATTATCGCTTCCGTTGCAGGGCTTGGCCTTGGCACAGTGCAGGCAGCAACGAGGGCATTCTATACCCAATTTATTCCAAAAGGACAGGAGTCAGAATATTTTGGTGTTTATACCCTTGTAGGCAAATCATCGGCAATTGTTGGTCCCCTTGTGTTTGGCTATACATCTTCAATGTTGGGAAACCAGAGGCCTGCCGTATTATCGGTTGCCTTATTCTTTCTCGTGGGGTTAATTATTATCCAGACGGTTAGAGGTGGAACACCAAATGTAAAAACGAGATCAATTGATAAATCCTGAGAAATTGATAAAAAATGATGTCAAAAAATAAAGGGAAAAAATTCCCAAATAACACTTATGGAGAAAAACAAGAGGGAGGTGTTTCTAATGATCCCAAAGGGATTGATAGAAAGATTCTATGAGGCAGCGAATATCCAGAGATGGAACGATCATGTAAGGCCTGTTGAATTCACAGAACTGGATAAACAGGCTCACAAAATGATTATTGCCTATGTGCTGGCAAAATTTGAAGAGGCCGAACGAGACCTCAAGATAAATTGGATAAATCTTATAGAGGGTAGTATTTTTGAATTCCTCCGCAGGGTGATATTAACAGACATTAAGCCGCCCGTTTTTCACAGTATGATGGCTAAAAAGGGTAAAGAACTGAACGAGTGGGTCTTAAAACAATTGGAAAATGACATACATGATCTACCAGGAAACTTTAAGGTACATTTTAAAAACTATTTATCCGACAATAATTACGCCAGGTTTGAAAAGAGAATCCTGAAGGCTGCCCACTTTCTCGCTACAAACTGGGAATTCAAGATCATATACAATGTTGTCCCCTTTATTTATGGCATTGAGAAGACAAAAGAAGAGATAGAGAATCAGATAGAAGACCACTACGATTTAATTGGTGTCCAAAAGATATCTTTAAAGAAAAAATCCTATGGATTTGTGGACCTCTGCGGTCAACTCAGATTTCAGCAAAGGTGGGCCCAGACCCCACGAATACCTAAAACATCTGTTTTGGGCCACATGTTAATTGTGGGAATGCTTTCTTATCTATTCTCCCGGGAGATAGAAGCATGTACTAAAAGAACATATAACAATTTTTTTGCTGCCTTATTCCATGACCTCCCTGAAGTGCTGACCAGAGACATAGTTTCACCGATAAAGAGGTCGGTAGAGGGATTACAGGAAATAATAGAAGAGTATGAAAAGAAACAATTTGAAGAAAAATTACTTCCCTTGCTCCCGTTATCATGGCATGAGGAAATAAGATACTTCACAGAAAACGTATTTGAGAATAGAATCAAAAAAGATAATAGGGTTATAAAGGATATTTCAGTTAACAAAATAAGCAGCCACTACAACAGAGATGAATTTTCGCCAGTAGATGGGGAATTAATAAAGGCCTGCGATGACCTTGCTGCCTTTATAGAGGCTTCACTTTCTATAAGACATGGCATACAATCACGTATACTCGAAGAAGGCAGAAAAAATATCTATAAAAAGTATAAAACAAAAAAAATTGGCGGACTATATGTAGGGCAGATGTTTGATTACTTCTTTAAGTAAAATTATTGCTTCTAAGAAGTTTTTACCTGAATTTGTGATATTCTTTATTTCTTTCGTAGAGTAACTTGAGCCCTCTTAAGGTGAGAAATTCATCCACCTCATCGATAGTCTCTGATTCTTTATATATCAGGCTGGCAAGACCCCCTGTGGCAATTATATATGGGTCTGTTTTTACTTCTTCTTTCATCCTTTTTACTATCCCATCCACAAGGCTCACATATCCGTATATGATACCTGATTGCATTGCATATACTGTATTTTTCCCTATGATACTTTTTGGCTTAATCAATTCTACCCTTGGAAGTTTAGATGCCCTCTCAAACAGGGCTTCAAGGGATATCATAATCCCGGGCGCAATAGCGCCTCCTACATACTCCCCCTTAGATGTTATATAATCAAAGGTTGTTGCCGTACCAAAATCGACGATAATGAGGGCCCTTTTATATTTTTCATACCCTGAAATTGCATTTACAATTCTATCTGCTCCAAGCTCAGAGGGGTTTTCATAAAGGATGGACATTCCGGTTTTTATCCCCGGTTCAACGAGTATTGGTCTTATACCAACATATTTCCGGCAGATAATTTCGAATGGAATCAAAAGTGGTGGAACTACACATGATATGACGGCACTGTCTATCTGGTTAAGCTTGATTTTTTCAAAGTAAAGCAAGCTATTAAGCAGTATTGCATATTCATCTACTGTCTTCTGAATTGATGTGCTAAGCCTCCAGTGATTTATAAGTGTATCGTCCTCATAAACCCCGAAAACTATATTGGTATTTCCAATATCAATTACAAGGAGCATTAATATTCACATCCCCCGCAATAATCCTTTTTACCTTTCCACCTATGTTAAGGAGCATCGCACCATTTTTATCTATACCTTCAGAAAATCCCTTATAGTGTTCTCCCATCTGGACTACTTCTACATACTTACCTTTTACTTCTGCCCTTTTTTCCCAGACCTTACAGATTTCTTCTTCTCCCTTTTCTTTAAAAAATGTATAGTATTTCTCCAGATTTGCAAGTAGGATACCACACACGGGAGCTCTTTCATATATTTTTTTCGTTTCCATAAATAGAGAAGTGGCCTTTTGTTTTATCTCTTCCTCTATCTCCATTTCTTTCATATTTACGTTAAATCCGATACCCACAATAACAAACCTTACAATGTCAGCTTCAGTTGAAAGCTCAAGAAGAGTGCCGCACACCTTCTTCCCCCTGATTAGCACATCATTGGGCCACTTTAGTGTGGGTCTTTCCCCTGTAAGGGCCTCCACTGTGTCATATACGGCAAGGGATGATATAAATGTTATTGGATATACATTTGATGGATGAATATGGGGTTTAAGGATAACAGATAAATATAAGTTTTTCCCGCGAGGCGAAAACCACCTTCTCCCAAGCCTGCCTTTCCCCGTCTCCTGCGATTCTGCAATAACGCATGTACCTTCTGGTTCACCACCAAGGGCCAGCCTGAATGCAAAGGTATTTGTAGAATCAATGTGTTCTTTGTAAATAATCTTCCTTCCAATGAGTTTTGTATTGAGATGTCTATCGACCTCCCATATGTAAAGTTTATCGGGCGTTTCAACAAGCCTATACCCCTTACCTTTTAATTTCATAATGGAGTATCCCAGGCGCTCAAGTCGATTAATATATTTCCATATTGCTGTCCTTGATACACCCAATCTGCTGGCGATATAATCCCCGGATATAAAATCCCCCTTCTCCCTTAAAAATGTGAGCACTGTTCTTATTCTATCCATTTTCGATGTTATCATAATGTGAGAAATACATAGTAAAAGATGCCCTGCCCTGTGAAAGAGATCTCACGTCTGTTGAATAACCAAACATCTTTGTTAAAGGTGCATAAGCCTGAATGACAGTAACCTTATCTTTCGTTGATAAATTTGTAATCTGGCATTTTCTTCCATTTAAATCCCCTATAATATCCCCGAGAAACTCGTTTGGTACGGTTATTGTAAGTGACATAACAGGGACAAGGAGAACGGGCTTTGCCTCCATGCATGCCTTCCTGAATGCTTCATAAGCTGCCATCTTAAGGGTAAGCCTTGCAAACTCAGGATTGTTAAAAGAAGCATCCTGAATGTCAACCATTATATCCGTTAAGGGAAACCCTTTGATAACACCTATATTGGAAGCTTCCATAACCCCTTCTTCAATCGCTGCAATATAAGGGAACACAGGATGTTCTTCTGTGATATGGGGTACAATAATAATACCTTTGCCTCTATTGTTAGGCGAAACCCTTAATGATACCCATCCTTTACAGGAAACATTATTTATCAACTTTTCAAAGGACTGCTCTATTGATGCATCCTTTTCGATAGCCTCCTTATAAACTACCTGAGGTTTACCCACCAGGAGGTCAATTCCAAATTCTTCTTTTATTCTCCTTACAACTACATCAAGATGCAACTCTCCCATGCCTGAAATTACTGTCTGATATGAATCTTCATCGGTTTTTAAAATAAATGTAGGGTCTTCTTCTGTAACCCTCTGCAGTGTAAGAAGAAGCTTATCCTGATCTATATTCCTTTTTGATTCCACGGCCACTGAGATTACAGGCTGATAGATTTCAATGGGTTCCAAAAGTATTGGTTTAGTTTTGGTTAATGTGTGGCCGGTTGAAGTTTCCTTCAATCCCACAATTCCAACTATTGCCCCTGTTCTGGCTTCCTCTATCCTTCCCCTGTGGTTGGCATGGATTCTAAATATTCTTGAAATCTTTTCTTTCTTTTCAATGTTGACGTTATATACTTCATCACCTACCTTCAATACCCCTGAGTATATCCTGATATAGGTAAGTTTCCTTCCCTCTTCTATGACAACCTTAAATGCAAGGGCAGTGAAATCCACATCGTCTTTTGCTTCTCTATATTCCCATTCACCTGTCTTAGGATTTTTGCCCTGAACCGGTGGGACATCAAGGGGCGAAGGAAGATAGTTTATAATTCCATCCAGAAGGGGTTGTATACCCTTATTCCTTAATGCAGCACCACATAATACAGGTACACATTTTAGTGAGATGGTGGCTTTTCTCAAGGCACTATGGATTATGGGCTCTTCTATTTCTTTCCCATCCAGATAGAGTTCCATAAACTGGTCATCGACTAACGATAATTTTTCAAGGAGTTTTTCTCTATATTTGCGGGATTGCTCCCTGTACTCCTTTGGAATCGATATATAATTATATGTTGCGCCAAGGTCTTCTTCGTCCCAGACAATGCCTTTCATCGTTATCAAATCAATAACACCAAAAAAACCGTCTTCCTTACCGAGAGGTATCTGTAAGGGGATTGGATTTACCCCAAATTTGTCAACCATCATGTCCATCACATGAAAGTAATCAGAGCCAACCCTATCGAGCTTGTTTACAAAGGCAATCCTTGGTACCTTGTATTTATCTGCCTGATGCCAGACAGTTTCTGACTGGGGCTCTACGCCTCCAACTCCGCAGAAGATTGCTACCATCCCGTCAAGAACCCGAAGTGACCTCTCCACTTCAATGGTGAAATCTACATGTCCTGGCGTATCTATAAGCTGAATTTCATGATTATCCCAGTATAAAGTTGTTACCGCAGAAGTAATGGTTATACCTCTTTCCTGTTCCTGAGGAAGATAATCCATTATCGCAGTCCCTTCATGTACCTCTCCTATCCTATGAGTTTTTCCTGCATAGTAAAGTATGCGTTCTGTAACGGTTGTTTTACCAGCATCTATATGTGCTGCAATACCTATATTCCTTATCTTTTTTATTCTCAAAGTTTCCCTTTTCATTTCGGTAAAGATATTGGACTATTGTGCTGAAAAAGTCAATAAATTAAGGGTAGAGAGCGGGATACAGGTGTTAGAGTTGAACTCTCATATTTCTTCAAGACCATTAATATATTCGGCAATGACCTGACAGTGATCTGATATCCTGCCAAGGTTTATCAGCATATCAATAAATATTGGGCCTGCCTCTGCCCGACAAATCTTCTTGTAGAATCTCTCCAAATGTTTTTCCATTGCTCCATTAATTTTAAAATCAACTTCTTTCTTACGCTCAAAAACGTTTTTAATTTTCCCATCATCCCTTTCCTCAATAAGAAAGGCAGCATCTTCAAGATTTTCAATAACCAGCTTCTCAATCTCCTTTAGTTCCACTTTCGCTGCTATAGAAAATACTGCTTTCCGCTTATATTTTGATTCAGACAGGTCAACCAGGTTCATTGAGTGATCGCCTATTCTTTCAATATCATAAACAATTGCAGCAAAAGCAAACAGTTTTTTAGACAATTCTGGGGAAAGTTGCCCACAGGAAATATTCCACAGATACCTTGTTATCTCAGCCTGCAAATTATCAACTACCAGCTCAATATACATAATATCCCTTCTTTTCACTTCACTATACGTTGATATTAGACCCAAACTCTCAGAGAGCATCCTCTGGGCAAGGATAATCTCTCTTTTTAACTCCTCTTTCACACAAATAAGTGCATCTTCAGCTTTTGATAAACATTTTTCATCAAGAAATTCTGGCCATAGCGGTAATGTTTCATCTTTGCCCGGCATGACCCTTTGAATCAATTCAGAAAAAGGGGTGAGCAGAAAGATAAAAATAAAAACAACCAAAAGGTTAAACAAAAAGTGACTGAGGGCAATCTGTTGCGCCACATTGGAAGACATTTTTTTAAGAACCACAATAAAAAAAGGAAAAACTATCAGGCCTATTATTGCCCCAAAAAATTTAAAAAAGAGATGGGAAACAGCGCTTCTCTTTCCATTGATATCTGCAACAATACCGCCCATTAGAGCAGTTACTGTTGTACCAATATTTGCTCCTAGTACAACAGGAAAGGCATTCTCAATGGTGATTAAACCCTGCTGGCCCAGAATGATGAGTATACTAATTGGAATAGCCGAGGCATGAACAATGCCGGTAAAAATAATCCCGATACCCACACCAAGCAGGGGGTTTTTTGTTTTTTGAAAAAAATTGATAAATGTCTGATTATCCTTTAAAGGAAGAGTTGCTTCTGCTACCAGACTTAAACCAAAAAATATTAAACCAAAATATAGTATTGCCTCACCGATTGGTTTCCACCTTTCCCTCCCCAAAAGCCAGAGGATACCGCCTAAGAATATAAAAATCGGCGAGATGGCAGTGAAATTCCATACAACGAGTTGAGCTGTGAGCGTTGTTCCAATATCGGCACCTAAAATTATACCCAGTGAGTGGTAGAAGCTTATTAAACCGGCGCTCACTATCCCGACGGTGAGAAGTGTAGTGGCAGAACTACTCTGAAAAAGAACAGTTGCTACTATACCCATAAATAAACCGTAAAGCGGTTTTTTAACAGAGAATCTAATGTATTCGCGAATCCGAGCGCTAAAAAGCTTTTGCATTACTGCACTCAATTTTATCATCCCGAATAAAAAGAGTGTTAGACCTGTAATAAAAAGTAGAATGTTATTAATCATAATTTAGCTCTAAGCTGTCAGCTATCAGAAATATAGGGTCGGGGGTTAGTTAAACCCTGAACCCTGTTCCCTGATCCCCTCATTTCATGAAATCCTGCTGCCATTTGAAATATCACTATCAGGGGTTATTAACACTATAGAAGTTCTATCTTCATTTGATGCAGCAAGAAGCATCCCATGGGATGTTACCCCCTTTATGGTTCTTGGCTCTAAATTGGTAACCACCACTATCTTTTTACCAACCAATGCCTCTCTTGTATAAAAGGGCTTGATGCCGGCAACAATGGTACGTTCCTCCCCGATATCTATTGTCAGTTTGTAGAGCTTGTCAGCTCCCTTGATCTCCTCACATGCCTTAATCCCTGCAACCCTCAAATCCATCTTCTGAAAATAGTCAAAGGTAATATTCTCCATATTTTACTCCTTTGCCACTCTATTTTTTAAAATACCAATGCCTTCAATTTCCACCTCAACTTCATCGCCAACCTCAATTGGGCCCACCCCTGGAGGTGTCCCTGTGATTATCACATCACCGGGCAACAGGGTCATAATTGCAGAAATAAAGGCAACCAGCTCATATACATCAAAAATCATGTTTTTTGTGTTTGAATGCTGTTTGGTAACTCCATTCACTCTTGTGGTGATATCCAGATGAGGAGTCTCTACATCCGAAACAATTCTGGGACCAAGAGGACAGAATGTATCAAAAGATTTTGCTCTCGTCCACTGCCCGTCAAGCCTTTGCAGGTCTCTTGCGGTAACATCATTTGCACAGGTGTAGCCTGCAATATAGTGATGGGCCTCCTTTTTAGAAATATTTCTAACCTTATCCTTAATCACGATTGCCAGTTCCCCTTCATAGTGGACTTCCTTACTTTGCGGGGGATACATTATCAACCCTTCGTTTTCGATGACGGCAGTCGGCGGCTTAAGAAATATCAGTGGATAGTCCGGCACCTGTACATTCATTTCTTTTGCATGGTCATGGTAGTTTAGCCCTATGGCGATTATTTTCGTTGGATGGAACATAATTCCTCCCTTTCTTAATCTTTAATCTATTTTACGCTTCTCATATTATGTGCTGTCAAGAAAGAAATTGTTGCACAACCGTATCTATTGACAAAATAAATGTTTATAGTAAAATATTAATTAAATATGGTGCATGACAATGCATAACCACCCAATACAACCAATGGCGATTAAAAAAATCCTTATAATACCTTTCACTTTTCTTTTTTTATTTGCCCTTATCGGTTGTGCCATAAACCCTGTAACAGGAACAAGTCAGTTGATGCTCGTATCTGAACAAGAGGAAATAGAGATGGGCAAGAACCTGTATCCAAACGCCATGTGGGGGGCTGAAGGAGGTGGGGGGAATACAGAGACGAGACACTAAAGGCTTATCTAAGAAATATAGTATTGAATATACATAAAGTTTCCCATAGGCCAAACTTGCCAGTGGCATTTGCAATCCAGAATAGCTCCGTACCCAATGCGTGGGCAATTCCAGGTTATGTGGTGATTACGAGAGGGCTGCTTACAGGACTTGATAATGAGGCAGAATTTGCCTATGTTATGGGGCATGAAATGGGCCATGTATCTGCAAGACACTCTGCAAGCCAAATATCCTATGGGATGTTGACCCAAGTTGTGCTGGCAGGTGCGGGGGTTGCTCTCACAGGGAGTGACTATTCGGATATTGCACTAACACTCGGATCAGTCGGGGGTAGCCTATTACTCCTGAAATATAGTAGAGATGACGAATTGGAAGCCGATAGATTGGGCGTATCATATATATCGAAACTTGGATACAGCCCGAAAAACGCAATAAGTGCCCACAGGAATCTTGAAAGGGTATCGAATGAGTACATAAGATCCTTAGGACAAGAGCCACAGGAAAGGGGATTTTTTGAAGATTTACTTTCCACACATCCGAGGACTTCGGTAAGGATAGAGGAGTTGCAACATATCATAAATACCACACAACCTGTTGCTGTAAGGGGAGATGGCACCAACAGAAACAAATTTCAGACATTGATTGGGGATATAAAAAAAATAAATAATGTTTACCTGGAATATTATGATAAAGCAGTAAGGGCATTAAAAAAAGGTAATACATCAGAGGCATCAAGCCTTGTGTCAAAGGCTATAGCTAAAAACAAAACACAGCCACCCTTTCATGCGCTAAATGGTTTCATAATGCTTAAAAACAAAAATTACGAAAGTGCAAAAGGATCTTTTAACAATGCACTACGTCTGGATAACAATTATCAACCTGCATATCGGGGATTAGGGGCCATTCACTACCTCCAAAAAAACTATGCAGAAGGTATACAATACCTTAAAAAGAGTATATCCCTTTTCCCCGAGGATGTCCCCTCCCATTACTTCCTGGGCATGAGTTATTTTAAAACAAAAACGTACACATCAGCCATTCCACATCTTAAATTGTTTGCCCAGGCACAACCAAAGCACCCGAGCATACATGGTGTGCTGGGTATATGTTATGAAGGCGTAAACGATCTTTCTTCTGCCTATAATGAATATGCTTTGCAACTTAAAGTAAACCCGAATAACGAAATGGGAAAACAAGCTACATCCCGGGTAGAAGTGCTAAGACAAAAAATCAGATAAAATATAGTATGCAGTAGGGAGTGGGCAGAAGACAAAAGCAAACACCAGTAGACACCAATAAAATCCTAAATCAGCAATCCAGTATCCAATATCAAGAAATCACTTCTTCAATCCTTTTCCGATTCTTTTCTCTACAGATTCTACCTTTTGCGTTAATCTGCCACTCTTTCCCTTTCTTATATCCATTTTTATGGATGAATAAACCCTGTTACAATCCGGCTCAAGTACCCTGTATGCATTTTTTACAATATTCAAAGCTTCCTCAAGGGTATCGACTTCAATAATGGTTCCCATCGCAGTTAATCTGTATGAAGTTTTACTCTCGTCTATCATCTTTATAATCCTGCTCACATATTCACTTACACTTTCCCCCTTATCAATGGGAAACATAGCAAACTCCAATAAAACAGACATACTTCACCCCCTTTCTATCATTAGGAACTATTATATATAACGTTCATCCTTTCATCATATTCCCATCATATTTATTATGATATAATAACCTGAACAATACAATCCTAACTTAGTAGAGCATGTTATGAATATTAATAGTTTTTTAAAGGGCCTTGAAGATTTTTTAGGAAAGAACCAGATAATTCTGGAAAAATAGGATTGATAATAAAAATTCAGCTTTTGGGAGAAAAAACTTATAAATGTCCCTTCTCATATAATCATATAATATTTATAGTTTACAAATTCTGATCGATAATATATAACTGTAACTGTATATTCAAAAGATCCTCCATTCTAAAGTGGTAGATATAGATGGACACCAAAATCAAGTCAAATAAGTCATTTACAAAAATGCACCGGCAAAAGAAGAAAATCCCCCATGATAGCCAGGAGAGTGCATCCAGCAGATATAAAGCCATCTTTAAACATGCAAATGACGCTATATTTCTCTTAAAGGGCGATATATTTATCGATTGCAATCCCAAAACCCTGGAGATGTTTAAATGCACGAGAGAGCAGATTGTTGGGCAATCCCCTTATAAATTTTCACCACCACTTCAACCAGATGAACGTGATTCCAAAGAAAAAGCCCGTGAGAAGATAAATGCCGCCCTCTCTGGCAACCCCCAGTTTTTTGAGTGGAAACACTGTCACTATGATGGTACATCCTTTGATGCAGAGGTAAACCTCAATTCTATAGAGTTAGGCGGTAAAACACTTATACAGGCAATAGTACGTGATATCACTCAACGAAAGCAGACAGAGAAAGAGCTCCGTGAAAGTGAACAGCGTTTCAGGGATATCTCCAATAGTATTGCAGACTGGATCTGGGAGGTTGATGAAAATGGTGTATATAAATATTGTTCAGAGAAAACCAGAGAAGTGCTGGGCTATACCCGGGAAGAAGTCATTGGAAAAACTCCCTTTGATTTCATTTCACCAGATGATAGGGAACGGATTTCAGGCATTTTCTCAGAGATAGCCCGGGATCGAAAACCTATCATAGACCTTGAAAACTGGAACATAAGAAAGGATGGTAAACCTGTCTGTCTTCTCACTAACGGGTTTCCCATATTTGATGGGCAGGGAAATTTTAATGGATACCGCGGCGTAGATAAAGATATTACAGAACGTAAGAAGGCAGATATAGCTTTAAGGGAGAGCGAAGAGAAATATCGTACCCTTATTGAGGATTCAAGGGATGCGATATTTATCACGACTAAAGAAGGGAATTTTATTGATGTAAATAAATCATTTTTAACCCTTTTTGGTTATAAGAAAGAAGAGTTGAAAAAACTTAATGCCAGAGATACCTATCTCAACCCCTCTGAAAGAGAAAGGTACAAACAGGAAATGGAAAAAAATGGTTCTTTAAGAGATTTTGAGGTCAGGTTACAGAAAAAGGATGGGAAGGTAATGGACTGCCTGCTTACAGCAACTGCCAGGCGCGCCGGTGATGGAAGTCTCCTGGGTTATCAGGGTATCATCAGGGACATTACAGGGCGTAAACAAATAGAAAATGCAATCAAAGATTCCGAACGGCGGTTAATCGACATCATTAATTATCTTCCTGATACAACATTTGTAATAGGTCTTGATGGCAAGGTAATAGCATGGAACAAAGCCGCAGAAGAAATGACCGGTGTTAAGGCTAAAGATATATTGGACAAAGACAATTACGAATATGCCCTGCCATTCTATGGAAAAAGAAGACCCATATTAATAGATTTGGCGCTGTCCTTTCATGACGAGACAATTGAAAAGCGGTATCCATTCGTGAAACGGGAGGGTAGCACCCTTGTTACGGAACTATACGTTCCTGCTTTTAAGCCTGGCGGGTCTTATCTATGGGCAAAGGCTAAACCCCTTTATGATGTCCATGGAAATATTGTTGGGGCAATCGAAACAGTGCGTGACATTACTGACATCAAGCGTACCGAGAAAAGCCTCAAGAATGCTTACAAGACAACCCACGAGATTATAGAAAATGCCCCTTTGGGTGTTTTTGTAGTTAATGAGGAAGGTAATGTTGAATATATAAATCCTTCAATGCTTAAAATATCTAGCGCCACATATGAACAGTTGATAGGTCTTAACCTGTTGACCTTCCAATCCTTCATAAAAACGGGTCTTGTTGAAAAAATCCTTGCAGGTTTACGAGGTGAACCTTTCAGGGTAGATGCTGTTAAATACACATCACATTTTGCTAAAAAAACTACTATTAAAAACTTTATTGGAATTCCATTAGAACAAGAAGGAGCGAAAAAGCTGCTTTTATTTATTGAGGATATAACCGAACGAAAGCTGGCAGAAGAGGCATTAAAGGAAAGCGAAGAAAAATTCCGTTCTATTTTTGAGGGATCGAGGGATGCAATATATATCACCACAAAGGACGGCAGGTTTATAGACGTAAACCAATCCTTTTTAGACCTCTTCGGCAATACAAGAGAAGAACTTATGGAGCGCAATGCAAAGGACGCATATATAAGTATAGAAGACAAAGAAAGGTTTAAAAAGATGATAAAGGAGCAAGGTGCTGTGAGGGACTATGAAATTAAACTCCAGAAAAAGGATGGGGCAAAGATAGACTGTCTTCTTACTGTTACCCCTAAGCGAAATGACAGGGGAGATATTATTGAATATCAGGGTATCGTCCGTGACATCACCGAGCGTAAAAGAATAGAAGATATCATCAAACATTTAGCCTACCATGATTCTCTTACTGGACTGCCGAACAGGTTGCTATTCAATGACCGCCTTAACATGGCAATGATTAGTGCACAGCGGAACAAACAAAAATTAGCTGTAATGATG
>Ga0172366_10001834_pt1 | contig 16591 bp, 15 predicted proteins | sample LakKivSesite69cm_FD_114533 | JGI IMG/M metagenome (GOLD analysis project Ga0172366, IMG submission 114533) | Sediment microbial communities from Lake Kivu, Rwanda - Sediment site 69cm | ecosystem: Environmental > Aquatic > Freshwater > Lake > Sediment | place: Rwanda: Western Province, Lake... | reverse complement strand
GTTTCTCGTATCATCATGAGGTGTTCAATCGTCTCCTGGTGCTCGTGAAGCGACTTGCCGCCGGAGAGACGCTTTCCGACGGCGATTGGCTCTTCGTCGGGGAGTGCGAAAAGAAGGATTGCCTGTTCCCCGAAGTGGAACCGAGGTGGTGGCTGCCGGTAGAAACGGTGTAGCGCTGCGGGAAACTCCCGTCGTGCGTGTGGGCATTGTGGGAGGTGTGTGAAGCGTTCAGGTTGCAGAAACACGATAATCGTGAGGTGCAAAATGTCGAAGAGACTGCGGGTATTGATGGTGACGCCGGAAGCCGTGCCGTTCGCCAAGACCGGCGGGCTGGCCGACGTTGCAGGAGCGTTGCCTGAGGCGCTTGCCGGGCTTGGCTGCGAGGTTCGCTGCGTCATGCCCCGGTATCGGCTGGTGGACCTCAAGAAGTTCAACCTGGAGCAGGTGATCCCCGAAGAACCACAGCAGTTTGCCGGAGAAGAGATCGTGCGGGATTTCTGGCGTGCTCCGGCGAAGAACGGCGTCGAGTGGTATTTCCTCAACGCCCCCGCGTACTACGACCGGGAGCAGTTGTACACGGTCGAAGGCAAAGATTATCCCGATACATTCGAGCGGTTCACCTTCTTTGCACAGCAGGTGCTCGCGCTCGTCAAGCGGCTCGACTGGCGGCCCGACGTGATCCACTGCCACGACTGGCAAACCGGCCTTATCCCGGTGTATCTCAAGATTCCCGTGAAGACGCCCGTGCTGGATACCTACGATCCGTTCTACCAGGGCATCAAGACCCTCTTCACGATCCACAACATCGCCTACCAGGGCCTCTTCGAGAAAGAGAACCTGCCGCTCACCGGGATTGACTGGGCGCATTTCACGTTCGACCAGCTCGAATATCACGGCAAGCTCAACTTCCTCAAGGCGGGGCTTGCGTTTGCCGACCGTCTCAACGCGGTGAGCACGCGCTACAGCGAGGAGATTCAGACGGAGGAGTTCGGGCGCGGCATGGAAGGCGTGCTGAGCTGGCGCTCGAAGGACCTGACCGGCATCCTCAACGGCATTGACACCGACGAGTGGAACCCCGCGAAGGACCGGCACATCGCCGCGCCGTTCAGCGCCGACGATCTGCGCGGCAAACAGACGTGCCGCCGTGCATTGCTCAAGGAAGAAGGGCTGAAGCCGAAGGCAGGTTCCCCGGTGATCGGCATCATCAGCCGCCTCGACGCGCAGAAGGGGTTCGACCTCATCGAAGCGGCGTTTCCGGAGATCATGGCGCTCGGCGTGCAGATGGTGATTCTCGGCACGGGCACGCCGGAGCATCACGAGATGCTCACAAAAATGGTCGAAACCTATCCCGATCAGCTTGCGGTCAACCTCACGTTCGACGATGCCCTTGCGCACCGGATCGAAGCCGGGGCGGACTTGTTCCTCATGCCGTCCAAGTTCGAGCCGTGCGGCCTCAACCAGATGTACAGCCTGCGCTATGGCACGGTCCCCATTGTCCACGCGACGGGCGGCCTGGCCGACACGATCACGAACTACGATCCGCAGACGAAGACGGGCAACGGCTTCGCTTTCGCCAACTATTGCCCGGAGGCGCTCGTTGACGCCGTGAAGCGCGCAGTGGAGCTATTCCCGGACCGGCGCAGGTGGCTTGACCTCATGCGGACCGGCATGAGGCAGGATTTCTCGTGGAGGGCCTCGGCGAGCCGGTATCTGGAGCTTTACAAGAGCATGGTCGGATAGCCTTGCGCGACAGCCGTACGGGCGGACTGCGTCCTCAGAGGATGTCGCGTCCGCCCGGAGCGACCACAGGGTAGGCTCTGCGAGGAATTTGCGGAGTTGTCCTGTAATGTGGGCGAGCGAGGCTGTGTTGGGAATGCTACGGCGAGATGAGCGGGAGGCTTAGCTGGCGTTCGGGCATTGCGTCCCACGTCCGGCCGTCAAGGGTCCGACCGGCGGCTTTCCTGTTCACTCCGCCCCACTGCTTGAAGAAGAAGTGAACACCCGCGTCTTTGCATTGCCGACGGATGTCTTTGACCCATTCGACCTTCATGGGGCGTGCTCCTATGCCCGATTCGCCGCCAACAATGGCCCAATGGATGCCTGTCAGGTTGAGGTTCGGAAGCGGGCCGAGCAACGGCTCCAGCGAGAGGAACCGCACGTGCGCTGGGACCTTCCGCAGGCAATCAATGCGCCATGTGTAGTTCTCGTTCTCGACGCTGACGCCCATCCACACGTTTTCTGGCCAGGGAAGGCCGCCGGAGAGTTCACACAGCCGTTCGGCCCGCTTCGTGAGCACCTGAAACGTGTGCTGGCGGGCATTCTCCATCGTATCGAAGACACGCCGGATGTACTCGAACGGAATACCCTCGTGAAACAGGTCGCTCATGGAGTTGACGAAGATGATCCGGGGCCGCTTCCATCGGAGTGGTGCGTCGAGCATGTCCTCTTGCAGGGTGAGCGCGAAGCCGTTTCGGTAACGCTCTTGGCCTATGTCTTTCAGCCAGAGCGCGATCCGCTCGGCGTAGCAATGCTTGCAGCCAGCGCTCACCTTCGTGCAACCCGTCACCGGGTTCCACGTCGTGCCTGTCCATTCTATATGCGAATTAAGGGCCATGATGACCTCTCTGCTTCGGAAAAATGACTTTCACATGATCGGCCAAGGTATTCTTTCGCCGCTTCTCTTTCGGCGGATCGGTCAGAATCAGCCCTTCGGCTTCAAGGCGACGGAGAGCTTCCTTATAGTTTGGTAGAATAAACGGCGTCCCCACATTATGAGCATCGAATATCTCTTTCACGGTCATTTCCCTGCCGGCATATATGCCCAGTAGCTCCCCGCCTAATTCATCAAGAGGTCTTGCATAACCAAAAAGAATGGAAAGCTGCTTGTCCTTCACCGGCGTATACTCAAAACTCGCAACTCCGTCGTCCCTGTCGCTACTTTCCCTGGCCATTATCTCTTTCATAATGTCGTAGCCGAGCCGACCTTTTGATATGAAGACCAGGTAATGACTTGTCCTCTTACCGTCCTTGCCCACAAAGCGGAAGGGGAGAACGTACCTGCCACCAAGGTCTTGAAGAGCCTGGGCCAACTCATTGACTATGGCTAATTCTCTCTGATCGGGGCTCAACGACGCAACTCGTTGTCGCAATCGCTCCGCTCGGTCCTCACCAAAGAGCGCGTTAAGGTGTTCTCTCACTATTTCATTCGTCACGCCCATGTTGATTCTATTATAGTTGAAGAAGAATATACAGTCACATCCCCAATCCTTGAGCACGGAGTTGACAAGGCGTAAGGACAAGCCCTTGTATCCCCAAGGATCAACGAAGAATAGCGTAGGTGCGAGTTTAGTTTGTTCAAAAAGGCGCGCAATTTCCTCGCCTACTATGCTGTTGGTCACCTTTGGTTTGTGCTTCAGGCTGTCAGTACCCGGCAGAGCATTGATCTCGCTCGTGAGATTGGCTACGCAGTTCGGATCGGAATCGTTGAATATCGCAACCAAGCTGGCCCGCAATTGAGGATTCGCTATCGCCTGCTCCAGCACCAGAAGCGGGGTGGATTTCTTCCCGCTCTTGTATCTACCGGGGCCTGCAAAGAGGTCAATGTATACAACTTCCCTCACGTGCCCCTGGCTCAACATTACCCTCGTCCAAGCACCAAAGTACTTCGCCACGATGGTAGCTTTGACTTGGGAAGCCTCAGACTGCTCGTCAAAGAACCCGGACTGCTGTGACTGCATCGCACCATCCTCCTGGATTGCATGAAGCGCGCAGACGAGCACATGAGTTCATGCCACTACCGCCGATACGACAAGTACTTAGCCCAGCACGGACGGTATGCGGTTGCATTGCCTCCCGAAGCCATCCGTATTCAGTGCTCTCCCTTATACGTAATATTACGGGTATTCGTCACGCAAAGCAAGAGTTGGAAGAGAGATGGCCTGCCCTCTCATCCGCCGCCGAAGGCGAAGCCGGTGTAGATGTCGTGCCCCTGGCCCATGAAGAAGAAGAAATCCACCACGAGCGAGCACATCGCCCCGAAGACCTGCCCACAGATGAGGCCGATGAAGAACGGCTTGTACCGCCGATACGCGCTCATGCCGCCGACCTTCACGATGATTACCTTGATGAGCCAGGCGATGAAGAAGCTGAGCGCGCTCACCTTGTGGTAGAACGTATCTGCGGTGAAAAAGCCGACCGGGTGCAGGCCAGACCAGTTGAAGCGGTACCGCGAGTAGAGCAGCAGGCCGATGAACGCCATGCCGCCGAGGAAGTGCGCATACAGGGAAATATCGCGGGGCCAGGGGTCCTTGAAGCGCGCCACCATGTGGTCGTAGGCTTCCCACATCTGGTGGAAAGCGTGGTGCTGCCCGAAGTTGAACGCGCCGCCGTGATACGCCAGAGAGATCGTCGTGGCGCTCATGAGGACCATGGCGATGACGGAACCGGCGAAAATGGCGATGAACAGCGAACGCCGCCGCCCGCGCACCACGTCCCCCAGCCGAGCCGAGTGCATCACCATCGGCATCGGATAGCCTTCGATCATCCTGAACGCCGCCAGGGAAAGTGAGATTCCCACGAACGAGTGCGGCGAGAAGTTCGCGTCGCCGATGGAGCGCAAGGTGATCCCCTGCGCCGTTACGGGAGCGCCGACGAACGGCATACCGCTCTCCGCGACGATGCGCGTCACGGCGATGACGAGGATCACCAGCGCGGCAAGGAACAAAAGCGCGACGGGCCACGCCATCCCAAGGTGCACGAGCCAGAAGAGCATGTAGAGAAGCCCCGTCGCAAGCAGCAGGAGCGAGGTGCGGTAGGAGAGCAACTCGTTCGAGTCGTCCGCGCCTGCGGAAGGGTTCCGAATCCGCTCCCACACGGCGCGGAAGTGCCTTCGCCCCATCCAAAGCCCCCAGAGGATCCAGATCACCATGCCGCCGAGACATTGCCACGCGACGAGGGCATCGCTCGTGGCCCAGAGGTCGTTGCGCGTCGCCGCCTGAACCCCCATTCGGCGATAGGCTGCGTCCTGGAACATGAGGAGGATGCGGAAAAACCAGAGGCTGAAGACGATCTGCGTGTTAACGAGGTAGGAGAAGCCGATGGTGAAGAAATCCGGTTTGACGTAAAGCCCGTCGAAGTACTGAATGGCGAGGCTTGTTTCCACCTGCGAGAAGTTGATCTTCGGCCAGAGCGGCGTGAAGTAGTGCACGATGTTCCACGCGATGAAAGAGAATGGCACGAGCGCGCCGTACCAGAAGAGGCGATTCCGCATGATGTGCGGAAGCCCCCCTTCTTCTCCAGAGCCTTGCACGAGCGCAAGGGGTATCTCTGCCTGGGGGAACGTGACTTTCTCGTGGTCGAACCACTGTTTGCGGAGGATCGCCGTGAGCGCGGAGCAGACGAGGAGGAACGCGGCGAAAAACGACCACCACCAGAACAACGGCCCGACCCATACGCCCCAGGGGATGCGCGTGCCCTGCGGCATGCCGACGTAGAAGCGGGCCATCTCCCGGTTGAGGTTCGACGGGATCGCCCAGGAGGGCAGGTAGGGCAGGATGAATTCGCGGTAGCGGTTCTCTGGGGCGGCGAAGTAGTCGGGCGAGGAGATCATGCTGAGGAACAAGCCCATCATGCCGATGTGGTAGACCATGATCCCGGCGAAGCCCATGACGAACATGAAGATCATCTCCGGCATCGTGATGCGCCACGCCGGTCTGAACCGCGCCAGGAGCCAGTTGAGCGGCACGAGGACCACGATGAGGGTCGCCAGCGCGCCGATGGGCAACTCCCCCTGAAAAAGCTCCACCGAGTGCATCCGGTATTCCGCGTACGGCGTGAACATGGCGAGGAATGCCATCAGAGCGATGCCGCCGCCGACCGAGCGGGCGGTGATCGGGTTGGAAGATGGCGTGCGCAGAGGCGTGCGCAGGGGCGTGTACAGAGGTTCTTCGGATTGTGCTGGCGCAGCGTCCGGTATGGTGGTCATTTCCCGGCCCCTGTGCGCGTGAGGGTGGCGCGGAAGCCTGTGGGGTCACCTCTCACCACGTTGCGATGCCTCCCTGAATGATCTGCCTCCTTGCAGCGGATGCCGCGCTCCGCGCCGCCAGCGTGCCGTTGTCTCACGAAAGCGGCACGAGACGCAACGCGTTGCCCGATAGAAGGGCCTCCACGACCTCGGCGGGCAGGTCGAGCGACCGGAGGTACTCCATGAGCCTGCCTTTGAGCCTCTCTATGGCGTGCGGCCTTTTCGGATCAGGAGCGTACCCCGCCACAAACCGCTTCGGATACTGCGCGACCGCCTCCCAGATCGCTTCAATCGGCATCCCGATGTAGGGAGGCATGAAGCTCTCGTCGTACGCGTGGTCGTACATCCCCTCCCGCCACTTCCCAACTCAGGAGCCAGGCAACGTCAATGCCGTGTTCGTCCATGTTCGCCACGAGCTTCTCCGCGTCGTAGCCGTACCACCAGACGTGCGCGTGCGCGTCAATCACCATGAGCATGTTCCCCATCGTATGCGGCCTGCGCGTGTGCGATGGGCAGGATAATACGCAATCGCCCCGGCAAACGAAACGGTGAGCAAGTGCGGTCAGAGCGTCCCATGATGGGAACGGGCGCACGTAATCTAATCACCCGGACCGGCGCAGAGCAACCAAGGGCCGGGCACAGGAGGACCCGCGAGAAGATCGCCCACCCATGCGGTTGTGAGCATTTCGCGGGCGAACTATCTTTCAATCGTCCTGCTCGTTCAGAGCGTTGACGGGACAGGCGGTTCATCTGGGATCTGGGATGGAGAAGAGGAGGAGCCGATGCACATCGGCTATCTGAGCAATTGTCTGCGACCGGCCAGCATCGCCGAGGCCGTCCGCCAGGCGATAGGAAACGGGTTCACGAACCTGGAAGTCGGCTACACCGTCGCGCTGGAACGCATCGCGTTCGCCAACGTGGTCAAGGAGGGCAGCGTCGCGCTCACCGGCCTCATCTGCTGCCGGAATATGCTCGACCGGGACCCGGCGCGCAGACAGGAGTATCGCCAGAGCCTGGAAGCGCGGATCGAACTGGCCGGAGAGCTGCATATCCCCGTCGTGACGACGTTCACGGGCAAGATGGCGGGCGCATCCCCCGAAGAGAACGACGCCGCGTTCGTCGAGTACTTCGCGCCGCTCTGCGAACGCGCCGGTGCTCTGGGCGTGCGGATCGCTTTCGAGAACCTGCCGTCGGACGGAAACATGGCGAGCACGCCCGAAGAATGGCGGCGCATCTTCACGCTCGTGCCCTCGTCGGTGCTGGGGCTGTGCTATGATCCCTCGCACCTCATGCGGCAGCTCATTGACCCGTACGAACCCCTAGAGGAATTCGCGCCGCGCATCGTGTACGTTCACGCCAAAGATACGGAAATCCTGCGTCGCCCCCTGAACGAGGCAGGCATTCACGGCAAGGGCTGGTGGCGGTTCCGCCTTCCCGGCTTCGGCGATCTCAACTGGATCAGGTGGCTCCGCAGGCTGCGCGAGATGGGCTACGACGGCCTGCTCAGCATCGAACACGAGGACCAGCAATGGGTCGGGTCGCCGGAGGTCATCGCGGCAGGGCTTCGGCACAGCAGGGTCTACCTGGAAGCCTGTCTCGACGAGATGTCGCGCCCGTGACCGGCCCAGACGAACCCTTTGGATGATTCGAGCGCGGGATGTACGACGATCTGGCGCACCTGTACGACCTCTTCATTGACTGGCCGGCCCGCCTGAAGAACGAACTGCCGCTCCTCGACAGGCTCGGCCTCGGCGAACCAGGCTCGAACGTGGTGGATGTGGCGTGCGGGACCGGGCATCACGCGCTCGCCTGGGCCGAACGTGGCCACCGCGTCGTTGCACTCGACGCCGCACGCGAGATGATCGAGCAGGCGAAGGCGTCGGACGCCGCCGGACTCGTGGACTGGCGCATCGGGACCTTCACCGATGCACCCGCAGACGGGAAGGCGGACGTGCTCGTCTGCCTCGGCACGTCGTTGCCGCACGCCGCGACGACGGAGGAGTACCGCGCCGCGCTCGCGGCGTTTGCGCGTTCGCTGCGACCGGGCGGACGGCTCATCGTTCATAGCCGGAACCTGCCGAAGACGCTCGCGGCAGGAGAACGCTTCCTGCCTCCCCTTGCGCGGAAAAGGGGCAATGAGACGGTGCTCTTCTGGCGGTTCTACGACCTTTTGCCGCCCGATCAGGTGGATTTCCACCTCGTGATCCTGCGAGAGGACGCCGGGAAGTGGACGCACACGGTGCTCACCTCCCGCCTCTGCGTGGTTTCCGCCAGGGTGCTCGGTGAGATGGCTCGCGCCGCCGGGTTCCAGAGCGTTCGGCTCTGCGGCCATCTCGACGGAAGGCCGTACGACCTCATGGGGTCGCCGGACCTCGTGCTCCTGGCGGAGCGGGGCTGACGCCCTGTCTTGGGAGGGCAGGTCTCATGCGGGTTCCAGATAATAACACTCCATCACGGACTACAGGGGCGACTCGCGAGTCGCCCCTACAAAGCGTGTCGAAACAACATCTTGTAGGGGCGCATGGCTATGCGCCCTTACGTCCCAACATGCACAATTCCTAACTGAAAAGTGTCTCAGGCCCGTCCCCACGCCTCACATACCCTTCGACCGATGCGAGGACGCATAGTATGGTGCTGACGCTTGCCTGCGCGCAGTTTGCCCCGGTCGGCGGCGACGTGAATGCCAACGTCGCACGCATGGCGAAGCTCCTCCGTGAGGCGGCAGGTGCGGACCTTGTCGTATTCCCGGAGCTTGCGACGACGGGCTACCTGCCGGGGGCGGAGGTGGCCCCTCTCGCGGAGCCGATCCCCGGACCCACCACCGAGCGGCTCTCCGCGCTCGCACGGGAGTGCAGGATCGCCATCGCCACCGGGATCGCCGAACTCGATCCGGCAAGCGGACGGCGGTACAACACCCTCGTCGTCGTAGACAGCGACGGACGGCTTTGCCTGCGCTACCGGAAGACGCACCTCTGGGCGGGCGAAGAGCGATGGGCGACGCCTGGCTCCTCGTTCACCGTCGCCCAGTGCGACGGCGTGGCGCTCGGCGCGTGGATTTGCTACGATTGCCGGTTCCCTGAAGTGGCGCGGATGTTCGCGCTGGCCGGTGCGGAGGTGGCCCTCGTCGGCAGCGCGTGGCTCGGCCCGGCGGAGGAGTGGGAACTGGCCGTGCGCGCTCGTGCGATGGACAACGGCATTTTCGTCGCCGCCTCGACCATGCAGGGCACGTCGGGGAGCATGGAATTCCACGGAGGCAGCCTCATCGCCGACCCGCACGGGCGCGTCATCGCGCAGGCCAGGGAGGGCGAGACGACCGTCATCGCCGCGAAGGCTGACCTCGCAGCGATTCCCGAATGCCGGGCGCGCTTGCCTCTGCTCTCTCACCGCCGAAGGGACCTGTATTCCCCGTTGGTGGTTTGATCGGCATATTTTTGGCGCTTGCGTGCGAGAGGCGTCCTGTCAGTTTCGGAGATTCGCCTGCGCGTATCCCATCAGCCGCGCCCAGCCGCACGCGGCGAGAAGTTCCTCCAAAGGCGCGTCGCCGGGCGCAACGCTGATGAGCCGGGCGGTGCGGGTAACTCTCGCTCTCGACAGATCGCCGTATTCGTCGGGGTCGTCGTCCGCAAGCGTCGAGAAGACGGCCCAGATCGGGCGGTGGTCGGAGATCTCTCGCCTGGCGCGGTCGGTGTCGCCGCCGTAGTCGTCCACGTCGAACTTCACGACGCCGTACTTCCCCGTGTACTCCTTGGTGGTGCGCGGGTCGAACCAGATGTTGTCGTAGAGGCTCACGTCGCCGACGGTCGTCCTGAGCGGCGGCCCGATGACTGCCGTCCACCTAGTCAGTTGCCATCCCCGGTCGTCCGGCGGGAAGTTGAAGTCGCCCATGAGCAGCACGTCCTGCTCCGCGCCGTTGGCCTCCTGCACCGACGCGACGACCTCATCCATGAGCACAAGCTCCTCTCGCCGCTCGGATGGGCTGCTGCCGAAGAGCAGGTGAATCGTGCAGAGCGTGAAGTCGAACCGGCCTGAGCGGAACGTCGCGGCGTAGGGTTCGCGCATGAGCAAATCGTCCGGATCGCGCACGATGGACGGTGCGCCGATCTGCGATACGCGGGACTGATCCCAGAAGAACGCGTAATGCTCCTTCGACGTGCCGCGACCGACGGCCTCAGAGGCGGAGTAGGTCCACCCTGGCAAGAGCGCGCTGATGCGGTCGAGCACTTCGGTGTCCTTCGGCTCCTGCACGGCCACAAGATCAAACCGGGAGATCATGTCGGCGATCACGCGGAGGTGTGCGTCGCCTTTGCGCTTGCTGAGGGTGCGGATGTTCCAGCTTGCGATCCTCACCTCCGAGCGCGAACCCGACGGCGCAGCCAGTTGTGCGGGCTGCGGCCCGGAAGCGGGCGCGGAGGGACCAAACGGAAGCCCAATCCGCTTCGTGGCCACCAGGTAGACGACGACGAGGATGATCACGAGCACGAGGAAGAGGATTCTCATGCCTTTCTTCTCTCGTGGCTGTGTTCTGCGTCGTGCCATGCGTCACCCTCCCTTTATGGCGGGCGTCTTACCTGCACGCCGGAGACCTACCCCTGCTGAACGGGGATCGGTCGCGCAGAGAGCGTGCTGCTCCAGATGCCGCACCCGAAGAAGACGAGCGCAAAGACGGCGAACGCCGTGCCGAAGCTGCCGAGGCCGATCCGGAGCATCTGACCGACGAGCATCGCACCGGCGACGCCGATGCCCTGCCCGGTGAAAAGAGTGCCGTGCACCATGAGCCGCGTCGAGGGATGGGCCACGTCGCCGACGTACGCCATCGCAAGCGTCGGGACCAGCCCGCCGAGCAGGCCGATGGCGAATATCCCCACGCCGAGGGCGACCGGCGAGGTGGGCGCAATCGCCGTCCAACTCAGCCCCGCACTGGCCACGAGGAACGACCCAGAGAGCACGACGCGGCGTCCGAGCAGGTCGGAGAGCCAGCCGCCCGCAAGGCTCACGACAAGCCGCGCCGCAGGATAGGCCGCCGCAAGCGCCAGTCCGCTCAGGCCGAGCGCGTCGCTGATGCACTCGCTCAGGGGGACGAGCATGAGGCCAAACCCTGCGGCGGCGACCCCCAGCAGGATAATGACGATGCGACCGTCCGCGCTCCGGGCGATGGTCATTACCATCCGCAGGTGCGGCGGCTCACGGCGCACCTCGCGTGCGGGCAGGAGCACGAGGATAAGCCAGCCGACCGCCGTGACCGCCGCCGCCACCGCGAACACGTCCCTGAGCGAAGAATCTGCCGCAACCCGGCTCAGGATGAGCACGCCGATCAGGAACCCCACGTGCGTCCCACTTGAGAAGATACCGGAGGCCGTGCCGTAATGCGTCTCCCGCGCCACGTCGAGCACCCTGATGCTGCTCGTCAACCAGAGCATCGAGGCTCCCACGCCCCAGAGCGCGGCCCCGGCCACAAGCACGCCGTACGAGGGACTCGCCCAGACCAGCGCCGGGAACGCGATATACGAAGCTGCACCGAGCATCATGCCCGCTCGCTCGCCGAGCGCCGACACGATCCACACGCTCGGCACGCGGCTGAACGCCATGCCAAGGTAGACGGCGGCAGGGATGAAGCCTCGCTCCAGGGGCGACCAGGTCATGGCCTCGCGGAAGAACGGGACGAGGAACTGCTGCTGCGCGCCCGCTCCCATGAAGATGAGCACGAAGCTCGTTGTGAGGATCACAAGGTCGCGGAGCGCGGCGCGGCTGTCGGACATGGAAGCTCCCGGAAAGCGTGCTCTCAGGCTCTGAGTGCGGACCGAGAGAAAGATACGCCCCACCGTCGTTCGACCAAACCGGGCGAAGGCAGTTCGGCCATCTCGCGTGGGTTCCGCTTGAAATGGCGACGTTATTACATTTAGAGCATGTCCTTCATGCGCGTACGCGCCGCACGGTTGGCTTCCCGTGCGCGGTGGACAAAGGAAAAGGCATCATGGCTGGAAGCACCGGCTATACCGAAGAACATGCCAGGTCGCAGGGCGAAACGCCGCCCCTGGATGTCTGGCCCAACCAGTACCCCGACCGCGACTACCACATCCGCATCGTCATACCGGAATTCACCTCCATGTGCCCCAAGACGGGGCAGCCGGATTTTGCGACGATCACCATCCTCTACGTGCCCGACCGGCTGTGTGTGGAACTGAAGTCGCTCAAGTTCTACATGCAGGCGTACCGCTCGATGGGGATATTCTTTGAGAACGTGGCGAACAAGATACTCAACGACTTCGTCGCCGCGTGCAAGCCGCGCCGGGCGGTGGTGGTGGCCGATTTCAACCCGCGAGGCGGCATACGGACTTCGGTCCGGGTGCACTACCCGCTCCAAAGACCGGCCCCACGCAAGCGATGAGCGAGAGACGCGAAAATCCGGTCGTATCATGACTTCAGCCTGCAAACGAAGGGATGAACGATGGCAAAACTCGAATTGGGACTCATCGTCGGCATTGGTCGTGACCCGAACGAATCCTTCAAACAGGTGGCCGAACTGGGCATTCCGACCTGTCAGATGGCGGGCACTGCGGAAGCCATGCTCGCAGGGAAGTATCCGGAGCCAGAGGGCATTCGCAAGGCCTCGGAGAAGGCGGGCGTCCGGATAAGCTCCGTGTTCCTGCTCTGGGAAGGGCAGAGATTCGACAACAAGGACGGCCCGGCGACCATGGGCCTTGTCGCTCCGAAGTTCCGGAAGGAGCGGCTCGCTTCCGGCAAGAAGTTCTGCGACTGGGCAGTGCGCATGGGCGTCCGCAGCATCACCTGCCACATCGGGTTCATCCCGGACGACGAGAAAGACCCGATCTACCAAGGGTTCATCGCGGTGATGCGGGAATTGGCGGTGCACTGCGCGAAGAACGAGCAGATTTTCTGCTTCGAGACCGGGCAGGAATTGCCGTCCACCCTCAAGCGCACGATCCTCGACGTGGGCACGGGCAACCTGTTCGTCAACCTCGACCCGGCCAACCTCATCCTCTACGGCAAAGCCAACCCGCTCGATGCGGAGGCGATCTTCGGCGAATACGTGCGCGGGATGCACGCCAAGGACGGCGTCTGGCCCAACCGCGACGAAGTGCTGGGGCACGAAACTCCGCTCGGCGAGGGCATGGTTCGCTTCGACCTGCTCATCCCCCGGCTGAAGGCCAAAGGCTTCCAGGGGCCGGTCACCATCGAGCGGGAGATCAGCGGCCCTCAGCAGCGCGTTGACATTCAGTGTGGGATGAAACTTCTGGACCCCCTACTGTAGTACTGCCCACGTGAGGCATTGGCTTCGTTTGCCTTCGGAAGAGGGGCGGAGTTATCCCGCCGGATCATCGGCGCGGGTGCGCCGGAGGTGCGGTCGTCGGGCTGCTCCTCACCATTGGATGAAAGGTGTACCACTGATGGCACGCGATACGTTGACCGTGATTGATAACCGCACGGGCAAGACCTATGAGATTCCCATTCACTACGGCACTTATCCTAAGTACGGCGCGGCCATCCGCGCCATGGACTTGCGGCAGATCAGGGTTGACGACGAAGATTTCGGCCTGCTCACCTACGACCCCGGCCTGACGAATACCGAATCGGCGGCGAGCGCGATCACGTTCATTGACGGCGAGCGCGGCATCCTGCGGTATCGGGGCTACCCCATCGAACAACTCGCCGAACGCGCCGCGTATCTTGAGGTCGCCTACCTGCTCTTCTTCGGAGAGCTGCCGACGAGGCAGCAGTTTGAGAACTGGCAGAAGACCATCGCCGACAACTACATGGTCCATGAGTCAATGAAGAAGTTCATGGACGGCTTCCGTTACGACGCCCACGCGATGGGCATCTTCGTCGGCACGGTCGGGGCCAAGTCCACCTTCTACCCCGAAGCCAAGAACGTGCTCGACCGGGAAGAGCGGATCCGACAGGCGACGAACATCCTCGCTTCCATGCCCACGATTGCCGCGTATACCTACCGGCACAGCCGGGGGTTGCCCTACGTCCACCCCGACCGTTCGCTTCCCTACGTGCGTAACTTCCTCAACATGCTGTTCAGGATGTGCGACGTATGCGAGGAGTTCTACCATAATCCAGTCGTCGAGCGCGCCATTGAGGTGCTCTTCATCCTTCACGCCGACCACGAGCAGAATTGCAGCACGACCACCATGCGCACGGTAGGAAGTGCGCTCTCCGACCCGTACTGCGCCATGTCCGCCGCTGCCGCCGCGCTTCATGGGCAACTCCACGGCGGAGCCAACCAGGAAGCGCTCGAAATGCTCGCGCAAATCGGCACGAAGCAGAACATTCCCGCCTTCATCAAGCGGGTCAAAAACCACGAAACCCGCCTGATGGGCTTCGGCCACCGCGTCTACAAGAACTACGACCCGCGCGCGAAGATCATCAAGCAGATGGCCGACAAGGTGCTGGAGGTGACGGAACCGAACCCGCTCCTCGAGGTGGCGAAAGAACTGGAGAGGATCGCGCTTGAGGACGAATACTTCATCACGCGCAAGCTTTACCCGAACGTTGATTTCTATTCGGGCATCATCTACAAGGCGCTCGGCTTCTCGGTGGATATGTTCCCGGTGCTCTTCGCCCTGGGCAGGACGGCAGGCTGGCTGGCTCACTGGATGGAATTGATGGGCGACGAAGAGGAGCGGAAGATCGTCCGCCCGCGCCAGATGTACACGGGGCACGACGTGCGCGAGTTCGTGCCGATTGAGGAGCGGAAAGCAAACTCATAGAGCCTGTAGGGGCGCACGGCCGTGCGCCCCTACAGGGAATACCACAACGCACCAACATCACATCATCTTTCCACGCACTCTCAGAACCTGCACTTCACGTGCACAAAATCGGGCGGCTCGATCTGGATGGTGACGTGTTCGAGGTCGAAGCGCGTCTGGAGGAGTTCCCGCGCCGCGCAGAGCAGTTCCGCGCTGGTCGAGTAATCCCTGGCGGTCAGATGCACGGAGAGCGATTCGCGGCGGTTCGTCACCGTCCAGACGTGCAGGTCGTGCACATCCCGCACGCCGGGCAGATCCTCCAGCGCAGCCTGCACCTCGTCAACGCGGATGTGCTCCGGCGAACCTTCCATGAGCACGTGCACCGATGCCCTCGTGAGCTTGAACGCGCCGAAGAGGATGATGGCGGCGATGAGCGCGCTGCACATCGGGTCCGCGAGGTACCAGCCTCTCCACCACATGAGCACCCCAGCGACGACAGCCCCGACGGAACCGAGCGCGTCGCCGACGATGTGCCAGAGCACGCCCTGCACGTTGAGGCTGTGCGCGTGTGCCTGCCCGGAGTAGAGGAGCATGGCCCCGATGAGGTTGACCCCGAGGCCGAGCATCGCCACGAGCATCATCTCGAAGCCCATAACCGGCGGCGGGTCCGCAAGCCGTCCATACGCTTCCCACAGGATGAGGGCGACGATGAGGACAAGCGTCACCGCATTTGCGAGCGCGGCGAGGATTTCGGCGCGATGGTACCCATACGTCTTGCGTGCGGTGCGCGGACGTCGCGCAAGCCACGAGGCGAAGAGCGCAAGCGCAATCGCTCCCGCATCGGTGAGCATGTGCCCGGCGTCGGCGAGGAGCGCGAGGCTGTTCGTCAGCCATCCTGCCACCGCCTCGACGACCATGTACCCAGTGACAAGCGCAAGCACAATCGCCAGCCGCGAGGTCGCTCCTCCGGGAAGGCCGGAGATATGATCGTGAGGGTGAGCCTCTTCCACTCTCTCGCTCCTTCATGAATGCTCAGCGATCATCGGTAGGGCCACGCAAAGCACATAAGCAGGAGTAAATCGGTCCGTCGTATCATCGTGCAAAATATAGGTATCCCCGGATACATCGTCAATGAAGGAAAGGCTCTCGGCCCGCAGTGCGCCCGCCCGCAGTGCGCACGCCTACCACGTCCCCTGCCGCGCCCATGCGTACTCAACTGGCTGCATCCCGAGGTCTTCCGGATAGATGGTTTTCCCTGCCTCCGCCGAAAACCGGGCGATCACCGTGAGCATCGCGCCGGGAACGTCCGTTTGGCCGAGCCACCGACATGCCTGAGCGAGCACCTCCGCATCGGCGTTCGTGCCGCTTGGCCGCAGCGTCTCCGCAAGGCTGCGCCGCAGGCTTCGGTCGAGGTCCCGACGTGCAAGCTCGCCGACGACCTCTCTCAACGCCGCCTCAGTGCCGATTCGTCCGAGGGCAAGGAGCGCACGCTGGCGCACCCTCGGCTCGGCCTGAGCAGCACGCCACAACTCCCGCAGAGGCGACACCGCGTCGGGGTTCCCAAGGGAGCCGAGCGCGTCGGCGACGGCGCGGCGGACGTATTCGAGCACGCCGGGATCGTTCAGCAGCGCAAGCAACGGCTTCGTGAGCGCATGAGCATGGCTCTCCCCGATGCCTTCGACGATTGCCGTGCGCACGAAGCGGTCCGCCGTCTCGTCGCGCACAAGGTCCATAAGGGCGAGGCGCACGGCGTCCTCCGCGATGTTCGCAAGGAGGCGTGCCGCGTACACGCGCAAGGACCTCTCCTGCGCCGCATCGCCGACGACGGTCTGGAGGACCTCGCAGGCGACCGCCC
>Ga0172366_10001833_pt1 | contig 16592 bp, 27 predicted proteins | sample LakKivSesite69cm_FD_114533 | JGI IMG/M metagenome (GOLD analysis project Ga0172366, IMG submission 114533) | Sediment microbial communities from Lake Kivu, Rwanda - Sediment site 69cm | ecosystem: Environmental > Aquatic > Freshwater > Lake > Sediment | place: Rwanda: Western Province, Lake... | reverse complement strand
ACGTGAACTAATACCACGGTGTACATATTCGTATTGTTGTTCTAGTTCATCCAAATTCTCAATCTGCTGACCTTCAATAGTAAGCACGTTCTTATCAACTGTAATGTTGATGTCGCCTTCACGAAAGCCAGCAACAGCCAATTCAATAACGAACTTATCATCATTGTGCTTGACAATGTTATAAGGGGGATAGTTTTGATTGTGTTGTTGGGCTGATACGCGGTTTAGTTCGTCAAAAATATTTTCAAAACCAATACCGAATTTGTGAATTGACGGAATGTCAAAGGAACGTAATGTTAATGTGTTTGTCATTTTATTTCTCCTGTTAAGCAAGTTAATGACTATACAGCCCCGACCATCGGCAACTGTATTAAGTATTTATTCTATCAGATTTCGCAAAAAATATTACTTTTTATGGGTAAATAAGTTTTGTTGGGCTAACTGCTTTTTCCAACGTTTTTTTGCTAATGACTTTGCTAGTTTCTTTCTTACGCTAGGTTTAGTATATCTTTCACGCTGCTGAAGTTCCATTAGCAGCCCGGACTCCGACATCTTCTTTTTTAGCTTACGAAGTGCCTTTTCAACATTGCCATCTTTTACTATTACCTTACGTCCGTTTAAATTCATAATAACGCTTTTGGATCATCTACTAAATCCTGTGTAATATTTATCTCGTTTACACCGTTTTTCTTGTAGTTACCAGCGTTGAACATATGCGGTATTAATGTCTTTTCTAGCTCGGTCTGTAGACCCCTAGCGCCCGTTTTCAGCTTGATGCAGTTATCTGCTATCTTGCTGATACTTTCCTTATTAAACTTGAGTTTGATATTGTCGATACTGAAAAGATACTTGTATTGTTCGATAAAGTTATTTTTAACCTCTGTCAATACCTGCACCAACTGTGCCTTAGTAAGCTCCTCAAGGCCTATGTTAGTAGTGAAGCGACCGATAAACTCAGGAATCATACCGAACCTGATCAGATCGTCCGGTGTAACCTGACTCAGTGAAGCACCGTAGTCGCTGCGAATGTCAGCCCCGAAACCAATGGTAGTTCCCTTGAGCCTGTTTCTTACTAAATCAGTTAGACCGACAAAGGCTCCACCCGCGATAAACAATATGTTTTTAGTATCTACAGTAATCATATCACCGCCGGGGTGCTTACGACCACCGCCCTGCGGTATGCGACATTTAGTGCCTTCAACTAACTTTAGTAGTGCTTGTTGTACGCCCTCACCGCTCACGTCACGGGTGATGCTAGTGCTTTCACCCTTACGTGCGACCTTATCGATCTCGTCAATAAACACTATACCCTTTTCTGCTAGTGCTACGTTTCCGCCAGCAGCATGTAACAACATGCTGATCATGCTTTCAACGTCATCACCCACATAGCCTGCTTCAGTGAGGCTAGTAGCATCAGCGATGATGAATGGGACGTTCAAGAACTTAGCAGCAGTCTTAGCTAATAATGTTTTTCCGCTACCCGTAGGGCCTATCAATAGTACGTTACCCTTCTGTAACTCTAAGTTAGAATTGGGATACATGATACGCTTATAGTGATTAGCGATTGCTACGCTCAACACTATCTTAGCATTGTCTTGACCTATGACATGCTGGTCTAGATGGTCCTTGATCAATAAAGCATCGTAGTTCTTGATATCATCTACGTCAAGGTCTGGTTTTACATCCTTAATTATCAAATCTTGACAGAGGTCTACGCACTCATTGCAGATAGCGACTTCACCGGACACTATCAACTTTTTTACTTTGTCTTTGTGACTATCACAGAAACTACAGGTCTCTAACGTTTTCGACATAGTATTACTTATCTCTACGTATTTTAGTTATTACATTCTACTGATCTGGCAGGATTTATAGAAAACTCGTATATATTCTCTAATGAAACATCCAAAACTACCTTGAATACATTATCATCTTTCTGCTTATAGAAAAAATGCGCAAATCCTGTATACTCAAATGTGTACATAGGTGCCTTGATATCTTGACAATAACTCTGTAAGACGTTGCCCTGTCTATCTAGGAACGCGATCTTCATGAAGGCATAGTTATTATAACTCATGTTAAATCGCAATCTATCCATGACATGGCTTTCATCATATATGTAATGTTTCCTTACGTCAGGCATCATAGAACTTAATACCATAGTATCGTACATAGGCATCAACACTATATTGGCATTACCTTGCTTTAATAGTCCTCCCTGCTTGCCTGTATTTTCTAATAGTGCTTCCACACTATCCAGGAAATTTTTATTCCAGCTCACAGTATAAGGTACTACTATGACGGGTTTACCTACGTTATCAACATATAGATTATACTTGCCCTGCTCTATATTGAAAGCATGTTTGGGATATTGGCTGAACACTTGATCAACTATATCATTTTGTCCATTTACACTTTCGCTATAAAATCTAAGTTGATCACTATGTAACCTACCATCAAACTGTTTGGGATTGTTATATCCTGATTTAAGTCCATTCGACAGATTAGTATCGGTGATCCATACATCATATATCACGGTGTATATGTTGTTGATCACTTTACTATCTATAAGACGGTAGTTGTCAATGTTACAACCGTTAGCAATCTTGATATTATCAGTTGTTACCTGTTCATTTCTAGCCTCTCTCCTAGTATAGACAGTATTTTTACAACTGTATTGTACTGCCTCTCTGAAGGCTAATGTCTTTGCTACTTCAAAAGAAGAGCCTGTACCGTATACGCGCACAGGCTCTGTAGCATAGGCTACCCCGGATATGCTCAGAAGTAGCCATATGATATTTTTCATGTTACTGAATATTAGTTGCCATGTTCAATAGATTTGCGTCAGTCTCGTCCCAACGCTGAGTACACTTAACTTCTTGTGCCCCAACCACCGGGCTACCATCACGAATAGGCTTCATAGCACTGACAAAATGTGCGCTATTAGTCCTGATGATGTCCGTGATCACCCACTTAGTATCATTACTATTTTCTCGGACAGCAGCATCATAGTTAGCAGCACGATCAGCAGACGTTTGCTGTTCCTTGCTACTGCTTACTTCGTTGCTTGTACCGGTACTCTCTACTACACGACTATTTTCAACTCGCTGGCCTTTCCAGTTACTGACCTGCGCTAGTGCCCGCATACACGCATAACGATATGCATTGTCGCGGTTTACATTACTACCACCATTACTAGGGGCAGTAGCAGTGCTGTCGATGCGTACAATGCGGCACTTCCTGCCTACCCATTGACTCATAGTACCGCACCCACTGTGAGTGACTTCGATCTCCGGTGTGACCATGCTTTTCTGTAGCTCCTCGCTACGTACAGTATCAACCTTAGGTGTACGATTACACGCAGCAAGAGTTACAGCAAGAGATGCTACCAAAATATACCTAGACTTCATAACACGTTACTCCATAGTTATAGAACGTATTATGATTATACTTCTGTCTAGGTCTTAGGTCAAGTATTTTGGTTCTTTAAGTGTTCCAAAACGTAATCTTTTTCGTCATCTGTGAGTATGTCTAGGTCATACTCGCCCGATCCTACTTTATCTACAAGGAAATCTAGATAACTTTTATCAGTTAGATATGTGCTTGAAGTTGACTTATTAAGTTCTATCCAGCGTCTGCCATCAAACTTATATACACGGTTCGGAAGCACATCTACTCTTACAAATACATCTCCTTTAGCTGCCATTCTAGGAAAGGTCGTACCAAAGTCACTAGATGATTTGTTGCCCAAATCAGCTTTTGCTGAAAATAAGTCCGGGCGTAGTTGTTTTAACGCATCCTGTTGAAAGAGTTTACTATCATACTCTACGTAACCACCGCCCATAATGTGTATGGGTGTGACTCCCTCAGTTTCTATTTCCTTAACTTCTTGTTTAACTTCTTGATAAGGTTTAATATTGGGCTGTTGTTCCAGTTTGACAGGTTCTTCCAACTTAACTTTTCTTTTAGGTTTACGTTCTTTAGGCTGGAACTCAACTTTCTTATATGGAGTTTGTCTATTAGGTTCCTTATTGCGAATGCTATTCTTATTTTTATTAGCTCGTATTTTTTTAGGTTTACTGTAAACCCTTTTCCTATTATTTTTATTAACTTTTTTTTTACAGGACTTTCCTGCTTTTCTACTAACCCACCATCAGCCGTGAGTTTCATGTCTCCAGCTTTTGGTTCATAGGGTTCGGGAATCAAAGCTGGACGACTCTCACTTTCACCCTCTGTTAAGGGCAAATATCCCTTGCTTTCATTATCAAAAAATAACTCTTCTTTCTCATCTTTCTTAGGTTCAAACTCCCACTTATAACTGCTCATAGCAGCAATAACAAGCATCAATGCTAGTGGGTCAAATACGAAAATCAATAGTATGATTACCCAACGTACAGCACGTTCAAGTGTTGCTGTATCAGGATTGTCGCCATAGATTAATGCGGCGATATATTTTACAGGACCTACTTCTGCTTCAATCTTACGATAACTTGCGGCTAACGGTGCTTTTTCAAGATTGAGTTTTGATATTTCTTGATTAAATGTTTCTATACGTTTTTGTGCTATCCCTATCTCATTGTTCAATGAGGCTCGCTCTCTACGCTGCTGTTGACGTATTTGTACTGCGCGTTCTACGCCAGCCTCGCTATCACCTCTATCAAGTCTGGCTGTTAGTTGGGCATCCATTTGGCTTAATGTATTACGGGCTGCTTCTATGTTCTGTCGTTCGCTACCAATCAATTCTTTTTGGATATTGATTTTTTCGTCAATCAACTGTATCTGAGCAGCGACATCTCCTGTTGGGATGCCCTGGTCCATATGTGCTTTCGACAAAAAGCCAAATATACCCATGCTTGTTACAAGTGCGAGGACTATGACGGCGCCCGCCAGATATGTTTTCATTAACCATCTACACTTGTCCCAGTATCTATGTAGCCATACCGTAGTAACGACCTTGGCAATCTCAAGGCTTGCACCCATAATGATGATAGGGATTACAGCAGCAGCAAATATAGCAGTAAGTCCTACTACGCTATACCATGCTGCAATGGCACTTAGCGTTAGTGCAGTCACCAACGCTACTGTTGAAAGGCTAAATATCTTCTTGATTATTAGCGGCATTAGAATATTTATTGTTTTATTACCTTAAATAACTGTATATTATTCTCTAGGTTCAGGAGCTTCTCCTTTTCCGAACAGATATCCATAAGTGTTTAAAAATTCAGTCAATGGCATCACAAGTTTTCTAGGTATGCCCGGACCTTGCTGAACACTGTAACTAACGAGGAACTCTTCATCTCCTCGCCATTTTATATGCACTACGGTTAGACTATCTCCGTCAGCAAAGTTATAAGTCTGACCTATCAGGTCTTCAAACCCGGATTTCAATGTAACATTTCCTCATCACTATCGTACTCGTCACCTTCTTCGGTATCGTCATTGTTAAGTTCAAAGGTAACATCATACCCGCCCTTGCGATCGGTCCACCAATCGTCATAGCGATCATAGTTGTAATCTTCTAAAAACTCAAGGAACAAATCGTATTCTTCATCTGTAGGGGGATCACCGACTGGTGAGTCAGCCCAATCACCTTCATTCATATGGCTAACGATTTCGTTGAATCTTTCTACAGAATCAAACGTAGTAACGATATCCTCTTCGGGAATATCGTAAGTAAAAATGCTAGTGACCTGATGATGTTCTTTCTTAACAATACGCATAAGTTACCTCATTTAATGAAATCAAAACGCTTTAATAACTGCTTTCTACCATTTACATATTTCCTGTAAGTAACAAGTATCTGCTCAGTAACAGGTACTTTGGCAAACTTACATAAAACATCTAGAGCAATGTAGCCAGTAGTTGTCTCCTTATATAAATCACTATACTTTAAAACCAAAGTTTTATCAAGATACTTTGGATCTATGACTGGGTTTATAAACCTTATATAGTTGGTGTTGAGTTGTTTTTCGGCAGACAATCTTGCATATCGTTCCAATACTTCTACCCTATCTAACTGCATGAGATTTACCTTGAACTCCGATAGAGATTTCACAGTGTGATTTAAATAGGCATTGTCTGTAGCTGATAGATTATCAAAACCTATTGACCTTATTTTTTCTAACAAGGGCCAGATATTTTTTATTATATGATTCACGTTTACTTCGATCAAATCTTGTTCAGCCAATTCCATCACAACCATATTGAACGTATGAGCATGAGGATTTGCATCTAGATCCTCTGTCAATGGATAAGAATGAGTTGGTAACACTGCCGTATAATCAGTTGGCAAGAATCGTAGATGGCGAAACAGGCGCAGATAGTTAGTCTGCGCCTCATGATTGATATCGGGGATCAATAAGAAATCAATATTTGATTTGTATAAAGTATTATCATGCGATGAGTTAACATGATCAAACTCTAAATCATTATCAATACTATTTGTTAACAAATATAAAATATTTGCTATAAATCTTCCTGACGATCCTTCTAAAAATGATACTGTATATCCAATCACTTATCGTCCCTGAACCTCACGAATCGCGGGAAACGTAGGCTGTACGTTCCATCTTGGTTTTGTGTGATTGCGTCTGCGAGGATCTCGGCAGTACGTCCAATAACACTTTCACTATTAGCGTAGTAGTCATCGCGGTCACCATCAGAAAAACCACTGCCAACATTAACAGATATCGTTTTGCCATCGTCAACACCCTCACAAACAAGCGCACCCAATCGTCCTTGGTTACGACCAGTGCCCTCTTCAATATTTACTACAGTCAGATCCACAGTGATAGTAGGCTTCCACTTCATCCAGAAAGTATTGCGCTTACATTCATATGGTGAGTTCAAATCCTTGATCATAATACCCTCAAAGCCAGCAACTACCATATCGTTAGCATAACGATGTAGTACATCACGACCTTCACCGGTATCAAGGTCAACCATGATATGTGTAAGCAACTCAACATTACTCATCTTGTCAATGACAGGACGCATACGCTCAAGTATATCAATACGCTTGTGTAGTTGTGCGTTCCAATGCCCATGTTCCCAGTTCTCGGTAGGAATAATATCAAAAATATTGAATACACTGTCACGGGCGTCAACATCTTCTTTACGCCTTGCTTGTCGCATCAACTCTTGAAAGCTCTGTCCAGTGACTTCGCCATCAAGCCAAAATCCATCACGCAACGCACGGTCACCAACACTCTGTACCAACTTGGTATAGTTGTCTTGAATTTGTTGCTCAATCAGATTAAAGTTTTCAAAGATTTTTCCGTTACGACTATAGCAAGTAGTAACTACTTCGCCATACTCATTTCTTGATACACGCATCAATACACGAACACCGTCAAGTTTAGGCTCAAGGCGTTTGATACCTTTCATCTCAGGACGACCTTCGCTATTAGTTGCCAACTGACAACCGAAAACAGGAATCTCGTATTCTGATTTCTTCACGACCTTGTTGAAGGTCTTGTCGCTAATACCGCAACGCAAGTCCTTACGAATCACATTGCGACAAAAGTTATTCCACTCATCGCTATCGAAACGCTGGCTTATAGAGTCAACTTGATCACGGGCACTATTACCTGTGTACTTGCGATTCATCAAATCGTTTAGCAACAATCTAAAATCTTGCCAGGGATTTTCACGACCAGATGCTTCATCAATAGTGGGCACTTGACGTAGATAAAAATTCACATATGGATTATATGTGAGGTTGACAAATGCTAGGAAACGCTTACAACTCTCATTGCCAAGTGTTGCCATTTCATATGCTTGCTTGATAACATCTTCTTTGTGAAGTCTACTATCGCTCTCATTAAGTTTATGAATCCAATATGCCATGCTCATAATCAGTTCCTCAACGTATGCCACATCAATAACTTGCTAACACCATCGTGTACAAAAGAATAGTTTTCGTGATCATCTCTGTTCACTAACTGATACCCATTCTTGATATGTTTACGACGGTATGTTTCTATCCTATTAGGACAGTAACTAAAACTATATCTCAACTTTTTACCTATAGTACCGCTAAACAATACAACTTTATCACGATTTTTAAATCGTTGTGTTGTATCCCAGTCCCAACGATAATAGGTCATATAGGCGCCCCAAATTTTTGTAGCACCTTCAACTTCCTTTATACAAATATATTCATACTTTGGACTAACATCGTAAACTTTCATAAAAATCTCACACTGATAAAATTGCCCAACTCAAATGCTTTTCAATTTGAGGTATCAAGTGCTTAAATTTTACTTGATTTAGGTTTGGTTTGCAAATAGTATATTCCCTATTATGACCTCGATACCAACGGAAATTAAAAGCATCATAAAGTGTAATAAGTTTGGCTCTAAGTTTTCCTGTACGACGACCATATAACATAAGACATTTATGTTCAAAAAAGTAGTCAGGAGTCAAATTAACATTGTCGGGTATATCGACGATGATGCAAACCTCATCTGCGCTACCCTGTCTATGCCAACCTATGTAGCGAACATTCATATCGATGATTGTAACACGTTTGCAAGGTATCTAAGTGCTTCTACTGTAAATGATAAAACATCCTGTAGAAGTCCTGCAGGGACGTAAGGTGCGATAATGACTCCGATAATTATTCCTAACAATAATCTCATACTATCTTTACCCGATTCAACTGAGTCTGATTATTGTCTTGACGCTTAACGGTTCCATCAATATTCAACACTGTGCCTACCGCCACATCTTGTTTGTAACCAAAGAAAATTGGTTGGTCACTTGTAGTAATAGCCGTGAGATAAAAAATACCCCATTGTTGGCTAAACACACATTTAATTACTTCTACTTGCAAGTTTAGCCGTTCCCCGATCTTTCCAACGTAACCCCCTTGTGCAAACTTAATGCGACGATCAGCCTCACTACGTTGCACTGCACGTTGATAAGTTTGCGGTATACTAGCAAGAAGGGCAATGTTATATCCCTCTGGTGTAAATTCTTCCTCAAGAATTTTGATAGTTTTACGGTCAAAGTCACTAACAAAGTCGCCGCTGAGAATTTTGAAAGTATAGCCCTTATAAAAATCCTTGATACGTTCAGCCATTTGCCTGTCTGCATCAATGATATTTGAACTATCCTCAAGGATACTATAAACCAACTCACGGTTAAGCTTACGATGATTGTCATCACCCAATTGGTAGGGTGCCTTGACATAAGATCCGTTGACACGTTGAGCCGCACATGCCGCAGCAACAACATCAAGTGTGGGCCAAATGCGAGTGACCTTTTTAGTACGTGCCATAGTTAGGCACCTGTCCAACGAACAGGGCTGATGTAAGTCTGTGAGAGGACGTTGCCGCGAATAAAATTCTTAGCGGGTTGTGCCCAACTTGCAGCCTTGAGTACATCACCGACCTTCCACTTATCGTGAGCCTTGCGACAAACGAAACTGTGGACGCTGTTACCAGTGATAACCTTGTAGAACTTGCTACCACGATTGATAGTAATGTTCAGTGAAGCATAAGCCTTGCCTCCGAACTTGCTGTAGTCCGCTTGGATAGCGTCCATATACTCAGTCAGTGCAAGGTCCATATCGTGTTCAGTATACATAACAATCTCCGTGAATCAACTATATGTATATTATGCGCCCAAACGAGGCCTGTGTCAACCAAAACAAATCGTTATAAATCAATAACTTACAATGCCTCTGGATCTACAGTAAATTCCATACGAGCCATGCGCCCTATATAGATTTTACGCTTGCTATTCCAGTCCATTTCAAGCACCTGATTGGTTGGAAAACGCACCCAGATTTTGTTGTCCTTATAGTCGATGTCAACGAGGGGGCAGTTCACACTCCTACCGCCCTCGCTGCGCACCGAAATATTTTCGCCTTTACGCAAGTTCATCTTCCTTACGTTTGGCAGCAGTAAGAAGGGCGGCGATACTTGCTTCAAGATCGCCGGTTATCGTATAGAGATCCTGGCTAGAAAGGTTTTCATTTTCTAGTGCGATCATGTAACCAAGAGTACTAAGAACATCGCTGACCTGGGTCAGAGTAAGATTTTTATTAGGCATTGTCACGCTCCTTATCACAGTAAGTAAAAAGAATCCACTTTGCACGATTGAGCGTCTGTCGAGCATCCTCACTCAGACCACGAACAATCTCTTCCTGAGCATCGCTCATCAGACTAGCAGCCATGAACGCAGGACCACTGAAACGAAACGACAGACTGTCCTCGACCGCTTCACGCATCTGAGCCTCAGTGCAGCCAAACATACTGACCTGACGCTTTTCCTGGTCTGTGAGGGCAGAGTAAATTGCAGTAGTCATATCAATCTCCGTTAATCAACTATAGATATATTATGCTACCAAATAGACCCAAAGTCAAGCCTTACGTAAGTCATTGAAAGTATTAGGGTTTTTTACCGTGCAAACCAAGACTTTACAATGGCCTCAGCAGGTTTCCCACGCACACTTTGACTAATGTTGGGGAACCCTCGCTTTGGTTCTGGATAAACTTCATCAGTGTGCCAATAACTAGCACTAAGGTCTACTCCGGCAGTTTTAAAATAAGTTTGCTTAGTGATAGCCTGCATGAGTGCTTCGATACCCATGCTTTGTACACTGAAGTCTGTAGTGAATGTTTCCTGTACACAGTTATGATCCAAACCTTGATCTGTTTTACCTGGAGTACAAAAACCATCTTCTTGCCATCCCTGTGTAAGAACACGGTCATGACTTTGAACTTGTATAGTCCATAGCACAGGAGGCAATGTAAGATTTGCTTTCACCGTCTTCAGTGGGCATACGTTATAGAACGCAGCCTGCGCATCTACTAGACGCATATATTGATACTGTATGCTACATTCTGCATTTTTGACTAGGGTATCCAAATCAACTTTACTAACATCTGCTTTATTATAGGTGCCGATACCAGCATTGATCTGCAGATAGTCTACCTTTTTAAACAGTTCAGGGTTATACCACATGATACTAAAAGCACTGGAACCATATGTGATCTTGCCTGTAAAGTTTTTCCTAATATCATCGATGATATTGGACATCTTACTATCCCACAATGTCCTGTGGTCGCTCTCAACATTTCTTATGTACAATGCGTTCCAATCTGCTGCAATGCCATCGATACCTTTACTCTGAGCATACTTGCTTATATCGATCATAAGCTTATGATAACTATCCAGCATCTTTGTCAAAGTACGCTCATCGATGTTGGTACCAGGTATATAGACATCATTACCTAGTGTATCTCTAGGATCGAACATCCAACTGTAATAAACTTTAAGTCCGCGCTTGTGTGCTTCAGATACGATATAGTCTACCATGGTATCAGGAATCTGTTGATCCTTTTTGTCTATGGTCATTACATCGTCACGAACGTTTTGCCAACGAGCATAGTTATATACCCATACAACATCAGCTCCATTAGCTTTGATATTATCTAGGCTGTTGCGGTATAGCATCTTAGCATATTCAAATGGTGCGCAGGCATTACTATAAAGATGCGGACCTCCTGGTCCTTCTCCGCCGGGGTAATAGTCTTTTAGCCCGATAGCCCTCACCATGCTAGATTCTAGCTTTGCCTTGCTAGGTGTAAAGGTATAGGTACCTTTATAACTATCAGGGTATGTAGATTTGTGCGGGTTACTACAAGTTGCGACTGGAGTAGATGCAGCAGGAGCACTGCTAATAGTTACAGTAGGTTGCGGAGTTTCGCCGCCCCCTCCCCCGCAACTCGCAAGAGTCAATAGACTACCTAAAACAATATAACGCTTCATAACAAACCTATGTATTACAAGGATAAGTTATATTACATTAGTTTTTTAAAAATTGCAACATTTCAGGAAAGGTTTGCCCGAAACTCTTTTTTCTATAACTATCTTGACGCAATAAATGGTATCGAAAATCATCGAAACTTTCTTTATCATCTTCTGTCTGTAAGAGCTTGATCCAGTTAGAAAAATCAAACTTGCTAGTTGATAGTTTTTGTATGATATATTCCTTTGCGCCATCTCTCCAAACTGTAGGCCGCATATATTTTGGGTAATGCAATCTACCAAACCACGGCATACCCAAACCTAGATCATGAGTGGTATGTGTAAGCTCATCTAGGTAATATACATTGTACGCACTAACAGTCACCGCTACAGATAGTGACAACTTGCTGTTAGAATGTTTTTGGTATGACTGTATGTTAGAGACAACATCAGACCATATACCCGGATATCTTATATATTCAAAACGCTGATTGATAGCGTCTAAGCTAAGTTGTATCTCAACATGCTTGAACTCTTTCCATAACTCAAACCATTCAGTATCTGGGAAAATAGTAGCGTTTGAAGTATAGTGCAAGGTAATATCTTTACTAGAACCTTCACTCACATATTTTTCTAATAACTCTTTCTGTTGCCTTACACCGCTTAATAACGGCTCCCCGCCCGGTATATCTAAGTGAATGATGTTTTTAGCAGATTTATAAAAGTTTTCTACGAATCCATCTTTATAAAAATGATTTGGTTTTATGTCTATACCATTAAACTTGAGATATTCGTTATACCATTTGCTTGAAGCGTCAGGACCGCAGGTCACACAAGCTAAGTTACAGGTGTTACCAAATGCTATGCTTGCTGTAAGGAACTTTTTACTTTCGTCATATTGATCATAATGTTCCTTCCATCTTTCGTGATCTAATATGCGCTTGCTCTTGATATCGTTTTCTTCTTCTATCTTGCAACGCTCACAACCTTTAGGCCATCTGTCGTTTTTAAAATCTTCTTTTACTTCAAACAACAGTGGACTATCAAGGTAGTCCTCGATAGTCATATCATTTATATTTGGAATCTTGGTCTTGTAATGATTATGTCTAAACTTACAGCAAGGGCTTATCTGACCTTGCGGACTGATATCTATGTTAGTCCAGGGGCTATGGCAATGGGGCAATCAGCTACCTCTGCCTTGCTTCCTCATAACGCTGGGGCCATTACTTTTAGTTTGACTCTTCATATTTTTACCCTCTGTAGGGTTAAAATTTCCTCGGTTATTGGCTTGCATTGCTTTCTTTCTAGCAAGTATTTCCTGTATTGGGTTTTTCTTTTCTTCTGTCATAGTTGTTTCCTTATTTGTCTAAGTAATCATTAAAGGTTCCATACAACTCTATCATCATAGCAACTTTGCTATCATATACTCTTATGTATGCTGATGCTGCTTTGTTTGTTTTTAATCCTATATAGAAAGGACAGGACACCTTTTTACCTATCTTTAATGTATATTCTTTGCTGCTTATAGTGAGTTTTTTTAATGGTGCTAATGAAAAATCAAAAAACTCTAAGTTAGCTTCGGTAAAAGCTAGCTTACCTTCGTCAGTCAATCTAAGAGTATCTCCGGCTCGCCCTGTGAACCACCATCTAAAAAGTAAATGATTTATAGACAGAGTTTTATAAGTGCTATTTGAGGGCAGCGCACTTACAACTGCATTTGTTATTTTTTCTTTACGCCTGTCATTCATCCGGATAAACTTGACTACCTTGATTCAAAAAATGAACTGTAAACTTATCAGTCTTGAATAGGCTATTGAGTTTACGGCACAAGTTCCTGGCATGGCCCGGATTACTGAAACTAGTCTTTTTGTATTTTGGTGCTGCTTCGTTTGCTAGGTAATGTTGGCTTTTTAGATTGATGGGTTGACCTTCATAAAACACTGCCCAAATACCACTAGCCTCGACGATCTGATCGCACTTATAAGTAGTTTTATCTACATGTTCTAGTATGATTTTGGGCTGTGTTCTACTCATTTAAACTTACCACCTGTTATTTCTACTTTGATGACCTCGTCTTTTGACTTACCTTTGAGATCATTCATATCTGCTAAAAGCTTGCCTATCTCGTCCCTTAGTCCTCTAGCTTCTTCTATGGGCAATACTATATCTTTTGACCTACGCCCTTCCTGTAATGATACCTTATCTATGAACTTTTTGATATGTATCATGTCTGAGTATTTATAGCAGCTAAAGCGTCATCCTTAGATTTAAATGGACCCTTGTAATCATAACGCTGTATAAAGATGTATTTGGGACAAAACTCAACTTTTTCATGACCGTTTTGATTTAGTAAGAACCATCCTGCTGCATGATAGCACTTGCTTTTCGTAGATTTAGTGAATAAATGTAGCTTCCTGCGCACATCAAGAATGTTATTATAGGTTCTAGGACTAGTAGGATATTCTGGATAGGGAAGTTCTGCTTTGTTTTTATTAGTTTTTAATGGCTGAAAGCGTATCTTAGCTTTCTTTCTTATATCGTCTGTGCTGTCAAAATGAGTAGTGTTCCCTTCAATGATCAATGAGAATCCAGCAGCATTAGCCAACACGTTACCTACTTTCTTCTCACCGTCTGTCACTACCCAATATTGGTCATTGATTATTGCCTTAGCAGTTAAAGTTTTCATAACACTCCTTATGTTTATTTTTTTCAAGCTTTAAACTTTCAAGTAAATGATAATCGGAAAGATAGGCATGATAAAGCTTACGCTGAAATACACTACCTTCTAATCTAGCTAGTAACTTTGAAAATTGTTCATTGTAATACTTGTGTTTAGGTTTATTTAATCCGTCGTTTTTAGTAAACATACCGTAATCAATTTTCTTGAACCTGTCTGTAATAAAGTTTTTCATATTGATATCAAAATCATTGGTGTGCTTTGACATATAAAAGAAAACACAATACTCAGTATCTAAACCCCCTAATGATAAAGTTTGGGGCAAAGTATGTTGATCGTAAAATACACCGTCGCATATCAACTGTACAGTACTACTGTCCAACTGCATTAGACCATCTAAAAAATCTAGATAGGTTGCCATAGCAGATATCCAACGCTCAATAGGATCTCGTAGCACTACTATTTTTTTACAATGTGATATATCTGCAGGGTCTAATACAGGCTCCCATCCTAATCCATCTCTAAAAATCTGTGTCAACCAAGTATGTGCATTTTTAAGTATAGGAATATAAACATACTCCCCGTTGGTATACTTGGTGACTCCGCTTTGGTCTGCCTGATAAAATCTACTGAATGGATCTTGTTTATATTCTATAATCATTGTCCCAACTGATCCCAGACATATTCTTTTGTAGGAACATATGCTACGGGTTTGATATAACCCTTACGCTGATAGATCCAAATTTGAGCCTTTAGATTTTCAGGACATTCATCAGTAATAGCGATTGCGGCACGTGGATATTCTATTAGGTTACTAGTAAATTTAAAACCTTTATCGCCAGGTGATAATATCTTCACTTCCGGTGTATCGTAGATGTACATTATAAAATCTCCCATAAAAAAAGCTGTACCAATCTTGCATCTTCTTTGACTTTACCGAAAGAAATACCTGGTCCATGATATCTGTTAGCCGGGTAAATAATCAATCTATTATATTTTATGTGAGAAATACTGTCCACTATCCACTTATCAACATTAAGTAAATCATTATTTTCTAAAATTTTTTCATACGTTTTCGCATCGGCAAAATTTGTATTTGTTTCTTTGTGAGTATAAAAAATAGTACCGGGTATGCTATCTGTGACTTTATTTAAATATAATACTCCGGCATAGGTATTGAAATCTTTAGTATCAACATGAAGTGGACTTTTTGCTATTTCTCCCTCTGAGGACAATCTAAATTTACCACTATTATAAACCTGTCTTACAACTTTTCCTAAAGTACTACTAACTAATGAATCAATTTTTGGGAATTTAAAAGTATCTATGCTAGTGATGCCGGGCCAGGAGCCATTGGACAATACATTCATCAAAGGATCTACTCCGGGGATATTATATCTAACCGATAAAGCATAGTCCCTTACATGGTCAGGATCATCATAAACATTGTCTATAGAAACTAAAGATAGATTCATACTACTTTTAGTTCACCCTTATAAGGATTATTCAACCATTTAGCAAAAGAGTCCGGTTGATCACCAATCTTATTGAGTTCATATTTGCTGCAGAACTTCATAAAATGAATGCCAACTTGCGGGGTAGTAGTTGTGCGAACACCTTTTATGATGCTCAAGTCAACAAGATCCTTGATCTCGTCAGGCTGTGCGGTCAAGTCAATCAAAAGTTTATTGCGCTCATACAAGTCCTTGACACGATACTCTACACCATCAGGGTCTGCCCAACGCTGTAGCATCATGTTATTCCAACTAAAGCCTTGCTTGTGCCGATCAGCATAGGCTTCAGTCAGACCAACCTTGCTCTTGCTACCCTTAGTGCGAACACCGGGATATGCGCTGAACACATTGTCGCCTGCATCACCACGCATGATCTTCTCAAACAGGTGAAACTGTGGATCACCTAGAGTCTTGTGTAGCCCAGTTTTCTTGTCCTTGACAGGCTTACCCTTGTCATCAAAATAACCTTCAAGGGTAATCAGTTGATTAGCGATACCATTGTACTGCTTGACATTATGTGCAATCAACTGAACATAATCGGTATCGCTGCTGATGATATAGTGTTCGTCGTTGGGATGCAGATGCACGAATCGTGCGATCAAGTCATCTGCCTCGGCCCGTTCATGGCGCAATACCGATGT
>Ga0172366_10001830_pt1 | contig 16598 bp, 19 predicted proteins | sample LakKivSesite69cm_FD_114533 | JGI IMG/M metagenome (GOLD analysis project Ga0172366, IMG submission 114533) | Sediment microbial communities from Lake Kivu, Rwanda - Sediment site 69cm | ecosystem: Environmental > Aquatic > Freshwater > Lake > Sediment | place: Rwanda: Western Province, Lake... | reverse complement strand
ATCCTTTCTCCGGCTACTCCTATTGGGATGCCCTCAAAATAGCTACCATCCTCTAACGCTAATACTCCTCTCATAATCTTCTCCTACTGATATTCCGTTCTTGCTTCACCACCTATGGTCTTTCCAAAAAGCGGGAAGCTTCATTTTTTCAGGTCCAAAATTGTCCGTTTTATGTAGGGGCTCAATTTATTGAGCCCGCTTTTACGGATTCGATAAATCGAACCCCTACAGTTAAACTGAGACTATAATTCGCAAAGAGACTTAGGGGACTTTTTCAGAGGTCTCATATAGAATATAGAATCACGACGCCAACGGCTATAGGGATAAGAGCAATGAGGCGTAGAACGAGAAGTGACCTTCCATACCACCACTTAAGCATAGTTTTCACTCTATCCAGTCCGAGAATAAAAATAATACTACCTGATATTATAAGCAATATACCCAGCGTAACTATAACCCCAACTAGCCTGCACTGCGAGGCAGCCAATAAAAAGATAATGCCAATCAAAATCCTTAAGATACATCCTATGTAGAGCCTTTTCCCCTTTTCCCAAAGAAGCATAAACTGCCTCATAGTCTTTGGGCTTAACAGGAAAATAATCCCCATACCTACCGTAATTATGCCGATAAGCTTAACCAATATGAGCATAGTTTATCCCCCTTTTCCCCCTCACCCCTGGCCGTGGCTCGTGCCAGGCACGGGCAGGCCTTACCTTCTCCCCGCGGGGAGAGGATTAATGAAGTGGAGTTTCCTAGTCAGGTTAGGAAGTGCCTGGCGGCAGTCCATTTACAACTTTAAGAAATGCCTCTACAACCTTCGGGTCAAATTGCGTACCCGAATTCTTCCTAATCTTCTCAATCGCTTCATGTTTACTTAATGGTTCCTTATAAGACCTTCCCGATACTATTGCATCATAAGTATCAGCCACCATTATCACGCGAGCTCCGATATCAATTCCCTCTCCTTTCAATCCGTCGGGGTAACCCTTACCATCCCACCTTTCATGGTCTTGCCTTATCAATACAGCGACATCGCTTAAAAATGTCAAGGGCTTTATGATCTCTGCGCCCAAAATAGGATGTTTCTTTATCTCCTCCCATTCCTCGTCAGTAAGCTTTCCAGGCTTAAGCAATATACCGTCTTTTATTCCGATTTTTCCTAAATCATGGAGCTTACAGGCCTGTTGTATACTTTCAATCTTTTTGGACGCAAGTCCTAATTCCTTGGCAATAGCTTCAGCAATATGGCTGACTTTGAGAGAGTGGTCTTGTGTATAATGGTCTTTCGCGTCAATAGCCCGTATAAGCGCGCTTATAGTATCGACATAATGTTTCTGAAGCTCAAGGCTCTTTTCGTATAGCTCTTTGTATTTTTGTTGTATAAGGTCGTTTTCCTTCTGTATTTCCACTAAAGCGGCAGCGAGAACTTTTGGCTTTGTGAAAATTTCATAAAAAATCCTTTTTATCCACATCTTTCTTGCTGGCCAGGAAATATGATAGAGGCAATACTTTGCGCCATAAATAGTAACCCCGAGTTTAAATGTGCTATCGGCATTTAATTTACCGATTATCTTTGGTTTATCCTTTCCCAATTTCGCTTGCATTGCATCGTGCTCACTAACATAACCATTATCATCAACAGTGTAAAATTTTCCATTCATCCTGCCTTTCTTATGAATCGGCACAGAGCAAGTTTCCTCCCGCACCTTTGCAGGCCCAACTCGCAAGATGCTCGGCAAAGCCGTAAAAATTCCTTTTGTATAATAGCAGTCATCAGCCGTCATTACATATCCCGGCTTGGTATAATATCTTATAGTTGCACCCGAGGGCCCGTATTTAACAACCTCTACTTCGTCAACTTTAGTGAAATATTTATTTAAGGTGGGGGCATGCTTGATAATGAATTGTGGGCTCACCGTCAGACGCGCCACATAATCAAGGAATCCCAGGGTGTGAAGCCTTTCCGAGGCAAGGGCGATCTTGTAAACAATTTCATCGTCATCAAACATAATCTTCAAACGACGAGATATCTCCTCGGACACTTCGCGAGATACCCAATTATTCGTATCTGTTAGATATTTTTCATCATAAGGAAGGCCGTCAATAAGACTTTTTACATCCTTGCCTTGCTCCTGGACATACTTTATGTTAGTATTAATTGACCTACAGCTCACTTCATGTCTATCAGCTTTAAAATTACTCGGAGTCTCCATAAAACCTTTACCTTACTATCTGTTTTCACTAAAGATTTGGAAAGCCTCAGGTTCTGGATGGTCTACAAGGTGTTACATATTATAACATCTTTATTTCGAGTTGGCAATCTTTTTCTGAGAGCTATTTCCCATTATCTAATGAGCAGAGGTTAAAAAGATAGTAGTTTTGATTGCCTTGGGCGAAGGTTAAAGTTTAAGAAGGTAAAGGGAAAGGAGATCACCTGTGTTGGGTTAAGTATCTGAAAGCGCCTAGTGCTGCTTTAGCCCCTTCTCCAGCTGCTACTATAATCTGTTTTTCAGGCACCTCAGTAACATCACCTGCGGCAAAGATGCCTGGGATATTGGTCTCGTTGCGACAGTTTACCTTGATTTCACCCAGTTCATTCTTTTCTAACTCTTTAGCAAAGTCAGAATTAGGAATAAGTCCGATTTCTACAAAAACTCCCTGGACAGGCAGCGTTTCCTCTTTATCCTGCCTTCTTATCTTAATTCCACTAACCATCCTATCCCCGAGGATAGCAGTTACCTGGGTGCTGTTTAAGATAGACACTTTTTTACTCTCACTGACTTTCTCTCTCATTATCGCATCTCCACCGAGGTTTAAGGTGATATTGATAAGATAGATATGTTTGGCTATCTGAATCAATTGCAGGGCTGCATCTAAAGCAGAGTTTCCTCCACCGATGACTGCTACATCCTTTTCAGCAAATAAAGGAGCATCGCAAGTAGCACAGTAAGTAAGTCCTCTATTTTTGAATTCCACCTCCCCCGGCACACCAAGTTCCCTTGACCTCTTGCCAGAGGCAATTACGGCTGTTTTTGCTTCGTAGGCACCTTTGTTAGTTTTCACCCAAACTTCGCCATCTTTTTTTCTTAGTTCCATTACTTCTTCATTTTCTTTTAATTCGATACCATATTTTTGCATATGTTCCTCAAACTTAGCCGTTAACTCGGGTCCGGTAATGAACTGATAGCCAGTGTAATTCTCTATGTCTCCACTCCACGCTGCCTGCCCACCGATATCTTTGGTAATAACTAAAAAGTCCATTTTCTTTCGGGCAGCGTAGACACTGGCTGTTATACCTGCTGGCCCTGCCCCAATAATGATTAAATCAAACATCCTTACCCCGTTAGAGATAGGAAACGCTTCAAGCGATTCTTAAGATAGCGTTTCCCCATCCCTGACTTTAAATAGTTTTCTCTGGCCTTGGCATCTTGTTCACTAAGACACGCTTCGTAGTATATCAATTCAAAAGGACCTCTGCCTTTTGTCGAAAACACTTTATCATTATTATGCTCATTGAAGCGTTTCCGTAGGTCTCGAGCAAAACCTGTATACCACTTGCCGTCTTTCTTACTCTTTATTATATAGGTATAAAACATCTTGCTTTATCTCTAACGGGGTCGTAATTCCACTGCCTTTCTTATCTTCTCTTTATCAAATCCCACTATAATTTCGCCATCGATGTCCAACACTGGCACACCCATCTGCCCTGATTTCTGAATCATCTCTTGCGTTTTTGCCCGGTCAGCGGAAACATCGAAATCCTCAAAGTCTATCTTGTTGTCCTTTAAGAATTTTTTGGTCATAATACAAAATGGGCAGGTAGGAGTGCTATAGACTATAACTTTTTTATCGGTCATAATAGGCTCCTCTTGATTACAAATTTTTCTTTAAATCAGATAACTGTCTGAGATGGTCTTGCTCCTGGCCGATCAGTTCATCAACTATTTTATGGTCGTATGGTGGCACTACCTTCCTCATCCCTTCATAGAAAAGGATTGAATCTTTTTCAAATCCTATGCCCAGATCGATAGCTTCTTTATCGCTTCTTGCTCTTTTGGCTACCTCTTCACCTTTCTCTTTCTGGGTAAATACATAGTCACTTGCCAGGGCATTCATATACGCAAAGTATTCACCCCGATACGTCTCTGGTGGTTCATATTTGTGCACCGAATCTAATACCTTTTGAAAAGTAGCTATATGTTTTTCCTCTTCGCCTGCCAAATATTTGAATGTCTCTTTAGCCTTTTGGTTTTTTGATTGCTTAACCAATGTACTATAGAAGTCTTTTCCATTTTTCTCAATCTGAATTCCCAATTCCACTATTTCGCTCCCTGCAAATATGTTTACCATCTCTTTCCTCCTTCAATAATCCAGCACTAATTCTACTAAAGGACTGGAGACTAAACTCAAGGATATTTTAGCTATCATCTATTCCCAATACGTTCATATTTTCATCTTATTATATTTTTCAGTTCTATTATATCGTCTATTATATAATCTGGTTTTATTTTTTCAACATCTTCTCTATTCCCCAAGCCATATGTTACCCAGCAGGTTTTTATTCCGAAATTCTTGCCTGTCCTCATGTCTATGCCCATATCGCCAACTATAATTGTTTTGGTCTTATCCATTTCAAATTTCGAAGATACCCTATCTAAAGGGCACGCTGAAGGCTTCATACAGTTTTCATCGTCTCCACCAAAAGTCTCCTCGAAATAATCCATTATGCCAAGCTTCCTTAAGGTTATCTCGGCGAATTCTCTATTTCTATTTGTTATCACGACTTTCCTTTTATTTCTAAAATAATCTAAAGTTTCCTTAACATGCGGATAAAGCCTCGATTCATCTGCAGAATGTTTTAGAAAATATTCGCTGAATATTTTAAAAGCCTCATCAGCAAAATGGCTTTTTTTATCCCCCAAACTTTTCTTTAACAAATCCCTTACACCTGTTCCAATATATGAAACGATAAGTTCTGACGGTTTCCCTGGAAGCCCCAATTTCCTTAAAGTAAAATTGACCGCCTTTACAATATCCTTACTGGAATCAACCAAAGTTCCATCAACATCGAAAATGATGTTATCTATATCTACCATTTGATTTCACCCAAAATATCATCTAAGCATCCAAGAACCATCGCAAAATCACAGCCTTGGTTTCATCCGGCGGGGCCTATTATTTAAGCCCCGCCTCTCTATCTACCGTAGGGCAGGTAACTATTCGAGTAAATCCTCAAACATCTCTTCGTGACCTACCTCTTCCGTCAAAATATGACAAATAAGTTGATATGTCACGTGGTCCTTACCCATTGTTTTTGCTGCAAGTTTGTTATAAACATCAATTGCTCCTGCTTCGGCCTCGGTTACAACATTTATAATCTTGTTATAATCCGAAGTGCCCTGGGGCGGTTTTGGATAAGGGTAATTGGCATTCTTCTCCAGTTCCATCGGGTGGGCGATAGGGAGACCGCCAAGTTCTATTATCCTATCGGCAAGTTCACCCGCATGTTCTTCTTCATCCTTAGCAACCTTCTCTAAAAACTCACTCATATCCTCATAACCCATGCCAGTAACGATTCTCGCCATATACCAATAAGAATAATGGGCGAGCCATTCATCAGCGTACGCCTTATTCAAATCTTTTATCAAATCCTTCACGTCTATTCCCACAATCTTTGTGCCTTGCTTCCCCATTTGAAACACCTCCTCCTTTTGCCCGCACCCTGTATTGTGGGTCTCTGCATATAGAAATTCGTTTATGCAAAGATTTACCACATGGGAAGGTGCGGGATTCATAAAGTTTACTTCTTTGGCTCCATCTGCTTTCCGCAGCAGATTATGTCGCAAGTCTCAACACAGCCACAAACATTATCTATAGTTACCACCAGCCCGCATATCTTGCAGGTGTAGCGACTGCCCTTCTTGAGCTTCGCCATTTTCTTAACACCTTTCTTTGCCACCTTTTTTCACCTCCTCTTAAATACTTTCCCGCATACATTCAGGACACCTTCTTAAAAAATCGCTTATCATTGCCTTTTTTCACCCTTCTATTTTTTCCATAGGTTGCCCGCAACAAACAAGTTCACCGCCACCTACTTTTGTTACAGTGACTTCATTATCACATACATTGCATCTATACTTTTCCCCTAATTTTTCTACTCCCATAAGCACCTCCTATTTCATGTTAATTCTGCCATTTTATTTTTTGTAAGAAATCAATCTCGCATTAATAGCAACAATAATTGTGCTCAAAGACATTACAAGAGCGCCAACTGCAGGCGGTAAAATTATTCCGTATTTATATAATATGCCACTAGCCAAAGGAATAGCAAAAATATTGTATCCAGTAGCCCAAACTAAATTCTGCATCATCTTTCGCTGTGTGGCACGGGAAAGAGCAATAACATCAACCACATTTCTCGGGTCGTTCTTAACCAAGATGACATCAGCGGTTTCACCGGCTACATCCGTGCCTGCTCCAATTGCTATGCCAACATCAGCCTGAGCTAAAGCGGGAGCGTCATTGACACCATCTCCTACCATTGCCACTTTTCTGCCCTGTCTCTGGAGTTCTTTTATCTTCCCTGACTTTTTGTCAGGTAAAACTTCGGCAAAATAGGTATCCAGCCCGAGCTCATTAGCCACATATTTTGCTGTTGCATTATTATCTCCGGTAATCATTGCGATTCCCAAGCCAAGATTTTTCAAACTCTCGACCGCTCCTCTGGATTCTTCTCTGATAATATCAGAGAGACCAACGATACCTTGAACTTTTCCACCGGAAACGGCAAATACAATTGTTTTGCCTTGAGAAGCTATCTTCTCCATCTCTTTCTCTGCTTCATCCGATTCAATCTTAGTGACCTCGAGTATGCCCTTATTGCCTATATAAATTTCCTCTCCTTCAACTTCCGCTTTTGCTCCCTTTCCAGCAATCGCTTCAAATTTTTCTACCTTAGACAACCTTAAATTCTTCTCTTTGGCTTTTTTAACTATACCTTTTGCTATCGTATGCTCGGAATTCACCTCGATGGATGCGACTTTGCGCAATAAATCATCTCCGCTCCAATTTCCTAAACTGATTATATCTGATACGCCAAATTCCCCTTTTGTCAGTGTTCCTGTCTTATCAAATACAATCGTTTGCAAATTGCGCGCATTCTCAAAAGCAGTCCGATTTCTTATCAAAAGGCCATTTTGGGCAGCAAGAGCCGTGATAACTGCTACAACCAAAGGTATAGCTAAACCTAAAGCGTGAGGACAGGTAATGACCATAACGGTCACCATACGCTCAAGAGCGAACACAAACTCTTTACCAAAAATAAGCCAGCTTATAAGTGTAACCGTGCCAGCTGCTATAGCAATAAGCGTAAGCCAGAAGGCTGCTCTATTAGCAAAATCCTGAGCCCTGGATTTACTCTCACTTGCAGTTCTAACAAGTTCAGCCACCTTGGAAAGATATGAATCTTTTCCAATCTTTTTAACCTCTACAGTCAGCGAGCCACTTCCATTTACAGAACCACCTATGACCTCGCTATCCGCTTTCTTACTGACCGGATTTGATTCACCCGTAATCATAGCCTCGTTTACTTCCGATTCACCATCAATTATTCGACCATCAGCCGGGACTTTTTCTCCAGGTTTGACAAGAACTTTATCTCCTTGCTTCAACTCCTCAAGCTTGATATCTTTTATGGAGCCATTGCCTAAAACTAAATGAGCCTCGGATGGCATAAGTTTGGCTAACTGTTCCAGAGCACGAGAAGCTCCTATCACTGAGCGCATTTCAATCCAGTGTCCTAAAAGCATAATGTCAATAAGTGTAACTAACTCCCAGAAGAAGACCTCTCCTCTGATGCCAAAAACAACGCCTGAGCTGTAAACATAAGCAACCGTAATAGCTAAGGCGATAAGCGTCATCATCCCTGGCTGTTTTTTCTTTAATTCGTCAAATATGCCTTTAAGAAATGGCAAGCCACCATAAAAATAAATAAATGTAGAAATTCCAAAGAGAACGAATTTGTCCCCAGGAAATTTTAATGAGAATCTCAAGAAAGACTGAATCAGAGGGGATAGAATTAAGACGGGAATAGTAGCAATTAAAGAAATCCAAAACCTTCTTTTGAAATCTTCAACCATATGAGCATGATGAACCATATGGGGTACTTTTTCGTGGTGTACATGTCCGGTGTGAATTTTATGATTCATCTTCATTTCGCTTTTACCTAAAAATTTATTTTTACAGTTCTGACTGCAAAAATAAAAAGTTTTCCCGTCTCTTTCCAATTTAACCGCATCTTGAGGGCTAATTTCCATTCCACAAACAGGGTCTTTGGGCATCTCTCTTCCCCTTAATATCCCACAAAATTTTCTGTTCTGATTCTATTTTCTTGAATGCCTAATTTATTTCTTAAAATATCTATTAAACTTTCTACCATCTTTGGAGGTCCACAGATATAAAAAACCCTCTCATTAAAATCTGGTATTTCTTCCCTTACCATCTTATCATCTATATAACCGGTTCTGCCTTGCCATGCTTGTTCATCTATATCCGGTGAAGTCAAGGTATAAACTATGTGTAAATTTTTATTAACTGCCTGCATATTATCTAAATCTTCTTTAAATATGATATCCTCCTCTGTATTGTTGCCATAAATCAATACTATATCTGTTGTCAATCTCATATCAGTTGCGAACTTGCATATGCTCCTTATAGGCGTTATACCTATGCCTCCCGAAAGAAAGGCTATTTTTTTGTATTCGCCCTCAAATGTGAAAGAACCGTAAGGCGTCCTTAATCTCGCCCAATCCCCGACCTTTAATCTTTCAAGGGCTTTTGAAAACTCGCTATCGGTTATCCTTTTGGTAAACTCCACATACCCTTTCTCCAAAGGAGAATTTGAAAAAGAAAAATGCTTTGTCCTCTCTGTGCCACCGATCTTTATTGTAACAAAAAAGAACTGTCCTGGTTTAAAATTCACATCTTCTTCTATTCTAAACCGGAAGCTTTTTACGTTATGAGTTCTCTGTATTATATCTAATACCTCTGTTTCGAATTCAATCATTCTCTCTGCCCGGTTATACCCACAATTAGGACATTTCCATTCAACCACGGTATCTTTTTAAAATACCTTGCCCTCTTTTACATTCTTGAGCAATTTTCATCCCCACTTACCCTTGCCGATATGGACTTCTATCTCAGCCTTAATGAATTGAGTCAATAATTTTGCTTCGTCCCTTGCTCTGGTAAATAAAGCGACGCACGCCGGGTCTAAATTATCCTGGATACCTGCCTCAGCGATAGAATGTACCTGGTCTAATACAGCTGCCAAGCCCATATGTAGTTGATTTGTGCATCTTGCCCTGTCAACAAGTTTTTCTTTATCATCTGCTAACCTTACAAACTTATCCTTTGGTGCGCCACAGCGAGGACATTTATCCGGAGCATTTTCACCATCGAAGACATAATTACATACACTACATTTAAACTTCGTCATATTTCCCACCTCCTATTTTCAAAGCATTTCAAACATATCCTTTCCCACTCCACACTCAGGACAGACCCAGCTATCGGGCAAATCCTCAAAGGCCGTGCCAGGATTTATACCGTTATCCGGATCGCCGATTTGAGGGTCATAAATATATCCACAGACCGTGCAACGATATTTGGTCATAGTCTTACTTCTATTTTTGCTTTAGCATTTTCCTGCCCAACCATAGGAGCCAAACACACCAGAAAAAAATGAAAACTTATCTCAAATAGCCTGTTCCAATATCTCTTTGATTTTCAACTTTCTATCCACGGCTTTGGTTTCATATTTTAAAAATCTCTCTTCAAAAGGTGGAATTTCTTTTTTATAAAATGTTCCCAGAGCGATAGGGACATCCGAATTGTAGTCCCATTCTCTTATCTTTCTCAAGGCTCCATCGTAATTTTGAAGGTCTTCACCTTTTAATTCATAAACTCTCTTGTTATAGTACTCATACATATTAAAGAAAGTTACGCATACCTGTAATACGTCAATAAAAGAAAACCCTTTATGGTTGATGGCTTCTTTAAAATTTTTTTTAAGAAGTTCGATACCGTGGGAATAACCTCGGGCAATAAAAGTTGCGCCACTTGTCAGCATAAGTTCGAGAGGATTCAAAGGAAGCTCTATCGTTCCTTTAGGTGTGGAACGACCCCTAAAACCCAAGGGCGAAGTAGGAGTGTATTGACCGGTAGTAAGTCCGTATACTCGGTTATTATGAATTATCATCGTGATACTAATATTTCTTTTAGCAGCAAATATTAAGTGCTCTAAACCCTCACCATAGGCGTCGCCGTCGCCAGCAAAACCAATCACTTTTAAATCAGGATTGGCAAGTTTTATTCCTGTCGCTACGGGAACTACCCTTCCGTGTATAGCATAAAAACTATTAACGTTTATATAGTCAACGATTTTCGCATGGCAGCCAATTCCAGAAACCAAAACCACCTTTTCCAGAGGAAACCCTTCCTCGTTTAACGCATCAAGGACTGCTTTTATAGAGTTTAAAATCGCAAAATTGCCACAGCCCGGACACCAGGTATTTTTGGCATATGTACTCAAATCTTTCATAGTCACTTTACCAAGTCTTTTAACCTTTCCTCTAACTCGTCCAAAGAAAAAGGTCTTCCATCATATTTTAATATTTTTTCATTGATGCCAAATCCATAACGATTTATGAGACTTGCCAATTGAGCGGTTGAGTTATTTTCCACGCAGATTAGATTTTGGACACTTTTAAGTGAATCTTGAAATTCTCTTATGGGAAATGGTGAAAGCACCACAGGGTGGATAACCTTTATGCCCAAATTTTCCGCTGCCTCAATACAGACCCCTTTATTCGAGCCCCAGCAAATAAGAGCGACCGAAGAATTCTTATTACCATAAACTTTTACTGTCTCGTATTTCTCCAATTCTTTCATCAAGTATTGCCCTTTGCGAAGACGTTTATCCTGCATATTCTTTATCTTTTGAGCTTCCTCAGTAGTTATCCCAAATTCATCATGCGCGTAACTATCCACTTTTATAATCGCCTCTTTGTCTGGCACAAAATCTAAAGGGGAGACTCCTGTTTCTGTCTCCAGGTATCTTTTATACGACTCTTTTCTGTCCCATAAAATGGGATTCTCCTCTTTCAATTCCCCTAACGAATCTATATCAAAACTATAAGTTCCTTCGCATAAGCTCTTATCGGCCAAAATGATAGATGGTGTCTGATACTTCCAGGAAATATTTAAGGCAACACAAGACCAGAAATAGGCCTCTTCCGCATCTCCCGGAGAAACCACAAATCTTGGAAATTCTCCCTGCCCGGCATTTAACACAAAATGTAAATCTGATTGAGCAGTATGAGTTGGAACTCCTGTGCTCGGACCAGGCCTCTGACCAACAACAATAACTATAGGTAATTCTGCCATGCCGGATAAACTTAAACCTTCGGTCATCAAGCAGAATCCCCCTCCCGAAGTACCTACTGCTACTCTTTCTCCGGCATACGAAAACCCCAAAGCCATCAAGATTACGGCAATTTCACTTTCGGGATGGATAACTTTTAAAGAAAAATCCTCAGCGCTCTGGGCAAGAAAATGTAAGAGACCCGAAGAAGGAGTCATCGGATAGGCAATATAAGCCTTAAGGCCACCCTTAACAAGACCTAAACCTATAGCTTCATTGCCAGTAAGCACAGGTAGGCTATTGTTACGCAGAGGCTCTATCTTAACAAACTCTTTAGCCTCGTTATATCCTCGAAGAGCCACTCTTAAATTTAAATCTAATGCTTTAGAAATGTTCTTTCTAAAGACCCTCTCCAAAATATCCCATTCTAACCCTATGGCCTTCGAGAAGCCTCCAATGATGCAGGAATTACGCATTACGGGTAGCCCGTTTTCTTCTTTTATTATTTTTCCCAAAGGAAGCCCTGAAGTCTGGATGCCGCCAGGCAGGCCTTCCAATTTTACTAAATCAGAGTCATAGATTATAAAAGTATTGTCCTTTAATCTCTCTTTATGAAAATCTACACTATCTTGATTTAAGGCAAGGAGAAAATCTACTTTGTTCAGGTGAGTTGCTATCCTATCTTTAGATACCCTGATAATAGAAAAGGTATGCCCTCCCCTTATAATAGAAGGATAGTCACGGTATATATATAGGCGATAGCCGAGTTGATTTAAGATACGAGCGATAATTAAGCCCGCCTTATCTATACCATCCCCCGCTTTTCCGCCAATGAAAACAGAAAAGTTATCCATTACTAATTTCTCTCCAATTTTTTACCAGCCCGTTTCTTTCGTCGCTGTTTTATATTTCTTACGGAGCCCCCTACTTTTTCTTCTTAACTCAAAAGTCGTTTTCTTAGCACCGCGAATGACCATTTCCTCTATAGCATCTTCAGAATCTTTCGGCCTTATATTAACGCCCTCGATAGCATCGATTAATAAATTAACTTTGAGACCAGATTTTAAAGCATCCAACACTGACGATTTCACGCAATAATCCGTAGCCAGACCGCCAACGAACAATTCATTTATTCCGAGTGCCTTCAATAGTTGCAAAAAATCAGTTCCATTGGAATCAATCGCTTGAAAAGCTGAATAGCTGTCTTTATCAGGGTCCATTCCCTTGGACAATATTATTGTCTCCTCGGGCAATTTTAATTCTGGATGAAACCTGGCTCCTTTGGTATTCTGTATACAGTGTTTTGGCCAGAGACCACCAAATTGCTTAAAATGCTTAGTCTCCTTAGGATGCCAATCCCGTGAGGCAAAAATTGGCAACTTCTCCCTTGAAAAAACCTTTATATATTTATTTAGAACGGGAACTATTCTATCGCCTTCCCGTACAGCCAGGGCACCACCTGGACAGAAATCATTCTGCACATCTACTATTAATAACGCCTTTTTTAGTTTCATATTCTACCCCCTTATGGAACGAACGTAGTGAGTGAATATAAGTTGTTTGGTCGAATCGAACCCTTCTCTCTACCCAAGAGGCGTGAGACATATAATTTTAGAAATAGGCTTAAGCAGTATAGAGGGCAGGTCTACTAAATAAAAAGCTTAGAGGTCGGACCCAAATCCAGACTGGCAATTTACGTTCACTTTCTTTAAGAAGTTTACAAACCCGTTTCCCCTATCACTTTTTTTATCACTTCCGCAGAATTTTTAAGTTCCCCCTGTTCTTGCGAGTTAAGTCCAATCTTCAAAACTTCTCTTACACCTTCTTTATTGATTACAGCCGGAAGGCTTAAATATACATCGCTTATCCCTAAATAATCATCAACTAAAGATGAGACTGGTAAAATAGCATTCTCATCATTCATAATTGCCTGGGTTATTCTTATCAGAGCCAGACCTATCCCATAGGAAGTCTCTTGCTTTCTTTCGATTATTTTATATGCCGAATCCCTCACTTCAATAAAAATTTTATTAAGTTCTTTATCGTGCTGGCAGGTAGAACTCTTTTTACAAATAAGGCAGTAATCCTTAAATAAAACTCCGCCAATCATTGCCCTGCTCCATACGGGAAATTCGCTGTCGCCATGTTCGCCTAAAATATAGGCATGGATATTTCGAGAATCAACCTCGCAGTGTTGGCTCAAAAGAAATCTAAATCTCGCTGTATCTAAAACTGTTCCTGAACCAATCACCTCTTTTGCTGGCTTTCCAGACAATTTATAAGCGGCGTAAGAAAGGACATCTACGGGATTAGTAACGATTAAAAGGATGGCAGAGGAAACATATTTTACAATTTTGGGAATTATTTTTCTGTAAAGTTCCACATTACTTTTTGCCAGGTCAAGCCGGGTCTGGCCTGGCCCGTGTTTTTTCCCGACGGTGATTACAACTATATCTGAATTTTTTATATCGGGATAATCTCCGGCAATTATCTCCACGGGTGAGATATAAGGAGCACCATGTGAGAGGTCCATAACCTCACCCTCGAGCCTTTTTCTATCGAGGTCTACAAGAACAATTTGGCGGACGCCTCCTTTTAACATTAAAGCGTAGGCATAGCGCATACCCACATTCCCACAGCCAATGATAGAAACTTTTGGTTTTAAACCAGCCATTTATAAAGCGATGACCTCTTTTACCTCGGGCACTTCTTGTTTTATTACTTTCTCTATTCCCGCTTTAAGCGTCATCTGGCTCATCGGACATCCTCGACAGGCGCCAGTCAATCTTACCTTGACTACTCCGTCAGAAGTGACCTCTATTAATTCTACATCTCCACCATCTGCCTGAAGCGCTGGCCTTATCTTATTTAAAGCAGCTTCTACCTTCTCTTTCATCACTTCCTCCTCGTTTTTCTCCTCTGTCAAATGTTATTTGGCAATGTTCATTTTATACAACTTATCCATATCTGTCAAGTACATTTGGTAGGAAGGGGCTTAACCCTATTTATAATTTAGTTCATAGTTCGTAGTTCATAGTTCGTAGTCTATGAACGATGAACTAAAGCGAACGAAGTGAGCGTGACTACAAACTCTTCTAATAAGATGTGGAATGAAACGGGCTCAATAAATTAAGCCCCTGCAAAAAAAGAGGCAAAGCTTACGCTTTGCCTCTTCAAAAAGTGCCCGATCAAAAAAAATTTCCCTCTTTATCCTACAGGTTTAAGCTCAATCTTGGCAATAGATTCTTCCGTTTTCTTATGATTATTTGCTGTTTGAATTCCCAAACGCTGTTCAGCTGCTTTTAGAATCTCCTCTATCATTTCAGCATACGACATTCCTGCAGTCTTAGCCATCTTTGCCAGATGCCCATCCCAGCACCATCCTGGATTGGGATTCACCTCGAGCAGTCTGGGATTGCCTTCTGAATCGAGTCTCCAATCAAATCGGGAATAATCTCTGCACTCCAGCCTCTCAAACAACTTCAAACAACATTCCACAATAAATTTCTCCGTATGCTCCGGTAACTGAGCAGGGATAGATTTGATATTCCAGTAAGGTGAATCAGGAAGCCATTTAGCCTCATATCCGCATATTCTGGGGAGTTCTGGCGGAAGTGCCGAGTAATCCTCCTCAATGATAGGTAATACTTTGTAAGATTCAGGTGAATTGCCTATTATTCCTACGCTTAAGTCTTTTCCTGTTAGAAATTCTTCAACAATAATGGGTTTATCATAACCAAATTTCTGCCTGATCTCTGAAATAGCATTTATAAGTTCTTCAATATTATTAGCAACACTTCTCTGAGTTATCCCGAAACTGGAATCGCCAAAATTAGGTTTCACAATAACAGGAAATCCAAAAGGAAGTCCGAAAATGGAGTCTTCTGGTTTTATAAAGAAAGCCTCGGGCACAGGAATCTGCATCTCTTTCGCAATCCCACGCACAAGTGATTTATCATAACAATAAACGAGGGACTGAGGCCCTGAACCCGTGTATGGAATACCGAGCATCTCCAGCAAAGAGGGTATATGAAGTTCTTTTCCGGCATCGTTATTATAGCCCTCATCGCATAAATTAAAGACAAAATCTATTTTCAGTTTTTCCAGGTCACTAATTAAAGTATCATGATTATTAAGATATATAAACTGATAGCCTTCCAGATTTCTTAATGCATCTTGCAGTTGATTAATTGTATAAAAGTCATCATCATCAAAAATGCATAACGGCTTCAAAGGATCGGGTTTCGTTGGGTCACCTAAAATAACAGCAACATTGTTCACCATCTCTTTCTTCTTGATAGGCGTCCATTCTTTTCTGACTAAAGCTGTCGTAATGATCCGTCTCTCCATCATTCCTAAATCCTGATTCCTCTGAGAATCCGGTGATAATTCCCCATGAAAAACAACATCACCGAATCCAGCTGTTTTCAGTAGCTCTGCCACTTTCTCACGGGTATAAAGTCTCACTGAATAAAATTGATCGGCAATAATACCCCTTTCTACGTGAGTAACCAATTCTCTTGAGATTAAATGCTGCTTGTCCAGTGAAAGGGAACGCTCCCTACAGACAAAATACTTTTTACCTGTCCATTCCCAGGACCTGGGCTGAAAGTTTTCCCTCAGATATTCCCCATCTGCAACGTCTATTAAAAGTTTGCCCCAGGGTTTTAAAACTCTAAAAACCCCCTTAAGCACTCTCAAATCATCCTGTAGCGTCTCAAAATAGCCAAAACTATTTCCTAATATCATCACCACATCAAAATTATCAGGAGGGTACGGGAGTTTTCTGGCATCGCCTTCTTTAAATTTAACATCTAATCCTTCTTTTTTTGCTCTTCCTTTTGCTTTCTGTATCAGATAGTGGGAACGGTCTATACCTTCTATATATTTAAATCCCCGCCGAGCTAATTCTAAAGAATGGCGACCCTGACCGCAACAAAGGTCTAAAATACTGTCTTCTGGTGAGAGTTTCAAAATCTCTGAAAACAGGTCAACCTCCTGCCCGGTGATATTACGGTCTTCTATAACATCCGAGTCAGTCATAAGATATATAGAATTGAATATAGTTTTCCACCAATCAGGATTTACATGTTCTTCAAGATTCAGAACAGGACCTAGTAAACTCTTTCTATTTTTCTCCTTCTTGTAATGCTGTACTGTCCTATCTTCAATTGTT
>Ga0172366_10001829_pt1 | contig 16610 bp, 13 predicted proteins | sample LakKivSesite69cm_FD_114533 | JGI IMG/M metagenome (GOLD analysis project Ga0172366, IMG submission 114533) | Sediment microbial communities from Lake Kivu, Rwanda - Sediment site 69cm | ecosystem: Environmental > Aquatic > Freshwater > Lake > Sediment | place: Rwanda: Western Province, Lake... | reverse complement strand
CACAGTACCGGCGAGAAGGCGATCCCCATCATGATCGCCATGGAACATGATACCAAAGATGCATTCATCGCGCTCAATATGATGAACGACGGGTGCATCACGAACATGCCACCCGATTGCACGGTCGAGGCGCCCGGCCACGTCGACAAGAATGGCCCAAGGCTCGACACGGTCGGTGAATTGCCCCGCGGCATCGCGAACTTGCTCCAGCAGCAAGCCGCCATCCAGGACCTGGTCGTCGAAGCCGCCATCACGGGCGATTACAACACGGCCGTGCAAGCGCTGTCCGTCGACCCGACCGTGCCGAGCCCCCAAGTCGCCCGCAACTTGCTCGACGAGATGCTCAAGCTCCAGAAGGATTACTTGCCCCAGTTCCACCAGAAGGCTTAAAATCTTTTTTTTTCATTGGCATTACGGATGCAATACGTTCCACTTGAGCACCGAGACGCGTAGCTCGTTCGTGTCGTCGGGGCATGCTGCCTCGAAGTAAACGTAAATCGCGCCATCCACGTGCAGCCAGTGCGAGTATCGCCATGTCTGGTACTTGCCAGGCGTTGACGACACTATAAACGGCTTTTGCGGGGTCAAGTCTGAGAACATGGTGAGATCGAGGGAATATGACAGCCCCGTGGCTATATTGTAACCTGGATCGTACCAGGAATCGTCGATCGACGATCCCTCGTAGACGAGTTGATACCCGAGGCCGAGGGGGAGGAGGCACGCGGGCCTCGTGAAGCAGTTGTGCCAGCCTGTGTTTTCGAGGATAGGGGTGGCCGGTGATGGTGTCCAGTGATCCCCGTCGTCGCTCGTGAAATGATATGCACGTTCGATTCGATCAAAGCCGATAACGAACATGTGGAACGTGTTTTCGATGATGATAATGAACGGGTCCTTGTACTGGGTGCCGAACGTGCCGTGGTGGTCTTGTGCACCCTTCTCGTTCAGTCTGGGTTTCCGCGCCGTGAGCACGGGCTTTATCGTCCTCGCATCGAACTTCGAGGGGTGCTCGACGTCGGCGAGCTTGCAAATCCCCCACCCGTCGGCCATTTCCCCGCAGCAGTACAGCTTGAATTTCCCGGTCTGGTCGTCGCGCAAGATCGCGGGGCGCTCGAACCCTGGCAAGCCCGCTTCGTCGCGTGAAAGACTGGCGATCTTCGTGAACAAGATGCCGTCAGTGCTCTCGAGAATGCGGATCTCGTAGCCGCGCCGGCCCCTCGGGGATTTCGTGTCCCGCATGCGCGCGGCGAGGTAGAATGTCCCGTCCATGCCTCGCGTGACCGAGGGCGCCCCGGCCCACCAGCCGGGCTCGTCCTTGTCCGGGCGCAAGACGACGTGGTAAGTGTCGAGGCCCTTCTTGATCTTGTCGAAGATCATAGCCATCTCGCGATCACTCACGCTTTGGGATTCTTCAAGAACTCGAGCACCTTGTTGGCGGAACCAAGGTCTTCTTTCATCCCGCATTCCTCGAATAATTTCGCCGCGCGTTCGATAAATGCAAGTGCTTTCTTGTTATCGTTTCGTTTTTGCCAGATCATGCCGATCGCCAGGAGCTCGGAAGCCATGTCCGCCTTGTTGCCGAGCTTGCCATCGATTGCCAGGGCGTCGGTGAAGTTCTTGAGGGCCTGGTCGTCGTCACCTTTCGCCTTGTAGGTCGCCCCGATGTTGTTCAACACCTTGGCCTTGATGACCTGGTTCCCGAGCTCCTCCGCGATCTTCATGGCGTCCAGGTATTTCTGCAATGCCTTGTTCTTGAATCCCATGTTGTCGTAGATCAGTCCCAGGTTGTTGAGCCGTTTCATCTTGGCATCGAGGTCGCCCGCCTTGTCCGCGATGGCAACTGCCTCCTCTAATGTCTTGAGTGCCTCTTCATGCTTCCCCCGCGACTCATAGATCGTGCTGATGTTGCTCAAGCACTTGGCCTTAGTTTGCATATCGCCGATTTCCTCGGCGAGCGGGAGTGCATCGGACAAGGCTTTCAGGGCAGCATCCTCGTCACCCATTGCCAGCTGGATCTTTCCGATGCCTGCGAGAGCAGTTGCTTTCTCTTGCACGGCACCGAGCTGGTCTGCGTAGGTGATCGTGTCCTTGTAATGTTTCAATGCCGTATCGTATTCCTTCTTGCCATCGTAGAACTGGCCGAGATGGTTCGAGAAGATGGCCAGCGCCACGACGTTCTGGCTTGCTTGAGCAAGCTCGATGCCTTTCTTGGCATTCGCAAGCATCCTTTCTTGCTGGTTCTTGTCGCTGAAAATGCTCGTGACTAGCGCGTACTTGTACACGTCGTCGAGGGGCTTGACGATGCTGGTCAGCCATGCCTTGAACTCCGGCCGCGGTGGGGGTTTCATTCCGGCCGGCTTGGAGGGGGGTGCCTCCCCGGCGATCCCCGCCCAAACGCCACCCTCCGCCAGTTCAATGGCACTCGCCTTCACGATGCTAGCAGGCACCTTGCTCGATGCCTTGAACTGCTCGAAAGTCACGTTGTTCTTCGATGGGTCGTCTTGCTCGCTTTGTATCCATACTAGCGACTTGATTCCCGTGAGTTCCTTGAGAACGGGCATGAGGGGGAAGTCAATGTTGTCTGCATGCCCTATCACGACGAGGATCCTGCCGGCAGTCATCGATTGCAGCAGCGTGCGCTTGTAGGGCTCGATGCCCTCGCCAGCCTTGAGTTCTGGTCCAGGTAGCATGCTCTCCGCGGTACTTTCAGACGTTATCACGTTTTCCTGGGAGCCGTATAGCTTGACGAGCACCGTCTTGCTTTTCAAGGCGTCCGGATCCGAGCAAGCTTCGTAATCCTTCTTCGTGATGATGATCTTGCAAGCACCTTTAGTCTCCTGGCCATGAAGCAATATCATGGAACGCTCGATCAGCGAGTCGTGGTTCGTCGTGATGACTGTATGGCCTGCCTTTGCAGCACGAGCGAGGAACGAGTGCATCGAATTCGGGACGGCCGGTAGCCCGAAAAAATGTGTAAAGCTCAAGTCTGGATCCAGCACGGTTATGTATTGCTTGAAGATGTTGCCCCTGTTCATTCCCTCGAGCGAGAAGACATTGTTCACCTCGTCCGCCGGCACGCAATGCTCGAGTAATATTTTCGTGATGTCGCGTATAGGCGGAATGTTGCTCGGGGGATACATCGACACGCCAGTGCAAGCGAGGAACGCATATTTTTCCCCTGCAGGAAACACGTCCCCCATCCCTTGCAAGAACTTGCGCTTGGCCAGGGCTTCGAGGCGCTGTCGAAATTCCGGGACGTCCAGGTTCAACTCGGCGAGCTGCTTGTAGTGGTCTATCGCTTCGTCGAGCAATTCCTTGGCCTCGGCGATCATCGCCACACCGAAGAGCGCTAGGGAGAAGCCCGGCTGTTTTTCCAGGGCAATCTTGTACAAGGCAAGCGCATCGTCAAAATTATGCTTGGACTCGTTTGCGATGCCGAGGAGTACCACGGTATCAGGATCGCCTGGCTTTATCTTGATGATCATGGTGTAGGACGCTGCGTGCTCGTCGGGCGCGAGGATATTGATCGCTTTCTGCCGCGCGTCGAGCGCCGCGGCCACGTTGTTTTTCCTCGAAAACACGAGAGCAAGGTTTGCCCACGCCTCGTGATCGACGCCCTTCAAGGTGATCGCCTTGTTGAAAGCCTCTATAGCCCCGTCAAGGTTGCCTGCGACTCGTAATGCGACACCGAGATTGATCCACGCAAGATTATAGTCGGGCCTCAACTCTGTAGCCTTGCTACACGCCTCGATCGCCTTTTCGGCGTTGTCCTTGACTATCCAGAACCAACCGAGGTTTGTCCACCCCTTGTAAAGATCTGGCTTGAGCGAAACCGCTCTTTCGCAAGCAGCGATTGCCTCATCGAGCCGATCCTTTCCCTTCATGCCGAGGGCGATTGCCATATTGTACCAGGCGAGATGGTGGTTGGGATTCGCGTCCGTGACCTTTTTCAAGGCCTGGATTGCCTCGTCCCACTTTTTTTGCTCGATCGCGGAAATCCCGGACTCGAGGTCATCCTGGATGTCAACCACTATGCACATCACCTGGCTGGATATCGTGACTAGCGACTGGTACCTTTTTTAGACTGCGTTTTTCGAGCAAATAAACCTATCCCGCGTACCTGGCACGATGAGGTCATGAAAGGAATGCCGGCGCTGGAATGGCGATGACAAGAAAAAGGGGGAAAAGAGCTCGAGGCGATTATTTCTTGATCCGGGAACCACACTTGGCGCAAAACGCCGAGCCCAATGGCATGGTGGCGCCGCAGTTTGGACAGAAATTCCTGGTTTCTTTCTGCGTGACCTCGAGCACTTTCGGGCCCAAATAATGGAAAAACGTGCCGTCGATCTTTCTTTCGCTCACGTCGTTGCACCGGGTGCACCAAACCGAGATCGTGTATCCGCTACTCGGATGACCATCTATTCTCCTCGTTTTCAGCGAAGCGTTGCCGCAACTGGTGCATAAGAACATGTGATCGAACACGACGCCGATCCAGTTCGTTACCGTCTCTTTATCCGCGGGCAAGCTAAACTGGTAGGTTTTTTTGCAGATGGGACACCTTCCCAGAGCTTTTACCTTGTTTTCCTTCTTGTTCTCGTTCAGCTCGAGTGGTATGAGGATTCCATTGCATTTTTTATTGCCGCACGCGAATTGCTTTTCCCAGTAATCGCTCATCGTTTTTTCATCTCTTTAAAAAGCTGCGTTTGCACTTGAATCCCTATCATCTTCTCCTCACGCCTTGTGGCCTTCCCGCCTTGATTGCCTCGCCACAAGAGTTGCAAAACACGGCGCCCGGAGGTACCTTGTTGCCGCATTTACCGCAGATGACCTCTTGACCGCATTCATTGCAGAACCGGGCTCTGGGTTGCATTGACGAGCCGCAAGTGGGGCATGAAATCATATTTGCCTTGGAAACAACAGAAAGGCTCTTGCTGGCGTCCCCTTGTTTCACCGGATCCCCGCAAGAAGGGCAAAACTTGGCGTTCGTGAGCACGGCGTGGCATTTTTCGCAGTAGAGTTCCCTGCCACACTTGGGGCAATGCTGCTCCCGTTCGTCCGCGATATGATCCGCGCACGTCGGGCATAGTACCAGCGTCCTTCCAGCAGATGGGAGGCAGTCTTCCACGAGATCGAACAAAGAACCATCGACGTATCGTTCGTTGTCCTTGCCGCATTCCAAACAAGATAATTTTATCTTGTAGCCCGTCTTGGCGTCCCCGATCCGCTTGACCGTCTTGAGGGATGGATACCCGCATTCCGTGCACTTGACGAACAAGGCTTGGAAAAAGGACTTCCAATTCGCCGCATCGATCTTCGGAAGCAAGATCTCGTAGGCTTTTTTGCATTCAGGGCACTTTGCGAAGGCCTTGATGATGTTCTCCTTCTTGCTATCGATAGTCTTGTACGGGATCAAGCTACCCTTGCAGTCTTTTTTCCCGCACGCGAACTTGCTGTCGTAGGACATGCGATCCGATCACGGTTGACGGTTCAAATTCCTTATAGGAATCATTGTGTTCCGAGGATTAAAATTCGTTTTACCATTTTACCTCCTATTATGGACGCGGGCAAGGTCAAGATCGTCGTGTTTGACGTGGACGACACGCTCTGGCACGGGGTCGACGACCCGCGGGCCGCCGGCAGGTTCCAGCGAGTCGACGATCGCCTGGTTTCCGACGGGGACGGCCACGCGCAGGAGATCGTGCCCAACGCGAAGGAAGTACTCGGAAAGCTGCGATCGCAAGGGTACCGGCTCGCGTTGGCCACGATGGGGCCTGAATACCAGGTGCGGCTGTTCACGAGGGCATTCGGCATCGAGCATTATTTCGATTTCGACCTGTCTGCCTTCGACCGAGAGGACAAGGCCGACAAGATCGCGCATATTCTCCGCAAGGCAGCGAGCGATGACCCGGACATCGCACCGTCGCAACTCGTCTTCATCGACGACAACCAGGCGTACCTCGCGGCGGTGAACGCGCGGTTCCCCGATGCAAGGTGCGTATGGGCGCACTACGCGATGGAACCCGGCCTGCTCATGCTCCACGAGGATATGGTCGAGATGCACGGGTTCCCGCTCTGGCCCGCGTGAGTGTCAGAACAACCGGTTCAAGACAGTGATGCCGTCCTCCACGTGCTTATCCGCCAGAAGGTCGTCTATACCGTATTTATAAATCGTGATCTGCTTCTCCGATTTCAAGCGGGCAATGTAAGCATCGATATCTTGTCCGAAGCTAGTCGCGACGCAAGCCCCTTTTTGCGCATCTCGCGCTTGGCGGGCTTCCAGGACGGAAACGAGCAGCTCGAGGTCTTTTTCCACGAGCTCGCCCGAATTTTTTATCACGACCGGGATCCTCGTGTTGCGGCAGATCACGTCGATGCCCGCCGCTGCCAGGTCGTGTTTCTGGGCGGCATTGAGCTTCCACGCGACCCAGTTGCGGAACTCGAAGCTGGGGAGCCTCGTGAAATCGTCGTGCGTCGACGGGTGGCCGATGATGGCATCAACAGGAAGGCCAAGGCGCGATGCAGCCAGGCGGCACGCGGTCGCAGATGCATCGATGCCCACGAAGCCACGGCCAAGCGCCTTGGCGGCCACCAGCGTCGTGCCCGAGCCGGAAAACGCGTCGAGCACGACATCACCGGGGTTAGACGACACGGAGATGATCCGCTCGAGGAATCGCTGGGGCTTCTGCGTCGGGTAATCAAGCCTCTCGGATGACGTCGACGTGACGAGCTTGATGTCGTCCCATAGCGACGTGAGCTTGATGCCCTTGCTTTCATCGAGGTAGGTCTTGTACCGTGGCTCGCCCCCGCCGGTCCAGTAGATGAGCCGCGGGTTCCTCGCGAGCCGCTCGTTGATCGTTTCTTGTGACCACTTGAGCGCCTGGCCCTTCTTGATCGTGTACGTGCGCCCGCCGAAATCGAAGACTTTTCCTTCCTGGTTCCCCTTGACGACGAGCGGCTGGCTACGGAAGCGTCTTCCCGTCTCTGGCTCCACGATGTTGAAGACGGAATCGTCCATGGGGATGTACTGGACGTTGAAGGTGTAACCCTCCCCTTTCACGTAGTACAAGATGTGGTCAACGATGTTGCCGTAGTTCCGGCCCGTGTTCTTGCTCGGCGAGTGGCGCTTCCAAACGATATCGGTGGAGAAGTTGTCCATGCCGAAAATGTCGTCGCACATGACCTTCAAGTGGAAGACCGCAGAAACGTCGCAATGCAAATAGAATGAACCAGTGGGCTTGAGGATGCGGTTGATTTCTTGCACCCGAGGGCGCATGAACTCGATGTAATTCGCGATGTCACCGCTCCACGTGTCTTGGAAGCCCCGCACCTCGTCGGTTCCCTTCGCAATGTCCTTGTGGTTTCTCCTGGAAAAGAAAGGTGGATCGATGTAACACAAGTCGACCGTGCAGCTCGGTAGAGATTTCAAGATCGCTAGGTTGTCCCCACAATAGATCTTATTCGGCGCGATTTCCACGGTTGCGTCCCCGACAAGCGTTCTTATTCTACAAGCTTAAAATCGGATTCGAGCAAGATCACCGAGATGCTGATCTTCTCGAAAAAGACCTCGAAATCGTTCACGCGGGCGTTGATGTCTTGGGGATCGTATGCTACGAGAATGCTCCCGACGTCCCCCTTTGCCAGGTTGTATTCCGGCAAGTTGACGAGGAGCTCGACCTTGTCGCCCGCGGCGGGCAAGCGTGCACGCTTCGACATTGCTCAAACCACGATTGATCCATCTTGTCGAACCTATAAAAACGGTTCCAATGTCCGAGATTATATATGCGGTCAGTGCGAGGTTGGAACAAGGTTGTTTCATCTAAAGCGACCTGGCCCGACCGACTTTGGACGCCCCGACACGCGTACTGGCCACCCTTGCCCACGAGGAACCGGACAAGGTGCCGTACTTCGAGAGCACCTTCACCAACAACACCATCGCAGTGCATTTCGGCATGAAAAGCCGGGGTTTCGGGTCGGTCTTGAACCTGGTGCGGTTGTTGCCGTTCCGGCATTCGATCATGCGCTTCGGCCTTTCGAGCAAATCGATCCTCGATAAGGTGATGCTCGGCATGGGCAAGTTCTACAAGGCCGCGGGGATCGACGTCATGCCGACCTTATCCGCTCTGTTCCCCCGAAAGATCGTCAAGGATGGCTTCATCGACGAGTTCGGTCGCCACATGCACATGGAATACTACAAGGACGGAACAGAGATAATGGGCTATCTGGGCGGGTACTTCACGAGCTTCGAGGATTACGAGAGCTGGGAACAGCCCGACCCGGCATGGGTGGTGCGGTCGAACTCGTTCCTCGCTGGCCTCGCGGCCCAAGAGGCACTCGACAACCAGGTCATGGCTATCGGCGGGATCACGGGCATGATGGAGGTGACCTGGGAGGGGTTCGGCATCGAAAAGTTTGCAAGGTTACTCGCCCGTCGAAAGGATGCGAAAAAAGTGTTCGATGACCGGGGGAAATTCTCGGTCGAGCTGACCAAGATTCTCGCGGAGAAGGGGGCAAAGGTTATCCTCGTGTTCGACGACTACGGGTTCAAGAACGGCTTGTTCATGTCCCTCAAGAATTATCGCGAGTTCGTGCTTCCATGGCTCGCGGAGATCTGCAAGGCGGCACACGAGCGAGATTGCAAGATAATGCTCCAATCGGACGGCGACCTGTCGACGATGCTCGATGATCTGGTCGATGGCTGCAAGATCGACGCGCTCAACCCCATCGAGCCGACGACCGCGAACCCCGCGTACGATATCTTCGAGATCAAGCGGAAGTACGGTGGTCGGCTCACGCTCGTAGGGAATGTATCGCCGACGTTGCTCGCGACCGGGACTATCGATACCATCGAAGCATACACGTCGCGCCTTATGCGCGAATGCGGGCCGGGCGGCGGGTACATCCTCACCTCGGGGCACAGCATAAACCCCGCGGTGACGCTCGATCGATGGCAAGCGATGCTGCGCGTGCGCGATTCGCTCGGCGTGTACCCAATCAAATCTTAAAAAGTAGGACGGCGCAGAGACTCCTGGAGAACCGGTTAGAAATCCGCCTTTATGCTGATCTTGAACGTGCCATCGGCGCCCTTCGCGAGCTCCCAGAACTTGTTCTTGATCCCGTTCTTCACGCCGTATTCAAAGTCCTCCGGGAGGATCTCCTCCATCTTTGCCATCTCCTTGAGCTCGGCGAACGCCATCTCGATCCGGCCGGTCTTAGCGTTCGCGGTTCCTATGGCCTTCACCTGGTCGTACACCCATTTCGTGACCTTGTTGAAGATCTTCACGCCGCTCTCCGAGGACGGGACCTTCCGCTCGCGTTTTATCGATCGTGTTCGTTTCATCGGTGTCACCTCTACCTTTTCCTTCCCGGTCAGCCGCCGGAGCATGTCGTGCCATTCGGACGCCGAGGCGGGTTTTCTCGTGGCGATCTCCATGCATGCTTGAACCGCGGGGTCTTGCACGCCCGCTAGATCCACGTATCGCCACGCATTAAACTCATCGACCTGGCGGTTCGCTTCCTCCAGCGCGCTTGTTATCACGCCTGCATCCAGGTCGAGTTCCCGACCCGCCGGAGCCGGCGTGCTGGCCAGTTGTTTCTCGTATGCAGCGAGTACATCGTTGATGGCAATGTCGGATGGTGCTGGCTCGCCGATGGGCACGCGGATGATGTCTTGGAGGGGCCGGTCCTTCAACCCGTCGGCGATGCGTTCCATGTGGTCGAGGCGGCAAAGCGCGACTTTGTAAAAGACCTCGTCGAGCGTGCCGCGTGCGATCAAGATCGTCACGAACCCCTTTTCGTGGCGCCCTGTCCGGCCACGGCGCTGGATGTACCGGATTTCCGATGGAACGGGCTCGTAGAAGATGATGGACCGAACGGACGGGATATCGAGGCCCTCCTCAGCGATTCGGGTCGCCACGAGGATGTTATGCTTCCCCGCGCGGAATTCATCGAGCATCTTCTCCTGGTCTTGTTGCTTGAGCCCCGTGTCGCGTGGCGACTTCGTGGCCTGGCCGACGAAACGCACGGGGCGGAACGGCCGCGAGTCACCTTGCTTCCCGCCGTTCAGCCCCTCGATGGCAGCCAGCAAGAAGCTCGCGGTGTCGCGGAACTGCGTGAACACGATCACGCTCCCCGCTAACTCGCCCGTTGCCGGGTCGACCATCTCCTCGAGCATCTCGAGCAAGAGCCGTGTTTTTGGGTGGGTTTCGCCACCTTCGACCCCCTTCTTGAGGAATATCTCGACTTTCTTGAACGCGGTCTCTTGCAATAGCCGGTAGTTCGAGCTGGCCTTGCTACGGGTTTCCTCGACGCGCTCTCGCATCTTGCGGATGAATTCGAACGCTGTGGGGATGCCCTGGGTCGTGATCAGCTCGATCACGTGCATTATCTTCATGGCCTGGGCCTGCACGCTGATGAGCCAGAAGAAAAATCCCGTTCGGTCTTGGGAGGGGAATGGTGGCTGCGCGCTTGGCACGTCGCCGGCGGCATCTAGAACGTCGCCCGGTGCGGTCTCCCTCGCGATGATCGACCACAAGACCCGCCCGAGCTGGATGAGATCCATCTTGTTGATCTGGTCGACCGGCTTCTGCTTGAGGAAGCCCCGGGCGCGTATCTGCTCCAGCCGGTCGTGAAGCAGTTCCCGGAGCGAGAGTTCCACCTCGTCGTATTCCAGTGGCAAGTTGCAGTCCCGCACCTCCATCTCGATGGGGTACATGTACGGCGCCACGTCCGGGTCATCGGGTGTGCGGATCGTGACGCGCTCCATATGGAGCCGCTGGCACAAGTCGAGGACATGCTCTTGCTTGCGCCCCGGCGAGGCGGTAAGGCCGAGTATGATGGGATCGGGGCAGTGCTGCAAGTATCTGGTCGCAATCTCGTTGTACGCGTATCGCTCGCCAGTCTTGTGGCACTCGTCGAGGACCAGGAGCACGCAACCCGACAAGTCGTAAAAATGGCTTGCCAGGTCGTTTTGCAGGGTTTGCGGAGTGGCGAACACCAGGTTCGCCCTCTTGAACATCTCCGTCCGCTTCTCCCGGGAGATCTTCCCGTTTAACTCCTGGCACGAGAAGAATTGCTTGCCGTTTCCTGTAACATCTAGGAATTTTCCGAATGACCGCACGTGCTGGTTGACGAGTGGCCGGGTCGGTGCCAGGACGACGACCTTCCCCCAGGGATACCTCGCGAGCCGGTTTAGGGCGACCTGCACGGCGATCACGGTCTTGCCCATCGCGGTCGGCAAGATCACGAGCGTGTTTCGCTGCGATGCTTCCTTGGAGATGGTAACCTGGTACTCCCTGTAATCTATCGTGTCGAGCGACGAAATATATTCCTTGAACGCGTCCCAGTTTTTTGTCGCCATATTCTCCAGCCGGCATGGGCGCGGCGGCGGGGAAGGATGCCACGCGGATCTTGATGGGGATCACGACCTCGTGGTTAATAAGCGTGGTGGAATAGCGAATTTCTGGACAACAACGATCCAAGCCTTATGATTATGCATTGACTACCATCGTGCTGAGACACTCCGATCGAAAAACAAGTTGATTTTGTGCCTGATCTGACGGGCGATGAAATGCCGCATGATGGTGCCTGGATCAGACGCAAGTATCATCCCGGTCATAGTTTTAGAGATAAAGGTTAAAAGGGGATTTTTCCTAAAATTGATATACGTTTTATCCCGCTGGCAAATCCTAACTGAATGGATTAAGGTCTTTTTCTTGGATGAACTCCTCAACAAATTCGTGTTCTTCATCGGCGGCGAGGTGTGCGTCAGGCTCGCCCTGGAGTTGGAAAGAATCGAGGGGAAGGAGATCACCGACCAGGAGCTCGCAGAGAAGCTGGGCGAGGATATTAACACCACGCGGAAGAATCTCTACAAGTTACTCGATTATAATCTCGTCACCTACCGCCGGACACGAGATAAGAAGAACGGCTGGATAATATTTTTCTTTCAAGCGAACTTCGGCGGCTACGAGAACATCCTCATCGAACGTAATCTAAAACAAGTCGAGAATTGGAAGAACTTGCTCGATTACGAAAAAGGTAACATGTGGTACACGTGCGACGCCGGCTGCACCCGCGTGATCTTCGACAAGGCAACCGAGATGGACTTCCGCTGCCCCCAGTGCGAGGGATTGCTAAACTTCAAGGATAACACCCAGCGGATCAACGATTTATTGGGCAAGATCCAGGCGGCCGAGAAGGAAAATGAAGATATCCGTGGTGCTCGCAAGCGACCTCCCAAGAAGAAAGCCAAGACGAAGGGAGGTAGCAAGTCATCCTCGGAAAAGGAACGGATGACCGCGGAAAACGCTGAATGAATCGGGATGTCATCCTGTCCGGTTGGCTTGACATTTTTCCTCGCTATCGAGTTCATAGTGGAATGTAGCGACGCGGGCAGCAACGTCCTCCACCAGCAGCGTGCCTTCTGCGAGCAATCCTTGAAAAAACTCCCTTGCGGCGTGGAACTCGTGACATCTCTTTGTCCCCGCGTCAAGGATGTTTATTTCGCTTAAACATGTTGGTAGTTCGTTAATGGTTCGGCGTCCAGGTTGTCCCGTACTCTCGAGCACCTTGTTCACGATGCGCTTGCGCTCGCCCCCGGCGCTCCCCTTTCCCAGCGTGATGAACAAGATAAGGTCGAACGCCAGCATGTCCGCTATCGTGCCCCCGAACGACACGAATTGAGCCCCAACTTCTTCCAATGCATCCGCGTGAATGTTGGACACGATCCTGGTCGTCGGACTCTTCAAACTGGCATAATCGAGCACGTGCCTTCCCCAAAGATATCCATACCAGGAGCCCGATCCAATCTCGTGCACCACGAGACTTCGATGCTTGCCATCAGCTGTTAGCTGCCGTAACGTGCCAAGATGTGCGTTCGAGGCCACGGTCACGATCTCCTCGGACGGCGGGAGAAGGGCAAGCAAAGCTTCCATCAACGTGGTCTTCCCGACGCCACCTTGCATCGAGCAGCACAAAAAAGAGGCACCGTCACGGATCTTCGTGAGCAAGTACGCCGCAAGGTCGATGGTGACGGTCTCGCGGGAGATCAAGTCGATGATCGAGAGCATGCGACCACCGCGCTGGTTCAGTCCGCGGATCTCCGCCATGTTATGCTCCAAGAACGGGTGGAATGCCGCCAGTTCTTTCACCTGGTCGTAATTGAATAAAAAGGGTTCATGATGGTGCTTTTATTTTTCATGGGCGAACCCGCACGCGGGACAAAATTTAGCGTCCGGGGTTTGCTGAAACACGTTGCCGCAGTTCGCGCACGTGATCGCGGTTCCGTGTCCCGATTGTTGCTCGCTTGTAGTGGTATAGCCAGCTTGAACTTGTTCTTGACTTCTTATAGCCAGGCTGCTGATCAACTCTTGGGCCTGGACTTCCCTGGCGGTCGTTCCCTGCTCGTCGAGCCGCTCGACGTCGGCCGGTATCATCGAGATCATCTTCTTGGCAGCCATGCTCTTCATGATGCCGAGGACGATGTAGGCAGCACCGGCGTAGATGGCCATGGGGATGATGATGGGCGGGTTCGTGGCGATCAGCAGCACCGCCGGCATGGGCGCGGGCAGGAACAAGATGAGCGCCGGCATGATCATCATGGCAATGGCCGTCGCCTTGTTCATCCTGACGAATTGGTCGGGCGCATGCTGGAAGCACCAGACACAGACGCCGCCGTGCTTCTTGGCGCATTTCTTGCACAAGTCCATGCGACACACCTTGCACTTTTGCACGACTGCCTTCCAGCCGATGGTCGATTTGCATTCCATACACGTTAGCGTGGTGTATGTACTCATGGCGAGTTTTGCCTCCTTTCAAGGATTCTCCCCGTATCCCACCCGCAAGCGGCGCACCGGATGCCGGTCAAGATTGCACCGCAATTGATGCAAAACCGGCCACCTTGGTCCAGGGCCTGGGTGTGCACGGTCGCTGCAGAACCTTGCGCGATACGCTCGTTGATCTTCTGGAGAATCATCTGCTTCACCACCTCCCGCTGGTCGGGTGGCATGGTATCGAGCTGGCGCTGGATATCCGGTGCCAATAGTGGCAGTTCCGTGATCTGGCCACTCGCCGCGGCAACCGGCTGGGGAACCGGCGCGGCTGCAAGGACGGGCGTGGTCGGGCTGGAATATCTCGGGCCCGGGACGTAGGATGCGTAGGTGACCGCGCCCGCTGGCGCGGTGATTGTTGGTGGATAGGTCGAGATGTTGTGTCGCCTGGCAAGAGCGGGGGTGGTCGCTTGCGCTGGCATCGATTTCTGGGAAGGCCGGGAACCCGGCGGGGCGGGGCGGCTCGCCTTTCGCTTGCTCCTGGAGATGATGGCAACGAAAAGCGGCACCCCGACGACCGCGGCAATGGCGAACATGTGCATCAACGGCGAGTCGTTCTTGTTCCGTGGATCGTTGCCGAGGCAATATTCCACGCCGTCCGGGAACCCGTCGTCGTCCATGTCTGGATCGAGCAGATCGAAGCCTAGCTTGAATTCCAGCCCGTCAGTCAAGCCATCCCCGTCCGTGTCGGCGTTCAGCGGATCAGCGCCGTACCGGAACTCTTGCCAATCCATGAGGCCATCGCCGTCTTGGTCGGAATACAAGTTCAAGGCAGCCGGATCTAGCCCGTGCTGGATCTCCCAGAGGTTCGGGATGAAGTCGCCATCACTGTCCCTGGCGACATCGTTGACTATGGGCGAGAGGCCCAGGCTTATCTCTTGCGCGTCGGGGATCCCGTCTCCGTCCGTGTCGATCGACCACGGGTTCATGGCGTGTTGGAACTCGTAGAGATCGTCATAACCGTCGCCGTCTGAATCCGTGAAGCTGTTGAACGTGCTTGCATCCTGGCGGAACGATGATCTGGTCTCCGAAACGCCATAGTAATCTGCCTTCAAGACGATCGAGTAGCCGTTCACGGTGAAACTCACCGGGGCCGAGACTTGTAGCGATTGTACTCCGTCATGGCCGATTAAGCCCGTCCCGCGGTGGTTTACCCGATAGGTATGGGCTCCAGCGTCGTAATATGCAACGATCAAGTCCGCAAGACCGATGCCACTGTGGATGAAATTGAAAGAGAGCCCGTGGCTCCCGTTTTCGCTCACCGTGCCGAGTTCGGCGTTCGGATAGAAGATGACCTCGTCGGCTATGTTATCGACCTCGACTGGATGGTGCGTGGCCCCGAGTGACGAGGATCGGCTCACCGTGCCTGCATACGCGATTGGGAATGATTCCTCGAAGGAAACCGCCCCGTCGAGGTTGCTATCCGTCGCGCTGTTCCACGCGTTAATGAACTCGTGCGTGAAGACCCCGTTTCTGCAAGAATCATCTTCAACGGATGATTCCTTGTACGTGCAAGCTGCCATCGTGTAACGGCCGGTGGCAGCAATCCCTCCAGCCATGCCCCCGCTGAAGCACGAATCGAGGATCGAAACGACCTTTCCGGGTACCGCGTCCAAGATAGCATCGAGCTCCTGGTCAGTGATGCCTGCCAGGTCTTGCTCGTACGGATTGATATAATACGGGCTGGAGAATGAGCCGACCTGGACGGCATCGACGGCGAAACCCCATCCAGTGTTACTGCTGTCCGAGACCAGCTCGACGTAGATGTCGTCGGTGGCAACCCACGATGACCAGACGTTCGTGTACGAGCCAGAAAAATCGTCGTAATAATACTCGAAGTCGTGGTAGTCGCCCACGTACACGTGATCGTAGTTTTTTTCCACGTCCACGCGCGTGAAGTGCACGCGCATGAGCTCCGCGCCGGGATGGCTGTAATGTACCGTGTAATCGTCATTATTAGAATAGTAGTTGTATGCAACATTCCAGGGGATGTTAAGCACGCCGGACGATACACTATAGTCCCCGTGCCCGCTATAGGAGAAGAACAAGTAATCGTCGCCGTCCATGATGCTCGCGAACTCCGCTATCGCGGCCTCGATGGCCTCGGGCGTGGCCGAGCTGTCTTGAAGCAACGTGATGCGGGTCGAGGGGACGTTGAACCGCGTCTGGAGCATGGTGGACATGTCCATGGCATCGTCGTCGCCGTACTGCAAGTCGTTCGAGGTTCCGGGATAGTTCGATATGCCCACGACGACCGCATACACGTCGGAGAACGTGGATGCCTGGCTCGCGTGGATGGACGGGGATAGTGCGATGAATTCGGATCCTCGATCGCCGACCAGGGTATCATGCATGCCGTCATTTGCCGCGAAGATGCTGAACGATGGGATGATGATGCAAGCTCCTAAAACGAGCGCGATTGCGGGCACACGGTGTTTTTTCATGCTCGTTTCACTTCATTTCTCTTATTCTTCGAGCAAACCTCGACTTCCGATGTGAAGCAGCTCGCTCTATTTCGACCGGTCATCATCCGGCGGGGTGCACGACTTTCGGTTCACGCCGGTCTCGGCGGATGGAATCGATGCTGCTCGGTCTTCAAGGCATATATACAAGCTGCTATCTATTAAATGAAGATCCCGACCCGCCCGGCAGTCTCATGTCGCAGAGGGTTGCTAAACAGTCCAGTTTTTGCTAGACAAAGTTGGACACGGTGTGGATGATATCCCGGTTTATGGGCCATGATTGGATGATGCATGGCATCATGACATCATGCGTGAGGATCGGCAT
>Ga0172366_10001827_pt1 | contig 16627 bp, 16 predicted proteins | sample LakKivSesite69cm_FD_114533 | JGI IMG/M metagenome (GOLD analysis project Ga0172366, IMG submission 114533) | Sediment microbial communities from Lake Kivu, Rwanda - Sediment site 69cm | ecosystem: Environmental > Aquatic > Freshwater > Lake > Sediment | place: Rwanda: Western Province, Lake... | reverse complement strand
CCGTCGCCGCCCCTCGGAAGTTGGCTCGGATGCTCGGCGCCACGATCGTCGAGTACAACGAGCGCCCCGTCCCCATCGAGCGTCATCTCATCCCATGCCTGAACGAGGCAGAAAAACTCAAGATTATTGGCTGGCTCGTCAAGAAGGAATTCCGCAAGGTCAGCAGCTTCGGCTACAAGGGACAATCCATCATCTTCACCAACTCTCGCCGTACCGTTCACGACGTCGTCGATATGTTGCGAATCGACGGGATCCAGGCGGATGCATATCATTCCGGATTGACCTACGGCGAGAGGATACGTGTGGAACGGAGATTCGAGAAACAGCAAGTTGCAGCCGTCGTGACGACCGCTGCTCTCGGTGCTGGGGTCGACTTGCCCGCGAGCCAAGTCATCTTCCACTCGCTCGCGATGGGCATCGAATGGCTGACTGTCGCGGAGTTCAACCAGATGCTCGGCCGGGCCGGGCGTTTCCAGAAGCACGACATGGGGAAGGTCTATTTGCTTGTCGAGCCGGGGAAATCCTACCACGCGAGCCAGCAAGGCGAGGAGGACAAGGTCGCGCTGAAATTACTCAACGGCACGCTGCAAGAATCTATGCCCGATTTCGACCTCGACAAGATCGCCGCCGAGGTGCTCGCATTCATTGCCATGCGCGGGAACACGACGATCGACGAGATCAAGCGATACCACGATGCGCTGCTGACCAAGGCGGTCTCCGTTGTTAAGATCCTGAACCACCTCCACCAGTCCGAGCTCATCTCCGTCAAGGATCAAGGCGCGAGCATCGCGATCTTGCCGGTCGGCCGTGCCATCACCGAAAGCTTCTTGAGCATCGAGGATGGCCTCAAATTGAAGCAAGCCGTGCTCGATTACGAGGAATCTGTCTTAGACATAGCGTCGAGCTTGAACCCGCTCAAGAATGTCTACGTGACCGATGCCATCGTGTCCGAGATGTCGCGGTACAAGACAGGGCATTCGGCGATCTCGTCGAAGTTCTTCGGCGGGCAGATCCTCGACTTTATGACGCTGGAGCAAGGGCAATTCTCGGGGACGGCGCTGAAGCGCAAAAAGATGAGCCGGTTCGCCATCGATATCTTGTCCCGCTGGGCGCTGGATATATTTAATTGCGATTGCGACGACAAGCCCTACTGCGACCACGGGGTCAAGAACCTGGCCCACATCATGGTGAGGCTCCGGCGCCAGAAACGTCTAGAACCCAGGCAGATCTCGCAACATCTCCGGGATGCATACCAGATACAAGTTTATACGGGCGACGTGTACGAGTTCCTCGATTCGATATTGCACGCTTTGGATGCCATCCAGCGATTTGCCCGTATATTCAAGAACGAGAAGATGCTCGACGCGGTGTCGCGATATCGAAGATCCATCGAAGATCCAGCCGCCGTCCAAGAAGACGCGGGTAAGGTCAAGCGGGATAGCGATGACTGAACCGCCAGCCGCGGTCAAGTTATTACTTTGTCGATTCCTTATCCCTTCCATATACCAATCGGTGATGACCACTGATGCAAATCCTCGTGACTGGCGGGCTTGGCTTCATCGGCGGGCACCTGGTCGACAAGCTCGTCGAGAAAGGCCATGCAGTGCGCGTGCTCGATAGCATAGAATTTCAAGTACACCAGGGCAAGTTCCCTTCGTATGCAAACGTCAAGGCAGAATACATCGTTGGAAACGTGCTCGACCGCGCCATGGTGAAACGAGCGCTTGAGGGGGTAGACATCGTGTTTCACGACGCCGCCGCGGTGGGCGTGGGCCAGTCCATGTACCAGGTTCACCATTACGTCGAGGCCAACGCCTCGGGTACCGCCATGATCCTCGACGAGATCGTTAATGGCAACCACCCGATCAAGAAGCTGATCGTCGCCGCGAGTAACACGGTCTACGGTGAGGGGCTTTACGATTGCTCGAAGTGCGGCAAGGTCGAGGCCCCACTGCGGGACGCGGAGCAGATGAAGCGCAAGGAATGGAACGTGAAATGCCCGAAATGCAAGGCGATCTTGAAGCCGGTTCCCACGCCCGAGACGAAATCCCTGGACTCGACCAATGTCTACGCGTTGACCAAGAAATTCCAGGAGGAGCTTTGCATGAGCATCGGTAGGACTTACGGAATTCCCGTGGTGAGCTTGCGGTATTTCAACGTCTATGGCCCTCGCCAGAGCTTGTCGAACCCGTATACAGGCGTCGCGTGCATCTTCATCAGCCGCCTCAAGAACGGCAACCCGCCTTTCGTCTACGAGGATGGCTTGCAAACGCGGGACTTTGTCCACGTGAGCGACGTTGCGGGTGCTAACATGTTCGTCATGGAGCACGCGGGCGCTAATTATCAATGCATCAACGTCGGGACGGGCAACCCGGTCACGATCAAGGGCCTCGCCGAGCAGATCGCGGCGAAGATCGGCTCCTCGCTGCAACCGACCGTTTCCAACGACGGACGGCCGGGAGACATCAGGCATTGTTTCGCTGATATCTCCAAGTTGAAGGGGCTCGGTTACAAGCACGAGTTTCCAACTCTCGATCTCGACACGCTCGTCGAATGGAGCAAGACCACCGTCGCCGTTGACAAGTTCACCGAGGCAAAGAAGGAATTCGACCAGAAACTTGGTATGAAAAGAATTTAGGGGGGACAACCAGCTTGGCGGCGGAAACGCAAGACGTCTGCATCGTTGGTGCCGGGCCCGCGGGGTCCATCGCCGCAGAGCGGCTGGCCCGTGCAGGCGCGCGGGTGTTGCTCCTCGACGGTCAACAGTTTCCACGATATAAATGCTGCGCGGCGGGGGTGCTCTGGCATGATATCGAAGACTTTCCCGAAGTCAAGCCCGTCATCGAGACATATAATCACGCAATGACGTTCCATTCCCCGTCCTTCAAGCACGAGTTCACCATCCGATCGGACGAGCATTACCTGCTTGGCCAGACCTACCGGGCGCTGCTGGACAACCACCTTGCCCAGCTCGCCAAGAAAGCGGGTGCGGATTTCCGCCAGGGGAACATCGTCACCGGCCTGGAGGTGCTTGGTGACAGGCGCGGGGTCGTGCTGGCCGTGAAAGATAGGGCATCGGGCAACATGTACAGCGTGATGTCGAAGATTGTCATCGGGGCAGACGGCGTGAAGTCGATCGTACGAAAATGCCACCCGGACTTTTCGCCATGGAACAAGGCCGACTTGCTCATCGCGTCCGAGCTCGACGTCCCGATGGGCGAGCAAAAGGTGCTCGAAATATTCGGGAAGGACAGGAACACGCACATCTTCATGTATTTCGATGACTTGCCCGGCTATTCGTGGATTTTCACGAAAAAAACGTCGGTTTCCGTCGGCATGGGCACCATGCTCGAGCTGGATGGCAAGACCTATGGTGGAAAGGCGCTAGCTGACAAGTTCAAGACTTTCGTGGGATTCCTCGAGCAAAAGGGATTGCTGCCGCCCGGTGCTGCAGACACGTCCAGGACAAACTACGCGCTCATCCCGTCCGTCTCGCTGAAGGCGTCGATCACCCACGGCAGGAATGCCTTGCTCGCGGGCGACGCGGCTGGGGCTTTCGTTTCGGCGCTCAGCGGCGAGGGCATCTACTACAGCATGCTGAGCGGCAAGTTCGCCGCGCAAGCCGCGACGAAGGCGCTCGCGGCGAGCGACTTCTCGCCAAGGATGCTTGCCGAATATCCTCGCTTGTGGCATGCCCGTCTCGATAAGGAACTCAACTATCAATACTTCGCGAAGCGGTACATGCTCGAGGTGAAGCGCCGCTGCGAGAAGGCGGTGCGCTGGGGGCAGAACGACGAGACCATACGGAATATCATGAAAATATTCTTCACTGGTGTCTGGAAAATCGACCGGGCATTCATGTTACGATTGTATGGCCATTACGTGAGGCTGAAAGTGAAAGACTTGTTCGGGATGCTCGGCGAGAAGGAGCGCAAGAAGGATTACACGTGATCTGACTCCTTTCTTATTTTTCCTTAATTCAAAAAGCAAATGCATCGAATCGCGGCTCGGAACGCGATCGCGTGGCGATGTATTCCTTCCACGGCCCCCGAGCGAGCCTGCTGATGTCGCGGGCTATCTCGTGATACGATTCCCTGTCCTTCCGGAGCCCGAACTCGTAGGCGAGCAGCCGGGCGAGCGCCAGCAGCGCTCCCGATGGCGACTCGGCCGGCTTGTCGTCCGACCCGTCCTCGTGGGCATGGGGATCATACTCGGGATAGCGGCGGGCGTTGAGCACCGTGACCTCGTGGCGCACGCGGCGCCAGTTATCCCGCCAGACGGCCGAATGAAAGACGGGTTCGTCGTCGACGCCCGCCACGACAGGCCTGCCGAGCCGCCGGCGCCAGCGGCATATCCACGTGGTCACCATGTTCCCGTCGCCGTTAAGATCGCACACCTGGCTCTTGAAATACGCGTCGTCGGCGACGCAGAGCATGGCCCTTTCGAACATCTCGAAGGGCAAGTGCTCGTGCGGCCGCGCGGCCACGTCGTCGGCGGGAACGGGCGTGTTGCCCGGCCACGTGAAGCACGCGATGTCAGGGTCCGTGATGGCGGCGAGCCAGTCGTCCTCCATGGCGTAATGGTGGCGGTAGGTGCACTCGTAGGCAGGGATGTAGGAACTCAAGTCCGCCCATGGCTCGTGTTTCACCTCGATATCTCCATTCCTACCGAAGAATTCCGGGAAGGCACGCTTCAGGAACTCGTCCGACGACACTTCCCATCCCACTTCCTTTATGTACTGCTCGACCGACGGGAATCCCAGCTCCTTGCAGATATCGGCCGCTGGCCGCTTCGGCGGTCGCCGCGAGCCAGTAGATTCCACGGCGCCCTTCCCGGTCATGTCATCATGTCACCATGCTCATCCATGGTGACGCGGGCTTATAAGGCTATCGTGCGCGTGGATGATGGGAAAAAAAAGGAAAATATCAACGTGCGCTCGCTTCATGGCGCGTGTGGATCGTAGGTCACGCCCGACCAGTCGGGGTTGCCCGTGGTCGGATAGTCGGGGATGGCGGCCGGGCGGCACGGCTGCGCGGGGCACTCGGCAGCGAACTGGAGGATCCACCCGAACACGCGCAGCATCCCGGCCTCGTAGTCGGCCAGCGAGATCGTGCCCGCCCGTAGCCTGGCGGCCAGCGTGTAGGGATGGCGGGGGTCGTCGTAGGGGATCGGCGTGCGCACGCCGTCGATGACGGGGCCGCGCGCCTCCAGCCAGCCATACAAGCCAGGCTCGCCGGGCATGGGCACGACGTGCAGCCCGGTCACGGCATCGAACGCCATGCTCGTGAACTGCATGTGCGCGAACTCGGCGTGCTGGCCAGGATTCGCCGGGTCGACCGGGACGACGGAATAACCCGTCGGCGAGTTGACATCGGGATCGATGCCATAAAAGCCGACCAGCGTCTCCTCATGGTCGCGCGGGGCGACGTCAAATGCAGTGGGCGGATCCGTGTCGGGTAATCGCCAGCCAGGGAGAACGCCCGTGTAGATCCCCGGCCAGTCGATGCGGTGGTAATTCGGCGTCGCTTTCGGATCGGCGGGCACGACCGCCCACCAGAGGCTGCCGACGTGCCACGCCTTCGTGCCGGGGTCCTGGGCGAGTTTCACCATGACCATGCGGGCATCGGGGACGCCGCCGATGTCGAAGGTCACCTGGAGCGAGAGATATCTCTCTTTCTTCGTATCTTGCGCCCCCGCGGTCCTCGCCTCGATGCGCCGCACGACCGCGCTGGCCCGGTTCAGCCGGTCGACGAATCGCACGATCGGGGCGACCATGCCCTCGTCGATCGCGACTTTCAATGCGATCGCGTCGACGCTCGGCGTCGCCGTCCACGTGCCCGTCGCGGCGTCCCATGTGCGCGGGTTGAGAACGTAGAAGGTGTCGACGCTCCACGAGCCCCTGGCATACATCACGTTCGTCGTGGGATGCACGTAATTGTAACCCACGCGAAGCAGCACGCGGCCAGCCAAACGGATGCCGGCGCCGCCCGGCGTCACGCCGGGTAACACTTGCTGGAAGGCCACCGTCGCTATGCTATTATCGCCGCTCGTCACTAGAAGCGCGGTGTGTTCGGGATCGACGTCGCCCGCCTCGGCGACATTCACCAGGATCTGTTTCCCGGAGACTTGCTGCACGAGCGTGGTCATCATACTTCGAATCCCTTGACCGTGTTCTCCACGGTCATGGAGAACATCCGGTACGGCGCGGCTAGCAAGGACGCGAGTGACGAAGACTGCATCAACGCGGCGAAGCTGATCGGCGCCCACGAGTTCATCGAGATGCTGCCGAAGGGATACCAGACCGTCGTAGGGGAGCGCGGGGCGATCTTGAGCATCGGGCAGAAGCAGTTGATCGCCTTCGCACGCGCCATCATCAACGACCCGCCAATCCTCATCCTCGACGAGGCCACGAGCAGCGTCGATGCGTATTCCGAGCTCATCATCCAGCGTGCGCTGAAATCCATCTTACAACAACGAACGAGCATCATCATCGCCCACCGGCTGTCGACAATCGTGTCGGCCGACGTGATTTTCGTGCTCGACAATGGAAAAATCGTGGAACGCGGGGACCACGCAAGCTTGATTGCCCAGAGTGGCCTTTACAAGAAGCTATATCAATTGCAATTCGCGGACGCCGACCGGAACGCGTGATTCCTCAAAGATGCTCCTTCATTCTTCGTTTGATAATCACTGCCCGGGTTTATGATATGCCCACATATCGAGACCTTTAAATGCACGGTAGGGGTCATTGACGTGCTATCCAGGTCATCGGTCTAACCACCGCGCCGGCGCGGGATGGCGCTCGCACGCGGGCCTGGACACCGGAGGTTAATCGAAACATGCCAGGATTCTTTGATAAACTAAAGGGTGGTTTTTCTGACATCGTTGCCAAGCTTGCCAATCAAGATGCCGCTCTGAAAAAAGCTATCGACGAAAACAAGGACTTTCTCGACGCATCATTAAAGCTGGTGAAGGAATCAACCGAGGCCATCGAGGCGTTGAAAGCATTCGCTGCAGTGGAGACCCCGGCGATCAAGCAAGCGTACATCGCCGTCTCGGAGGTGCTCGGCAGCATTGAAAAGAGCAGGACGGAACTCGTGACGAAGCTGCAAGCGCAGTTCCTCGGGCCCCTCAACAAGCTCGCGGAAGAGTACAAGAAGGTGGCCAACGCCACCAAGGAGGACGAATCTTCCACGAAGAGTCTCAAGAATGCCCAGCAAGACCTCGAGAAATCGAAGAAGAAGCCCCCGGAAAAGCTCAAGCCCGGCGAGATCGAACAGGCCGAGATCAAGGTCAAGGCAGCGGAAGAAAAGGCTACCAAGGATCACGAGATCTTGGCTAGCATGACCATGGAATTTGCGAAGATGAAAGTCGCAACGTTGAAGGAAGTCATCCAGACCCTCGTGATCCTGGAAGGCGAGTTCTACCAGATCGCATCTTCCACGCTCAGCGGTACCAAGGACATCATCGCCGCCATCAACGTCCAGAAGGAGTTGGAATCCGCGACAAAATAAACCGAGATCGCATGCGGCACTGGATTCGTCATGTCCTTTGTTTTTCAGAAGCGATCAGTCAATCGGGATGCTAGACGTGTGCTTCTCCTTCTCGCCTACCTTTTCTAGCCGTACCTCGAGAATCCCGTTCGTATAACGCGCCTTGGCGCGTTCCGGATTGATTTTCTCAGGGAGGTCGAGACGTGTCTCGTATTTTCGCTTGCCCTGGGCATCTGCGCTGATCTCGATGGAGTAGTCGGTCGCATCGAGCTTGATCGCGTTCTTGTCGACGCCGGGCAGCTCGACCACGACGACGATTTCGTTGTCCTCGTTGATCACGTCCGACACGGGCTTCCGGATGATCGTCCCGGGTTCTTTCTCGGGCATGGCCTCGCTTGGCTCCTCGTCGGTGGGCGTCGGCGCCACCTTGATGTCGCCGAATTTGTTGATGATGGGCTTGCCGTCCGGCCCGATGCGGACGCTGAAACCGTACACGAACGGCCCCTTGATCTCCGGCCTGCCCTTCTTTGAGTCATCCGGGTTCGCCCGCTCTGGGCCTGGAAGGCCAAGCTGGTTTAAAATGTTCTTCGAGAAGTTCATGAAGTCCTTGCTCTTGAACTGCTTCATTAGGTTCTTGAATATGTCCTGGAACTGATCAAAAAAGTCATCGGGCACGTCTCCGAAAGGCGATGCCTCATCGTCATCACTACCTTCGCTGTCATCGTCATCGTCGAATGGTCCGAAGATCTTGCGTTTCTTCTTTACCATGTGCTGCTCACCAACACGGTTATTTCAATCAGATCATCTACTCCAGACAAGAAAAACTCCCCTTAAATCATTGGCGCGACGCGATTACATGAGAAAGTCTCCAAGGGTCTTTTGGTTCCTCCCGGCGCCGCCGAACATGGCCGGCTTCATGCCGGCCATCTCGCGGAAGAGATTAACACTCGCCGGGCCGAAGCCCGCGTAATGATTATTGAAGAACACGAACGTGTCACGAATGTCTTGAAACTCGGCATCCATTCGGCGCTTAATCTCTTCCATTTGTTGTTGCTTGTCCCGCTGGATGGCGCCGAACCATTCCAGCTCCCGGTCACCAATGAACCGGAACACGTAGAAGTCCGCGGTCTTTTTCACGAATGGCTCGACGTCCGGGTGGATGCTTCCCGCGATCGAGAGGTTCCCTTGCCGCTCGATCCGGGCCAATACTCGTGCATCCGCGAACCACGATGCGTTCCGGAACTCGATCGCGTGCCCGATGTTTCCGGGCAATTCATCCAGCAAGGCAAATAAATCGTCGGCGTGCCTCGCGTGAAAGCCTGGCGGCAGCTGGATGACCGTTGCCGCGAGCTTGGTGCCCAATTTCGTTATTGATTCGAAATACTTGTCGACCAGGGCCTCCAGCGACTTGTCCGCGACCGCCCGGCGTAATCCGTGCGTGATGCCCTTGAATAGCTTGGGCACGAACTTGAAGTGCTCCGGCGTGCGCTCCCGCCAGCCCTTCACGACTTCCGGCCGCGGCAGCGTGTAAAACGTCGAGTCGACCTCGACGACATCGAAAACCGACGCATAATACTCGAGCTGCTTGGATTGCGGCAGCTTGTCCGGGTAGAACGTGCCCTTCCAGCCGTTATACGACCATCCCGAGCAACCAACGTGGTACCGGGGACCTCCGACTCGATCAGCGAGCGCCACGCGCATCACCCATGCACCGGGATCTGTTTCAACCTTATTATGCCCGCCCGCTTTGGATCATTCACTCATCTCGTACCAATCAAACATCGCATAGGCGTTTCGACAATGAATATAAAGAAGTACCAGCTCGTGTTGATGCTCGTGTTCCTCGGTTTGACCCTCGTGGGCGCCATCGGGCTCAACACCTACCCCGGCGACATCATTCGTGAGACGCATGTCGCTATGACGTCCGACGGGGTCCAGATCTCGTTCAATACCTATCACAAGTCGACGGTCCCGGCCTACCGCCCCGTGATCATCATGGGACACGGGGTCATCGTCAACAAGGAGATGATGACGAACTACGCCATCGAGCTCGCGGCGCACGACTTCATCGTCGCGAGCATCGACTGGCGCGGCCACGGCCACTCCGGCGGCACGCTGGAGAATGACAAGCTCATCCTTGACCTCGAGGCCGTTATCGACGCTGTGGGGGTTCTTTTTCCAACTGCGAACTTGAGCACCCTCGGCTTGCTAGGATATTCCATGGGCGGTTTTCCAACATATCAATACGCTGCCAATCACACGACCGTCAAGGCATGGATCGGGGTCGGAACGGCACCTCGAGGAAATATCGGTAATATGACGAACCCGCAAAACGTGCTCGTTATCCGCGGCGAGAACGACGAGGCCTTCAGCCTCGATATGCTGAAAACGCAGATGTACAACCTGACGGGCGACGCGTCACCCAACGACGTGCAAGTCGAGCACCTCTACGGTTCCATCGCCGCGGGCAATGCGCGCAAGATCGACGCCGTGCCTTTCGCTGACCACCTCACGACCCCGTGGGATCAGGCATTCATCTCGGCAGCGACGGACTGGATGGTCCAGACCTTCGACGGCGTGGTGCCCGACCTGACGTTCATGGTCTACAACGTGCGGGCCATCATGCTCTTCGCAGCCCTGGCCGGCCTCGTTGGACTTGTCTACGGCATCGCGCTGATACTGGCGCGGGCGCTCGGGTTCAAGGACAAGGAGCCCGGCCAGCAAGTCCCGGCTGCCCCCGCAACAGAAACCGGTGGGAAAGCCAACGCCGAATTCTCCGCCCCGAAGTTCGTGGGGCTCTACTACGCGTGGACGCTCTTGCTCGTCCCGACGGCGATCATCCCGGCGATAACGTTCTTTCTGCCACTCTTCATGACGTCGTTCATCGTCACGCTCGTGGGCTGCTACTCGATCAACGTGGCGATCTTCTCGTGGCGGCATTTCAAGCGATCCGGCGGGTCGTACCTGGCAGCATTCACGGCGGGGATGCAAGACCGTAGGATCTGGTTCGTTGGTGCCGTCATCACCGCCGTGTTCGTGCCGCTTTTCTGGCTCGTGGTAGGGCAAAACTACCTGGGCTCCATTCCGCCGGTCGACCGGATTGGCCATGTCTTCATCTATGGTGCCATCATGTTCGCTTGCTACTTGGCGATTTTGACCTTCGGGGAGCGGGTACTGGTGCAGTACATCGACCGGAAGGTGCGGTTCAAGAACGAGAAGGTGCGCTACCTTGCCGAATCGGCCGTTTCCTTCTTGCTCGTTTACTCATGGTTCCTCGTGATAATTTTATTACTCTGCGCGGCCATGCAAAGTCTGTTTTTAGCCATGATCGCGATACTCATGGTGCCCATCTATTTGCTAGGTAGCTTCGCGGGTGTTTATCTCCAGAAGCTAACCGGCTCGTCGGTGCCCAACGCGATCCTCCAGACAACTCTACTCACATTGCTGATAGTGTCGCTATCGCCCATGGGCTCGTTGCTCAGCATGTTCGCCCATTGATCCAATCCCCTTTTTCACCTTTTATCCCCCCGCTTCGAAAGGATTAATTAGAATCATCACGATATTAACAGTAGAATGGGAGTTTCGTTGGCCTTCCATCGAAGTGGCCACGTGGCTCGCCAATTCGGCGACATAATTGCAATACCACGCAAGAATGGCGCACAAACGCTTTAGGTCGAAGATGACGTGATTCGCGGGCTGTTCGTGATCAAGCAAGGCATCGCCGTGTTCTCGTGGACGTACGAGATCAAGCTTGACGTGAGCAAGGACTTGCTGGCCGGTTTCTTGTCAGCTCTGCCCGCTTTTGCGAAGGAAATCGAGGAAACGCAGCAGATCGAGGGTTTCAAGCTCAGCGAGTACGTGTTCACGTTCAAAGCCTTGAAAAACTCCGATGACCCGGCGGGCAATTTTATGGTGCTGCTCGCGGACGCGAAAGACAAGGACGAGTCAATCAAGAAGACGCTCGATCTCCTCGTCCAAGCATTCGAGGCAAACTTCAAACTCGAAGACTGGAACAGCAACCTGGACATCTTCAAGCCGTTCAAGACCTTCGCCGACCAGATCATCCTCAACCGGGTGCCCACCCCGCTCGAGCTCTCCCCGGACATGATCGAGACGATCTCCGAGACCATCGCCGAGTCGAAGTACAACTTCCTCATCCTCAACAAGGACAACGACATCGTGCTCACGTCGCTCAAGCGCATCTCCAAGAGCTTCAAGAGCGACACGCTCAACGACATCAAGGACGCCATCATCCAGTACACGGTGTTCCCGCCGGTGATCGGGTCGAAGCTGGAGACCTCCTTCATAAACACGGACAAGATGTCCGTCGTCTTCGACAAGATTCTCGACTCGTACTTCATTGCCTTCGTCTTGAAGGATGACGACGACACTGGCCCGAAGGTGAACGCGTACGAGATGGTGAAGGAAGTTTTCGAGAGCCTGGACGAGATCAAGTTTACATTGACGACCATGTTCGTCGTGGAGAAATTTTAAACGGTTGGAAAAGGAGGCTTGCATTTATTTCTTCTTGACGATGTCGACGTAGATCTGCTTGATGACGACCTTCTCGCCGCATTTCTTGCACTGTTCGCCAGCATCCGCGAACACGATGTCGCCCTCCTTGTATTCACGGGTGCTTTCATCGCCACAAGACGTGCATCCGAGCACGGTGAACGTGACCTCGGTCTCGCCTTTCTTCAACTTTTCTATGCCGATGGAAGGTAAGAATGGTATGGCCATGATGATTAACGGAGGTATCCTTCCTTATTGAACCTAATCCGCACAAGTGTTAGAATAAACGCAGAGCAAGTCTCTATAAAAGCAAAAAAGATGAGTAAACTAAAAGCAGTATGCGCAATTATTTCTTCCCGCCGAAAACCCTGCCTTTACCGGGGCCAACGAAAGTGAGCATTATTGCCGGAAGGGCCACGCCCACGCAGCCCCACCAGGAAACAACGGCAAGGATTATCCACATTATCCACATCTTCTTCCCGTCCGCTACGAGGGCCTCCCAATCCTTGGCCCCGCATTTCACGGAGAACGGCTTGAGCACGTAGATGAAGATGAGGACAATGGTCACGCCCGCGAAGATAAAGTACATTATTGCCTGGCCCACGGCTGCATTAGCGGCTATTTGGAATGGGACGGCACTCATGGGATAGCCCAAACCTATGTAGTAATTATATAAATCCATGTTCGTTTGGTATAACCTTATCGACGGGATCGCAAGCAATGCCAAAACAATTGCACTAGCAAGAGCGATCAGCCATGAAAACTTGCCGAGCATCGACATTGGCTGTTCCATTTTCGCCCAGGTATCGCTTGATTGAGTTTTTTTTTCGTTAACCATGGTATAGCACCATTTTTACAACCTTGGGAATAACTAATCATTACATAGTTATTTCCTTGGCTTACCATATACCTTCCCTTCATTTGAAGATTGCCCCTTGTTTTCTGTTGGGATCCAATATGCCGACATGGGAAGGCAAATAATAAAGGAAAAAGCCGAGAGTTTTTATTTGAATACTCGCCCTTTACCCGGCCCGGAGAACGTGAGCCACAAGACAGGAAGGAGCAAGCCAATGCCACCGACGACCCACGACGTGCCGGCGAGGAGAAGGGCCATTAACCACATTTTCGAAAATTTACCACCGATCTTATCCGTTATTAACGCTTCCCAGTTTCTCGATGCGCACGATGTGCTGAACGGCTTGAACACGTAAATCACGAATATGAACACGCACACGCCGAGGAAAATGTAGTTCAGCACTGCGATCGTCAAAGCGCTCGTCGCCTTGCTTGAGTAATAATTATACAAGTATTGATCATAATGGTATTGATTTGCGCCTTGATAATTCACGTTATAAACGTTCGTGAACACCGCCGCCACGATGAGATCGATGAGCACTCCTATCAAGGCAAATATCCAGGCATATTTTCCCATGTTGGAGATCGTGTTCTCCAGTCCAGCCCCGCTGCTCGTCGCTTGGGGTTCCTTCTCCGCTGCCATATGGTATCACCGAAAATGCCCCATTCTCGCGGGGGAATCCGTCACTACTTCATCAAGGATTCTTGCTTCTTTTGAATGTTTCGACGATGGGGATGGCATGACATGGACTAGGCCGTTTTCGAGGTGCGCTTTTTCTCTTGTTGCTTCTGGATCTCCTGTTCTTGCCTCGCGAACCTTTCATGAATCCTTCCGAGGTGTTTCTTCGCGAGGTCCTCGTAACATTGCCGCTCGTCCGCGTCCATCTCCTTGACCTTGGGGACGTCGATGGTGAGCGTCAAGAACAAGTCGCCGCGGCGATTTAACTTGTCGCGGAACACGGGAACGCCGTGGCCCTCGATGCGTAGCATGGTTCCTGGCTTCGTCCCGGCCGGGATCCGCACCTTGACCGATTTTCCGTCCAGGGTAGTCACGGATATCTCGTCGCCAAGTAGCAATTGCAGATAATCGACCGCGAGCTCGCGCACGAGGTGCTTGCCGTCTCGCGTGAACACGGGGTTGGGAGCTACCGTCACGTTCAGCCGCAGGTCGCCCGGGATGTTGCCCGCCTCTTCCATGTTACCCTTGCCTTCGACGGGTATGACGACGCCCTGGTCTGGGAAGCCAGGCGGGATCTTGAGATTGATCTTGTCGATCTCGGTAACGACGCCGGTGCCCTTGCAAGTCGAGCATTTCTTCTTGATGGTCTGCCCGCGACCATTGCACGCGGAGCAACCAGTTATTTGCTGCATTATCCCGAAGGGTGTTCGGGTCGTTCGGGCCACCTGGCCGGAGCCGCCGCATTGCGAGCAAGTCTCTGGCTTGGTTCCTGGCTCCGCCCCCGTCCCGTTACAAGTGCCGTCGGGCACGCGGCGCCGGACGGGTATTTCCTTTTCCACGCCGAACACTGCCTCCTCGAACTCCAGCTGCATGTCCATTTCGATGTCGGATCCCTGCCGCTGCTGTGGCCTGCCAGCCCGCCGGCCACCACGCCGGCCACCCCCGAAGAAACTGCTGAAAAAATCACCGAATCCAAAGATATCATCCGCGTCGAATCCACCAACACCGGATGCATCGAATCCATGGGAGGGATCCACGCCTGCAAACCCAAATTGGTCGTATCGCTCCCGTTTGCTCGGATCGGAGAGGATATCATTCGCCTCGTTAATTTCCTTGAATTTCTCTTCCGCTTCCTTGTTGTTCGGGTTCAGATCCGGATGGTATTTCTTGGCAAGCTGCCGGAACGCGCGCTTGATGTCATCAGCTGATGCGGAGCGTGGGATGCCAAGCACGTCGTAGTAATCACGCTTTTCTTTCTTCGGGCTGCTCGTTGACGCCACCTTCGGTGGATGCATGGAGGATCCGATTCCTACCCCGCCAAAATGGTGGGTACAAAAAGAGTTTTTCCGTCGCGGCATCACTCGCGCCTAGATAAGACGAACGATCAGCACTTGTCGCGTCATTTTACCTCGCTCACAAAGCATTTTTATCGGCAGCACGAAGCTAGAGTTGGTATCACCACTTCACGAAAGGTGCTCGTTCTATGGCTGAACCGGTTAGACACGCAGAATTCGCTGGCTCATGGTACCCGGGGCGCAAGGACATGCTTGAACGGATGATCGAGACGTGTTTTTTTTCCACGTTCGGTCCCGGCTCGTTACCGAAGCGCGGAAAACCCGCGGGACCCAGTGGCTCGCTCGTCGGCATCATGTCCCCGCATGCCGGCTACACGTATTCCGGTGGAGTCGCCTCCAACGGTTACTACGCGATCGCCCAGGACGGCATCCCGGACACGGTCGTGCTCATCGCCCATCACGGCGGCTTTGATAGCATCTATCTGCAAGACAAGGGCTCATGGGAGACGCCACTCGGCACGAGCATCGTGGACGCGGATGTGGCGGGCAATATCGCTGCCGTGGCCAAGGAGATCAAGGTCGACAGTCGCCGCGTCATCTCGCTTGCGGATAACACGTTCGAACTCCAGCTGCCGTTCATCCAATACCTGTCGCTCGACACCAAGATCGTGCCCATCGCGGCTGGCTCGCGCACGTACAGCAAGATCAAGGCTGGAGCGAACGAGATCTCGGCCGGCCTTGCCTCTTTCTTCATGAAAGAAGCGAGCAAGAAGGTCGTCATCGTTGCCTCCACTGACCTCACGCATTACGGGCTGCTCCACTTCGGCTTCGCGCCAGCGCACGGCAAACCCGCGAATGATCAGAACTCGTGGGTGCGGAACAATGACAGCCGCGTGCTGCGCCTGATCGAGGCCCTCGACCAGAAAGACACGGCCGACATCCTGGACGAGGCGCTCGATAACCAGAACTTGTGCTGCCCCGGTGCGATAACGTTGGCGATGGAGACCATAAAACAGCTCAAAGGGAAATGCGGTTTTGCCGGTATTAACGTTCGCCTGCTCAAGCAAGCGACCAGCTACGACGTTGAACCCCACAAGGAGGGCGCGGCTTTTTCCGCGGTCGGCTACGCGTCAATCGTGATAACACGCACCTGAACTGGTGGAGGAGAACACCACATGAGAACATCAACCGTCAGGCTCGTTAGGAAACTGGCCGGGATATTACTCCTCGTAATCAACACGACCTTGTCGCTCATGAGCGCCCTGGCCATGTACAGCATCGTGGAATTCGCGAGCGATGCAGACAATTATGATTTCAAGATCGCCGATCCGATAACCTATGACTTCTCGATCTCGCCGAACGGCTATATAAACCTCGGCAACATGACGATCAACAACACTGGCCTCTTCGATTTCAACGACTTCGAGATAAAATTCGAATTCAACAACCAGACCAGCGGCGGCCAAGTGCGCCTCATGTCGTTCAATGGAAGCTTCGGCGACGTGTTGGCAGGCGAGAAAAAGGATTTAGAGCTCACGTTGAAAAACGACACGGCAGCAGGAAAGGCCTTGTGGGTAAATCCTGCATTAAATGACCTGTCCACGATCAATCCTGCAAATGTATCCGGGTTCCTGCAAGTGACAGGAAGGTACGTGCTGGCCTTGTTCCGGTGTAAAGACTAAGTGATTTGATCATTAAAAAGGGCTGCGGTCGGCTTTTATCGGTTCGTCAAGCACCGGAACATTTATAGCCGTGATCGTGGGAAGTCATTTAATGAACTCGCTCACTGGCTT
>Ga0172366_10001826_pt1 | contig 16628 bp, 15 predicted proteins | sample LakKivSesite69cm_FD_114533 | JGI IMG/M metagenome (GOLD analysis project Ga0172366, IMG submission 114533) | Sediment microbial communities from Lake Kivu, Rwanda - Sediment site 69cm | ecosystem: Environmental > Aquatic > Freshwater > Lake > Sediment | place: Rwanda: Western Province, Lake... | reverse complement strand
CTCCCACACCTCCAGATTCAGTTCCCTGGCGCGCCTTACCAGCGCTTCCTCGATGTGGTTGGCCGTGTAGGGGCCGGTGTAGCAGGCCCGGGCGTATTGGGAGCCGTCGGTCACAAACTGGTCAACGGTGCCGTCGTGGCGGCGCACGAAGGGCACGCCCAGGCGGTCCAGATAGTGGAAGGCATCGGCGGCGTTGCACGCCAGGACTTCCGCTAAGTCCGCGTCGGAGACATAGCCGCCGATGCGGTAGATATCCTGGGCGTGGTAGCGCCAGGCGTCGGGTCCGCCGGGCTCGGTGGTCTCCAGCGTGGCGTGGAAGGCCATGCGGTCCGAGCAGGCCGTGGCCGTCACCCCGCTCTGGCCCAGCTTCCCCTTGGTCACCAACGCCACCCGCAACTGAGGTGCCCTCTCCCGGGCCGCACACGCCGCCCGCAAGGCCGCGCCCCCGCCGCCGATGATCAGGACATCACGGGCCATCTTTCTCATCATCCCACTCCTCCCTGGCATATGGCGACTACAGATTAAACTCCTGGTAATCTTTCAGGCGGAAAGGCTGGCTGGGCCTTGCCCATTCCAGGCCCATCTCACTGTACAGCGCACGCTGACGAAAGCACTCATTGATGGCCGAGTTGATTCCCTTCAGCTCGGTATGCATTTCGCCACCTGCTTCGTATCGTCTCACGTAGGGGTCTGGGATCTGCTCTCTTCCCCCCGCCGACTCGTATGCCCCATTCAGGGCCAATACATAGGGCCTGGTCATTCTCAGAGGGCAGTTCAGCTCCTGAGCCTCCCCTCGTAGGTACTTGATTGCGTTCCTGAATACCTCATCGTGCTCAGACTGGCCATCATTCAAGATGACCTCCCCCTGGCCCGATTCATCAGACCATATTACCGCATCCGCTCCCATTTTCCACTGAGCGGCTCCGCGATCCCCCTCGATATAGGTGATGGGATGGTATTCTCGCTCTGCGGCCAGCGTCACCAGATAGGTTATCTCCGTCCTTCCCTCGGTCATCACTCTCAGGCCCGCCGTATCCTCCCCCTGAATGAGATGCGCTGTGTAGATTTCCGCTGTCACCTCAGCCGGTATGGCTGCTTCCCCCCAGGTGGGTTCAGACCAGTAGAGGGCATTAAATAGATAATGGGCCAGAGCATTCCCTGTGGGGCCATCCAGTACATAACGACCGTTAATTTCAAACCGGCCAGCCCATTCGTTACGGTGATAATAGCTGTCCGTTCGGATCCAGGCCGCTTTTACCCTCACAGACCGTATTTTCCCCAGGCGTCCAAGGCCTATCTGTCGTTTGAGCTCCCTCACTGTATTTTGGGACTGATTCTGAAAGCCCACCGCGCAGAAGCCTGGATTCGATGCCTCAGCCTGGATCATGGCATCCAGCTCCTGGATAGTGGGAGCTGGGGGTTTCTCCACCAGCACGTTATAGCCTGCCTCCAGGGCTTGAATCGTTTGGTGACTGTGGTCCGGGATGGCTGTGGGCAGGCATACGAGCTCCACTCTCCCCTGTTCGGAAGCCAACATGTCCTCATAGGAGTCGTAGATCCTCATCCCCTCCTCCCTGTACCTCTTGACATCTTCAGGATATTTCTCAGGATGACGGATCACCACGCAGGAAAGCTCGGCCAGTTTCTCCCTCTCCATTTGTCTGATGCACTTATGGTGACTGCGAGCAAAATTACTCACTCCTACTAGACATATTTTGGTTTGGTTCTCCATTTCGTTCCTCTCCTTATGCTACAGAGATCAGTCCTTGAGGATGAGTGGAAGGTATAACTCGTGGCGAGGGGTAGCCGCCACCAGACGGATCTCGTCCAGGGAGAAACTGGGCTGATCATCGCCGGTACTGTCCTGCCAGCACAGCCGGGTGATCTCCCGGTCCGCGCCCTGCAGGTCAACCAGCGGGATGCGAACCAGTGTCCAGGTCTCAGAAATCACCTGTCCTCCAGTCAGATAGCGACAATCGTGAATGAGTCGCTTGCGAGGCTCTGTGCCATCGGCGGCGTAGGCGAATACGATCAAGCGCCAGATTTGTCGCCCGACGCTCTCGTTGAATTGCCCCTCATTGACTCGTCGCCTCGTTACTCGTACCTCCTATCCCCTCTCCTTTGCAACCTGCTCCTGGTACCCGCTGGCCCGGAAGGCGGCCAGTGGGTCTGCTGGCACGCCCATCTCCTGCCGTACCACGGTCAGCAGCGGCCGCACGTCGGTCTGGAAGGCGGTCTGTAGCGTTTCCTCGGCGGCCACGATGTCCCCCGCCTGTTGCGCTTCGGCCAGACGCTCCCGATCCACCAACAGTGCCTTAGCGTAGGCATTCTGGAGGTTCACCACCGATTGGATGGCGGCCTCGATCTTGGGCTTGATGTTGGGGCTCTGGTCAATCATGTAGGCCACCTCCATCGCCACCTCCGGATCGCGCGCCCCGTCAATCAGCTCGTTGTAGATCAGGAACAGCTCGTAGGGGTGGATGGAGCCGGAGGTGAGGTCGTCATCGGCGTACTTTTTGCTGTTGAAGTGGAAGCCGCCCAGCTTGCCCTCGTCAATCAGGAAGGCGACGAGGTGCTCGATATTGGTGCCCAGAGGATGGTGCCCCAGGTCAATGAGCACCTGCGCCTGAGGGCCCAGATTGCGGGCCAGGGCGTAGGCCATGCCCCAGTCGGCGATGTCAGTGTGATAGAATCCGGGCTCGAAGAACTTGTACTCGATGAGCAGCCGCATCCAACTGTGGAGTGCTCCGTACACCTCCGCCAGCCCCTCTTCTAAGCGATGCTTGCGGCGGCGAAAGTTGTCCTGGCCGGGGTAGTTGGTGCCGTCGGCCACCCAGAGGCTGATGATGTCCGACTCCACCTCCTCGGCAATGTCAATACACTCCAGGATGTGATCGGCAGCCTTGGCCCGCACCGCTGGATCGGGATGGCAGAGGCTCCCCAGCTTGTATTCCTGTTCCTGGAAGAGGTTGGGGTTGACTGCGCCGATCTCCAGTTTCAGGCTCTCGGCGTACTCCACCAGCTCGCTGTAATCCTCCACCCGGTCCCAGGGGATGTGGATGGCCACGGAGGGACAGATGCCGGTGTGCTGGTGCACCTGTGCCGCGTCCTGGAGCTTTTCCCAGATAGTCCGCGCTGCGCCGGGAAAGTGGAACACCTGGAAGCGGGTGCCGGAGTCGCCATAGCCCCAGGAGGGCGTCTCCACCTGTTGGGCCTTCAGCGCACTCTTGATTGACTCGATGTCTATACCCCGCGCAGCCAGCCGTGGATATTCATTGCTCAGTATTGCCATATTGTCTCCTTTTTCACAGACAAGGGCCTCTCCAGGTTCAGATGCTTAGAGGCATCAAGAATTCGGGCTCTTCGTGGAATAGTGGGCTAATCTGGCCGCACTCTGCAAGAGCTTGTAAGCGGATTTGAAGCTGGGAAAGATCCCGAGCTCAAGACCTATCTCAGCAACGCACCTGCCGACACCCCGCGCACGGAGGGGGTGCGGGTGGCGGGGATGCGCTGGCCAGTCGAGACATGGCCTTAGTTCACTCACTGCTGCCGCTTCCGCAGGAAGGCCTCCACCTCCTCCCGGCTGGGCAGCGATGGCTGAGCACCCAGCTTGGTGACTGCCAGCGCGCCAGCCGCATTGGCGAATCGAAGCGCCTCTGACAGAGGCTGGCCCTCACACAGCGCCACGCCAAAGGCGGCCACGAAGGCATCCCCTGCTGCGGTGGTATCCACCGCCTTCACTGAGAAAGCGGCGGCCGGGATCGTGCCCTGGGGGAGGATGGCCAGTGCTCCCTGGGCCCCCAGGGTGAGGATCACCGTCTCGATCCCCTGAGCCTGCAGGCGAGCCACCGCCCGCTCTGCACTGATCAGATCCGTTACCTGAATGCCGGTCAGCACAGTGGCCTCGATCTCATTGGGAATGAGGTAGTTCACGTTCTGCAGAAGCGGAGAGGACAGAGGTTCCCTCGGCGCTGGAGCGGGGTTGAGGATCACCGGCACACCCAACTCGCGGGCCACTTCCGCGGCGCGCTGCACGGTGGGGATGGGGTTTTCCAGTTGGAGGAGCACGGCATCAGAGGCCTCGATGGCCGGGCGGGCGGCCTCCACGTCGGTGGGGGTAAGGCGGCCATTGGCTCCGGAGACGACCACGATGGAGTTCTGGCCTTGGGCATCCACGATGATGAGCGCAGTCCCCGTCGGCGCCTCCGCATCCGTAATCAGGAAATCGGTCCTGATGCCCAGTGCCTCCATACCTTGCCGCTGCATTCGGCCGAAGCTGTCATCCCCCACTCGTCCCACCATCGTCACCTGGGCTCCCAGCTTGGCCGCCGCCACAGCCTGGTTGGCCCCCTTGCCCCCGGGGACGGTGTGGAACCCATGGCCGGCGATGGTCTCCCCTGGGGCAGGCATGTGTGGTGCTTGTACCACCAGGTCAATGTTCAGACTGCCGATGACGGTGATCCTAGGCTCCATTGGGGACTCCTTGTAAAGAATTGGGAAGGGTAGGGGCAGGTCTCAGACCTGCCCCTACTACCCCAACTCGAGGGGGCCGGACAACAGCGCGGTGAGGAGCTTGACCGCGTTCAGGACGTCCCTGTAGTCCACCATCTCCGAGGGGGAGTGCACATAACGGCAAGGGATGGACAGACATCCGGTGGGCACACCCGCCCGGCTGGTCTGGATCACCCGTGCGTCAGTGGTGCCCCGCTCCAAGACTTCCAACTGGTAGGGGATGTCGTTCGCCTCGGCGGTCCTCACCAGGAGCTCCTTGACCGTGGGATGGGCGATCATTCCGCTATCCTTGACTTTGATGGCCGGCCCCTTCCCCAGCTCCACAGCCATGGTCGGCGACTCGGGGGTATCGCCGGTGCGGGTCACATCCACAGCGATGCCCAGGTCGGGGTCCAGGCCGTAGGCTGAGGTCTGCGCCCCTCTCAAACCCAGCTCCTCTTGGACGCTGAAGACAAATGAGACCTCATGGGGCGTGTCCTTCAGCTCCCGCATGACGCCAATCTGCACTACACAGCCGATGCGGTCGTCGAAGGCTTTGGCTATGAGCCGATCCCCCTGATCCTCGAAGGGTCGCGGGAAGCAGGCCACATCCCCCACCCGCATGGGGCAATCCTCTTTTGAGGTAGCTCCCACGTCAATGTAGAACTTCTCCAGCGCTGGCACTTTGCTGGAATCCTCCAGCTTCTCCAGCCCGATGGCCCCCACGATGCTATTTTCAAACAGCACTCGCCCGCCATGCAGGTTCAGGGCCCATACGCCCCCCACCGGCTGGAAACGGCAGAACCCCTTCTCATCCACGTAGCTGACGATGATGCCGATCTCGTCCATGTGGGCGGAGAACATCACCTTCTGAGCCCCATCGGGCCCATGGCGGGTGGCGATCAGGTTGCCCAGGGCATCGGTGCGTACCTCATCGGCCAACCCCCCGATCTCGCTGCGGATAAGATCCCGAACGCGGCCCTCGTGTCCAGCGGGGCCATAGGTCTCAACCAGCTTTTTGATCAATGCTTTCAAGTGAGAAATCCTCCTTCTTCGCCTTCAATCTGAAATGAACTGACGCAGGTATTCGATGCTGGCCGTCGCCCACGCGTCCTCCTTCCTTCCGCCTCCTCGCGGCAGGACTCCGGTGTGGCTTCATAGTCAATGGGGTTGTTCTTACCCTTGCCCGCACACATCACCTCCAAGCTCAGGGTCCGGGAAAAGTTATGCAGCATGTTGCACACGCCGGGTTCGTCTCCACTGGCCACGGTATAAACGCAGCCTGTTCGCTGCGCCATGCGGTGTAGAAAGAGGCCCACGGTGACATCCGCCTCCACATTGAGCATCACGATGTGCTTCCGGTTCAGGATACCGTTCCAGGCCACCCGAGCGCCAACCTCGGGTACTCCCGTCGCCTCAACCAGCACATCCAGCCCCTCCAGTTGATGTCACTCCTATCGGATTAGATCATCGCCCTCTTCCGCCTCCTTGAAGTGGGGGATAGTATAGTCGAGAACCCCTCTTCTTGTCAAATGTCCAGAGCAAAAAGGCTGATGGGCATCGGCTGGCCTTTCAGGAGTAGCGCAATTTGTGCCGAAACTGTTGTCGGCCTTGAACCAATGGATCCTGATATTCCCGCAGCACTGCTTGTACTTCAGCCCCGATCCACAGGGGCAGGGGTCGTTCCGCCCCACGCGCAATCCCGAGGCGATGGCCGCCCGGGTGCGCTCCAGCCGGATGCGGGCCGCCAGCTCCCGGAAACGCCCGTCAGCGTGGGCATAGAATGGCTTGAGAGCGGGGCAGAGGTAGTGATGCTGGCCAAAGCGGCCATCGGACCCCAGCCGAAAGCGGGGACAGCCGTGGTGGCAGATGAAATCCCAGGAGCAGGCCTCACACTCCGCGTAGGGCCCCGCTTTGATACGGCTGAACTCCTCCGCCCTGGCGCTCTTTACGAGCTGCGCCACCGGTGTCTGCAGCAGATTCCCCAACCGCCACTCCTCGGCCACGAAGAAGTCGCAGGGGTACACATCGCCATTGTATTCGATCACCACGTAGCTGCCACACCGCTCCCTGTGCTCACACAATTCTCCCCCCTGCCCTAGGTAAGCGGCCAGCACATTCTCGAAGGTGCGGACTGAGGCCTCGGGCTCCCCACCATTCCACCACAGGTCAAACAGCTCGCAGAGGAAATCGCCGTACTGCTGCGGCGTCACGGAGAAGGGCGCCATCTCGCCGCTCTCAGGGTCTCGCTCCACACAGGGGATGAATTGCAGGAAGTTGAAGCCCTGCTCACGAAAGAAGCCGTAGATCTCGGCTGGCCCCTGGGCGGTGAGGCGGTTGACCACGGTCAGGATGTTAAAGGCCACCTCGTATTGGCGCAGCAGCTCGACGGCCTCCATCACCCGCTGCCAACTTCCATGCCCGGCAGCATGGTAGCGGTAACGGTCATGTATCTCCTGCGGCCCGTCCAGGCTGACGCCTACCAGGAAGTTGTACTGGGCTAAGAAGCGGGCCCACTCGCGGTCGATGAGCAGGCCGTTGGTCTGTAAGCCATTGCCCACCACCTGGCCCGACACGCCAAAGCGCTGTTGCAGGCCCACCACTTGGCGGAAGAAATCCAGGCCCGCCAGGGTCGGCTCGCCCCCTTGCCAGCCGAAGGAGGGGTTGGGACCTGCTAAGGGCATGTACTGACGCAGGAAGGCAGTCAGCACCTCCGGGCTCATGAGGTGTCGCTCTGAGCCGCGATAGGGATCGGTGGGGCGGCCATGGTAGAAGCAATAACCACACTCCAGATTGCAGTCGGCCGAGACCGGCTTCACCAGCACTGAAAAGGCGCGCAGTCCGCTCGCCGATGGTTTCCTGAGCGGATCTTCCCACCCCTGGTCCCCCCGCCCCACAAACCGCCGGACCACGCTATCCTCCCCTCAGCTTGCTCGCCAGGATGATCTCCACCGCTAACCCCCACATGGGCATCTGGGTCGCATCGAGGATGTGAAAGCCGGCGCCTTCCAATGCCCTCTGAACGAAGATGGGACGGCAATCGAAAAGTTGGGGCCACTTCCTATGCCCCCATTCATACAGCCTCCTCATCCAGTCTGATCCTCCTGTCTTTGAGAGGGAAACGGCGCACACACGCCCTTCACCTCGAAGCACCCTCTGGCACTCTTTCAGGACCTTTGGGATCTCCGGCGTGTCGAACAGTTCCAGCGTGAAGCTCATGAAGATGGCATCGAAGGCACCCGCCTCGAAGGGAAGCTGCACCGCATCGCCGCATCTCAGCTCCACCCTTTCCGAAAGCCCCGCTTCCCTCACCCTGGCTCGGGTGATGTCCACCATCCGGGGGGAAAGGTCTATTCCGTAAACCCTTCCAGAGCCGCCGACCGATTGGGCCAGAGCCACTATGCCATGTCCTGTGCCAAACCCGATCTCAAGAACGACCTCCCCCTCCCTGGCCCCAAGTTTTCGCAAACCAACACCTCTTGACCTCCTCTCCCAGATCCCCTCCAGCAGATCATACCACCTGCTGATCCTGTCGTACGTGGCTTGGGCTTCTTCCTTTGATCTCGTGACCCTGCTTATCTGTGGCTCATCCTTTGGCATTCTGCTCATGTACTTCCCGCCCACTGGCACAGCCCCTATCATAGGTCGAGGTACCAGACGAGCCTGACCTCGTGCTCGACCTCCGGATGACCAATGTATGCGTAGCGGTTGATCTCACCCAGTTGGCAGCCCTGCTCGGCGTAGAACCGACAGGCAGATACGTTGACATTCTGCGTTTCAATCTTCAACTGTCTACACCCTCGCTTCCGGGACCAGTCCGTTGCGCGTCCGAACAACTTGGTCCCGATCCCATGGCCTCGAAAATCCGGATGGACGCGGATATCCCATAACACAGCAAGATCACTGCGACCATCCAACATGTGTACGCCAGGCGTGTTGAAGGCTACAGTTACGCCTCCGACAGAACGAGCGCTCTTCAAAGCGAGAAAGAGTCCCCAGTGGCGAGTATCAAAGCGCCTGGGCCATCCTTCCGGCCCGCCATCTTTGTAGGCGTCGTAATCCTTTACATACGGCGACGCGAGCTTTTCCTCACGCAGCCCGATGCCGCCGAGCCCACTGTCAATGAGCTCCACGCGGAACACGGATTTAACCGTGAAGGCGATGGGGACCTCCGCGTACTGCGGGAGAAGATTGGCCCCAATCTCTCGAATCTCAATGGACATCTCCGTACCCTCCTATAATCAGGGAGTGCATACGATCTTATGAGCAGCCAAGGTACGACATTTAGACTTAGACCCCGAACCGCCCTGGATGGAACTTGCTGAGACGTCGCTTCAGGTCCTCGGCGAAGTGGGCACGCCCCGTGCTCCCCAGGATCTCGATCATCCGCTCAGGTGCCATGTAGAGAAAGGGGCCCTCCCGCACCATCAGCTCCAGCGGGTCGGGCGCCGCGCCTTTGCGGATCTGCTCGTGCCGCCAGTCGGTCAGGCATTGGTCGAGTTGGGCCACGACCTCTGGATGCTGAGCCGACACGTCCTGTGTCTGATAGGGGTCATTCACCATGTCGTGCAGCCAGTAGGGTTCGTCATAGGGGTAGCAGCCTGGGTGCAGGATGTGGATCAGCAGCCAGTCGGACGTGCGCACCGCCCGGGTGAAGGTGTAGATGCCATGGTCCCACACCAGATAGGGCCAGCCGGCGAACGCCTCACCTCGCAGCGCTGGGGCAAAAGAGCGGCCATCCCAGCCGGCCGGGGAGGGAAAGCCTAGCAGCTCGCACAGCGTCGGCCCCAGGTCCAGCCCGTAGATCAACTGGCCGCATGAACCCCGTGTGGTCACGCCCGGCCAGCGCACGATCATGGGGATGTGGTGCACCGCCTCGTTGGCGATGCCATGGTCGGCGTACTGGCCATGTTCACCGAAGGAATCGCCGTGGTCGCCGGAGACGATGATCGCCGTCTCATCCAGCACACCCAACTCCTCCAGTGCCTCTATCACCTGGCCGACGTGATAGTCGGTGTAGGCAATGGCCCCATCGTAGCCATCAATGAGTCGCTTAAAGTCGGCTGTAGTGCGGATGGCCTCTGGCATGACGCCGACGCCGTATCCGGCATGGTAGGTCGCCGAGCGAGGGCCGTAGATGGACTGATGGCAATCAATGGCCGCCTGATCGGGCCAGGGGGGTGGTGGGTCATCGGCGAAGCGGTCCGCCCATTCCTTGGGGATGCGATAGTGGGCATGGATATCCCAGTAGTGCAGGTGGACAAACCAGTTGTCTTCCCTTCCATGTTGTCGCAGCCAGGGCAGAAAGGCCGCATTGACCTCATCCGCCGTCTCCTGGCCGCGCTTGCGGGTAAAGGTGTGCAGCTCCTCCCAGCCCGCCGTGTACCACCAGGCGTTGTGCCGATCGTGGAAGCAACTGAAAGCCACCGTCTTCAGGCCCTGCGACCAGAGATAGTGCTGGAGGAAGGGCCGCTCCAGATCGCGCCAGTGGCCGTAGGAGAGAGGGTGGTTGCCGGTGTATTGGCGGAGGACCTCCCCCACGCCGTGGTGGGAGACGATGCCGTTGTGGATGCCGAACCGCCCGCTGAACAGCGCAGCCCGCGAGGGCAGACAGGGTGAGTTGGAGCAGTAACAGTGGGTGAAGGTGACGCCCTCCTCAGCGATGCGATCCATGTTGGGACTGGTGTGGCGATGGTAACCATTCACGCCCAGGTGATCGGCCCGGCAGACGTCCAGGTCAATATACAGCACGCGCATGGTATCCCCCTGGTTACAAAAAACGGGGGAGAGAAATGACCTTCCCTCCCCCTCTACTGATGACTGAGATACGTTAAGCTATTTTCCCCTCACACACCCTCTAGCCCTTCACACCGGTGATGACGATCCCCTGGATGAAGTACCGCTGGGCGATAAAGAAGACGATGAGTACCGGGATGAGGGCCACGACGCTCATGGCCATGGTCTCCGGCATGTTCTGCGAACGCCTGGTCTGGAACAGGCGCAGGCCAATAGCGATGGTGTAATTCCGGGGCTCGTTGAGGTAGATCAGCGGGCCCATGAAGTTGTTCCAGTTCCAAGCAAAGGCCTGGATGGCGATAACCCCCAGCGCTGGCAGGGAAAGGGGCATAATGATCCGGGAGTAGATGCCAAACCAGCCACAGCCATCAATGCGCGCCGCATCATCCATCTCCGGGGAGATGGTCATGAAGAACTGCCGCAGCAGGAAGACGTTGTAGGCGTTGGTCAGCCACTCCGGCACGATCAGCGGCCAGAAGGTGTTCACCGCCCCCAACCTGGACCAGAAGAGATAAATGGGGATCATCGTCACCTGGAAGGGCAACATCATGGTGGATAGCAGCACTAGAAAGATCGAGTCCCGCCCCCAGAACTTGATGCGGGCGAAGCCAAAGGCTACCAACGAGCTGGAAAGCACCAGCCCGATGATGCTCATGAAGGTGATGAAAATGGTGTTGCGGTAGAAGATAGGGAAAGGCAGCCATCTCCAGGAGTTAAGATAGTGAGACAGGTCCAGCTCGGGTGGTATCCAGATGATGGGAATGTTGTATACCAGGTGCTCTGGCATGATCGAAGAGCGCAACATCCACACAAAGGGTGCGACGAAGACAATCGCCCCCAGAATGAGAACAGCGTACAAAATCGTCTGGCTGATCAGGTGGATGATCCTGTTGACGATGACTTGCCAGTCCAACCCCCGCCCTCTCATAGCTATGGTCGGACGGACCTGTTCCAATTGAGCCATGACTAAGCCTTTCCTTAGAGTCCATAACACAGTACACATCACGACTCAGGGTTGTGATGCGTGGTCCGTGATCCGTAATGGGCAGTCTAGCCCTTAACTCCAGTTATGACAATGCCCTGGATGAAACGCTTTTGGGCCCAGAAGAAGACAATAAGACAGGGGATGAGGGCTATAATGGTCATAGCCATGACATCAGCCATGGTATAGCGGGTGACGGCATGGCCGGCCGGGCCGATGCTGAACATGCGCAAGCCCAAGGCGATGGTGTAATTCCTGGGCTCGTTGAGGTAGATGAGGGGGGCCATGAAGTTGTTCCAGTTCCAGGCAAAAGCCTGGATAGCAATGACCCCCAAAGCAGGCTTGGAGAGGGGCACGATGATCCGAGAGTAGATCCCAAACCAGCCACAGCCATCAATGCGCGCCGCATCGTCCAGATCCGGCGAGATGGTCATGAAGAACTGCCGCAGCAGGAAGACATTGTAGGCATTGGTCAGCCACTCCGGCACAATCAGCGGCCAGAAGGTGTTCACCGCCCCCAACCTGGACCAGAAGAGATAGATGGGGATCATCGTCACCTGGAAGGGCAACATCATGGTGGATAGCAGCAGCAGGAAGATCCAGTCCCGCCCCCAGAACCTGATGCGGGCGAAGCCAAAGGCCACCAGTGAGCTGGAAAGCACCAGCCCGATGATGTTCATGAAGGTGATGAAAATGGTGTTGCGGTAGAAGATAGGGAAGGGCAGGCTCTTCCAGGGCTCGATGTAGTGCTCCAGACCAAAGCGGGGCGGTATCCAAATGATGGGGACGTTGTAGACCAGGTGCTTGGGCATAAAAGAAGAGCGAAACATCCATATGAAGGGCATGGCAAAGACAACCGCCCCCACGAGGAGAATACCGTAGAGCAGGATCCGGCCGACCACATGGACGGCTTTATAGAACACCATCTGCCAATCCAGCGCCTGACCTTTCAGGAGGGCCGGCCTTTGCCCCATCTCAGCCATTACTTCAACTTCCCTTCATAGTACACCCAGGCATCCGAGGTGCGCACCACCATGATGGTGAAGACGAAGATGATAGCGAACAGAGCCCAGGCAATGGCCGAGGCATAGCCAAACTTGAAATCCTCGAACCCCTTGCGGTAGAGATAGAGCACCATGGTCAGCGTCGCGTTGTTCGGGCCACCGCTGGTCATGATGTAGGACTGAGTGAACACCTGGAAGGAGCCGATGATGTTCATGAGCAGGTTGAAGAAAATGGTGGGGGTGAGCATGGGGATGGTGACATGCCAGAAGCGATGCCAGGCGTTGGCCCCATCAATCTTGGCCGCCTCGTAGAGGGCAGTGGGAATGCCCTGCAATCCGGCCAGATAAAGCAGCATGGCCCCCCCTGCCCCCCAGAGCCCCATCATAATGAAACCTGGCACCGCCCAGATCTCATCGTACATCCACCTGGGCCCCGGAATGCCGATCATCGCCAGCCCTTGGTTCAGCAGGCCAAAGCGGGGGTTGAGCACCCAGCCCCACAGGATGGCCACCGCCACACCACTCACTACAGAGGGCAGATAATACACCATGCGCCAGAACCCTAACCCTTTGATGTCCTGGTTCAACAGCAGGGCGATGCTCAGGGCCATGATGGTGCCACAGGGGACCATGGTAAAGGTGTAGTAGGCCGTGATGGTCATGGCCTTCCAGAAAAGCTCATCGTCGAACATGCTCTGGTAATTTCTCAACCCCACGAATTTGTACCCTGTGAGCAGATCGGTCTTCAGGAAACTGATCCCCAGAGAGGAGATCATGGCAAAGAGAATCAGCATGAAGAAATGGATGAGCCAGGGGGAGATGAAGAGGAACCCGGCGACGTTGTCCCTGGCCTGGGGGGAGAGGTTGAGCCGATCGGCCAGTCCCCGTCGGACCGGTAGTCTTCGCGCTATCGCTTGATCTGTCATCACGACCTCACTTTCCACAGCCAACCTACGGGAGGCTTCCCATAGGGAAGCTGTGTGGGGGAGCTTTCCCCCACACAGCTTCATCCACGGCGAACAGAAGGCTATTCCTCTTGGCAGGCATCCACCTTGGGGCATATCTCCTTGAAGTAGGTAGGGTCTGCGTCGCCGACGGTGTACACCTTCTCCAGAGCAGGCTGAATGAGCTCTGCAGCGCAGGTCTGGTTCTTGAACCAGAAGGTATCCTCCGGGTAACCCCAGTCCAAGGCCTCGTCAATGACCTCCAGGCGCACCTCCTTCAGCGAGGGGCGGATATCCCGCACCAGGCCAATGAAGGGCTCGATCAGGGACTTGAGCACCGGGATGATCCCCTCCGAACCGACGACGCACCTCTTCTGGAAGACCGGGCCGGACAGGAAGTGCAGCAGCTCCCAGGACTCGTCGGGATGCTTGGTCTGCTTGGTGATGGACCAGGCATCGGTGGTGCCCAGCACCACGCGCTTCTTCGTCCCATCAGGCCGTCCGGGGCCCGTGGGCACGTGGCGCATATCCCAGCGGAAGGCCTCCCGAAGGGTCATATCCGTGGTGATGGGATAGGTGCCGCTCTCAGCAGCGGCGACAAACCCCGGGGTCATGGCATTCATGAACCACTGGTTCTCCACCTGGGCCGGCCGGGCAAAGTAGTTCTTGCGCCAGATCATGTCGTACATCCACTCCAGTCCCGCCTGGTCAGAGGGATCGCCCAGCGTGCAGCGGGTGCCATGCGGCTCATCTACCACATAGCCACCGAACATGTAGACGTGGTTCCAGAAGCGGTCCCAGCTCCAGGCGGGCAGCCAGCAACCCCAGAGGTCAATCTGGCCGTCGCCGGTCCGGTCCTTGGTGAGGGATTTGGCCATCTCCTCATAGTCGTCATGGGTCCAGTCGCCATTCTCCGGCGGGTACTCCACGCCGAACTCGTCGAAGATGTCCTTGTTGATGGTGACGGTCATGATGTTGATGTACTTGGGCATGCCCACCCGGATGCCCCTCATCACCAGGCCCGTCCACTGGAACTCGTTGTAGTCGGCGATCTCCTCAGCACTCATGGTGGCATCCACGTAGGGCTGCACATCCAGAAGCAGGCCGCGCTCTGTCCAGTTGTAGAAGATGTTGCCCCAGGCCTGGAAGAGATCCACTGCGGTGCCGGCGATCATCTCAGTCAGGAGTTTATCAATCCACCCATCGGGGGCCGGCTCGAGGGAGACAGTGATGCCCGGATACTGGGGCTCGAAGTCCTCTTTTAGGCACTTCTCATAGTTGGGCAGGTGATCGGCGCCAGCACGGGACATGAAGCGCACTGTCACCTTCTCCGCTGGTGCGGCCGGTTTCTCTTCTTTAGGCTTTTCCTCTACCTTCTCGGCCGGCTTCGCTGGGGCTGCTGGGGCTGGCGCAGCCGGTTTGCAAGAGGCCAGGACAGCCCCCGTCGCCACAGTTGCGGATAGCCGTAGAAAATCACGTCGGCTTAAATTCCCCATCGTTTTTTCCTCCTCCCTTGACAGGGTTTACAGACATTCAAGATGGAATAGGCGATCTCTATGAGAGATGCAACGGAGTGATGCTCGGCATCCCTCTTCAAGGATCATAGGCTCCCTCCTTTCCAGGACTCCTGGCAATCCGGCAATGAGACTACAGGCCAAGAGCCTCACAGCAAAATGCAAAATGTGCCGCTTTATAGACAGCGCAGTGATATGCTACTGAGACACTTTCCCACTCCTGACTTGGCCTCGTTTCACAAGGCAGAGAATCCTCTCACAGTCGGATTCATCCCCGATGAGCAGTCACACCACAATGTATATCACTTGTGTGCCATTATTATAGTCGGTTCTCGCCGAAATGTCAAACCAAGAGATGACCGTGTCAGCCAGCAAGCATCCCTGGCAACCTCCCAAGCGGGATTGGCGAGTGCGTTGGATGCACCCATGAGCACCAAGAGGCGCTCCAGTGCTTCTCAGCCCTTCTTCGCCTTCTCCGCACGCAGCCTCTCGGTGAGCTCATTGCAGGCCTGGGCGATGGCATCCACCCCTGCCTTGCCCAGCCCGAACACTTGCTGAAAGACGGGTTTCAGGATCTCCTCGGCTATTGGCTGATTCCAGTACAGCTCCATGGGGTAGCCCAGGTTCCTCTCTCGAGCTTCTTTCAAGACCTCCAGGTTGACCTTCTCCAGAGACGGCTTCTCCTGGCGCAGGATCTTGAGGTAGTCATCCATCAGTGACAGCCGGGCCGGCTGCAGGAAGTGGGCCTTGGCGATGGCCTTACCATAGATAGGGCCGGAGAGGAAGAGCATCAGCTCCCAGGTTGTATCGGGGTACTTGGTCTTGGCATAGATGGACCAGCCATCCGTGGTGGCCAGCGTGGTGATCATCTTGGGCCAGTGGTACGTGGGAGCTATATCCCAGGGGAACCCGCATGTATCGGACATCTCCCGCAACGCCCAGGCTCCCTCTTCCATGGTGGCGGTCTGCTTAGCCGGGAACTGGTCGCGCATGCTCGTCTCGCCGGCTACCTCAGCCGGGTTGAGCATGGTGTGATCCTCCCAGCGCAGCACCCGCCAGAACTCCAGCACCTCCTGAGCCTCCGGCTTGCCTAACCAGCACTCGGTGTCATCGTCGGGGCTGACGAAGTGAGCGCCGTTGGACAGAAGAAAGGGAGTGTTCCGGTCAGACCACTGGTAGCGGCCACCACCGTAGATCTGCCCCGGCTGTCCCAACTCACCCTTGGTCAACTTCTTCAGCACCTCGCGATACTCCTCAGGGCTCCAGGCCTCATCCCACTTCTGGGGGTAGGTGACCCCCGCTTCCTTGGCCATGTCCAGGTTGATGAAGATCATCAGGTTACCCTGATACTTGGGCCAGCCATAGAGCTCATGGGTGCCTGGAGCTCGCCAGAACTTGATCTGGTTGGCCGGCATATCCTTCATGTCCTCTTCGGAGATGGTCTTCTCCACATAGGGGTCCAGTACCAGGAGGTTCCCCGCCTCCCAGAAGAGACGGCCATCAGCGCAGCAAGTCTCGAAGATGTCGGGTGCGGTGTCGGCCACGAACTGGGCCAGGAGCTTCTCCCGGTACCCATCGGGCCGTCCGCGATACTCCACCTCGATGTTGGGACGGGTATCGGTGAAGATATGCCCCACCTCCTGCCAGGCCTGGCGATAGCTCTCCTCAGGCCAGTCCTGGTAGAGAATGTGAACCTTTTCCACTGGTGCGGCCGGCCTTTCTTCCTCGGATTTTTCCTCCTTCTCCATCGGAGCAGGCGTAGCAGTTGACTGGCAGGCCACCATCATGGCAGCGGTAACGGCTGCAGTGGATAGGCGCAGAAAGTCGCGCCGGTTGAGCCTTCTCATCTCCATAAGCTCCTTCTTCCCTGCTGAAAGCGTCAAAGAGGTCAAAGAGG
>Ga0172366_10001820_pt1 | contig 16646 bp, 26 predicted proteins | sample LakKivSesite69cm_FD_114533 | JGI IMG/M metagenome (GOLD analysis project Ga0172366, IMG submission 114533) | Sediment microbial communities from Lake Kivu, Rwanda - Sediment site 69cm | ecosystem: Environmental > Aquatic > Freshwater > Lake > Sediment | place: Rwanda: Western Province, Lake... | reverse complement strand
GTGCGTCTTCTCTTCCCTTGCTATCTCGAGCAAGACCTTCTTGATATCGTAGTTCTCCGTCATGTTCGCCATCTGCTCGTAGAGGCTTATCGCGTCAAGCTCAGCTATGACCCCTAGCCTGAGCACCTCCTTGTCTATGTCCTCCTTCCTGACCTTCGACAGGTCCACGGGTATGCTTGAGAGCATGTCAGTTAACGTGGCTCAGTTCTTTATTACCTTTGCCGGGAATCCGCATTCAGTCGCCGATCCCAGGCCGAATCCCCGAGAAACCCGTTGTCCAGTGGTTCGCTCGGCAACTCCGTCTGTTGGATGACAGAGTGACTCCATCAAGCCTGCAATGCGACGGCAGATCAACGCAAGGTAGCCAGCTCTCAGCTCCCGCTGGAACAGCTCCCCGATTGAGGACAAGCGTTAAGTCACCCCATGGGTTCAATTGGTGCATGGCCGATTCGTTTGTCGTTGTCGGCCTCGTGCTGTTCGGACTCGGGTTCTTGCTGCTGTTACTCGTCACTATCCTCTCCGTACTGGGCAGGGGCTCTGACGTGAGGAAGGGGGCTGTGATCATGATAGGGCCTTTGCCGATCGTGTTTGCTGACGACCCGAAGATCGCGAAGACCCTGATAGTTCTGGCAATCGTGCTCACGGTCATATCATTCCTCTTCTTCGCGCTGACCGTCAAGGTGTAGGAGTCTAATGGAGCGCATGAAGTACGACGGACTGCTCTTGGGCCATCTGATTGCGTTCGCGTTGGTCCTGATGGTGGCTGGCGCCTTCTTGATAGTGGCTGGTTTGTTTCTGTCGGGAGGCGAAGTCAGTGGCGGTGCAGTCATCTTCATAGGGCCGATCCCGATCGTCCTGGGAGGAGGACCCCTTGGAGAAGTCCTCGCGCTCGCTGTCGTTGTTATGGCAATCATGTCTCTGGCATTGGCATTCATCTTGACGCGACGACGAACGAACCAAAGGAGCAATGAAGAGAGCGTCAGTTAGGCACAAGACCCGAGGATACTGATCTGTGCCTGAGCTGATCCCTAAGCAAACGCTCGCAGAGGGAGTCTGTGAATCCCCGGAAGCCCCCGGCGGGAGGACTTAATACGGTCCCCGAGCCTGACGGCCCCATGATCATCGATGTCCACGTGCACTGCGCTCCCACATCCCGATGGCTTTCCTATGACCCGGTCAACGACAGGTACTACAGGTGGATAACTGCTTCGCAGCTGATCGCCAGGATGAAAAAGGAAGGAATAGACCGAGCGGTTGTCCTTCCAATCCAAAGCCCTGAGACTGCGATCGAGCCCATCACGAGCCAAGAGGCGATAGCCATGAGCAAGCGTCACAGGGGGAAGCTGATACCCTTCTGCAACCCGGACCCGAGACTCTACATGGGCGTCAAGAAGGCCCTCTCCCTTATTCTTGAGGAGTACAAGCAGGCTGGGTGTAAAGGCGTTGGCGAGGTGACCGCAAACATACACTTCGACGACCCGAAAGCGCTCACCCTATTTGGACTCTGCGAACAGCTTGAACTCCCGTTACTGTTCCACATAGGACCCCAGATAGGTGGATGCTATGGCCTCGTGGATGACATGGGTCTTCCCAGGCTTGAGAAGGTCTTGAGGACATACCCTGACCTCAAGTTCATCGGGCACTCGCAACCCTTCTGGTCCGAGATATCAGGCGATCTCAAGCCTGAGGACAGGAATAGCTACCCCAAGGGCAAGGTGGTGCCAGGGGGGAGAGCCGTGGAGCTCCTGAGGGACTATCCGAACCTGTACGCTGACCTCTCAGCGGGGAGCGGCTACAACGCGATATCGAGGGACCGGGAGTTTGGGATCCGGTTCCTAGACGAATTCCAGGACAAGCTCCTGTTCGGGACAGATCTCGACTATATGGGACAGGAGTTGCCCCAGGTCGGGTATCTTCAAGGGCTTTACAAGGGCGGGAGGATCTCGAGAAAGGTCCATGATAAGATAATGTACAGGAACGCGCTGAGGGTCCTACGCCTGAGCAGCACCTGACACCAAGCACCTTCGCGATGGTGGGACCCGGACGACGACCCGTCTCCGCCCGCTGGGAATCAGGCATATAACGGTGGGATGCCGGAGCCCAAGGTCATATGAGGCAGGAGTCCGGCTTTTCTCCAAACGAGAGGCGACTGCTCTCCAGGCTCAACACGCCCCACAAGATCCAGCGGTACCTGGACAGCATGGACTATAACCTCGAGGAAGAGGGAGAAACGTGCTACTCCCCTAGGCGGGTCATCAGGTATGGGACAGCGAACTGCATTGAAGCTGCGATATTCGCCGCGGCCGCGCTGAGGTTTCACGGGGATCCTCCCCTGATCGTGGATCTCACCTCAGTCAGAGATGAAGATCACATCGTCGCGGTCTTCAGGAGGTTCGGGCATTGGGGCGCGATAGCGAAGTCCAAGTACGTAGGCCTGAGATATCGAGAGCCGATTCATAGGTCGATCCGCGAACTTGCTCTGTCGTACTTCGAGCATTACTTCAACCTCATGGGAGAAAAGACAATGCGGGGTTACTCCCGACCGATCAATCTCTCAAGGTTCGACGATGTCAACTGGATGACAACAGAGGAGGACCTGTTCTGCATAGGCGAGTACCTCGAGAAGGTGAGGCACACAAGGCTGCTTACCCCAAGGATGATAGTGAATCTCGCGAGGGTGACTCCGATCATGAAGGAGGCCGGGGAGCTTGAAATGCGACGGTCAGGATTGTTGAGGAAGGCCAAGCGTGGGTAACCACGCCAGACCCTGGCGTCCCGCAACTCACTCGTTCTATTTGACTAAGCCGGGCGACTCGTTGGACTGACGACGCCCAAGCGAGGCGCTCTCAGCGTATCCGCAGCATCCTCGGAAGCTCCGTGAGCCTCGAGATCCTTCTACACTGTTTGTCCGCGTGGACGCCCTTCCTGTCGACCAGCACGCCAGTGAGCCCTGCCAACTCAGCCCCTTGGTAGTCCCTCTCATAGCTGTCCCCAACGTGTAGCATCCTGTCGACGGGCGTCCCCGACAACTCCGAGGCCAAGGTGAACAGCTTGGGGTCCGGCTTCTCGACCCCGACGGTCCCGGAGGCGATCAACGCGTCAAACCACTTCCCCAGTCGGCAATGCTCCAAGTAGATCTGCAAGTTCCTAAGCGACGACACGTTCGAGACAATAACTAGCCGCACGCCCGCCCCCCTCAACTCGGAAAGGGCTGGTTCAGCATCGTCGTATGCCGTGTAGTCCAAACCTATCGGCAAGGCGCCTCCGATCTTCGTCGGCAGGTCATCCCCGCAGGGTACCCCAAGGATCTCCATCGTCCTCTTGGCCTGTTCCACGAGCGACTGTTCGGTCCATATTCTGCCTGTCCTGCGGTTCTCGTCTCTCACCCATTCGATAGCCGATCTGAGTGCCCTTCTGATGTCTTCCAAGTCCGCCGAGTGTCCGTTCTCTTCGAGGGTTCGACGGTAGACCTCTGCACTTTCCGTCCCTTCGTGCGCAAGGGTGCCGCCGAAGTCAAACGACACCGTCTCAATCCCCGCTACGCCCTGGCCGTCACGTCCCATGGGTGACCCCAACCGTGCACACATGGATGTTCACCGCCTCAATCATTGGTCCGTTAAAACCGTTGCCTCCCTAGAAGCTCTAGGTGGTGCCTTGATTGTGACCTCCCGTACCTCATGTTCCGAAGGCGAAACAGGAGAATGGCCAGGGCAAACATGGTTACCACGACGCCAAGTGAGGACCGTCGCGTCGGCCGAGTTGATGCCGTTGATCAGCGGACCGCTCAGTCGGAACAGTAATCATCAGGAAGAACATGTAGACTGAGTGCCTGCCAAAGCTCTATCAACTCACAGCTGTTCTTGTGGAGGCGGAGCGAGAATGAATGACGATAGGGTGAACAAGACGATCGAGGAGTTGGCCCAGAACCTCCTAGCCTTTGCGAAGGAGGACTTGGACGAAAGGGCAGTTCGCAAGCTCATCAGGGCCACAAAGGCCGCGAGGCGCACCTTTGTGTATGGGGCTGGAAGGTCGGGCATGATCGGCAGGTGCTTCGTCCAGAGGCTGATGCACATAGGGTTGGACGCGTACTTCATAGGCGAAACGCTAACGCCCTCCCTCGGGCAAGACGACCTACTGGTGGTGATCTCGGGCTCAGGCCAGACTACCAGCACCATGGCGATCGCGAAGAAGGCGAGGGAGTTCAGGGCTCACGTCATCGCGCTTACGGCTCATCCACGTTCCCCCATAGGCAGGCTGGCCAACACCGCAGTTCCGATCAAGGGGAAGACCAGGCTCGTCGAGTTCAAAAGCACTGCTCCGTTCACGAGCCAATTCGACGTGGCAACGCTTGCCCTATTGGATGGGGTCATCAGCCAACTGATGGCCGACCTCAACGTAAGTGAGGAGACCATAGCTGACAGGCACGCCACGGTGGAGTGAGGATGAGCGATTTCGATGTCATCGGGTATGGCGAGGTAGTGATTGACCAGATAATCCGGACTGAGAGGATTGCGAGCCTCGATGACAAGATCTGGGCCAAGAGCTACGTGAGACAGCTGGGGGGTGTGACCGCGAACTTCTGCGTAGGGCTTAGCAGGTTGGGGAAGAGGACTGCCTTCATGGGGGCGGTCGGCGACGATGCAGACGGTGCCGAGATCAGAAGAGGACTTGAGGCGGAGGGCGTGAACACCAGCACCCTGAAGACGATTTCTGGCAGGGGGTCACCGGTCAACTACATAATCACTTCTGAGGGAGGGTCAAGGCTCATACTGCAGTCGCCCAACATGACCGCAACGCAGCTCAGACCGGAGGACATCGACGGGGCTTCCGTTCCACCCTGCAGGGTGTTCCACACGAGCGCGATAGTGCCGGACACCGCTACTAGGGCCGCGTCCCTGTCCAAGGGAGCAGGCGCCACGATATCGTTCGACTTGGAGAGACATGTGGCGGAAATGGGCAACGAGAAGATCCAACCCTTGCTTAAGCTGACCGACATCATGTTTACAGCGTCAGAGTCCTTGGAGTTGCTGGGACTCGACGAAAGCCGCGACTCGTTGGAGAAGCTCCTGAACACGGGGCCAAGTGTGATAGTGCTGAAGAGAGGAAGCGAGGGAGTAGTTGTGATCACCAAGGAAAAGGGCGTTGCTGTGGGGTCGTACGAGGTGCAGGTCGCGGACTCGACCGGCGCAGGCGATGCGTTCGCTGCTGGTTTCATCACCGGTGTGCTGGATGGTGCGTCTTGGACAGAGGCAGCGGCGCTCGGGAACGCAGTCGCTGCCATGAAGTGCACCAAGATGGGAGCGCAAGCCGGATTGCCGACCAGGGCGGAGCTGGAGGAGTTCGTGAGGGCGCGGGGCAAGCCATCGCTGGACCATGTCCACGACAAGGCTCAGAGTTCGGAGTAGACAACACGATCCATATGAAGCGAGCATTTCTGAAAAAGCTTAAAGGGTATTGTTCCTGACCGACGAAGCTCTTGGAATATCTGAGCGCAGAGCAGTTGTGGAACATGGGGGTGGACTTCGTTCTGAAGAACAAGCCCTCGGAAGCGATGCTATGCTTTGAGCGTGCGCTGGACAAAGACCCGGGACTAGCCGTTGCATGGGATAGTAAAGGTGGGGTCTTGACCAAGCTCGGCAGACATCAGGAGGCCATCAGATGTTTCGATAGGGCACTCGAGATAGACCCAAGACTGGCCAGTGCGTGGCTCAATAAGGGCATGGCATTGATTGGGCTGGACAGAAAGGAAGAAGCCACCGAATGCTTCCGTAGGGCTGCAGACATGGAACCTAAGATCACTGAATTATTGAGAAGAGCTGGATTCCTGTAGTTCGATACTAGAGACGCCCTGGACGGACTACGTCCAGAAACACGGGCGCTACCAGAATGATGGGGTGCTAGATCGACAAGCCAGAATGATTCGCTGTTTCGGGGCAGTAGCCTCATCTGTATTCAGGACTTTCGCGCGCGAAAAGAAGTGATCAGGTGCGCCACGCGATCTGCTTGTGTAACTCCACGTCCATGGGGTCTTGTCTCTTGGCACAAACATAGCTGAGCATCCCGACTACTTCCGCCCACGTTTCTTCTCACTAATACCTGTAGCTGTCTGCCCGTCCGCTTTGCTCGTACAGGCGGGCCCGCTTCAGAAATGGCACGACTTGCGAGGCGAGCGGTTCGATCTCAGCATCGCGCCCCTGATTGCGCAAGTACCTCTTGACGCTTCTGACGACCAACGGATACCGGTCTACGTAGACATAGATGCCATCGCAGTCATCACTAGGTGGTGAGCCCCCCATTGTCATTTGACAGAACGTCCGCTCCTCCTGCGAAAAGCGAGGTACAGCTCCATACCTGTGCGACCCGCGAATGAGTGTCCTATGGCCCTCATGATGGCACTTGAGCGTCCTACATGCTTGTTGCACGATTTGAATGAAGGTACTCGTTTGAAGTCTGACAAATTCCCGATATTCTCGCGTCTGCCTATGGGGTTCCCAGGTCTGATGATAGTCGCCGCATACTGGACATTCTGCACTTGCCAACACCTATCCGCCTCGTGTGCGTTCCATAAGGTGCCCCAGGAACACACGCCAAGCTGTGAATATGGACAGGCCTCCGAGAATCACACCAAGGTACGTCTGCCCGATCGCCACAAGAGCAACTGCGCCGATGGTGAGGATCGAAACCAACAGCGCCCATTTCACCTCCCCGTTCATGAGCATCAACGCCACCCCCAACCCGGTGACGGCCAGACCGATCATCGCGAGGATCCAGTCCCCTCCCCAGACTCCAGCGAGCAAGCAACAAGACCCAATGGAATCGAGGACGGTTGCAGCGAACAGTCCGATTCCCCTGTCCACGGCAAGCTCATACGTGCGATTCCTTAAAAGGCTTCATTCCATTCGGGTTGATGTGACGACCGCGTACTGCTGCGTATGAGGCGTGGCAGACCGAGCTACGTGAGGAGCCTTGACCGACCTTGGCCCGCCTCGATCAGAGCGAGCTGTCCGGGGAAGTACGCTCTTAGCCACACCGGGTTCGCATTTCCTTCTCGTGACCTTTCTTGATTTCGCGAATCGCCTCAGATGGGAACTCAGACTATCCTGGAGAAATCATCGTATACTCTCTTCCTGTGTCCGATGAACAGCACGACTACTTGGTTCCTGTTCTTGTCGATTTCGTAGACGCAACGGTAGTCGCCGACCCTTAGGCTCCAAAAGTCAGAGTACTTCAGTCGCTTCCCCGCTCTCTCGGGATGATCCTCCAGTTCCCTCAGTTTCTCCACTATCCCTGACCTTAGCGATCTCTGGATCTTCTCCAGTTCCTTGGCCGCCTTCGGGTGCAAAAGCACCGTGAAGGTCATAGAAACTCCTCTAGGGGAACAAGTGTCTCTGGGTGCTTCTTCGCTTCCTCGCTACGGTCAATCAACATCTTGAAGAACCCGCGCGTCTTTTCGCGCTCCTCGTAGAAGCCTATTATGGCCCTTATAGCGTCGCTTCGACTCTTGAACCTTCCCTCAGCTACCCATCTGTCAATCTCCTTGAGCGTCTCCTTAGGCAACCTCAGCTGAACTTGGGCCATCGGCCGCGTAAACAACGCTGTTTACAAGGCATTTAAGCATTTCCGAAGAACAGAGGCAGTGTCAATGTGCTCGCCCTTGTACATCTGTCCGCAGCACAGACTCCTTTTGTGTACAGTCACTCTCGGTTCTACTCATCAGCACTTCCGTGGCCATCCTTGCCTCCTCTACCGCTCCTCCTTCATGTCTTCTTCCAGATCATATCGGGCGGCACCTCTATCTAAGGTGCATCATCATCTCTCTCCTACCTAGCTTCATGGCGGCTCTTTCCGGCACAATTCATCTTCAGAGTAGAGTCTAGACCCCCCCTTCATCCCTCTTCCTTCTCTATCAACTTCAGCATCTCATCCACGGTCACTATTTCTATTCCTCTGAATCTCCTCAGTGAGATGAGATGCCTGTCGCCTGACACTATGTAGTCAGCTCCGCCGTCAACGGCTGTCTCCACGATCACGTTATCCTCTGGGTCCTCGGTGAGTTGAGGCAAGCTTACCCTCACATCTGCTATTTCCGCCGTTTGAATCAACACTCGAGTGAATCTCCTCAGGCATCTTGGACTCAGGTATTTCCTCAGTTTTGGCCTCCTGGCCACTTCATCGAACTCTGAAAGGATCCTTTCAGATATCACTAGCCTGACCTTTCCATCAACGACCTTGTTCCATAGGGCTCGTGGCTTCCCCTTTCTGATCAGGCTCGATATCAGAACGTTGACGTCGAAGACAGCCCTTGCCATCTCATGATCCTTTTCCCTTTGCCCTCTTCCTCTTCTCGGCTCTGTGCTTCTCTATCTCCTTCTGTACTTCCTCCTCGGTCAATTGCCCGTACTTCGCTATTCTCTTGTCTATCTCCCTCCAAATCTCCTCCATCTCCCTCCTGATGTCTGGAACAGTAAGCTTCTTCAACACTATCGCATTCTCGAGCCCGTAGACCAAGAGCTTCGTCTTTGACTTGATCCCGAGCTTGTTCCTGAGGTAAGCAGGTATTACTATCTGGCCCTTCTCACCGACTACTGCAATATCGGGCTCCTCGGCGCGTGGTTTCATGTATGAGTTTCCTACTTTCCTACTTAAATACCTTTTCTGCCGGCGGGTTCAAGTGGAGGCGCTATTCCTCTAGGATTTTGGGTCGCCGGACCATTCTGATTGGAATGATCCACACTGCCATGTGGGAGACGCGTGTGGAAGGCATCTGAGACGGAGGGACTCGGTCCAACGTATGGGCTACATAACGGTCCGAGCTACGTCCCACAGCTTAGGGCCAAACTGTATTCTAGGCACGTTGTTGGTCGACGCCCGAATCACCCAGTGATTCATCCATTGACTCGCTCGCTGATGGCTGGGATGGCAATCGACTTCTAATATAACGACGCAGAATGCTCTTCCAGCTTTCCAGTGGCCGGGTCCACGCGAAGCTGCATTGCCTCAAGAGTGATGACTCCTAGGAGAACCCTATCGAGGGACTTGCTCACGAGCACGGGCATTATCCTCTTCTTGCCGTCAACCTCAAGGAGCGCGTGCGTCAGGTCGAGTTCATCTGTGCCCTTCGCGGTGGTCACTCTGACTCTTTCTCCTGTCAACTTCAGGCCTAGCTGCCTGGCGATGCTCTCCGTGACGACTGTGAATGTGGCACCTGTGTCCACCAAGGCGCTGGCTTTGACAGACCTAGATCCGTCGGGGCTCATGATTTCTACGTCGACCTCCACGTGACCCATTACCCGATGATAGTTGGGTCATTGGCTTTTAAGGGTTGAGAGAACACCCTAGGATCGCCGACGCGTTTGGCCGAAGCCATGCGGCATTCTGTCATATGACGGCGCGTGCCTGTTGAAGGTCGATCTGACAGCGGATTCTCCAGCGCCTCTGTGCCAGGTTTCTTATGCGGCCTTGCCGCTTGGTCTGACACGCACTGACTGACATCTTGGTCGGAAAAGGAATTGGCGATCTGACTCGGGGGAGACCGCAACGAGCGTCTCTATCTACGGTAGTCTCTTAGATGCACAGCCGGAATTTCCTCGCATGCCACCTTGAAGAGGGTGTCGTCACCGGTTAGAAGAACCGCTCCAACCTTGATCGAGGACCTTACATAGAGGCTGTCATAGTAGGTCGCATTGCTTCTCACGCTCCACTTCAGAACTTCTCTGTGATCTTCTTCGTTTAGTTCGATGGAGTCTATCTTCAGCCGCAGGAGATACGAGAACTTCCTCTCAGCTTGGTCAAGGCTAATGAACCCTCGCTTGGTTGCCTTCCACAGCGTGTTTCCAACTTCGCAAATCATCAGCTTCGGTGCGCTCAAATCAAGGGCTCCCTCAAGAAAGCCTTCCAGGACCTGCGCCGCCTTGTCCGATAGGTCCTCAACCAACAGAAACCTGGATGCAACAGATGCGTCTATCACGTATGCGGTCAACGGGATTCCCTCAGCTCTCTCAATGCTTTGTTTATGAACCCCTTAGGAGCAACATGCTTCCCAACCTTCAAATCCTCCAGAAGCCTTTCAGCTGCGATTCTCCTCTCCTCCAATTCTACTCTTCGGCGGATGGCCTCCCTGATGTACTCGGACCAATTGACCTTGATCGCGGCCATCTTTCTCTTCAAGTCGTTGTCGACCTTGACGGTGACAGTACCCAATGACATCACCCGAGTAATGACGTTGGGTACCGGTTATAAGCATTACTGGAAGCAATACGCGGCGAAACTTGACACTTTCTGTCTCACAAGAGGTCGTCAGTTCTTCAGGGTCTGGGGCTTTGTCCTCTATCCGAGAGGGGCCAACTGAGTCAATCTACCTGACATTTGCCTTAGTGATCGGACGATGTCCACCGGTCATCCAGCTTGACGATTGGGGGTTTCCTTCCCCAATTTCTCCTCCACTCGGCGACAGTCATAGCACTGCTGGCCTTATCCCGTGGCCAACGCTGTCAGTCGTTCCCCTAGTCCGAGGCCCTAGTGCTCCCATAGGATCGTTCGTTTCAGGCTAGGTCCAACGCCCAGCAGCAGCAATTCGTTGGCAGGTCGGATTCGTCGACGGCAGAAACCGTTAAATTCCACTTTTTCCACCACTACCACCATGGAGAAACACAAGTCCATAAAGGTCAAGGATTCCACCTACAGGAAGTTGAGTAAGTTGGCAGCGCATATCCAGAACAGATATGAAAGGCCAGTTACGCTCGACGAGGCCTTGGACTACGCCATCAAGCAGGCCAACATCTCCCGTGTCAGCGACACGGCGGGCGGATGGGTCATGAGCGATAGCGAGGTAGTAGCGATGATGGAGACCCTGCGTGAGGCTTGGTCGCTATGGAAACCCAGAGGGTCTGCCTAGACTCTGATGTGCTCGTTGACTTCAAGCGCGGCATCGGGGCCGCTGCGGACAAGGTCAGGGAGCTTGAGGACGCGGGCGCGAGGCTTTTCACAACAGACATCAACGCGTTCGAACTCTACTTCGGAGCGTATGCGTCCAGGCGTAGGGAGAGAAACTTGGCAGAGGCTAAGAGAACACTGGAAGCGCTTGGTCGAATCGAGATGGACGACCGGGTTGCTGAACTATCGGGAAGGACTTTGGCCGCTTTGGAGGATCGCGGCCAAGTCATCGACATAAGAGACCTCCTGATTGGATGCACTGCGCTGGGGAATGGTTGCTCCATACTCACGGGGAACATTGGGCACTTCGAGAGAATTCCTGGATTGAACACACTACAGTATCATCGAGGGAAGACTCAGCCCTCAACGTGACAAGGAACCAGCTCCCTAGGAGTTGCGTGAAGAGGGTTAAGATCAATCCTGGGATCCAACCTTCTCCGGAGGCCTCACTTGAACACGGTCTCGACACAGTCCCACAAGCCGAGCGGACCGAAGTGACAATGAATTCGTGACGCCATCAAGTCTGACAAGAGAGTCAGCGACAATCCGCCCTTGCTGTGGCCACGATTGCCATTGCAGAGCAAGCCAACGACGACATCGCTAGCCTGTAAGCAAAGGCCGAGGTTGCGTCCATGCCGTCCCAAGGGAGCCCCATAGGCGGATTTGCAGGAGGGTAGAATACCCCAACGGTCTGGTAGCGCAACCCATGCGCCGTGTCCGCTTTCCCTTCAGCGCTTTCCCTTCAGCGTCGGGAATGGCTCGAACGTGAGGGGGGCTGCGACCACGATAGGGCAGCCCCCGCGTCGGGTCGCAGAGCGAGCACTTTAAGAATCGTCATCATTACCTGAACATGATCGCAATGCCGGTCGAGATCGAGTTGGAGACCTATGCGGAAAGGGAGCTGAAGTTGCCTCTGTTCACTGGAGGCCTAGCAAGAGGGATCCTGCTCCAAGTGTTGAGGCGTTCGGGTCCCGAGCTATCACAGAAGCTTCACGAGCCCAACGTCAGGAAGGCGTACTCTGTGACTCCCTTGTTCTTCAAGTCGACGGGAGACCTGAAGGACGGCCATCTCCTCGACACCACCTATCCCCTGAGGATGAGAGTGCGGTTCTTGGAGGACCGCCACGCAATGAGCCTTCTGAAGGCGTTCGAGGGAGATGCTACGTTCGCCCTTCATGAATCGATATTTCACCATCGCTTCCATGAGGATCCGCTCAAAGAGCTACGACGAGCTTCTGTCTGAATCCCGCCCCGTAGACAGCTTCAGGTTGATCTTCAAGACCCCGACATGCTTCTCGGCTCTTGGCCACAGGTACTTCCACCTCTTTCCCGAGCCCACGTACGTGTTTGGAGGTCTTCTCGAGCTGTGGTCCATGTTCTCCCATGATGAGGCCTTGGCGGGTGGCGCGCGCGACGAATACGTGAAGTGGATTGTGGGCTCAGCGGGGGTTTCGGGCTTTGAGCTGGCTACAAGACGAGTCCTGATCGGGCGGTCCTCCATAGGCTTTACGGGGTGGGTTAACTATAGGCTGGGTGAGGGGGACAGGTGGAGGAAGCTGACTGGTGTTCTGGCGCGGTTCGCGGAGTTCTCAAACGTTGGCAAGAACAGGACAGCTGGGTTGGGCGTCACGAGATACCTGGAAAAGAGAGACGGTCCCGGGTCGGATGGCTCAGACGCGAAGGGCTAACCGCGAGGGGTCGGACAACTGGCCTCAAGGCACCTCCGTGAACTTCTTTAATAACGCAGGGGGGATTTCCAGACATGCACGATGGGTCCCGACAAAAGACTGAAAAGCTCTTCCACGAAGGGGAAAACGGCGAACTCTCAATGGAAAGACCCATAACGTGGGGATTGAAAGGGACGGACAGCTGTGGACTTCCCTGTGCGGCCCTTTCGGAGCCTGAGATATTGCGAGATCCAAAGTGGTGGTATGCCTCCTGTCCAGCCTGGCAAGTCTTGGTTCATGCAAGCTCGCTGCCGCTTTCAGTCCGTTGCATCATAAGGTCAAGTTCTTGATGTACACTATGTTTCCCCTTAACCCCTTCCCCACTCTCTTGCGCAACTTTCTATCCGCCGTAACCATCTTGGCATCTAGTGCAAGAGCTAGAGCTAAGTAGATAGAGTCATACACTGAAATCCCCTCGCTGGTCGAGATGTCTATGGCTTTCTCCCAGACCTCCAGACTAGGTTCAATAGTGATGCCGAGGTCCTGCAAGGCCCGCATGCATGTCACCATGCTCCTCGGAGGCAATTTCACAATTGGGTGAAACCTGAGGGCATTAACGACTTCATAGGGAGTAAGGGCGGGAGCGACAAGTCTGATCTTTCCTTCGACGAACTCGTCCTTCATCATTCTGGACTTGTCAGAATGTTCCTCCCTTACGAACCACTTGACTACAACTGACGCGTCCGGTACGAATACCTCAGATCTCTCCATGTCCTTATCGTCTCCGAGCTATCGAACTTGATCGCTCCATACTTCTGTGAGATATCCTCAAAAACCCTATCGATAGTGAGGCTAGCTTCCCTTACCAGGGCCCTATTCTCGCTTCGCATTTTCTCTTCCATGCTCAATCTATCGTGAATGGCCTTTCTGATCACGTCGGACCAGTTCACATCGCTGTACTTCTTCATTCTTCCCTTCAGTTCCTCGTCGACCCGAACCGTAACTATTCCCACGGTAATACGCTGTATATACACCTACTTAAGCCTTTCCTGCGTCGTCGACCCCACCTTCTCGCTGAGTTCGCAGCTCAGGTTCGTTATGTTGGGCTAACGAGGGGCTACTGAGGTCTGCCGACGTCGAGGCAGACTAGCATCACGTCAGAGGCGTGGGACATCTTTCGGGGCCCATGCATGCCCTTGATATCGACCATGTCGGTGCAGAGAGCGGGGAATGTCTATCGGAAGGCCTTGAACTCGCTCACTGGGCCCATCGTCTTTCTCATCATGAACTCTGAGTGCCCCCTTATCGTCGCGTCGGTTATCTCCCCGATCTTCTGGTATCCCAGACGTTGATGGAATCCCTGCGCGCTCGCGTTGAAAGACGACACCAGGAGGAACATGTTCGGCCAGTGCTTGAAAATCTCTCGTTCGGCCCTCAGGAGGAGAGCCCTTCCGATGCCCATGCCCCCTGAAGCGTTCATCCACTGCCAACAACCTCACATATCCGCCGAGGGGAAAGCCCCAGTTCGGCAGGAAGACGACGAAGACGGCTACGTCGTGTCCCCTCACTGCGACCAGGACTTTGCCGACCTTAGTCCCGTCCCTCACTGCCTTGGTCGCGCGTCTCTTATCCCAACGAAGGGTGATCCAGGGCTCATCCCCGGTGAGTTCAAGTGCCTTAGAAGGCAGGGCAGGTTCGTGGTCATCAGCAGTCCGAGGGGGCCAACCCCGTTCGACTTCCATGACCTGTGCAACAGACCAAGCTACACCATAATAGGGGCGCATCTCGCGTCCCAGCCGAGGTGCGAGACCCCTGACAACCCTTGGACCAGCGAGCGGGAGAGCGAGTTGTTCTTCCGCATGATAGAGACTGGGGAGCTGGACCCAGGGCAGTTGGTGACACACCGCGTCAGCTATAGGCAAGCACCTGAAACGTACGAGGCTCTTCTGCGCGACGGGTCTAAGGCCATGGGCGTGTTGACCAGCTGGACATAGGAAAAGGCGGTTGCTGCGACAGGATCGGCATCAGCCTGATTTGCTTCGGGAACGTGTCCTCTCAGGCCACTAGACCCTGCATTTGCTTGTGAAGGTGTGCATAGAAGCCTCGAAAAGCGCGAAGTGGGCTGCCAAGATCCCGAGCGCAAGGCCGATGAACCAAGCGGATGGCCTCACGAACTCGAAAAGAGCCCGAAGTCCTTTCCTTTTGCGGTCAAATTGGTACGCTCGGCGCGAGAGCCGAGCGTCGGGAGCGACCTGCCCAACGTCGGATTAGATCTCACTGATCGCTTGTCTGATGTCCAGTTGTGCTACTTCGAAAGGAGGAAGCGTGCTGACTGCGGCTTTGAGTTCAACTGGCCACGCCTCTTTGAGTCCGCTTACCTTTCCTAGGAACGCGTCCTTGTTGAACTTCAGGCGATAGTAGCTCAACTTCCTGTCCACCAACGTCACGTCCCACTTCACGTTCTTCCTAGTCAGAAACCACAGGTCGTATAGATCCTTGGCCTCTGCCCTCCACACCAGGGCCCTCACCTTCTCGGCAAGCATCTCCCTCAGGTCCATCATCACGGTCACGTAGGGTCTCAGGTCAGCGTAAACGGGGACGATCTCCTTAGCCACTGGTTCGAGGAGTACATCTCTCCTCGCGGATATCTCAAGCCTCAGCGTCGTCATCGTTCTCTCGCCACCATCGTACAGCGGACCTTCGATCTTTGCCTTTATGACCCTGGTAGTCCTAGTGCGCTCGCCCTCCCCTATCACGGCTCGGAACCCGAAACTCGTTATGTCTCGTGAGACATTCTGAATCAGGCGTCTAGCCTCTCCATCCGTAGAGGTGAAGTCCAAGTCTATGCTGAACCTGTTCAGCGCGTAGCCCTTCTGCAGGGCAGTCCCCCCCTTAAATACTAGGTTCCTCCCGGCCCTCTGGTACAGGAAAAGCAGAAGCAGGTGCTGAAGATAGTCCTTCTCGATCTGCCAAAGGTTAAACCCCAATACGTGCCTGTACTCCTCCAGTTCATCCCTCGTGAGCATCACTCAAGCGCCTCGTTGACGATCAGCCTCCACCTTTCGTCCTTTTGACCTCCACGCGACAAGCTCGGGTTCAACAACACATAGTCTCTTGATGAGGATCTCCATCTCTCAGGGGCGCTCGCCCCTGACATCTCCAGTAGGAATCCGAGTCTCTTCAGTAGCGCGACCGAGCCTATCCTCTGAGCGAATGTGACGAGCCTCCCTAGGTCAAGAGAGGCGTTTCTCAGTGCAAACAGGGTTTCAGATGCTCTGCAGTATTTCGGGAGATAGAGACTGTCAACAACGGCCTTTTCAGGAGTGGCAATAAAGAGGTATTTCCCCTCGCGGGTCTCCCTTTCCGTGCCGAAGAACCTGTGCATTGGGAGCTTGACGAAGTGGACCAGGGTGTCGTCATAGATCAAGTCCTTTCTTTGTCTTAGGGTCACGACGAAGACAGCACGGGGGAGTCGGGTCGTCATACCGTAGTACTGGTATGCAGATATGAACGAAATGTAGGATGGGAAGACCACGTTGGACGCGACGACGAAAGGGTCCGTTCCTCTGAGCACGTACTTGTCCCTCTCGAGGTTCAACAAGTCCCCTCGCGTCATCCTGTTGGCAAAGACCTTCGAGTAGGCACGATCCTTTCCGATCATCTTGGATAAGTCCGATAGGCTGAAGACCGCCTTCCTGGACGCGATCATCCTCTTGACCAGATCGGAGGCCTTCACGAAAGGGGGAGCGGGATGGAGATATTTAAGGTTATCATTTTTGATTACTTTAGTCATATAGACCCGAATTCTTGCTACCCGACCCCTCCGGCTAGGTCCTCTCGGAATCCGGTGGCCTCGTCCTCCCCCCTGATGACTGCGCTTGAGAGTCGGGCAAGGGTTATCTCACCGTGGGGCAAGTCACCACGGGTCGCATGTTTGACAAGGGGGCAGCATACAGTCGAATAGAGCGCATGTTCGACGAGCACATCGGCAATCTCATTCGACAGAAGTCCATCTCTCCGAGACTGCGAAACATCTTAGTTACTATG
>Ga0172366_10001819_pt1 | contig 16652 bp, 15 predicted proteins | sample LakKivSesite69cm_FD_114533 | JGI IMG/M metagenome (GOLD analysis project Ga0172366, IMG submission 114533) | Sediment microbial communities from Lake Kivu, Rwanda - Sediment site 69cm | ecosystem: Environmental > Aquatic > Freshwater > Lake > Sediment | place: Rwanda: Western Province, Lake... | reverse complement strand
CTGTAAGGTATTCTTGGTCGTAGGAACCACAGCGCGGTCCAGGTGGTCAAGGTAGAAATACATCCCTGCGCCCAGGTACTCCCAGGGCCTTACGCCTTTGAAGAAAAACGTCCAACTCCGGGAAGGTAAGTCATATGATGCTAGTTTCTCCAGAGTATCGGCATCCGTTAGCTCTAGCCACAATTTCATGCCGTTACCGCCGACCCCGACAAGACGTTGCTTGCTGTCAAAGGTAATTGTGCCGTATCCTCCGAAGCCCTCTGTCCTCGAGACGATTTCTGAGTTTATCCCCAGCGGTCCGCTGGCTTCGTAGGTGTCGCTGATGTAGGCATCACAGTGCATATTGCTGCCGGGATTGGGCGCCATATACGGATGCTGAGGGACTTTCACATGAGGTACCGGATGTGAGAATTCTTGGGGGTGGAACCGGATTAGCTTCTCGCGCTCTGACACCAGAAAGCGGAGCGGACAGTTGGGGATCGGTTTTATCTTGCCCGGGCGCAGCTTGGTTATTATGAAGATACAAGCTGCACTGATTACCAGGGAAGCAAGAGCTATGTATGACAGGAATTTCTTTCTCATTTTCGTCTCCTTCGTGTTATCTGTTGCTTCTCCCTAAATTTTCTCCTCGCCTGCGGGCTTCAAGCGTTCATAGCCCAATGCATCAAATGCGAACTGCCAGTTTTGGTTTATTTTTGTTATGACGCTATTATCTAAGCTCTTGTGGGCAAGCTTCTGGTATCCTGCTATGGAATCGAGGTAAGCGCGGAAGGCCGGCTCGGCCTCAGCGAACCCGGGCAGGCTTAGAGTCTCATAAATTCTACGCAATTGAGCTAAGGGCTCCTTATCCAGGTCCTCGTATCTCACCTCCACCAGATTGCCTGCCGGGATGAGAGTTTTATCGGCGAGCAGCCTCTGCATTAGCTGGCTGTAGAACCGCAGGACCCAATTCCCGTGTTCGCTTGGGTCAATTTCCTGCAGTTGTGCCCTCTCCATTACGATCCTGTATAAATGCTGGGTGGAGCGGAATATATTGTAAGGATTACGGTAAATGTGAATGAATTTTGCATCGGGAAATAGTTCGAGCAAAGTTTTGATGCGTGCGCTGTCGGCACAGTTTTTAATAATAAGCCGCCTTCCTCCTGCTTTCAGTGAGGCCTTGCGCAGAACTACGAGGTAGATTTCTTTCCATTTGGAGATAATTGATTCAGGAAGGTTGTAGAAATTGGTGATATACCTTTCAAAGAAGTAGGTGGCTCGCCGGGGGAAAGAATACATATGCAGGTAGGAGTAGGGCGACATATTGGCAATTGCAAGGTCCTCCTCTTCCGGGTTATCCAGCGAGAGGGGGATGTTGTCTATTTCTCTGGTGGGATGCATTTTCTTAGCTACCAGGTTGAACGGCTTCTTAAGCACTCTCTCATCAATCATAGATAAACCCGGAGCAAATGCCTGCCACATAGAGACACAGCCCAGATTCTTGTCATGTATAAGTATGTTATGCAGATGGGTTGTTCCACTTCGCCAGTGTCCAATGATAAAAATCGGTGCGGGATGAACAACTGCTTTTCTTACGGTTCTGCCGTATCGGAGTGATTCGTAGAGCCTGAGGGGGCTGGTGAGCAGTGTGACCAGTGTGACGAACAGAATGCGGGGAATGAATTTTCTGTCTATATCCCTGTTAGCCCACAGCAGCTTGAGCCAGCTGCGGGATGAGCCGAATATAAACGGGTGTTCGAAGAGGCGGGCGTGCCTCTGTTGAGCCATGACACCTCCTTGAACTAGCCTTCAGGTTGCGTACCGGTATTTGCTTAAACTCAATATAGATTACTTTAATCGCTATCGTTTGCGGATACGTGGGGTAGAGGAAACGATGTCTTTCTCTTTCAGGTAGCCAATGATAAGCTGAGCGCACTCCTCCAAATTGCATTTGTCGGTCTCTACCACTATCTCGGCGGCTTCGGGCTCTTCATAGGGGGCGCTCACACCGGTAAATTCTTTAACTTCCCCTTTTCTTGCCTTTCGCCAGAGTCCTTTGGCGTCACGCCTCTCACACTCATTAACCGAACACTTGCAATAGACCTCAATGAACCTGCCTTGATAGTTCAATGCCCTGGCTTGCGCCCTATCCTCCCGGTACGGGGATATAAAGGCAGTAATAGCAATCACACCTGCATCGGCAAACAGTCTGGCAACCTCGCCAATCCGGCGGATATTCTCATTGCGGTCCTCCGGCGAGAATCCCAGATTTTTGTTGAGCCCGTGCCGAATGTTGTCGCCGTCCAACACATAGGAATTACAGCCCGCTTCGAACAGGCGTCGCTCTACCTCGTGGGCCAGGGTAGACTTGCCGGAACTGGGAAGGCCTGTCAGCCATAAAACGATCCCCTTGTGTCTGTTTCTTCTTTCTCTATCCGCCTGCGTCACCAGGGGTTTGTGCCAGGTTATGTTAGTGCTCTTTTGCTCTGTCATCTATTCCTCCGGGCTTACCCACCTGTTTGCGCAGATGTGTGCAAATGACTTGAATTAAGTAAGCGGACAAAAAACAAGTATAGTTAGTTACAGGATGCACCTGAGTTAGGTTCAGCCTGCGGCAATGCCTGACTAACAGAATTTGGTGAAAAAGTGGGCTGCCCTAGTACTCGGCAGTAAAACCGAGCCAGCCCGTCCCGCTCATTAAGGACAATAGTCGGTATCGACTATATGCAAAATTATATCATCCCTGTCAAGCTCTCCCGGGGCTTTATCTTACTGTAAGGCGCGCCCGGATTTCCGTAGTTGCCTGATTTATCAGGCCGTACAGCCCGATGAATCGGGCAACTACAGGTGAAGGGAAGAATTGCCTGGTATCATCTATCTGTGATACTATCTTAGACAACCCTAAGAAACCTCTATGAGGTAGCTTTCGGAGGTTTTATCGAAGAATGACTATGTATGATTACAGGTTCGCTGGTGCATCTCTGACCGCATGGGCCCAGCTCCGTCATACCTGGATAGCTATCAACAAGGTGGCTGAGGTCAGGCTCGGTAAGATAGGGGCAACGCCGGAAAGTATTGGTATACTGTGGGCATGTAGAGATTTCCCGGGCCCTCTGCGCCCTGCCGAGATAGCGCGGCTGGTATTTCGAGCGCCGCATACTGTTGCCGGTTTACTTAAGCGGATGGAAAAGGAAGGGCTTGTAGTAAGAATACCCAAAAAGCCGGGACACCCGTACACTGAAGTGAAACTAACCCCCAAGGGTAAGAAGGCCTGCGCACCGGCGATAGAGATTCTTAAGGATGTGATTGCCGAGACTATGTCCGTTATGTCGGAGGAAGAGCTCGAACAGCTTGGGAAGCTGACCAGGCCGCTGCAACTCAAGGCGCTGGAGATGCTCAATATGAATTTGAAGAAGTCACCGGGGAACCCTGAAGCAGTCACTATGCCGGTTAAAGTACACAAGAGAAACGAGAGCAAATAGCAGTGTATCTTCAGAGGAGCGCTGGAAGGGCTCACCACGAGGAGTGAAAATACCGTCTTTTCAGGGTAGCCTGGAGCATCCGCTCCAGGCCCGGTCCGGAGCACTTGCTCCGACCTACCCTGAGATTTTTCATCCCGACTTGTCGGGACCCAGAATGACATTTTGACCTTCGACTGGAACATTGGGAATATGACATGCGTGTGCTGATTACAGGTGGGACCGGGAACCTGGGGGTTAGTGTCTGCAAAGCCTTCCTGAAAGACGGATGCACCGTACGCTTGCTGTGTCACCGGAAGAAGGTGGGGAGCCCAGGTTCTAATCTGGAGATGGTGTGGGGAGACATAACCCAGCCGGATTCGGTCAGGAAAGCAGTTGATGGAGTCGATGCCGTAGTCCATATGGCAGGAATCATCCAGCCATTGACCGAGACAAAGCCTGAGTTGGCCGCCAGGGTTAATGTCGGTGGCACTGAGACGCTAGTACGCTCGATTAAAAATCGTGGGGATAACATTCCCTTAGTCTTCACATCATCGGCGGCTGTTTTCGGTCCATGTCCGGATGCAACTGAACCGCTTAGCCCTGATCGCAACCCCAGCAACCCCACGACTGTCTATGCGCAGACTAAGCTCAGGTCAGAGAACTTGATTAAAGAGTCAGGGATCAACTATGTGATCTTGCGTTTGACCTCGGTACCGCACATGAGACTCAAGGTCAGTGAATTTAAGACCCAGATGTTCACCATACCCCTGAAGAACCGGATAGAGTTCTGTCATACAGACGACCTGGCTCTCGCTATTCTGAACGCTGTCAAGAATTTCGATAAGGTGAAAGGAAATACCCTGATGATTGGCGGCGGCCCCAGCCAGCAGATGCTGTTCGAAGACATGCTGCGTACTATCCTGGGCAGCTTTGGGCTGCCCTTGCCGCCGCGCCATAAGTTCTCCGTGGAGCCGTTCCCTTTAGACTGGTACGATACAACCAGGTCGCAAGAGTTGCTCAAGTTCCAGCACAAGACTATAGACGACTACTGCCGGGACTTAGCCGGACAATTTCCCGCACCGCTCATAACCCTTATGCGCCACTTCATCGGCCCGGTCTTCGGCAGGTTCTTGGTACGACTGGTGTAGCGAATTATCTAGAAGAATCGACTGTACATTGTTTGGAATCAATCGCAATTAACTAAGAGGTTTATGATGAATTTACGTGCAAATAGTGATATCAAAGAGTTTTTTGAGCCGGAAGCAATAGCTGTAGTGGGTTCCATGAGAGAATGGGGCGGGCTCGGCTATACGGCGATAAAAAATATACGTCAGTTCAATTTCACCGGTAGAGTCTATCCGGTCAACCCGTCATACAAAGAAGTCCTCGGGTCGAAGGTTTACCCGGACATAAGTGCTGTGGATGACCCTATCGACCTGGCAATCGTGATTACGCCCACACGGACGGTGCCGGATATCGTTGACCAGTGTGCACGTAAAGGTGTCAAGGCCGCTATTATTGTATCCGATGGTTTTGCCGAGACCGGGGAGAGCGGCGCCCTCCTCCAGCGACAGCTTATTGAAATAAGTCATCGCACCGGCCTCCGCATCATGGGCCCTAACACCATCGGCATCCTCAACACTGAAAACGGTCTGGTGACCAATCCCTATTTCATTAGCTACGATAAGATTTATAAGGGAAACATAGCTTACTGCAGCCAGAGCGGTATTGTGGGCGCACAGGGGCAACCTCTGCAAGACCAGGCTTATCCTATCAGCAAGATGTGCGACCTGGGCAACAAGTGCGATGTGAATGAGGTTGACCTTTTGAACTACCTGTCACACGACCCTCAGACCGGTGTAATTGCCATGCATATCGAGGATGTTAGAGACGGTCACAAATTTATTGATACTGTCCGGGAGGTAGCAGCGCGCAAGCCGGTGTTGATTCTGAAGCCGGGACGGACCGAGAGGGGCGCCAGAGCTTCTGCCTCTCATACGGGCTCGCTTGCCGGAAGCGAGAGAATCTATGATGCTGCCTTCAGGCAGGCCGGTGCCATTCGTTTGAACACCTGGCGGGAGTTTTGGGAAATACCCAGGATATTCGTTAATCAGACGCTTCCCCGGGGTAACAGAATCGGCATCATCACTTTTACCGGTGGCGTGGGAGTAGTCTCGGTTGACGCTGCGGAAGAATGCGGCCTCTCCATTGCCGACTTTTCGCCGGCAACAATCAGCAGGTTATCCAGGTTATCATCTCAGCTCGCCAGAAATCCGGTTGACCTGGGCCCGCTTATACCTGTTTCAGATGACCCGTTACCTGTTCTGGAAGAGACGATAGCCGCAGTGCTGGATGACTCGAATGTGGATTGCGTAGTTGCTACCCTCTATGCCAGCTCGGGTGCTGAAACGCCGATATATATGGATATACTGGGCCGATTGATGAAAAATGCCGCGAAGCCGGTGAGCTTCTGGGTCTATGGGACGGAACTCGCCGCCATGGAAGAACTGCAACGCCAGGTGCAAGGGCGCGGGTTGCCGGCTTACTTTGATATCGAACTCGCCATTAAAGCGCTCGCTGCCGCTGTTCATTACGCTAAAATAAAATCCAGCTTGACCTCGGGCTGATCGACGTATCTCCTGGAGCAGGGGAGAACCAACGGTAAAAATTGACAACGATATTGCCGTCAAGTAAGCTTGACGCAGCGATGACCGGTATACGATTATTGAATCCCATAAGCACGGGCTAGCAGCGCCTCCGCTGCATGTGGAAGGTCTGCTGAGGAGGGCGATTATATATGGGTTTCACATGGTTAGACTACTATAATTTGGACGAGCTGTTCTCTGATGAAGAGAAGATGACCAGGAACGAAGTAAGGGAATTTATGGAACAGGAGATTAAGCCACACATTGTCGACGCTTTTCATCATGAGAAACCCCTCGATGTCAAGAAGCTGACTCTCAAAATGGGGAGGCTGGGGATAATCGGCGCATTCGTTCCTCATGAATACGGGGCCGCGGGCACGAACTATGTAACGTATGGACTTATATGCCAGGAAGCAGAAAGGGTGGATAGTGCGCTCAGGAGCCTGATTGTAGTTGAATCGGGACTGGTAATGTATCCCATACTGAACTTCGGCTCAGAGGAGCAAAAGCGCAAGTGGCTGCCCTTATTAGCCAGGGGCGAAGTCATCGGGTGTTTCGGGCTGACCGAACCAAACCACGGGTCGGATATAGCCTCAATGGAGACTACGGCGAAGAGGGACGGCGATAGGTGGATTATCAACGGAACAAAACAGTGGATAAGCGAAGCAGCAGTTGCTGATATGGCGGTTGTTTGGGCTCGCACAGATAAAGGGATTAGAGGTTTTATAGTGGAGCGCGGCACGGAAGGCTTTAGCCAGAGCTTCCAGAGCCGTAAAGGTTCCATGCGGGCGGGTGATGTTGGCGAGCTGGCTTTTTCCGACTGCCGGATACCGGCCGATAATATCTTGCCGGAATCAAAGGGCATCGGCTCCGCTTTTTCCTGTCTGAACGTAGCCCGCTACGGGATATCGTGGGGTGTGATAGGTGCTGCCATGGATTGTTATGAGACCGCTCTGAACTACACCAGGGAAAGGATACAGTTCAACGCGCCTCTAGCCTCGTTTCAGTTGGTGCAGGAAAAACTCGTGGGAATGTTAATAGAGATTACCAAAGGCCAACTGTTAGCTTACAGGCTGGGGAGGCTCATGGATGATGGTAAGGCAAGGCCGCCTCAGATTTCAATGGCCAAGAAAAATAATGTGGCTATGGCACGGAGCTGTGCCATGACTGCGCGTGTGCTGCTGGGGGCCAATGGCATATCTCTGAATTATTCCCCGATAAGGCATATGGCGAATCTCGATGCGGTATTTACCTATGAAGGGACCGACGATATGCATACGCTTATCCTGGGACGTGACATAACCGGATTTTCCGCGTTCGAAGGCTCCAAATCCCCCAGGACTGGAAATAAAGGGGCTTAGGTTCATCATGAAACAAGTCGTTATTGTCAGTGCTGTGAGGACGCCTATCGGCTCCTACTGCGGCGCTCTCCGTGATGTTCCAGTAGAAAAGCTTGCTGCAGTAGTCCTGAATGAATCCATCAAGCGGTGCGGAGTTAAGCCGAATGAAGTTGAGGAGGTTGTTTTAGGTCAGTCCTATGCCAACGGTGAAGCTGCTAATCTGGCCCGCCTGGCCCTGCTTGAGGCTGGATGGCCTGTCGAAATTCCGGGATTCACTCTCGACCGCCGCTGCTGCTCGGGCATCCAATCAGTTTGGTCTGCTGCGATGTTGATGGAAACCGGAGGGGCTGAGATTGTTGTTGCTGGCGGCGCTGAGAGTATGAGCCGCGCCGAATTCTATATCCCGGGCGAGTATATCAAATGGGGTGTGGGCGGCAAAACGGACCGCAAATGGGGATTTTCCCCGCGGGGACACGGCAGCCTCGGGTTATGGGGAATACCTTTTTACGACAGGATTCTGCGCGGCAGACCGATGCATCAGCCCATTGACCGATTCGGAGAGCTCAACTCAATGATGACATGGGCGGAAACAGCAGCGAAGAAAGAGGGAATCAGCCGTGAGGAGGCTGATAGATGGGCGTTACGCTCACATCAGAGAGCAGTCGCAGCAGCGGATGCGGGGAAATTTAAGGAGGAAATAGTCGCTGTCGAAGTACCGCAGCGTAAAGGGAGTAAATCGGTCATAGACACGGATGAAACACCGAGGCGGGACACCTCGTTGGAACAGCTTGCCAGCCTCAAGCCTATCTATGAGGACGGAATCTGCACCGCAGGCAACTCCTCCAGCGAAAATGACGGGGCTGCGGCAGTCGTCTTGATGACACCGGAAAAAGCGAAAGGGCACGGCGTTGAGCCCCTGGCATATCTGAGGTCATTCGCTGTTGCCGGTGCAGACCCTGCTCTAACTTATCCCTCTGTTCCGGTGGCGGTAAACAAAGCCCTTAAAAAATCCGGCCTTCATATAGATGAAATGGATTTAATTGAAATTCAGGAGGCATTCGCTGCCCAAACACTGGCTGATATAAAGTTGATGGGAATAAAGGCCGGTGACCTTGACCGGAAGGTAAATGTAAATGGCTCCGGTATTTCTCTGGGGCATCCCATCGGTGCGACGGGCGTTATGAGATTGGTAACGCTGGCTCACGAGATGGTGAGGCGCAAAAGTAGGTACGGATTAGTCACTATCTGTGGCGGCGGTGGGCTGGGGATCTGTGCAATTATAGAGAAAGCTTGACTTCCACAGGCTAATTCACAGCCACAGTCAAGCTCTCTGAATCAGGCGAACTGGATATAGACTAAGGGCTCTACTTTTTCAGTGCTCCGGCCACAATCTCAGCTAGATCCAGCACCTGTACTTTCTCGTCAGCTTTTTTATCCTTCAGCCCGTCTTCAAACATAGTCAGGCAGTAAGGGCAGCATACACAGACCGTATTCGGGGTTTTCGCCAGCGCCTGCTCAACGCGCGTTACATTGATACGGCTACCCGTGCTTTCTTCCATCCACATTCGCCCGCCCCCGGCACCACAGCAAAAGGCTTTTTCCAGGTTACGTTCCATCTCGGTTGGTACGCGGTGGGTCGCCGAGGTAATAACCTGGCGCGGAGCTTCATAGATATTGTTATAGCGTCCCAGATAGCAGGAGTCATGGAACACCACATTGCCCAGGTCTTTGCTCCCGTTCAGCCTTAGCTTGCCTGACTTTATCAGGTCATGGAGCAGCTCGGTGTGGTGAATAACCTCCAGCTCTATCCCGTATTGACGGTAATCGTTCTTCAAAGTGTTGTAGCAGTGCGGGCACTCGGTAATGATTTTCTTGACGCCTCTATCATGGAAAATTTTGACATTATCTCTGGCCATGCGGTCGAAAACGAATTCATTGCCCAGGCGGCGCAAGCTATCGCCGCAGCATAATTCATCCTTACCCAGGATACCCCAGGAGATACCGGCAGCATTCAGGATTTGGGCGATGGACAAGGTTACCCGCCGGCTGCGGGCATCGAAAGCGCCGAAGCAACCCACATAAAACAGATATTCGGTCTTGCCCGCCTCAAAAGGCTTGACATCCATATCCGCTGCCCACTTTGTTCGATCGGAAGGCACGATGCCCCAGGGGTTACTGCGCTGTTCAATGTTCTCAAAGAAGGGCAGCAATTCAGCGGGGAACTTAGCCTTCATCTCCACCAGGTTGCGGCGCATATCCACAATGCGGGGCACATGCTCAATGAACACCGGGCACACTTCCATACAGGCACCGCAGGTGGTGCACGCCCAGAGTACCTCATCGGCCACAGTGCCCTCTTTGTCCTCACCGATCAAGGGCATATTCGTCGCCTTGTTTTGCACAAGTAAGGGGCCGTTTGTCAGGAGATTGACCTTAATATTATGTATGACCACTCTGGGATTCAGCAGCTTGCCCGTAGAGGTGGCGGGGCACATATTCGAGCAACGGCCGCACTCGGTGCAGGAATAGGAGTCGAACAAGCCTTTCCAGGGGAACTGGTTTACCTGTCCTACGCCGAAGGTATTGCCTTTCTTGAATTCCTCGGGTTGCTGGGTGTTGATCTTGGTCATACTTCTGAAAAAGACGTTGGGTATGCCGGTGAGGATATGCATGTGCTTGCTGTAAGGGAGATAGTTAAGGAAGCTGAGCAGCACTACGGCGTGGATCCACCAGAAAGCATTGACCCAGGCCCCCAGGCTTGCGGCGGAAGCGCCCGAAAAGGCATGAGAAAATGCATTGGATATAGGCATGTATGAGGCTGCAATTTCCTCGCCCTTGGCTATCTCGCTGGCGTGCAGGCCGAAGAAGGCTATCATAAGTATGCCGATGAGCCCTAAAATGGTGAAAGCGTCCCGGCTTCGGGCCAGAATATAGTTCGGCGGGAAGAACAGGCGGCGAATAATCGCAATTACAACTGCCAGGAAGGCCAGGATGGAGATGACATCGAAGATATAGGCCAGTGTGTAGTATGCGCCGTGGGGAAGTCTCGAGAAGCTGATAACGTTAGGGGCCAGGCCGTGCAGCAGGAATTCAGTATTGGCAATCAACAAGAGCATGAAGCACCAGAACAGAACAAGATGGTTTACACCGAACTTGTATCCGTGATTGACAGTGCACCGCTGCCCGAAAGCGAAAAATATTACGCTTTGGATGCGCTTACCGATATTCCTGAAGCGGTTCTGTGGTTTACCCAGAAGCACCAGGCGAAAACGCTTAAAGCAGCTCCAGCCAAAAAGCGCAGCAGCGATGATGAAAACGGGTATGAATACGGCTACATTAACCGACACGGCTTACTCCTCTAGACATATCGATATTTTTGAATTACTTTTTGCCACGTGATTCCCTGATGCGTTTGATAAGAGCCGGAACCACCTGGAAGACATCGCCCACAATCCCGTAAGTAGCAACCTCGAATATGGGCGCTTGCTTATCTTGATTGATAGCTATGATTACGTCTGAACTCTGCATGCCAACCAGGTGTTGAATCGCGCCGCTGATGCCGCACGCGATGTAAATCTTGGGTCTGACAGTCTTGCCTGTCTGGCCTACCTGTCGTTCCACAGGCATCCATTTGGCCTCCACCACAGCTCTTGAGCAACCTACCACGCCACCCAGTTCGTCTGCCAGTTGTTGCAGCAAAGCAAAATTCTCTTTGGCTTTCATGCCTCGGCCGCCGGAGACAATTACCTCCGCTCCCTCCAAATCTATGCACTCTGCTCCTTTAGCGTCCTCAACCACCTCCAACACCTTTACTGCGATTTCCTCTTCCTTAATTGGCACGGCCTCGCGGATAACCTCGCCTTTGCGGGATGTATCATAGTTTGGCATAGCCATAACGTGCGGACGGACTGTTGACATTTGCGGCCTCGTCCGCTCTGTCAAAATGGTAGCCATGATATTGCCGCCGAAAGCCGGACGTGTCTGCAGCAGGAAGCCCTTGTCATCGATAGCCAGTCCGGTACAGTCAGCAGTCAAACCTGTAGCAAGTTTCGTAGCTATGGCTCCTGCTAAATCCCTTCCCAGGCCGGTAGCGCCGATGAGCATAATCTCCGGCTTATACTTTTCTATAAGGTAGCAAATGGCTTTGTAATAGGCCTCGGTGCGATAGTAATGAAACACCGGGCTATCTAACACGTAGACCTTGGAAGCTCCGTAGGCAATGGAATCCTGGCAAAGTTTCTCGACCTTATCGCCGATGACCACCGAGCACAGCTCGACTCCCAGTTTCTTGGCCAGCTCGGCCCCGGCACCCAGCAGCTCCCAGGAAACCGTAGCAGGAACACCTTCGGTATGCTCTACGAAGACCCAGACGCCTTTGTACTCCTTTATCTCGGCTAAAATAGCAGCTTCCTCAGCGCTTACTTCTTTGACACCTGTTTTCTTCTCCCTCGCTGCTATTTCCTCCAGGATCTTCTTTTCCTCGGGAGTGAAATACATCTCTATAGCTTCGGCGGGGCAAACCTTGACGCATTTGCGGCATCCGACACATTTCTCTGTATTGATGACCGGCTCACCCTTCTCATTCATCTCTATTGCATTTTTGTTGCAGGAAGCCTCACAACGGGCTCCGCATGCGATACATTTACCGACGATGAGCCGGGCTACGCCGCGCGGTCTTTTAATCTTTTTCTCTTCTTCCATAAGTATGTGCCTCTACTGAATTTAGTAACCGGTCGATTTAAATTCGTTACAGACAGATTATTCCTTTTTCTGTCAGCTTATCTAACAGCAGCTTGGCGGTTTCATCGGGCTTATTAACCCCGTCGCCTATTATCTCGCCCTTGGTTCTCTCCGGCGAAAAGATTTTGCGTACCTGCGTGGCAGACCCCTTAAGTCCGATAGTATCCTCTTTCAGTCCCATCACCTTGTTGTTCCATAACTCCACAGGGGCATCCTGCGACATCAGCCGTCTCGGCACAACAGGATAGCGGGGGCGGTTTGCTCGCCGCAGTATTGAAAGCAGCGCCGGCATTGGTGACTCTACTATCTCGTACCGGCCTTCCAGCCTCCGCCTGACCTTCACCTTTTTAGCCTGCACATCTACACCTACGATGAGGTCGATCAGGGTCAATTGGGGATAGCCCAGCCGGGTGGCAATGCCCGGTCCCACCTGAGCTGTGTCTCCATCGATGGTCTGCTTACCACAAATTACGACGGCTATCTCTTCCTGCTGTCCCAGCTTTTTTACGGCTTCTGCCAGGACCGCACTCGTAGCCAATGTATCAGCCCCACCGAAAGCGCGGTCGCTCAAAAGTATTGCCTCATCCGCTCCCTGAGCCAGGGATTTTCTCAAAGTAACCTCGGTGTTAGGGGGGCCCATGGAAAGCACTGCCACGCGGAAGCCGTATTTGTCCTTAAGTCTCAGGCTCTCTTCCAGAGCATGTGCATCGAACGGGTTCATGATGAAAGGCACGCCTTCTCGAACCAAAGTCCCCGTAACCGGGTCTACTTTGACCTGGGTAGTATCCGGCACCTGTTTAACGCATGTAACTACTAACATATGTCGCTCCGCCTAGTAAGACTATACAGAAGATTTAGGGCAGACTAACACACATATTAAGCTGTAGAGCACATTGCATAAAACTCTTTCATGTAACATGCTCTACAGCAGTTCGACTTCAAAAATATACTCTTAAGTCCACCATCTCCTGAGTGCTTGTTTTACTTTCTATGCTTTTTCGATTTACTCTTATTCCCAGTAAGGTCTATTCAACCTTCAAGCTCTTCAGCCGATACCGCAGCTCATACCTGGGGTAGAAAATTGGCCAGCGAAGAGCAAGCGATCATAGTTATAGATTATCCCTGTCTATTTGAGGTAGCCTGGCGCTGCATATGAGGCTAGTTAATCCGGAAGTTTTCATCTCAGCCAATGGGTGGGAAAACCTTCCTTCACAGTTTTCCCATAGTGATTATGCTTTATCTGCACCTTTGTGTCAAGCCCCCTGCGACGAGGCAACCGCGAAACTGTCATGCTGGAGGGCGAAGTTGCAATATTATTTAAGGTGAAGTATATTGATAAGTTAGGGATATATCCTCTGTATAGATAGACCTGGTAACATATAAAAGGGCGGTAACCAGTAACAGTATCTTAGCATAGCTAAATTACCTGATAGGTAGGAGGAGGATTACAGTGTTTCGTGACTTCGGATGGCCGGAGGCCCTGATAATCCTGGCGGTAGTACTCATCATCTTTGGCGCGGGCAAACTCCCCCAAATCGGAGGAGCCATCGGTAAGAGCATTCGGGAGTTCCGGAGAGCAAAAGACGGCGTTGATGAGGAAGAAGCGGCAGAGGGGAAACCGGAAAGCAAGAAGACCACCAGCGAATTGACCACCTCTGAGACCCGGGCAAAGCAAAGCTAATACCGGCACAAAGGGTTTTCAGCAAACGGCGATTGCTATGTCCGGAGTCTGATTTGCGCTGCGTCATGGCCTGAAAGTAAATCCCCAACAAGAGCGGACAAAGATGGATATTTTCGGCCTGGGGCCCATGGAGATACTCCTCATTCTTATCATAGGTCTGCTGATTTTTGGGCCGGATAAGCTGCCCAAAATAGGCAGAGACCTGGGCAGGGCATTTCGCTCTTTTCGGAAAGCTTCCTCGGACCTGACAAACGAAGTGACCAAAGAGCTGGAGGCCGAGAAGCTGGAACATAAGGATGAATCAAAACAGGAAGCGCTGAAAACGGATGTCCCTGACAAGGCGACATATGAAGGCAGCAAGAGCAAAGGATAAGGACAATTTATTTGTAGTAAGGCTGAGGCGTCCGGTTTGTGAGCAAAGATAGAAAAAATACAGTCCTCGGGCATCTTCTTGAATTACGACAGCGTTTGTTCTGGTCGGCCATCGTATTAGTAATTACTACCATCATAAGCTTTGTATTTACCAGGCAAATCATCCACTTCTTGACCGCCCCGGCGGGTCACATAAACCTGATATTTATCGAAATGACGGAGATGCTCGGCACCTACATGCAGGTAGCCCTGGCCGGCGGCATCGTGCTCGCAATGCCATTCTTAGTGTACCAGATTATAATGTTCATCTCTCCGGCACTTAGCCGCCGGGAAAAGAAATATGTATACCTTGCGCTGCCGTGGATAACGCTCATGTTCGCCGGAGGGGTCGCTTTCGGCTATTACGTGCTGCTGCCGCCCGCAATGAAATTCTTGGTGACCTTCGGTACGGATATTGCTACACCGCAGATAAGGATTGGTAATTACATTTCGCTCGTCACCAGGTTACTGCTCGCCATCGGGGTAGTTTTCGAATTGCCTGTAGTCACAACTTTTTTGGCCAAACTGGGAATTATTTCGCCTCAGACGCTTTCCCGTCAGCGCAAGTGGGCATTCATCGGGGCCTTCGTTCTGGCAGCTTTCATCACTCCTACGGTTGACCCTATCAATCAGAGCCTGGTCGCTGTCCCGCTGATAGTGCTCTATGAGATGAGCATCTGGTTGGCCAAGCTTGTTTACCGGGGAAGAACCGAGTCTGTTTCCACCGCCGCCTCCACAACTTAGGCGAAGATATTTTCGGGTAGATACGGATGCGTTCCCAGGATTACTTCAACGCCTGACTTTGCCTTTATTTTCTTAATAATTGTTTCCTGGTACATACAGTGGTCAGCAAGGCAGGGGCCTATGTGAATCTTGGTTGGTTTTTCGCCCAGGGGCTTGTTCCAGAGATTGAATTGAGCCATTCTTGGTACAATGCCCGCACCGGGGCAGTCTCCGCAATTGAGCAGACCGATAAGCTGAGCGTCGACATTTTTGTATCTGGCGAACTCACCTTCTCTCCTGTTGAAGGCTACGATACATCTGGAACAACCGATACAAATGTCGTCCATCGTCCTTTTACAGCCGATAATCAGTATTTTTTCCATTCGGCCCCTTTCCAGTCTGCCATTGCAGGTTTGTACGTAAATCCGGGTTAGTCCCGCCTTACCAGTTATCCTGCAGGCTGCGGAATTTCGCTCCGGTGACCATCACCTTCATTAAGGTAACAACGTGGCTCTTTTCCGCTTCTATTACCTGTGACAGTGTCTCATTTTTCCCAAGCGTATCCTGAACAGCCTCATAGAAGCCAAGGGTTGCTTTCTCTAATCCAAAAGCTTTTTCCAGGGCGTCATCATGGTCTTTTATCTTGTCGATATTAGCGAAGGGGCCGCGTTTGGGCGAAAAGAACTCAGAAATGGACATAGCCTTGATGTATTCTCTCTTCTCGGGAGATTCGATCGTTCCCCGGATATCCGGTAATTTTTTCAAAAGCTCGGCGAATTGATTCCTGTGAACCACTTCGTCTTTGCTGAGCTGTGCGAATATTCCCGAAATATCTTCATTTTTGGCAAATTTACTGGCCAGACGGGAGTAGAACTGCGCACCTACCTCCTCGGTTTTTACCGCGAATTCAAGGCAACTCTTTAGTGTGATATCCTCTATCAACTATTTCCTCCTGCACATAAATTTGTCTGGAATTTACCCTATCAACCTGGAATGATAGTATAACGCACCGGGCTGGCCCTGCAACTGATGATGAACCCCTACTAAACATATAGGCGCGAAATAGCACTGCGCTCCTTTGACACAACAAGTCTCAGGAGGCGCAGGTTTCGCTGCAATTTAACCGAGGTCCAGGAATGGCTCTTTCAAGTCCACCATCGCATTCACTATCAAATCGACCAGGCCGGTGTAGTCGATGCCGCATTTCGCTCCGGCGTCATAGTAATTGAGCAGGTCTCTGAACTGGCCCTTGCAGTTTGAGCAGGGCGCGCAGATAAATTTCTTAATATCAGGGCTGATGCAATCCTGGAAAGCGTTAACAACCTGCTTCAGTTTCATTCTACCCGATATTACCGACCTCCAGCTCGGGAAGTTCAGGGACTGCATGATGGCGAAGCCGCTTCCGCCGCCGCAGCAGTAATTTTCCACGCCGTGCGGCGTCATCTCCCTGAACTGAGGGGCGATTTTCCTCAAGATCCTTCTCTGGGGTGCGACGACTCCCATCAGCCTGACCATGTTGCAGGGGTCGTGCAAAGTAACAGGGAAGTTGTTCTTCATGGGGTTGAGCTTAAGTTTTCCGCTGTTTACGATTTCTTCCAGCAAAGGCATACAGCTCTCTCTGGGAATGTTCAAGTCCCCGGTTAATACCCTGTCTGCGATGACTATGAGGGCT
>Ga0172366_10001817_pt1 | contig 16657 bp, 11 predicted proteins | sample LakKivSesite69cm_FD_114533 | JGI IMG/M metagenome (GOLD analysis project Ga0172366, IMG submission 114533) | Sediment microbial communities from Lake Kivu, Rwanda - Sediment site 69cm | ecosystem: Environmental > Aquatic > Freshwater > Lake > Sediment | place: Rwanda: Western Province, Lake... | reverse complement strand
CACCATGGAGCAGGTCCGTATCTTTGAGAAGGGCGTGGTATCAGAACCGGCCGAGGTGGGCGGCTTTGGTGAGTTTCGACTCCTGGTACGGGACGGAGACATCATCAGTCCCAAGATCGAGGCCAGCGAGCCATTAAAGAACCAATGTGCTCATTTCTTAGATTGCATCCGGACTGGTACTTACCCTCTCACCGATGGGCGAAATGGGCTTGACGTTGTAGAGGTTATGGTGGCTATTCAAAATTCTATCGCGAGGAATGGCACACCGGTGCAAGTTGGATAGATGACCTTTATGCAGGAGGGATGGGAACAGATGGATGGGGTCGCCAAATTAGTGCGTTATCACAGACGCCTGACTGGCCTCTCTCCCCTACAAAAGCTATACTACATTGTTAACGTGCTTTACGGCGAAATCTTCAGGACTCGTAGCATTGGCCCCTTTGGACTCAGGCTGGTGGAGATCAGCTTGACAGACAGATGTCAATGCCGTTGTGTGCACTGCTACGCCGCAACTCGCAAGCCAGTTGCAGCACAAGATGAACTGACGACTCAGGAAATCTTTGAACTATTGGGCCAAATGGCGGCGATGCGTATTTCGGAGGTGTGCTTTTCGGGCGGGGAGCCTCTGCTTCGAAAAGACATTGTAGATCTGGTTAAGTATGCTCGTTGGAAGGGCGTGCTTCCCAAAATAAATACAAACGGAATTTTGCTGACTGAGTCTTTAGTCCTGAAGCTAAAGGAAGCCGGGCTGGCCTGGTGTCTGGTCTCAATTGATAGTGCTCAGCCAAGCCAGCACGATGCGCTGCGTAAATATATTGGCTGTTATAGCAAAGCAGTGGAGGGATTGAGAAGGCTCGTTCGATATGGGATTCCTGCGAGCATTGTCACCTACGCAAGGAAGGATAGTATTTATAACGGCAATCTGGCGGAGATCGTGGCCCTTGGACATGAGCTAAGGGTTGATACGGTGCGTGTTCTCTTTCCTGTTCCGATGGGAAGGTTCGAGGATGCTTATAAGGAGATGTTGACGCTTGAGGAACGGGAAGAAGTTAGGAAGCTCCTCAAAGATCCAATTGTTACCATGGAGTGCCCGCGAGAAATCACAAGATGTACAGCGGGAGTGACAAAGCTTAATATAATGACAAATGGCGATGTCACCCCTTGCGTTTTCATCCCACTGCCATTTGGAAACGTCCGTCAAGAGTCTCTGAGAGAGATATGGGAGGCAATGGCTGAATTCGCTTGCCTGGGCAAACCTAGAGGGCAGTGCCCGATGAGCGCCCCGGCTTTCAGGGGAAGACTTTTATCCCAAGGAATCGGCATGCCGACCCCTATTAACAGGGGGAGCTTCGAAAAGATAGATTCCAGAGGGGGACTAAGATGAAGGTGGTTCTGGGGCGAGATCCTCAGATAGGGGAAGGGGTGATCTTGGGATGTCGTCCGGGAAGAGAAATTGCACTGGCCAAAACCGTTATTGGTGATTTTGCCATCATCAGGTCAAACACGGTGATCTACTGTAACGTGATAATCGGCAATAACTTTGAGACGGGACACAACATCATTATACGGGAAGAGAATATTATTGGTAACAATTTTCGTATCTGGAACAACTCGACGGTAGATTATGGATGTGTAATAGGCGATAATGTGCTGATACACAATAACGTTTACGTGGCGCAGTACACGACAATTGAGGATGATGTATTTCTAGCTCCCGGTGTAATGATCGCAAATGATCCTCACCCAATTTGTACGAAGTGTATGAAGGGACCAACGATTAGAAAAGGCGCCAGGATAGGGGTTAATGCTACCTTGCTATCTCACGTAGTTATTGGAGAGCATTCGCTTATTGGTGCTGGCAGCGTTGTTACCAAAGACATCCCTACTGGTGTGGTTGCCTATGGCAATCCAGCGAGGGTGGTCAAGCCGATTGATAGTTTGCCATGTTCTTTTGAGATTGTCGACCGCCCCTACATCGAGGGCAGAGACGTTCGAACCAGAGAACGCTTTTGCATTCAGGTCAACAACTTTAACCATCGAGGATGATCTAGGGGATGGGCCGATGAATGTACCTTTTGTCGATCTGAGAGCTCAGTACAAGTCGCTGCACAGCGAGGTGCAACGAGCGATTTCCGCTGTCCTGGAGCGAGGTGATTTTATCCTTGGCGAGGAAGTCTGCCTGTTTGAAGAAGAGTTCGCTGCCTATTGCGGAGTGAAACACGCTATTGGTGTGGATTCTGGCACATCTGCTCTGGAGCTAGCGCTGCGAGCGTTCCACATTGGCCCTGGCGACGAAGTCATAACTGCTGCCAACACCTTTATCGCCAGCGCCTTGCCCATTTCCTACACCGGAGCCACACCAGTTCTTGTGGATGCAGACCCCCAGACGTACACGATGGATATTTCTCTCTTAGAAAGTGCGATTACTGAGCGGACGAAGGCGATCATTCCGGTTCATCTCTATGGCCATCCGGCTGACATGGAACCTATTTTGGAAATTGCCCAGCAGCACGGGCTTGTCGTGCTCGAGGATGCGTGCCAGGCCCACGGCGCCAAATATAAGGGGAAGCATGCTGGTTCTTTAGGGCACGCGGCAGCCTTCAGCTTTTATCCGGCCAAGAACCTGGGCGCCTATGGGGATGGAGGGATGGTAGTTACTAACGACGAACGGGTGGCTGAATCCCTGAAGATGCTACGTAACTACGGACAGCGCGAGAAGTATCATCACGAGTTGCTGGGCTACAACCACCGCCTTGACACACTCCAGGCAGCCGTGCTGCGGGTCAAATTGAAGCATCTGGATGCATGGAACGCTGCACGCCATCAGCATGCACAGCTATATAGTGAATTCCTTGCCCATAGCCCAGTGGTGCTCCCTGTGGAGGCAGATTATGCTGAGTCTGTCTACCATCTGTATGTTGTGCGGGCTGCAGATCGAGATGGGTTGAGGGCCTACCTGCGCGACAAGGGCATCACGACGGGAATCCACTATCCCATGCCTATCCACTTGCAACCAACTTATCGTGGTCTCGGCTACGAGAAGGGAAGATTCCCTGTCACCGAGGGATACGCCAAGCAAGTTTTGTCCCTACCGATGTACGCCGAGCTGGATACAGAGCAAATACGATACGTTGCGGAGACAATTTATGCCTTCTTTCAGCGCCAAGCTTAAAAATTTATCTGACAACCCAGCAAAGGCGGCTTATACGCCGCCAGACGCCGTCCTGAGCCCAGCGAAGGATAGCCGGGCATGGGAGCCTAGCCCGCTGGTTTTCGGATAGGCACTAAGTCATGCGTTTAGACAGTCGTAGGTGAAGAAGAGAGGTAATATGGAAATTCGCGAGTATCTGGACATTTTATGGCGGCGTAAATGGGTGATTCTTGTGCCCTTGCTAATAACCATCGCGATGGCGGCAATTGGGACCTTTTCCGCGTCTCCAATTTACGTTGCCACCGCTACCATACGGATTTCTCCCATGCCTGGCGCTCAATTTGACTATACCAGTTACGTGTACAGCGAGCGTTTGCGCAATACTTATGCCAGGTTAGCAACCAGCAAGCCGGTGCTGGAGCAAGTAAAGCTGCGGCTGGGTCTAAGAGCATCACCGAAAGCGGAGCAAATAGAAACGAGCATAATTGGGGACACGGAACTGATCCAGTTACGGGTTGAGGACCCTGATCCCGCTTATGCAAGGGACGTCGCCAATGCGTTAGCAGAGGTGCTTATTGCACAGAACCACTCGCCATCCACTGCAAGCGAGGCAAGCGCCGTAGCGATCTTGGGCGAAGAATTGGACCGGCTTGAAAAGGAATTGTTACAAATGCAAGCAGAATATGATAGCCTGCTTGAGCAAACATTCCCTGATCTGAAGCGGATAGATGCCCTGGCTAGAAGTATTCGGCTCAAAGAAAATGTTCGGGCCAGCCTCTTGGAGCAGTATGAGCAGGCTCGCGTTGCGGAGGTTATGCATGCCAACGTTATCTCGCTGATCGAGCCCGCGGTCACCCCTACTGCCCCAGCACGGCCGCGTCGCATCGTCAATATGGCAGGAGCTACTGTTGCCGGCTTAGTGGCAGGCCTTGTGCTGGCGTTTTTGTTCGAGAACCTGGATACTACAGTCTATAGCGCCAATCAGATGGAAGCCATTGCAGAAATACCTGTGTTAGGGTTAGTGCCTGCCCGCAGATCTAAGCGGCATATTAGCACCAGGCTAAGGACTAACGGTCGGCATGTAATTCACCCCGCGTACCGACTGTTGCAAACCAGTTTGGCAGCAGTGGTCAATAGGGGGGCACGGACTTTCTTGATGACAAGCGTGGATTCTGGGGCGAGCAAAGCCCAAATCATCAGAGACCTAGTAGTATGTATGGCTGAAGCTGGCCAGAGTGTCATTGTGGTCGAGGCGGATCCGCAGAAAGAGCTGTACCAGCTCTTTGGTGTGACCGAGGAGCCCAAGTCGGCAACTGCTTTGCAACAGTCGAATGAGGTACATGAGGGCATCTTGGCAGCGATAGAAACGGCGGTGGATTTGATCCGAGAGACCGAGGTTCCCCAGATCAAGTCAGTAACGCTTGGCCCGAGAGAGGATGTTCTCTGGACTCAATCGGACTTGAATCGGATGCGCAAGCTGATCCAATCCCTTTGTGATCAAGCAGATGTGATGCTGATAGACGCACCACCAGTGCTTGCAGCCCCCGAGGCCTGCCTGCTGAGCTCTGCAGTGGATGGCGTGCTTTTGGTAGTTCGGCTGGGCCAGACCACTACTGAAAGTGTCCGGCAGGCTCTGAAGCAGTTGTCTAATGTTGGGGCTAAGGTTATCGGGACGGTTTTGAGCGACACAAAGGTGGCCTAAGCCGGGGAGGAATTGTGGTTAGCATACAGCGCAGAGAGTTGCTAGTAAGTCTTGCCATCGGCATAACCTTGGGTCTATGGGTGTTCGTATTTGTCAAAGGCCCGAATACTTCCACAGCGATCACATCCTCGGATTCTGATGCGTCGCAGGTTGATCTGGTTACGCCCGTGATGGCACCCTCCGATATGGGGCCTCCTGGCACTGCTCAGGGCAGTGCAACTGGGCGAATGTCAGAGCCGACGCCCCTGCTGCCTGCTGACATTTCCACTGCGCAAACTGTGCGCGTGGCGAACGAAAAAGGCAAAGACTTGGATGATGTGCTGCTGCTATATGACTCGTCCCGCGAGCGGAATTTCGACATCAACTTCTGCCAACTGGCGAGCTACTACGGGCTTGGCTGCAAACGGCTTGACTTGAGAAACACTCCCTTGACCGATCACCTGTTCAGGGACGCTCGTGGCGACTATTTCAGGCTAATAGGGATCAGCGCCCAAACATTGGAAGCGCCCTTATTAATCTCACCGGACGAACTGTATCTCATTACACAAAGCGTCAAGGTAGGGGGTGCGAACCTCCTGGTGGCTGAACTGGTTGGCGAGGAAGGTCATGAGGTCTATCCTAACTTGGCGTCCTTGACGGATAACGCAGTGCTCGGTGCAAAGGCTCCTAAAGACTCTCATGCCGATTGGTTTATCTCTAACCAGATGCCTGATCTGACCAGAGAGTTCACCGGCCAGGTTATATCCTGCACAGAAAGGCAACCAGACTCTGCGATCATATTGGAGAAGCCGCTATCATATGTAGTTAGGGCAGGCGATACTTTGCACACCATTGCCAAGCAGTATGGGATCGCCGCTGAGACTCTCCAAAAGGCCAATGCCATTCAGGACCCGCGGCGTCTGCAGATAGGCCAGGAATTGGTCATCCCCCGAGAAAAGGAGGCGTTGACTGCTGTTATTACCTCGTTTGATGATGCAGGTGCAATTTATCCCATCCTTGTGCACCATAGAACTGGGGTTGGTTCGATCCTTGTGAGTGCGGGCGATTCTTATAGGAACCTTGCTGACAACTCCATGCGCGTTCTCTATCAACCCTGCACCTTTTCGCAGCTTGTCCCCCTGATGTTCGCTTTCCGGTTTGCCCTGGGCGATGAGGTTTGGCACAGCAAGTATGCCTATGCCAATTTGACCATTGATGATCCGTCGCTACGGGATGATTATCCTGGCCTCCGATACGCAGAACTGTTGGCACAGATGAAGAAACACAACTTCCATACGACGATTGCCTTTATGCCTAAGAACTATGACCAATCAGATCCCCTTGTGTCACACCTGTTCCTAACAAACCCGGACTACTTCTCAATAGTTCAGCATGGCAATAACCATGATGGGTACGAATTCTACAAGTATGAAGTTTCCCAGGCTGACCCATACCCAGCCAGCCCGCTTGGGGAGCAAAAGGTGGATATCATCGAAGGGCTGGCACGCATGGAGGAGCATAAGAGATTGACCGGCATTCCCTACGGGAAGATCATGATTTTCCCACGGGGCATCTCCCCAGCTCCCACCCTGGTATGGCTGAAGGCCAACAATTTCAATGCTACAATTAACGTGGACACTATCCCCTTGGATTCTGAACCAGGAGAGAGTTTTGACTTCGATATGTATCAGGCCGTCATGAACTATGGCGATTTCCCCGCAATTGGGCGTAGGCCAGTCCTGTCTGGCGGACTTTCGGGGCTGGACTTTCAAGCGTTGTTATTTAACCTTTTCATTGGAAAACCGATATTGCTATTCTCGCACGTCAATGAGGTTTTCGGGCGTGGATTAGATGGCTTCAACCAAACTGCTGATGCCATTAATCAATTGCCTACGGCCGTGGGATGGCATAGTCTTGACTACATCGTGAAGCACCTGTATCTCGAAAAGAGAAACGACGATGGCAGCATAGATGTCAAATGGTATGGCAATCACGCCATTATCACCAACACATCAGATCAAGAGAAAATCTATTACCTTCAAAAAGAGGAGACCCTGAACGTGCCGATAGCCAGCTTGGCCGTCAATGGCCAGGAATTCGCCTTTCGAGTCGAGAACAATACACTTTTGTTAGATTTGGACGTTCCCGCCGGAGCTTCCGCGGAAGTTGTTATCACCTATGGCCCATAGCTCCCTCCCCCCTTACTTGTCTTTCGAACTCAGCAAAACCAGCCATAGCTTGAGCGATCCAGCGGCAACAAGCAAAGGACATTGTGGAAGCAGGGGATAGGTCAAGTAGGATAATATGTTGAGCGAAAGAGTGAGACAACTTATAGGACCACACGACTTGCCATCTCAAGTTTTGGTTGCGTGCGGCGTTGGTCTGCTAGCAGGTGCTACCTGTCTGTGGTTCTCTCCGCTATGGGCGCTGGGGGGCGTGCTTGGCCTAGTGTTCCTCATTGGAATTGCCTACAGACCAGAGCTCGGACTGTTGGCAATCGTTCTGGTCACCGGTGGCCTGATTGACTTTGAGCGCCTCCCTCTGCTCAGGATGGGGCCAATCAGTTTCCACATGACAGATGTTATCCTGCTGTATCTGCTGGCACTGGTGCTGACGAAGGCATTGATCGTGCCGAGCTTCAAACTGGTGAGGACCCCGCTCGATATCCCGCTGATATGGTTCTTCTTCGCTGTTCTGCTGTCCGCCGCTCTCGCCATCTTACAACCTTCCGTTGGCACGAACCATGTTCTTCGAATCCTAAGGCCACTAACATACTATCTGGCCTTCTTTGCTGTGACGAACCTGATCAGGGAGAGGCGTCAGTTGACCACCTTGACAAATGGCTTATTTGTCATCGCTGTTTTAGCCTCCCTGGCGGTGCTCATTCAACTTCTCGTTCCTTCAATTCAGTTAATCAGAACCACTGCTTTGGAGCTTGCAACAGCGGGGCGGGAATATGCGGGTGTAGCGCGAACGTACATCCAAGCTGAGCGGCTGATCTACGTGATGCTTTTGGTCTCTATATGCTCATTGGCCCTTGAGGGCAGGTTGCTTCCGCCAGCGCTGGAGTTCGCCCGAGCCGGCATCCTGGCCATTGGCCTATTCTTGACCTTCCAGAGGAACTATTGGTTAACTATGCTCTCCATGTTGTCCCTGCTAGGGGTGCTGGTCCCTTGGTCCGCGCGATCTCGCCTTCTTAGGTGGGCTCTCGTGGGCATGGTCGCGGTTGCGCTGTTGATGAGCTTGCCAGGGATGTTCCCCGGTCGGTACATGGCAGCCGCGTGGGATAGACTGGTCTGGGGCATGCAACCAGAGACATTGGCGCATGACCCCAGTACGATGATGAGGGGGATGGAAACAGCTTATGCTGTGCAGAGCATCGCCCAGCACCCCCTTCTGGGCATTGGCCTGGGGAACTTTTATCGGCCAACCACTCCAGAGGATTTCCGTGAGGACACCCCACCCAATATTGGCCTTCGATGGTATATGCACAATGCCTATCTGTGGGTGTGGGTTGATATGGGTTTGATGGGGTTCATCCCCTTCATTTGGCTCTACGCCGGCTTTTTGATACGAGGTTTCACTCGCTGGCGTGCAATCGGCGATCCCAAGTTACGAGCTGTGGTGCTGGGCTTCACCCTGGCGGTTCTGGGTCAAGCGATCAGCAACGTCGTCGCGCCGAATTTCGTTCAGACCTGGGTTCTGATCGTTTTTGCGATCATGATGGGCATCAATGAGGTCATCTTCCAATGGGAAGCATCCGAGGTACGCTAGTGAGGCTCTGCTTTGGGGCAGAAACGTGGCGGGTCACGCCAAGGGAGTAACATAGTTGAGATGCTATCTCCATCAGGGTCATTCCGCAAACAGTTTCCACTTCCGATCCGAATGGGCTATGGATGGCTCAAGCGCAAGTTTGTCCCTCACCCAATTTGGGATAATGAGGAGTTCAAACGCTACTATCAGTGGCTTCTGGAAACGCAGTGGTGGTCAAGAGATCAGCTAGAAGCGTTGCAACTGGAACAACTACGGGCTTTGGTGAAGCATGCCTATGAGAACGTGCCGTACTACCGGCGCGTATTTGACGAACGCCGGCTGACTCCCAAGGATATTGCTACTCTCGATGATCTACGAAAACTTCCCATCTTAACGAAAGAGGATGTCCGAAACAACTTTGAAGAGCTGATTGCACGTAACGTGGATCGCAGTAGACTCCACTATGCGACCACGTCCGGATCCACGGGTAGTCCCTTGGGTTTGTATCATGACAAGTATACCACTGGCCTGCACGAAGCTGCGTTCATTTTGCGGCAATGGGGTTGGGCTGGGTATCAACCCGGTGACAGAGTAGTGAGCTTGAGAGGTCACTTAATACCATGGGTGGATAGAAGGGGAAAGAGATGTGTCTGGGACTATAGTAGTGGCGACAACCAATTGCTGTTATTGGCACAGGATATGAGTGAAGAGAATATGCACAAGTATGTGGAGAAGGTTAGAGAGTTTAAATCCCAGTACATCTATTCTTACCCTTCATCACTGGAAATTCTGACAAGGTTCATGAAAAGGAATAGGGTTAGCGGCATTAGGGCAACGGCCATATTCTGTGAGTCTGAAACCTTGTATCCTTGGCAGAGGGAGCTCATAGAGTTACAGTTTGGCTGCAAGATCTTTGCCGGTTATGGCCTTGCGGAACGTGTTGCCGATGCAGTGGAATGTGAACGACATGAGGGCTATCATGTCAGTATGGAATACGGAGTTTTGGAACTGATAGGCAAAGATGGCGAGCCGATAACACAAGCGGGCATTTTGGGAAGGGTAGTCGGCACGGGATTCGACACATACTGTATGCCGCTGCTCCGTTATGCAACAGATGATCTGGCTGTGTATGCAACGGGCGAATGTAGTTGTAAGAGACAATCCATTCTGATTCAAGATTTCAAAGGCCGGCTACGAGAGTTCATTGTTTCAAAGAGAGGCCAGCTAGTTCCCTTTGGCCCAGTGTATGCTTCTCTTCCTGAGAAGGCAGCCAGTACGTGGGACAAGATCAGGGAACTGAGGTTCATCCAAGAGCGAGAGGGCGAACTGGTTGTTGAAATGGCAATAGCATCGTCCTCTTCGGAGGCAGAGATCGAACAACAATTCCTGAAAGGATTTTATCAGTGGCTCGATGAGCAGGAATTCAACGTTAGGATCACCTTCGTTGATCGTGTATCCCGAACAGAAAGAGGAAAGCTGGGGTTGTTGGAGCAGAGGTTACCCATTAAGTTCGAAGACCTCGGCCAGACAAGGTACACAAGGGACTAAGATGCTGAAGACTTTTGCCAAAGACATGGTAACCTATCTGCCATCAAAGCTCCTGCCCGCGCTCACAGGCTTCATTACTGCACCCATTCTGACGCGGCTGTTCTTGCCGGCGGAGTACGGCAATTATGCCCTGGCTGCTGGCATATCTGGCTTCTTATACTCCCTGGCCTGTTCAGGTTTTGGTGCTGGCACTGTCCGTTTCTTCCCAGCCTATAAAGTCAAGTCGGAACTAGACGTTTTCTTCCCGACCCTGAGTGTCTCTATTGGCATGGTTATCGCTGCTGTTAGTGCGGTCAGCTTCTCGGCACTGTTTCTGCTGAGGGGATATCTGCCCGCAGGTCTGTATCCGCTTTTGTTTATCAGCATCCTAATCTTCATTTTCGAAGCCATATTCAACGTTTTCATGAATGTGGTGATCGCCCAGGCAAGGAGTGGACTGTACACTGTCTTTCAACTGCTTAACAACTACGGAGGCCTTGGACTCGGCCTGCTGTTGGTCATCGTCTTCGGTTTCCGCGTCGAAGGCCTTCTCTGGGGCGCCCTTATAATGTTGGCGCTGGTTGTTCCTTTCTTATTGTTCTTGACCACTAGAGGAGTGAGAATCCGGCCGCATCATTTCCGTTTCGCAGATGCCTTTCAAATGTGGCACTATGCATGGCCGCTGGCTCTGGGCAACATGGCCATGTGGGGGCTGCGCTTGTCGGACCGATATATCATCGGTGTCTTTCGGCCGGCGAGTGAGGTGGGCTTATACTCGGTGGCCTACACCATCACGGATAAGAGCATTGACATGCTGGTGGCGTTATTCTTGCTCAGCATGTTTCCAATGGTGATGAACACCTGGGAAAGCCAGGGGCGGGTGGCCACAGAGCGGACCCTGACCATGATCACCCGCTTGTTTCTCATACTATGCTTGCCGGCCGCTGCTGGCCTAAGCGTCCTGGCTTTTCCTTTTGTGTCTCTGCTCACGGCTAAGGCTTATCACGAGGGATACCATATCGTCGGGTATGTTGCCTTCTCCACTTTCGCCTGGGGGCTATCGCAGATTGCCAGCATGGGCATACTGATCAAGAAGAAAACCCGTCAGATCGCCGTGAACCAGAGCGTGGCTGCGCTGGTTAACCTGGGCCTTAACCTGGTGCTTGTCCCTGTGTTCGGTTTTGTAGCAGCAGGCATCACTACCTTGATCGGATATGTCGTTCTATTCGTCCTGCAAACCTACGCTTCGCGCTCCCATCTGGCCTGGCGATTCCCCTTCAGGACGTTGCGGAACGTTGTCGTCGCTACGGTTTGCATGGGGCTGGCCGTTGTTGGAATCAATGGCTTGTCTGATAACAGGGACGGCGTACACCTGGGACATCTACTCCTGAGCATCGTGGTGGCCATCCTCGTCTACTTTGCCTCTCTTCTGTTGCTGGGCGAAGCAAATGGAGAGGAGAGAGCTGCAGCCAAGGATTTTTGGTACAGAGTAGTCAGAAGGCCCACATGACCACCTCGTATGTGCCGACCGTAGAGAACTTGCCACAGCGTTTCTTACGATACTTCGCGCTGGCTCAGAAGTATGGCCCCCTAGGAACGATTCGCAAAGTAGTCTCCCACACGGGCCTGCAGATTCGGGCGACCTGGTGGGCGCTGCACGCTAGTCGGTTGCCCTCTGAGCAGGCGTTCATGAGGCGAACAATAGGGAAGTGGAAGAGCTTGGATGAACTGATCGAACATCTCTGCAGCAAAAGGTCACCGGCGTTTCTATTCTCCGCCGCGGACAGAGAAGAATATGTCACCCTTTTGCGCCAGCGGTATCCGGCCAACGTGGAAGAGACGCTGAGAAGGGCGGAGGACATTTGCCGGCATCAGTTTCGCTTCTTGGGGGAGGACTTTAAATTCACCAACGAAATCAACTGGCATTTCGACCCAGAATCTGGACGTAGCTGGCCCAGGGACTACTTTGAGAAGATTGACCGGTGGATGTGGTCAGGGAGGCGGTTGGGAGACTACAAGCTCCCCTGGGAGCTCAATCGCCATCAGTACTTCGTCACTCTGGGCAAAGCCTATTGGTTGACGGGAGACGAGCAATATGCGGAGGAGTTCGCCAAGCAGGTTCTGAGCTGGATTCAACACAATCCAATCGGAATTGGCATCAATTGGTACAGCGCTTTGGAGATTGGCGTGCGACTTATCTCCTGGGCTTTGGCCTTTCACTTTTTCCGAGGCTCTTCTTGTTTCATTGCTCAGGCCAGCAAACCGTTTCTGAAGAGCCTCTACCAGCAAGCGAGGTTCCTGCGCGATCACCTCACTCTAGACCGGGAGGTCAGAAACAATCACATCATCGGCGAAGTTGCTGCTCTCATCCTTATCGGTAGCCTTTTCCCGGAGTTCAAGGAGGCAGGTGAGTGGCTTTGCACGGGGTTACAAGTATTTGAGAAGGAGCTAAGCCTACAAACTTTCCCTGAGGGGGTTGACAAGGAGCAGGCTACCAGTTATCATCGTTTTGTGCTGGACTTTCTGCTGCTCATTGTCGTTCTGGCTCAGCGCGGAGCCATCCCTGCATCGCTGGACCTCGAGAAACTTTTAGAGAAGATGCTGACCTATGTGATGTATATAACAACGCCCGATGGCAACGTCTCCATAATCGGAGATGCCGACGATGGCCGGGGGTATGTCTTCGACGAAAGCGCCGATTTCTATGATTTTCGCAACTGGCTGGCGGTAGGGGCAGTCCTGTTCCAGCGGCCCGACTTCAAATTCGTGGCTCAAGACTTTGGTGAAGAAGCCTTCTGGCTATTGGGACCTGAGGGCCTGCGGGCTTTCGAGCAACTAGAACGTACCGCTCCCAAAGAGACCTCAGCCTCTTTTCCTCAAGGGGGACATTATATCATCCGTGACAACTGGACAAGGGAGAGTGACTTCGCTTTGTTCAAATGCGGCCCCTTTGGCTTGGGTGGGGAGGGGTTCTGCGGCCACGCGCACTGTGACCTGCTAGGCTTTGTGCTCCACATCCAGGGCATGTCGGTGATCGTAGATTCTGGTACCTACACTTACCATGGTACATGGAGAGACGTTTTCCGGCTGACGGCCGCCCATAACACCCTGATGGTGGACGGGCACGAGCAAGCGAGTCCGCGCGACGAGTTTGCCTGGCAAGATGTCCCGCAAGCCAAGTGCCTGGCTTGGGAGGGGGAGCGCGTAGTGGGAGCCATGCAAACGGCACCTGGCGTGTGGCATCGGCGCGAAGTACACCATCCCTGTTCCGGTAGGTGGGAGGTCGCCGACTGTCTGGAGGGCGAAGGCATCCACGAACTGTCTTGGTTCTTCCACTTTGCGCCAGACTTGTCTTTGCGTTGGTGCGATGGGTCCGAACATTTGTCGGTGGAAAGGCACGGCGTCCCTTGCATGCTTATCGTGCCTCCTGCAGGTGTCCAGGTGCACATCAAGTGTGGCTGGTATTCGCCAAGCTATGGTCAGAAAGAGTCTAACTCGCTGCTGGCGGCGACTTGGCATGGAGGAATTCCAATTGGCGGCGTGCGCTTTGGCTGGAAGTTTCTGTACGTTGGAGAAGCGGAGAAGAAACTATGAATGTGAGCGTTTTTGGACTTGGCTATGTGGGTTCTGTGACCGCAGCCTGCCTAGCATCGCAGGGCCACAAAGTGGTTGGCGTGGATGTGAATGCGGATAAGGTTGAGGGGATCAACAATGGGCAGAGTCCGGTCATCGAGCCTGATCTCGATCGTCTGATTCGCAACGCTGTCGGCGTTGGCCACCTTTCAGCAACGCAGGATACGGCTGCGGCAGTTGCGCATGGCGATATATCCCTGATCTGCGTGGGAACGCCTTCCAACTCGAATGGCAACCTCAACCTGGAGTACGTCGAGCGGGTCTGCGCCCAAATTGGTCGTGCCCTGGCAGGGATGAAAACTTACAAGGTGGTGGCACTGCGCAGCACCGTACTGCCGGGCACTCTTGGTAGTCGGTTGATCCCGCTGCTGACGCGAGAATCCGGCAAGCAGGTGAGCACAGACTTTGGCGTTGCCGTTAACCCAGAGTTCCTGCGCGAAGGCAACGCAATAGCGGATTTCCGAAACCCACCCTTTACCCTCATCGGCCAGATGGATGAACGTGCCGGTGATGTCTTGGCGGCTGTCTACACTGACGTTCCCACACCGGTCTTCCGCACCGACCCAGATACGGCTTGCATGGTCAAGTACGCTAGCAATGCCTTCCACGCCCTCAAAGTGGCCTTTGCCAATGAGATTGGCCGGCTGTGCAAAGAAATGGGCGTGGATGGCAGACAGGTTATGGAGGTCTTTTGCCGGGACACCAAGCTCAACATCTCATCCCGCTACTTGCGGCCCGGCTTCGCCTTTGGTGGCTCATGCCTGCCTAAGGACCTGCGCGCCCTTCTGTACCTGGCGAGGCATAGCGATATTCGACTGCCGGTGCTGGAGTCTATCTTGCCTAGCAACCATTTGCAGATACAGAATGCAGTTGATCTGATCTTTAGAGACCACCGGCGGAAAGTGGGGATCATCGGCCTGAGCTTTAAGCCACACACCGATGATCTGCGCGAAAGCCCCATTGTGGCGTTGGTGGAGACCTTGATAGGCAAAGGGTTGAAGGTCAAAATCTACGATGAGGACGTGAACCTGTCTAAGCTAATAGGGCGTAACAAGGCGTTTATCGAGAGCGTGATCCCTCACATCTCTGCTTTGATGTGTGCTTCGATGGAGGAAGTGGTGGAAAGCTCTGACGTCATTGTGCTGGCCCACGACTTGCAAGAAAGTCGGAAGCGGCTCACTGATCTGCTAAAGCCAGATCAGTTGCTAATTGACTTTGTCAAGATCGTCCCTGACGGAGATCGCTGTCTCGCTGCGTATGAAGGTATCTGCTGGTAGGGGACTGAGTATGGCCGACTCTTTGCGCCAAAGCGGAAATGACATGCGAAAGGTACTGATGATTGCCCACTCCTTTCCGCCGTTCCGTTCTGTAGGGGGCTCAATCCGGGTGGTAAAGTTCATCAAATACCTCCCAGCAATGGGCTGGCGGCCGGTGGTGCTTACCATTGATGACCGAAGGGAGTATGATACCCAGCGCAAACAGGGCAGTGAGGCTTTGCTGCAGGACATCCCTCCACAAGTGCGGATCTATCGCACAGCCGCTGCTGAGCCCTCGGTAGAGTTGTTAGAAAGGGGCAGAGAGGCGAGACGCAAGAACTGGCTGGCAGCCATAGTCGTGAACTTCCTGAGTTCCACACGTCGCCGGGCAAATCGCTATCTTCTGCTGCCGGACGAACACATCACCTGGCTGCCCTTTGCTCTGAGGCTAGGACAGCAGGTTGTCAGGAAAGAAGGTATTGAGGTCATCTTTGCCACCTGCCCTCCGCACTCGGTGGCCCTTATCGGCGCGGTCTTGAAACGGCTGACAGGCAAGCCCTTGCTCCTGGACTTCCGAGACGATTGGATTGACACTCCCTGGCATCGCTCGAAGCCCTGGCTTAACCGCTGGATCGAGCGACGGCTGGAAAAGTGGGCAGTGAAGACCGCCGACAGAGTTATCCTGGTGACAGAGTGGAGCAAGAACGCGTTTGTGGCCCGGTATCCCAGGGAGCCCAAAGGCAAGTTCATCTTCATCCCCAATGGCTGCGATCTGGACGACTATGCAATCCTGAAACAGACTGCTGATAGGCCTCGGGACTCACACTTCACCATTGTGCATGCCGGACTTCTGAGCGAGGCAGAGGATTGGAAACGCAGTCCGGAGGCGTTCCTTCAGGCTCTCTGTCGCATTCGGCAACAACATCCAGACCTGGCAGCGAAGCTAACTGTGGCTTTTACAGGTCACTTGCCGGAAACATACAGGTGCATGGTAGCAAACATGGGCTTATCCAGTGTTGTCAAGGAAGTGGGACATCTCCCCTGCGACGAGTTTATCCGTTTTATGAAGGTGGCTGACCTGCTGCTCGCCATCAATTATGAGGGCTTCTCTACCCTGATTCCGGGCAAGATCTACGAATACTGGGCAGTCGGTGGTCCACCAATTCTACTCCTCAGTTGCCGTGGCGCTGCTCAGAGTCTGGTCGAACAACACGAACTGGGGATCACAGTCCCACCCTACGATGTGGAGGCGATACAACAGGCCGTGTTGACTGTATACCGCAGGCGCGAGATGGGGTCTCCTTTGCAGGTGAACACCGCGGGCATAGAGGAGTATGACCGCAAGGAACTCGCCAAGAAGCTGGCACAAACCCTGTCAAGTGTGCATCTCAGGAGAGGAAGTGCAGACTGAGTACTATTAACCCTGCCGGGCGAATGCCGGCAAATCAGTCACGAGAGGAGATCGCTGCATGAGCGTCCGGATATCAGCGGTTGTGGCAACGCGCAACCGCGCATCCTATCTGCGCAAGGCTCTTACGAGCTTAGTTGCTCAGACTCTGCCCCAGGAGCTATACGAGATCATTGTCGTTGACAATGCTTCAACGGACAATACCCAAGAGGTGGTCGGCGAGTTCTCTGACAGACCCAATTTGCGCT
>Ga0172366_10001816_pt1 | contig 16663 bp, 12 predicted proteins | sample LakKivSesite69cm_FD_114533 | JGI IMG/M metagenome (GOLD analysis project Ga0172366, IMG submission 114533) | Sediment microbial communities from Lake Kivu, Rwanda - Sediment site 69cm | ecosystem: Environmental > Aquatic > Freshwater > Lake > Sediment | place: Rwanda: Western Province, Lake... | reverse complement strand
TGCTTTCCGCCGAAGACACCGGCGCTCAGGGATAAGCGGCTGATTCAGCGCGGTGAGGGAGCGGCCTGACGGGACCCTCGTGAAGGTGTGCGCACGGCGCTCTCCGCCTTCAGCGCCATAATCAAGCCGGTGAGGTCGGCGGGGCGGAGGCCGGCAATGCGCGACGCCTGAGCGACGCTTTCCGGCTGCACCTGCGTCAGCTTCTCGCGTCCTTCCAGGCTGATGGCTTTCGCGGCGGCGAAGTCGAAGTCCGCTGGAATCCGCCAGTTCTCGTAAGCCGCCAGCTTCGCAATCTCCGCTTCCTGCCGCTGAATGTAGCCCGCATACTTCTCCGCGAGGAAAAGCTGCCGCAGCGCCTGCGCATCGAGCGTGTCATCGCTCACCGCTTCCGGCTGCTTCAGCCGGGGTGCCGCCCGCAGCTCCCCATCGAGACTTGAGGAAACGATGCGCCGGAAGCTCTCTTCGTCCACCTCCGGTCTTCGCGGCAGCTTGGCCAGCGGCAGTCCTGCCGGCAGCTTCATCCCGTCGATTCTCTTGCCGCGCTTCACCTTCGTCGTCGCCAGCGCATCGCGGAAGTAGTGCATTTTCGCCTTCACCGCCCGCAACACCGCGAACTTGTGCTCGGGCAGCAGCCCGCACTCATACGCCATCTCCCCTAGCCGAAGCGCCGCATTGTCCTGCCGCAGCAGCAGGCGGTACTCGCAGGTCGCGGTGAACATCCGATACGGCTCATCGGTGCCGCGCGTTGTCAGGTCGTCGATGAGGACGCCGATATACGAATTGGCGCGAGAAAGCGGGAGTGGCGGGCGACCCAGCAGGCTGAGTCCCGCATTGGCGCCCGCGACCAATCCCTGCGCGCCCGCCTCCTCGTAGCCGGTGGTGCCGTTGAGCTGCCCCGCGAAGTAGAGCCCCGCCACCTGCCTCGTCTCCAGCGTCGGTCGCAGGTGCACCGGGTCCTGATAGTCGTATTCCACCGCGTATCCGGGAAGCAGTATCCGCGCGTTCTCCAGCCCCGCCGTGCGCGCGAGGAATCCTCGTTGCACTTCGACAGGCAGGCTGGTCGTCAACCCCTGGACGTAGACGACGCGGCTTTCCGCGCCGTCGGGCTCCAGAAACACCGGGTGCGCGATGTTCCCGGGAAAGCGGCGCACCTTGTCCTCGATGGACGGGCAGTAGCGCGGCCCCCGTCCGCTGACGTTGCCGGAATACAGCGCCGACTCGTCCATATGCTCGCCGATGTATCGCACCGTCCGCTTGTTCGTCCGCGTCAGCCATACCGGCAGCAGTCGCGGCGGAACGGGAGTCAGCGCGTAGTTCTCGAACGCCTCCCGATGCCACTCGGATAGCTGCGCCGCGAGCTTCGTGTAGTCGATGGAGCGTGCCGAAAGCCGCGGGCTGGTGCCGGTCTTCAGCCGCTTGAGCGGAATCCCCAGCTCGCGCAGAGAACCCGAAAGCGCGTAGCTTCCCCGCTCGCCCCACCGTCCGCCCGGAAGCTGCTTTCTGCCGATATGCAAACTGCCGCCGAGGAAAGTCCCCGGCGCAATCACCACTCGCGGAGCCGAGAACTCCCGTCCATCGGCGAGCGCGATTCCCTTCGCCTTCCAGCGGTATCCGGCACGCCGCTCCGACTCCTGCCAGACCGGCTCCGCCAGCACCCGTGTCGCTTCTCCTTCGACGACATCAAGATGGGGCGTCTCGGCAAGACGTCGCCGCATCTCCACGCTGTAGAGGCGGCGGTCCACCTGCGCCCGCAGCGCCTGCACCGCCGGTCCCTTGCCGGTATTGAGCATGCGCAGGCTTACGTAAGTCGCGTCGGTGACCTCTCCCTGGATGCCGCCCAGAGCGTCGATTTCGCGGGTGAGATGTCCCTTCGCCGGGCCGCCGATGCTCGGATTGCAGCTTATCCGCCCGATGGTCGAAAGCCGCAGCGTGATGAGAAGCGTGCTCAGTCCGAGGCGTGCCGAGGCGTGCGCGGCTTCGCAGCCGGCGTGACCGCCGCCGACGACAATGAGGTCGTAGTTTTCATGCGCGTGCATATCGGGTTCCCGCGAGAGCCTGCGCAGAATGATACCGTAGGCGGCTTTCGCCTTGGCAGTTTCCCGAAGAAGCCGACCCGCAGCCTAGTCCATTCTGATGGGCATCACGATGTAGGTGAACCCGGTTTCCTGGGGCACCAGCAGCTTCAGCGGATTCACCTCGCTGGTCCAGTGCAGGTCCACGGTCTCGCAGTCAAGCACGCTCAGCACGTCCACCAGGTATCCGGGATTCAGCGCGATGCGCATATCGGCGAACGGGTCTCCCTTGGTGAGCGGAAGCTCCTCCACGCCGGTGCCGACCTCCGGGCTCTCGCTGGAAACCACCAGCACCTCCTCCTTCGTCTCCAGCCGCACCACCGGATTCTGCTCCTTCACCCGAAAGACCGTCTGCACCCGCGAGAGCGCGTCGCGCAGACCGGCGCGGTTCAGGTTGACCACGCTCTTGGTGTCTTTGGGCACCACTTTGTGGTAGTCGGGGAACTTGATGTCGAAGAGGCTTCCCGCGAACACCGTCTTGTCGAAGCGGAAGAAGACCTGGTTGCTCAGGTAGTAGAGCTCCACCGGCGAATCCTCCTCCGCCGGCAGGGTTTTCTTCAGCTCGTCGATTATGACCGTCGGCACGAGCAGGCTCTTCTCCTTCAGCTCCGGATTCGGATTGTCCAGCTGCTCGAACGCGAGCCGGTGCCCGTCGGTGCCCACGAGGTCCAGGCTCTCCTCGACGAAGTTGATGAGTATCGCGTGCGTGTAGTGGCTGGTGGTTCCGCTCGGATCCTTGAGCGCGCAGAAGGAAGTGCGAGTCAGCGCCTGCTTGAACACCCCGGCGGCGACTTGCGCGATTTTCTCCTCCTCGAACAGGGGAAGCGTGGGGAAGTTCTCGTCGGGCAGAATATTGATGTGATAGTCGGCGGCGCCGCAGACGATGCGCAGCTTCCCGTCCACCCGCTCGAGCCTGACCTCGCCCTTGGGCAGGCGGCTGACCAGCTCCACAAACAGACGCGCGGGTACCAGCAGAGCGCCCTCCTTGTCCCCCGCCGCCTCCAGGGTGTGCTCGATGGTGAAGTCCCCGTCGGAGCCGGTGAGGGTCACCTGCTTCTTGCCCACCTGCATCCGGATGTGCGTCAGCACGAGGTTGAGCGAGCGGGTGGAGACCGCCTTGTTGACCACCCCCAGGGCATGGCTGAGTTTGTCCTGCGCGACGGTGAGTTTCATCGTTCCCTCCTCCTTGGTTTCCAATCTCCCATTATAGCAGAGCCCGGCAAGTCCGCCAGCGGTCGTCCTCTGCTAAAATCGACGCGTCGGCGGGCGCGAAAGCCGCCGGCCCGCGAATCCAGGATGAAGGCGTCGATCGAAAGGCGGGTGGCGGCGGGAGAGCGGCTCACTCTGGAAGAAGCGCGCTATCTCCTCGCCGGCGCTGACACCTACTGGCTCGGGAAGCTGGCGCACCGGGTGCGGCTTGACCGCCACGGTCTGCGCACGTGCTACGCGCGGAATCGGCACCTCACCCCCACGAACATCTGCGTCAATCGCTGCGCGTTCTGCAGTTTCAGCGCCGATGCCGGCGATGAACGGGGGTTCCTGCTGCCCACTGACGAGATTGTCCCCATGCTGCGTGCCGAAGCGGCGGAGGAGGTCGACGAGTTCCACATCGTCGGAGGATTGCCCCCGCCCGAACTCGCGGGCTACTCCTACTTCCGCGATCTGCTGGCGGCGCTGCACGATGCGTTCCCTCGCGCTCACCTCGCAGCCTTCACCGCCGTCGAGATCGACTGGTTCGCGAAGCTCACCGGCTGGAGCTACCGCGAGGTGCTTACCGACCTCAAGCGGGCGGGTCTGGGCTCGTTGACCGGCGGAGGCGCCGAGGTGTTCGACTGGGAGGTGCGCCGCCGTCTCTGCCCCGACAAGCTGCGCGGCGATGGCTGGCTCGCCGTCCACCGCGAAGCCCACTCGCTCGGCATCCCCACCAACGCCACCATGCTCTACGGGCATCTGGAGCGTCCGGAGCACAAGGCGTCGCATCTGCTGGCGCTCTACGATTTGCAGGTGGAGACCGGGGGCTTCCGCGCCTTCATCCCGCTGGCGTATCATCCCCAGGGCAATCCTCTGGGACGCGAGCTCGGCAGGGACTTCCCCACCACCGCCCTTGAGGATTTGCGGCATCTGGCGGCGAGCCGCATCATTCTGCACAACTTCCCGCATGTGAAAGCCTACTGGGTGGAATTCGGCTTGAAGCTTTCCCAGGTGATGCTCTTCTGGGGTGCCGACGACCTCGAAGGCACAGTGATGCGCGAGCACATCTACCACGACGCGGGCGCTCGCACTCCCCAGGGAGTCACCGTGGGTGAGCTTACGCATCTCATCGAGGAAGCGGGCTTTATTCCCGTCTTGCGCGATGGCGCGTATAATGAACTGGCGCTGCCGCAGAGCGTGGCTGCGGAACGCCGATAGGAGGCTGAGGATGGAGAAGAAATACCGTCTGGGTCTTTTGGGTTTCTTGAACGCACTCCCGCTGGTGCACCGCCTGCGCGACCGCCAGGACATCGAAGCGGTCTGGGACACTCCCGCGCGGCTGACGCGGATGTTGAAAACGCGGGAGCTTGACGCCGCGATTACCAGCTCCTACGCCTATGCGGCGAAGCTGCGCAGCGTCATCAGCGACCTCTGCATCGCCAGCGAGGGGCGCATTATGACGGTGATGCTCTACGCGAACTGCCCGCTGGACGATGTGCAGGCGGTGGAGGAGGACCCGGCCAGCCTGACCAGCAACGCCCTCACGCGCATCATCTTCGACCAGCGCGACCAGCGGGTGCGCTTCGAGCCGACGGTCGACTACTCGGCGCCGCTTAAGCCGAATACCGCCCGCGTTCTCATCGGGGACGCCAACTTCAATCCCCCGATGCCCTACGAGCTGGTGTTCGACCTCGCGGCGCTGGTCTGGGAGCTCTTCCGGCTGCCGTGCGTGTTCGCGCTCTGGCAGGGCAAGGAAGGCGTCGACGGCGAGCTGGTGAAGCTCATCGAGAGCGCCTTCGCCGAAGTGGAGCAGAACTGGGACGAGCTCTACACTTACGCGGAAAGGCAGTGGGACATCCCGCCCGCCGCCATCCACGAATACTTCCAGAACGTCCTCCACTACCGCCTGACTGACAAAGACCGCGAGTTTCTGGATTTCTTCCGCAAGAAAGTGCACGACCTGGGGCTGGTCTGGTAGCCTTGCGAGAGCCTCCGACTTCAGCCGCGCCCGATGAGATGCTGGAAAAGGCGCTTTCGGGCGAGCGCATCACGGAAGACGAAGGTGTCGCCCTGCTGACCGATGCGCCGCTGCACGCTCTGGGGGAGGCCGCGCACGAGCTCCGCCTGCGCAGAGCCGCCCCCGACATCGTCACCTATGTCATCGACCGCAACATCAACTACACGAACATCTGCGTCGCCCGCTGCGCCTTCTGCGCCTTCTCGCGCGACCCCGGCGACGCCGACGCCCATGTCAACGAATACGAGCCGGTCATCCGGGACAAGATCGCCGAGGCGGCGAGTCTCGGCGCGACGCAAATCCTGATGCAGGGCGGGCTGCATCCGCAGCTTGAGCTTGACTGGTATCTGAGCCTTCTCCGCGCCATCAAGCGCGACTTTCCGCAGGTGGCGGTTCACAGCTTCTCGCCGCCGGAAATCGTCCACTTCGCGAAGCTGTTCGCGATGAGCATCCCCGACGTGCTCTCAGCGCTGCGCGAAGCCGGCCTCGATTCGCTACCCGGAGGCGGCGCGGAGATTCTCTCCGACCGCGTCCGCCGCGAGCTTTCCCCGCGCAAATGCACCGCCGACGAATGGCTCGAAGTGATGCGGCAGGCGCACCGGCTCGGCATGCGCGCCACCGCGACGATGATGTTCGGGAGCATCGAGACTCCCGCCGAGCGCATCGAGCATCTTCGGCGCCTGCGCGCGCTTCAGGACGAGACTGCCGGTTTCACCGCCTTCATCTGCTGGGCGTATCAGCCGGCGAACACGCGCCTGGGGGGAACCGCCGCCGGCGGCGTGGCCTATCTGCGCATGCTCGCCACCGCCCGCATCTATCTCGACAACTTCGCCAATCTCCAGGCTTCCTGGGTCACTATGGGCGCAAAGGTCGGCCAGCTCGCCCTCATCTTCGGCGCCAACGACCTCGGCGGGACGATGCTGGAGGAGAATGTCGTCGCCGCCGCGGGCGCGCACTACGAGATGACCGTCGCCGAGATGGAGCATCTCATCCGCGACGCCGGCTTCACCCCCCGCCAGCGCACCACGCAGTACGAGCTCCTCGGCTGAGCGCGTTTCTGCCACCGCCGATGATTCTCCACCGGGTGCCGCTCTCCCCTTCACATCCCTCCGGCGAGTGCTACAATCACCGCCATTATGGCTAAGAAATCCGATGGTTTTTCGACCCGTTCAGTGCATGGCCCGAAGCGTGAGCAGTTCCCCCATTACTCCGGCACTCCCCCCATCTATCTCACCTCCACCTTCGCTTTTCCCGACCTGGAGGAGGGCGCGAAGATTGCGCGCGGCGAAGGCGCGGGCTATATGTACACCCGCCTCAGCAACCCGACCATCGACGTGTGGGTGCAGCGGATGGCGTCGCTGGAGCATGCCGCCGGAGGCTGCGCCGCCGCCAGCGGGATGGCTGCCATCGCCGCCGCGATTATGCACTTCACCCACGCCGGCGACAACTACATCTCCTCGCAGATGATTTACTCGGGGACGCTCCGCTTCTTCAAGGATGTGCTGCCGCTCTACGGTCTTCAGACGCGCTTCGTGGATTTGCACGACCTGAACGCGCTCAAGAAGGCGATGGATGAGCGCACGCGCATCATCTTCCTCGAATCGCCGGACAATCCGCTGCTGCGCATCTACGACCTGGAGTCCATCGTCGCCATCGCGCACGAGCGCAAGGTGCCGGTGGCGGTGGACACCACCTTCACCTCGCCGGCGCTCTTCCGCCCGATGGAGTGGGGCGCCGATATGGTCATCCACTCGGCGACCAAGTATCTGTGCGGAAACGGCAGCGTCATCGGCGGCATCGTCCTCACCCGGGACGCCCGGCTCGCCCACGCCATCCAGCACGACACCATCTACAACTTCGGCGGCGTCATCTCGCCGGTGAACGCGTGGCTCCTGACGATGAGCCTGCAAACGCTGCCGGTGCGGATGCGCCAGCACTCGGAAAACGCGCTCAAGGTCGCGCAGTGGCTGGAAAAGGACCCCCGGGTCGCATGGATAAACTACCCCGGGCTTCCCAGCCATCCGGATGCGGAGCTGGCGGAGAAATACCTGCCCGCGGGCGGAAGCGGGATGATTGCTTTCGGGCTGAAGGGGGGCGCCGAAGCCTGCCGCCACGCCGTGGAGACGATGCAGCTCATCATCCATCAGGTCAGCCTGGGGGACACCAAGAGCCTGATGATTCATCCCTTCTCGGTGATGTTCGAGGCGCTGACTCCCGAGGAGCGCGCCAGGCTCGGCGTGGTGCCGGAGCTTTTGCGCCTTTCCGTCGGCCTCGAAGACCCCGCCGACCTGATCGCGGATTTGGATTCGGCCATGGTGTGAGGGGGGGACCTTGCTGCAGCCCAATTAGCTGCTATAATTGACTTGATGTCTGCCCAACAGGATGGAACCGCGTCTCCCGGGTCGCATGCTGCGACAGGGAAAGCGACCACTGTGAGGGTGGTTGGTTGGGTCTTCATCATGGCGTTCTCTCTAGCTGCACTGGGCTTCCTCTCAAGCCTGTGTTCTGAATCGCATATTGGGCGCGATGTGAGGGCTGCTACCTTCTGTAGTGAGCTTTGGAGGCAACATATTAAATGCGAGGAGTTATGCGACGACTATAGGGATGATGTCAGTCACTTTGCTCGGTCAGGCGGAACCCCCGGCGACATACTCACTGCGCATGATATTCAACCACTCCGTGCCCCATGGAGATGGATTCGGTCGGCGTTGTACACCGCTCTGGGCCCCGGGGTAGTTGGATGGCCTGCATATTTGAGCACTGCCATTCAGGATGAGCAGACGATGGAGACGTCTTGGGCACGTGGTTGGGGAGTAATCTTTGCTGTCTTGGTAGTTCTTCTCCTCCTGGACCGGCTAGGAGTATTCTCGTCTGTAGTGCGGTTAGGAAAGGGGGTGTTGGCTATGAGAAGGACCGCAATGGCGGTTCTGTTCGCGAGTATCGTGTGCGTTTTCGGTGTCATTGTCATGCTTGCTGCTCGAAGCTGCGCTCTGGCTCAGTATCGAGGCGTTACAGGTAGAACCTCTATTTCTTATAGTAGTTCTGCCTACGAGATGGTGCAGTCTTACCAAACAACGTATCTGCTCATCGGCGCAGCGGTTTTCATCGTCGGCTTGGTGGGGATTATGGTCATTCTCCTCCAGCGACATGCTGAATGAGCGATGCTGTGTTCGGCGACTGTTCTAGGACGGCAGTAGAGGTCATATAGGTGAGAAACATCAAGCCAATCTGTGTGATGTCCGAAAACGGTGTTGAAGACTTGCAGTTGAATGCCGTGCTCGACGGGATACACGAAATGCTCCGGCTTGCGCGCGTTGACCATCTGGTCAAGGTGGTCCCCCCCGTGCCACAACGGAAAAGCTTGACCGCCGAAACCGTAGTTCCCCATGAGACCGCGGACTTCTATGTGAGGCAAGGGCGGGAGAGATCCTCTCGTAAGGAGCAGGCCAACGCAACCGTCATCCTTGACGCTCTCTTGGAACTACCCCAGGGCACCGTTCTTCTGAGTCGACCGAATCACCCTCACTACCACGTCTTGGTCCTGCGGACGGACATATACCAGGACGAGATTACCTTCGTTGTTGGTCTCGCGTATCCCGAGTGGGGAATGGTGTTATCGGTGAGTAGGTTCTCCGGTCTCGATTCCGAGAAACAAGCCGGCTGCATCCAGACCGCGACGATGCACGAGATTGCTCATGTTTTCATGGTCCCCGCCCCAGGCAGGAAGGAGAATATCAAGGACAGTCTGGGCCGACACTGCACCAATGATGGCTGCCTGATGCGCCAGGGTCTATGTGTCCCCAAGGACTGGCTTAGCATGACCAGAGACCGGCTTCGGACTGGCGCTCCCCTTTGCTCAGACTGCCTGTGCGACCTGCGGAGGTACTTCTCAGAGTAGCGAGAGTGAGTCGCGTCTGTGTGCATAGCCTTATGGTCACCGCTCCTCCTCCTTCGCCCCTACGGCGACCAGGAAGTCGTCGACGCATTTGCCGTCGTCGATGAGGATGAGGTGGCAGCGCTTGTTGGAAGGATTGCGCACCATCCACAGCGGCGAGAAGACTTCCCCCTCGCCCAGCCGGCGGGCTTCCACCAGCGACGCCGCATCCTGCACCAGCCGATACCCGTAGTAGATGATGAAGTTGCGTTCCCGCGCCTCGTCCATCGGCTGATGCACGACCGGCTGCAGGCGCACGCTTATCACCTTCTTGCCGCGCTCCTCCCGCACCTGCCAGTCGGTGGCGGCGGTGAAGTAGAAGCCGTGCTCGTCAGCATCCCACAACGCGTTGGTGCCGAACTGAAGCAGAATCTCGTCCGGGCTTCCCCTTTCCAGGGAAACCACGATGTCTCCTCTAGACAAGTTCGACATATCGAAGCGCCAGAAGGGGCCGGAAAGCTCGTCGGTCGCCGGGTCGTAGCTGAGCTGGGCCCTGACTGTTTCCAGATACTCCCGGGTCGCTTCATCGATTTCGTAGAAGACGAACGGGACAATCTCGTCGTTGGCGACCAGCTTGAACTGCTCTTCGCCGGAGAACAGGCTGCACGCGGAAAGCGGCAGGAGCAGTCCCGCCAGCAGCGTCAATTCCAGTAACCGCTTCATCGTCGCTTTCTCCTCTGGCTCTCATTATACCGGCGAATCTGCCCTTAATCAAGCCAAAACCGGCTTCCCGACGGAAGTCCCCCGCGCGTCCCGGTGGCAGCTACGCCAGCAGGTTGCTCACGAACTGCCGGGCGTCGAAATCCAGCAGGTCGTCGGCGGTCTCCCCTACGCCGGCGAAGAGCACCGGCGCGCCGCACGCCGCCACCACCGCGAAGATGACGCCCCCGCGCGCGCTTCCGTCCAGCTTGTTCAGGACCAGCCCCGTCAGCGGCACCGCCTCGGCGAACAGCCTCCCCTGGCTGACCGCGTTCTGCCCCGTGGTCGCGTCCAGCACGAGGAGATTGCCCTGGTGCAGCTTGTCCTCGCCCAGCACCTTGACCGCCGCGCGGCTGATCTTCGCCAATTCCTGCATCAGGTTGTGCTTCGTCTGCAGGCGCCCGGCGGTATCGATGAGCACCGCGCGGACATCGTTTGCCAGCGCGTGCTTGACCGCGTCGAAGACCACGCTTGCCGGGTCCGCCTGCGGACGACCGGAGATGACGCGGAATCCCACGCGCGCTCCCCAGATCTCAAGCTGCTCCACCGCCGCCGCGCGGAAGGTGTCCGCCGCCGCCGCCACGCAGGAAATCCCCTCTCCCAGCAGGCGCTTCGCCAGCTTCGCCAGGAGCGTCGTCTTGCCGGTGCCGTTGACCCCCGCGACCAGTATCACATTCGTCCTTTCGGGATCCACAAGCTGCGGCGTCCGCTCCGCCAGTGGCGCCTCCAGCATCGCGATGAGGTGCCCTTCCAGGAGTCCGCGCACCTGCTGCGCGCGGATGTAGCCGTGCTCCGCCGCCTCCCGATGCAGCCGGTCCACCGTCTGCTCCGCGAGCTCGGCGCCGAAGTCCGCCAGCACCAGCGTATCCGTCAGGTCTTCGTAGAAGCGGTCGGTGACTTCGACCTCCGCGCCGGCAAGGTCACGCAGCAGCGTCCCCAACGCCGCCCGCGTGCGGTTCAGCGCGCGACGCCAGCGCGAGGGAGTCGTCCGCGCATCCGCAGGGGCAGCCTCGTCGCCGTGCGGCGGGGATTTCTCATTGGCAGGCTTCTGGCGGAAGAGCGGCATCGGCGGCTTCTATTATGCCACGATGCCGCCGGTGCGCATTACGCGGCGCCGGACTCGGCGTAGCTTTCGGCTTCTCGCAGGCTGACTTCCAGGATGCGGCTGATGCCCTTCGGCTGCGTGACCACGCCGACCAGCCGGTGCATCACCTTCATCGTGTGCCGGTTGTGCGTGATGATGACGAACTGCTCCCTGACCGCGAGTTCCTTGAGCAGGTTGCAGAAGCGCTCCACGTTCACATCGTCGAGCGCCGCGTCCACCTCGTCGAGCACGCAGAACGAGCCCGGCCGCACCATATGCACCGCCAGGAACAGCGCGATGAAGAGCAGGCTGCGCTCGCCGCCGGAAAGCGCCTTGATGTTCTGCCGGCGCGCGTTGGGAAGCTGCACCTCCACCTCGATGCCCGACGAGAGCAGATTCTCCGGGTCGGTCAGCTTGAAGCGAGCGAACCCGCTGCCGAACAACCGCACGAACAGCTCGTTGAACTTGGTCTCGATGCGCTTGAGTCCGCGGGCGAACCGCTCGCGCGTCCGTCGTTCGAGTCTCGCCAGCGCATTCTCCATATCGGCAATCGCCAGCTTCAAATCCTGCTCCTGATTCTTGAGGAAGCGGCAGCGCTCGGATTTCTCGCCGTATTCGCGCGGCGCCAGCGGGTTCACCTCGCCCAGATTCGCTAGCGCCCGCTCGATGCGCGCAAGCTCCTCTTCCAGCTCGCGCTCTTTCAGCGCATGGTAGTTGAGCAGCGGGCGGCTCTCCTGCTCGCGCTGAGCTGATGGCGCAATCGTTTCATCGCTCTCCACGCCGAAGACGGGGAAGAAATCCGCCGGCTGAACGCGCGGAAACAGCAGTTCGCCGGCAAGCCGCCGCATCAGCGTGCCCATGCCGACTCCGAGGATGCTGTGGACCTCGCGCAGCGCCTCGCCGAGATCCTGGTCCGCCTGCCAGTAGCGCTCATCGTAGGCGCCGGCGGAGCTCTCCAAGCGCATCTGGCTCTCTTCGAGCTTCCGCAACTCCTCGCGGGCGGCTTCGCGTTCGAACGTAAGCTCGCTCCGTTCCTCGCTCAGTATCGCCTGCTCGCTTCGCAGACGTTTGACCTCCGCACTGAGCACTTCCAGATGCGACGCCGTGGCTTCGGCGAGCTTCGCCAGCTCCTCCCGCTCGCGAGCGGTCTCCTTGCGCGAGGCGGCGAGTTCCGTAAGTCTCGCGTCGACCTGCTGCATCTCCTTCTCCAGTCGCGCGGATTCCGCTTCGTGGCGCTCCCTCTCGCCGGCAACCCGCACCTGTTCAACCTTCAGCTTCTGGAACAGCTTCTCCGCCTCGGTGCGCAGGCTGCGCGCGGCTTCCAGATTCCCGGCGACCTGAGCCAGTTCCGCCTTCCGGCTGGCGATATGCTTGGCATTGCGCTCGACAGCCTCTTCAACCTGCGCGATACGCTTGTCCATTTCGGCGAGCTTCGCGGCGAGCGTCCGCTTCTCCGCATCGAGCGCGCTCCGCTCTCCGCTCAGCGCCTCCAGACGCGACCCGCCGGCAGCCGCCTGCGCCTTCAGCTCCGAGACCATCGCCTGCAGGTTGCGCACCTGCTTCTCCCGCTTCTGCACTTCGGCGGTCAGGTCGCCGCCTCGCTGTTCCAGGGCGTCTATCTGGCGACGCCTGTCGCCGAGCAGCGCCTCGTTTTCCTTGATGGCTTGCTCGACCGCTGGAAGCTCGGCGTGCTTCTTGAACAGCGCGCTGCCGCGACCGGGAGTGCCCTTCTTGATGAGTCCCCGGCGCAGAATCAGCGGTCGCCCGCGGAGCACCACCGCCGCGACTTCCGGATGCTGCTCCAGCAGCCGCCATCCTTCATTCGTTGAGTCAACGATGGCGAACTCGCCCAGACCTCGCCGGAGCGCCTGGATGAGCTGCGGTCGCGCCTCGATCTCGTCCCAGAGCGATGCGTACGGGCGCGGTTTGGCAGCGGATTCCGCGGCGGTTTCGGTCGGCCCTTTCTCCGGCGTGATGAAGACGCCTTTCACCTCGTCGCCTGCAAGTTCCGCTTCGGGGATTTCGCCCTCAACCACGTATCCCGCGGCGACCTCGCCGAGCGACGCCACCACCGCCTGCGACCACTCGCGCGAGAAGCCGATGAGGTCCAGAAGCGGCGTCACCGTCAGCTCGCCCGCCTTGAGCTCTTCCAGCTCGTAGAAGTCGCGGCGAAGCTCCTCGTAGTTCTCCTTCGCCGTGCGCAGCGAGCCGAGTTTCTCCCGCAGAGCGGCGCGTTCCTTCTCGCAGGCGAGCAGCTCCCCGCCGCATTCCGCCAGCTGCCGCCTCAATCCATCGAGTTCTTCCTCTTCGCGCCCCAGCCGCTGCGATTTCTCGTCGAGCTCGCGCGCAAGACGCGCCGTTTCCTCTTCGAGCCGCAGTGCTTGCTGCGTCTGCTTCCGGTCGGTCGCTTCCGCGTCATCGCGCCGTGCGGTCAGGCTCTCCAATTCGGCGCTGAGGGTTCGCGACTTCTCGCCGGCGACCGCCTGTTCCTTCTCCACCCGGGCGAGTTCCGCCGCCAGTTCCGCCTGTTCATCCGCCGCCCAGGATTCGGCGTTCGCCTGCTTGGTCTGCTCCCCCTCCGCGGTCGAGATGTTCACGCCTAGCTCACCGAGCCCATCCTTCGCCCTCGCAAGCTGCGAGGCAACTTCTCGCATCTCCGCGTCCAGCTTCTCCCGCCGTGCTTTCAGGCCTGAGACCTGTCCGGTGGCTTCCTCGCCGCGCCGTTCGCTGGCGCGCTGCTTTTCCGCGAGCACGCTTTCGCTTATTCGTTCCCGCGCCAGCTCGTCCTGGAAGCGGTTCAATTCGTCCTGGAGTTCCGATTCGCGGGCGGCGATTTCGGCAAGGCGCGATTCCGCCTTCTGCTCGCGCTGGCGGCATTCTTCGCGGCCTTCGGCGAGACGGGAGGCGCGGCTGCGATGCCCTTCCCGTTCGCCGAGAATCCGCTCGCGGCGGGAGGCGGCGCTCAGCAGCCGGCCTCGCGCGCGAATCGCCAGCAGATGCCACCGCAGCTTGCGCAGGTAATCCGCCCGTTCGGTGTCCTCAGTCTGCAAGCGGAGCGATTCCACCTCTCCGGTCAGCGTCGACAGGATGTCCTTCGCGCGCGTGAGGTTGCGTTCGCTCCGTTCCAGCTTGCGGAGAATCGCGCCCTGAGCCTTCAGCAGAAGCGCCACCCCGCTGGCTTCGCCTAGCCACTCGCGGATTTCTTCGGGGCTTGCCAGCAGCTTCTTCTCCACTTCGCCCTGATTGATCGAGAAGGTCGCAAGTCTGCCGAGCTGGAAGCGGGTGAAGAACTTGTCCACCGTGGAAAGCGTAACCTGCCGGCCGTTGATGTAGTAGCCGGAAGCGCCGTCGCGATAGACGCTTCGGCTCAGCGTGATGGCGTCGCCGCGACGGAGCCGGGAAAGCTCCGCGACTTCCGCATCGTCGAGCGATTCTTCCTTCATCTCTTCAGCGCCGGCATCCTCGTCCGGCTCTCGCAGCTCGCTCTCCGGCGGCGCGGAGGCGTACTCGATCGCCTGATCGAACTCGGTCAGGGGCACCAGTTCCAGCATGTCCGCGGGCGCGGGTTCTTCCTCTTCGTCTTCGCGGTATTCAAAGCTGAGGGACACCTGGGCGGCTCCCAGCGGAGAGTGGGTCTGGCTCCCTCCGAAGATGAGTTCGCTGAGTCGCGCCACGCGCAACAGCGACGGCTTCTGCTCGCCGAAAACGAAATGGATCGCGTCGAGGAGATTGGACTTGCCGCTGCCGTTGGGGCCGACGATGCCGAGGAGATTCTCCCGGACATCGACGCTCACGCCCAGGGCGAAGCTCTTGAACCCGTTCAGTTCAATCCGCTTGAGATCGAGCACCTACTACCGTCCTTTCAGGCGGGTTCGGCGGGACTTGGATGCAGATTATACGCCATCTGCGCTGTTTTGTCAGCCCGCTGCGGCGACGCAGCTCCATCGAGCGTCGCGTCAGCTCGGCGTAAGCAGCGGGGTCTCGCCTCTGCCTGGTGCGTCCAACTGAGCTATAATCGACGCCGCGGGATGAATGCGCAGCCGGCGAATGAGGACTCGCGGGCGTCGGAGCTGAGACAGCAGCTCGACTCGTCGAATCTCCCTCGGCACGTGGCCATCATTATGGATGGCAACGGACGCTGGGCGGAGCAGCGCGGAATGCCGCGCGCGAGCGGGCATCGTTATGCCATCGCCGCCATTCGTAGAACGGTCGACCTCGCGCACGAGCTCGGGATACCCTATCTGACGCTGTTCGCCTTCTCCACCGAGAATATCCAGCGTCCGGCGGAGGAGGTCGCTGAGATTTTCCGGCTTTTCTCCGAGACGCTGGAGCAGGAAGTCCCCGAACTCAACGAGAAGGGCGTGCGCATCCTGGTGACCGGCGAGCTGGAGATGCTGCCCGGGCCGCTGGTCGCCCAGTTCCGCCGTGCGATTAAGCTGACGGAGCGCAACACTCGCATGGTGCTGAATCTCTGCGTGATGTACAGCGGGCGGCAGGAGATGGCGCGCGCGGCGCGACGCGTCGCCGAAGAAGTCGCCGCCGGTAGTCTCTCGCCCGCGGACATCGACGAGCGCAGCCTGCGGCGGCACTTCTACCATCCGGAGCTTCCCGACCCCGACCTGCTGATTCGCACTTCCGGCGAGCGGCGAATCTCCAACTTCTGCCTCTGGCAGCTCGCCTACAGCGAGTTCGTGTTCACGCCCACGCTCTGGCCCGACTACGGCGAAGCCGACCTGCTGGAAGCGCTCCTGGAGTTCCAGCGCCGGGAACGCCGTTTCGGACGCGTCAAGTAGCTGCTGAGCCGCTGGCGGAGCGTCTTCCCTGTGCTAGAATCCAGTTCATGGCGGGAGTGCGGGCGATTGTGTGGGAAGACGGGCACCTGAAGGCGCTCGACCAGACCCGGCTGCCCTTCGAACAGCGCTACGTTCACCTTCGAAATGTGGACGACTACGTTCGCGCCATCGGCGAGATGCGGGTTCGCGGTGCGCCACTCATCGGTATTGTGGCTGCATATGGAGTCGCGCAGGCGGCATTGAACGATGCGGGTTTCTCCCGGGAACGCTTCGAGCAGAGTGTCAGGCGAGCCTCGGAGAATCTGGCCTCCAGCCGCCCCACGGCGGTCAACCTCTTCTGGGCGCTTGCGCGGATGGAGAAGGTTCTGAGCGCACATCTCGACCGCTCTCCGTCCGAGCTGGCCCAGCTTCTCCTCGCCGAGGCGCAGGCGATTCACCGCCAACAGATAGAGGCGGATTCCCGCATCGGCGAGCTGGGCGCGTCCCTCATTCCCGAAGGAAGCGAGCTCATCACCGTCTGCAACACCGGCGGGCTGGCGACCGGAGGGGAGGGCACCGCCTTCTCCGTCATCCGGCAGGCGCATCTGCGGCGACGGCTTACGCAGGTCTGGGTGCCGGAAACGCGCCCGCGGCTGCAAGGCCGCCTCACCGCCTGGGAGCTTACCCGCGAGCAGATTCGATTCCGGGTGATTGCGGATACGATGGCGGGCTGGCTGTTCAGGACGCGCAGTATTGCCGCCGCCGTAGTCGGCGCCGACAGAATCGCTGTGAACGGCGATGTCGCCAACAAGGTCGGCACCTATCAGCTCGCCGTCCTCTGTGCGCGTCATGAAGCGAGCTTCATCGTCGCGGCGCCGGAGAGCACATTCGATC
>Ga0172366_10001815_pt1 | contig 16666 bp, 29 predicted proteins | sample LakKivSesite69cm_FD_114533 | JGI IMG/M metagenome (GOLD analysis project Ga0172366, IMG submission 114533) | Sediment microbial communities from Lake Kivu, Rwanda - Sediment site 69cm | ecosystem: Environmental > Aquatic > Freshwater > Lake > Sediment | place: Rwanda: Western Province, Lake... | reverse complement strand
CCAGGAGATTGTGTAATATTTATAGAATATCCCTTTCCTTTTGCTAAACTTCCTTCAGATAACCACCATCCAAAGAAATCTAACCAATTATCTATAGGAATATTTATTAATTCAGTCCTAACTGTATCAATTCTTTTTCTATCTTTGTTATTGCTTTTATAGATTGGTTGTGGTAATGGCGGCGTAAATAACTCCTGGTCTTTTCCTTCCCAATTAGCATTTCTTTTAATATAAAAGGTTGGATTTAATGTTTCTGCTTCTTGAAAATTTAATTCTTTTTTAGGATGAGATTTTTTGATATACATTCGATGATTTGGAGTAACCAGCAAATCTGTGCTTTTATTTCTGAAATGTATTAATGGTTGGTCATAATCATACTTAAAAACATAAGTGGGAAAATGATATTCTATAAATCCTTTTTTATTGATAGTGGCTATTTTATCTGTATCTTTTATCTCGTTAATTCCTTTAAAACCTTCAAGAGTTAACATTTCTGTATCTTCAGAGTAACAACCCGGCCCAACAACCTGCGCTCCCGGGCCCTGAATCTCCCCATAATGTTTTTCAGCAGTCTGTAATATTATCTTTTTCTTGATATCTTTGCAGATATTATAATAATGAAACCCTTTAGAGCCTGTTTCAACTTTAAAAGTCGGAGGTAATTCTTTATCAACAGCATCCCGTACTTCCTGAGAATCCGCATCGATAACAATCAATCCCTCGTATCCACAAAGCACTCCATAATTCTGCTCTTTTTGAATATGCTCTTGAATTTCATCCCAAGTATAAGGCTTGTTTGGCCAATCTTCTTCAAATGGTTTTTTAGTAGCTTTCCGAATTTTGCAAAATCGCAAATCCTTAAAGCTTACCATTTGGTATTTATTCCTCCCCTTCTTCAAGATTTAATTGTTTGAGATGATTATTACTATTCTCTTCTTTAATCTTTGAAACTTCAGAAAGCGCAACTGCAACTCTTTCGTTAAACTTATCGAGAACTACAACAAACCCTTCTCCAATGCACATTACTTTGCCAGTATAGCAATCCCCTTTTTTAAGTTGAATAAACACCGGCTTGTTCAAAAAATATTCCCATTCCATTTGTTCCTCTTTTGTCCTGACATTCCATACCTATCTCTCTATCACTCGGACCAAGAATCCAAAAAACACGCTCCTTTTTAAATTTTCTTGTGTTGTAAAATAAACAATAAAAAAAAGTTATTATTTTTAAGTTATAATTAATTTCCAGATAATTTTCGTTTTCTCATTTTTAACGGACTATGTTTATTAACATCAACCTTGTATAAAGTTTATGAAGAAATGTAAAACGACTAATTTAATCTTTGGCTTTGATATCCCCAAGCCCCAGAGAAAGGTTAATGGAAAAAAGGCCTTTAATTGGTTCCAAGCTAAAAAGAAATATCCTACTCTTTCTCCTTTTGGAGATGCTGATAATGACGGTGTTCCAAACTGGTTAGATTGCCGCCCATTTGATAGAACAAGACAAATGGTTTTTAAGAAAACAGATGCAGGAAGGCGTGCTGCTGGATTTAAAGGTAAAACTGGTGATTGTTTTACCAGAGCATATGCAATCACCGAAGGTAAAGGTTACAAAGAAGCCTATGATGAATTGGCTGAGAAGTTTAGTAAGATGAAACCAATGAGAGGAAAATTTCGTGGCTCTGGAGTAAGCCATCCTAGAACAGGGGTATATAAGAAACATGCAGAACTAGTCTTAAAAGAAAAAGGATACAAATGGACCCCAACAAGCGGGATTGGTAAAGGTTTTCAGATGCATCTTAAGGAAGGTGAACTTCCTAAAGGAAAGAATATACTAAAGGTTTCTAAACATTTTGTAGCAAGTGAAGACCAAGATTGGTTTGATTCGCATGATGCTTCAAGAAAGGGAACTAGAGGAGTTTATGGTTATTGGCACGCACCAGAGAAAGAAAAAGAGAAAGAGAAAGGAAATAAAGAAAATGAAGAAGATTAAAAACTTATTCGCTTGGAAACCAGTAAATATTGGTCCAGTTAGATTAACAAAGTTTCCAACAAGAACAAAACAAGAAGTTAAACTAATTGATACAAACCCCTTTGGTGATACAGACAAAGACGGCGTACTTAACTGGTTTGATTGCAAACCCTTGGATAGAAATAAACAAAGTAAGATGTTTCGTAAAGAAATAATTAGGCGCGTAAGAATTAAAGTGCCAAAACAACCAGGACAATTTCCAAAACGAAAATATAATCTGAGTTTTAATCCTCGTTATCCTATCAGAAAAAAGCATCTTATAAGAGTTTTGGAAAAACATCCGGAGTTGATAGGAGAATTAGAAAGAAGAGATGTAGGATTAGAGATTGTAACAGCACCTATTCTTGCGAGTTTACCTAGAAAAAAGCCAGGGATAAAACGAAATATTAAAATTGGAGAATCCCAACAAAAAGTTACGGGCGTACGTGAATTTTTAGAAGCTGCAAAAAAAGCAAGAGTTGCTAAAGAAAAAAGAGAAGCGATAATAAAAGGAATAATGTTGACTCATCTAGCAGCTGCGGAGCTGGCGGGAGCACATGGGACTCGCGGCGTTGTTGAAGTCCCCCAGAAAATTACCGATGTTTTGCTTAAAGGAAAAGCAGAAGGAGAAGAACAAGAGAAGGAATTAAGAAGGCTGGGAAAAAAAACAGCTAAGATTATGGATATTCGCAAATTAAAACATCCAAAAATACGAGAAAGTATTGCTCATGAATTAGGTCATTTAGAGCAAGAAGAAGAAGGAATGCAAACATATAAGCGGCCTAATGAACCTCGAGGAGAATTTTTGAAGAGATATGTTGATTTGGAATTTGATGTTGAATTAAAAAGACTTAAGCCATCTGAAAGAGAAAAAGCTAAGATGATGGGCCCAAAGCCAGAAGTCTTAAAATACTTAAAGAAAAAGGAAGCTATTTCCCCTTATAATTATCAAGATACACACCAAGAAAAAGTAATTCATAGTGGCTGGAAAAAGGGGAATGTATACCGTGCTGTTTTAATGGGCGCTGGAGATATATTCAGAGGGCTTACAAAAGATAAAGATTGGTATTCTCCTGAATATGTAGATGAAAAATTAACATATGTAGAAAATTATCTTAAAAAAGCAAAAAAGTCAGAACCTTATTTTAAAAAATATGGCATTATTCCTGAAGACTCCTTTGAATATTCAAAAACAAAAAACCCCAAAAAATTTGAGAAATTAAAAGAAACTTGGGAAAAACAGCCCACCTTCACTAAATCACAAGAGCTTACTAAAGAATTAAATTTAGCTTTGCTAAATAAAAATCTCGAAAAAGCTAGGGAATTAACAAAGCATATAAGAAAAGAGACAAAATTAGAGAAACCAGAAGATAAAGAAGAACCTGTTAAAAAACTTACTAGAAAAGAGAAAAAATACTGGGAGGAATTTGAAGATGAATCGATTAAGGAATTAAAAGCAGAAGAGCCAGAAGAAGAAGGTGAAGAAAATGAAGAAGATTAATTTTAATTTCAACATTTGGAAACCAACAAAAATAAAATCAGTTTCTCCTATTCGCTTATCTCTTTATCCTAAACGAAGTAAGCAAGAATGGAATATAATAGATAAAAGTCCTTATAGAGATTCTGACCGTGATAAGCTTATGAATTGGTTTGACTGTCGTCCTTTAGATAAAAAACATCAAGGTAAGTTCAAGCAAAATATTCCTTTGTCTGAAGCAGAATATCTTACTGTCTATCACGGAACTCAAAAAGGATATGTTAAAAAAATATTAAAAAAAGGATTAAAAAAAGGTAAAAGAGATAGAATTTATTTAACTCCTTCTAAATCCGCAGCAATTCTTCATGCAGAATGGGGCCCAGAGAAAATTGTACATGTTTGGGCCGGGACTATTCCAGAATATAAAAAAATGTATGAAGAAGATATCAAGCGGCATAAAGAGAGTTTAAAGGAATTATCTGAAAGAGAAAAGATATGGAAAAAATATAAGTTAGATAAAGAATTAGATGACCCATTACACGTTCGAAAAAGATTAATGGAAGATAAGATGTATATTCTTCGTGATATAAAAAGAAAAAAAAGGGCGCTTCAATTTAAGCCAGAACCAGCCATCTTGAAGATTAAGCTTCCAAGTAAAGAAATAAAAAAACATATGGAAGAAGAAATTGTTGGTCGTGGTTATCCTGTTCTTCAAATGGATGAATCTCTAACTACTTATCGCGCCTCTGACACTTTTCCTGATGTAACTCGATTTCCTAGCAGATATGCATTAGAATTTAAACATCTGCCAAGAAAAAAAACTATAAAAGAAGCCAACTTTGAAAAGATTAAGAGAAAAACATTAGCTAAATCTAACTATTCCCAAGGTGAGCGTCCTGAAGCTCTAGCAGAAATGGAAGAAATAAGGGAGGAAGAAGCAGAAAAATTTAAAAATAGAATGAAAAAGAAATTGGACAAATTGCCTATTAAAAAGATGTATCAAGAAGAATTAGAAGAAGAGTGAACTATGTTTATTAACATTAAACCGCTATTAAAAAGATGGAAAAAAATTTTACGTTTTGGAAACCTTTGAAAAGAGCCCCATTTAAACCTTTTTCTCCTATAAACTTGAATAAATATCCCACGAGGACAAAAAAAGAAATTAGAATAATAGACACAGACCCTTGGGGAGACCAAGATAGAGATGGCGTTCCTAACTTTCTTGATTGTAGACCATCAGATAAAAGTAAGCAAGATACTAAAGCTTGGCCTTATGGTAGAGGCCAAACTAGATTTAAGAAAATAACAAAAAAGAAATTTCAATTAGAACCAACAGATATTCTTATTAGAACAGAATCAATACCAAAAACGCATAAAAGCCCAATAACTGAAGAAGAAGTAAAAGAAATATTGGAAAAAACGAAATTAAAAGCACCAGGTAAAACCTCAAAATATCCGACTGAAGTGATAATAACTTCACAGCCTCCTATGGGCCAATCTGTTAAAGATACTTTTGGGCAAGCATTTGCATCTGGGTCAATTAAATTATACACAAAACCATTTAAGAAACCAAAGAAGAAAATGGGTTATTACAAAATAGGAACTTTAACATTGAGTGAAGATGCGACAAAAAAGAAATATCTTTATGATGTTCTTCCGCATGAAGTTGGGCATCAACAAAGAGGCCACACTATGAAAGATAATAAATCTGGAGGATTCCAAAGAGAATCTGAAGCAGATGAATATGCTCATAAATGGAGAAAAGAACATGAAATAGAGGAACAACCGGGCTACAGAAAAACTCATACTGCATATGGAAGATTATCAGAGCTTTTATCCTCTTCTAAAAAAATAAAACGGAGGTTAAAATGAAAAATAATCTTTGGAATCCTAAAAAGATAAAATTCTTTCAGCCAGTAAACTTAAAAAAATATCCGGCAAGAACTAAATCTGAATGGAGATTAATAGACAAAAACCCTTGGGGTGATAGAGATAGAGATGGAGTCCCAAATATCTTTGATTGTCGCCCATTTGATAGGAGAAAGCAAGGAAAACTGCTCATAAAAGAAAGACAAGCCGCAAAGCGAGCTTTGATTATCGGAACCGCTAAAGCTTATGACCCAATATACAGTGCTAAAGCTACTAAGCAGTTGAAAGAACATTTAGAAAAAGACCCTTATACAGGAATAATTATTCAAAAAGTCGAACCACAAGGTAAAAAAACAAAGATTAGCGGAAAAGAAGTTGTTATATTAGGCCCAGAATCTGCACCTGAGTTAGGTAAAATGATGGATAATCTAATGGTAGATATGGCTGCTCAAGATGTTTATGCAAAAGATGTATATAACAAAAAGTATTATGAGTTAACTCAACCAGAAAAGAATAAAGTTAGGAGATTTATTAGAGAAGTTACTAAAAAGATGCCACCTCAAGAAATAAAGTCTGAAGCAGAAAAATTTAAGCAGACTGAAGAATTTGCAAAGATAAAACAAAAAGAGGCTGAAGATAGAAGAATATTGCATGAAAAAATGGGCATAAAAGAAAAAACATTTGAAGAAATGGAAGAAGCAAGAAGAGTAAATAGAGAAAAATTAAAAAGATTATTCCCAAGGAGGAAATTTGAATGAAAAACTTGATATTTTCGCCTAAAAAGTGTATTAACCTTAGTCCTTTTAGATATAATCTAAAAAAACCAAAAAAATCATTGACTTATCCTGAAGCATCTATCAAATATCCGCTTTGTCCATTTGGAGATGCGGATAAAGATGGAAAAATTAATATGTTTGATTGCCGACCATTTGATAAAAAAAGACAAGATACTCGAGAACAACAAATTATAAAGGGAAGACATTGGACAATCAAGAAGAAAATACCAAAACAATTAGAAACTTTGAAAATGCAAGCACAGAAAGCCAAGAGCTTTAAAGAATTTGAAGCAGATTATAATCTTTCAGGAATGCATGGAACATATTGGCATTTAACTCGTGATAAACATTTTAAAATAGACCCAAAAAAAGGACCAAGGGATATGAGTAGTATGGCGGGAGGTATATCATGGCCAGAAAAGGGAGCAATAATGTTTACTTCTGATTTACCTTATTGGGATTCTTCTTATAATGAATATGATGAATATTATAGTCCAAAATATGATAAACCTAAATATAAAGATTCAAAAGAGAAAAATTTAGCTAGAGCTTATGCTGCTAAAATAAAAATTTTAAATATTAAAAAAGTTACTCCAGTTCAACGAGGATTTGGCCAAGAAGTTTTTGTAAAAGATGCTACTAAAAACGTAGCTGTAGAAGAAGTAATGCCTATTGAAAAGGCAAGAGCCATTGATAAAGAGATGAGAGAAAAATTTGAGCCACAATCTAAAGAGGAATTAAAACAATTTTATAAATTAGCAAAGAAGAGGGAATATGATGAAGAAGATTAAATGGCCCAAAATCAGACTTGTTTCTTTAAATCCAAGCCCGAAAATTCCAAAAAGAAACTTATTTGGATTTGCTCCTATAAAGAAATCTAAAAAACAATTATCTTATGCAGAAGCAATTATTAAATACCCAAGATTATCTCCATTTGGAGATGCAGATAAGGATGGAAAATTGAATATGTTTGATTGTAAACCTTTTAATAAAAAGAAGCATACTGTTGTTTCTTTTAAAAATAAGAAGATAAATATTAAAACTCCTGGACAAGTATTACCTTTAGTAAATGTTTTGAATAAAAAAGGCCGTGCTTATGTTGTTGGAGGATTTGTTAGGGATATGCTTTTAGAAAGGCCACCGAAAGATGTAGATATTGAAGTTCATGGAATGGATACTGATTCTATCTCTAAGGAATTAAAGTCAGCTGGTTATCATGTTGATGAAGTTGGTAAAAGCTTTGGAGTTCTAAAGGTTTCTAAAGATACAAGGAAAGAAGCTATTGATGTTGCTGTCCCAAGAACAGATTCAACTGGGAGAAAACCAAAAGTAGAATTTTTAAAAGATGTTACTCCAAAAGAAGCTGCCAGAAGAAGAGATTTTACTATTAATGCTATAATGTATGATACTAAAGATGATAAGATTGTCGACCCTTATGAAGGAATAGAAGACTTAAATAAAGGGAAAATTAGAGCGGTAAGCGAACAATCTTTCTCTGACGACCCATTGAGAGTAATCCGTGCAGCTCAATTTGCCTCAAGATTTGATTTTGATGTTGATGAAGATACTGTTAAAAAAGCAAAGGAAGCTAAATTAGATGAGTTATCAGGCGAACGTATCCAAGAAGAATTAAGGAAAGTATCTGCAAAATCCACAAAACCTTCTAAATTTTTCACAACTCTTGATGAAATGGGCCATTTGAAAACCGTATTTCCTGAAGTAGAGCGATTGAAAGGAATACAGCAAGATAAGATACATCACCCAGAAGGTGATGCTTTTCAGCATACTATGGGGATAATAGATAAATTAGCTAAGAAAAAAGACCATGAGATGTTTTTGGCTGGAGTTCTTCACGATGTTGGAAAAGCAACAACTACAAAAGTAGAGCCCGAGACGGGTAAAATCGCTGCGATAGGCCACGAAGAAGAAAGTGTGAAGATGGCTAAGAATTTTATGGATAGATTTCATTATCCTGAAAAAGAGAAGAGAAATGTTGCGAGAATTGTAGAGCTGCATATGAAGCCACATCATTTGGTTGTTGAAGGTGCGACTAAATTAAAGTATAAGAATAGATTATTAGCAAAAACTGCCGGAAACTATCGTAAATTAGCAAGTAATCCAAAAGAAGCAATGGAACAATATAAAAAATTAATAGAATTTGCTGAAGAGGATGTTTCAGATGAGAAATTACGTCCTACTTATGAAAAACTTAAAAAATTACCACCAATTGAGAAATATAAACCAAAACTTGATGGTAAGAAATTAGTTGAGCAAGGATATAAGGGTTCTGAGATAGGAAGAAGATTAGAAGAAGCATATAAAAATCAATTAGCAGGAATTAGCGAAGCAGATATTGAAGAAAGAGAATTGGACCTAAAACAAGCTGAAGAAGAAAATAAAGATTAAGTATAAACTTTTTTTGGGCCATTGCTTCTTTTCTTTCTTTTAGTATCTGTTTGTACTTTGCCATTTCTTGCCATCTTAATACTTAACTTTTTTTAATTTATAGTGATATCTCTCCTTAATTTTCTCACCAGTCTTGGTTATAGTTTTTTTGCCCTCAAATTTAGCTTCTGCAGCGGCTCTTTTCTTGCTCCATTTTACACGATTAAGGTAAGGTTTAAGATGATACGCAAGATAGCCTCTTGCTGATTTTGGTTTTGGCCTAAATTCAACGATATAACTTGTTTTTCTTCTTACCATCTCAATTTTTCTTCATATAACTCTTTGCATGTTTAAGTGCTGAAGCTTTAGTTCTGAAAGTTTTTCTAAAAGGGTTTCCATAATATCCTCCTGTACTTTCTTGTATTACAAATCCTTTTTTATCAGGACTATAGTGGCTTGCTTTCATAATCAGCAAATGTTTTCTTTTTCCTTTTTTCCATTCTGATTCTCCCCAATTCGACTTTTTTTTCTTCCAATCTTTTAATGCCATTTTATCCTTTCCTCGCAATTTTTTTTGCATAATATTTAGATTTCCTTGCAGTATATCCTATTTTTCTCAAAGCTGAATAAACTTCTTTTTGGTCTTCACTTAACCTTCCAGGTTTTAATTTGTGTTCCCAATACTTTCTTTTTCTAATCTTTACCATTGGTGTTTTTTGTATAAATTTTATCTTTTTGCTATTACCCAATAATTTGGGTCAATCATAACATCTGTCCTAGGATTAAATAATTTTCCAGTTCTTACATGCCTATACTTTTTCTTCTTTTTGGTTTTTGATTTTAATGCCATGCAAAAGGGAAAGAAATCATATTTATAAAGATAGTCCATGTGAAATACTCCCACTCATAAATGATGTGGGCTTCTCAAGGAAGCATTGAGTTTTATAACTTGTATCAGATAACATTTTTTACTTGATACATTATCGGCTTTTCCACAAAGCCAATACTCCTTTGTTCGATAGGGAACATTTGGAGATACTTTTTCAGTATATTTACTGCACCATTGACATCTGCATTGATTACTCTCCCGCAGAATTTACATACATACAATCCCCGATGTTTTCTATTGTTTTTTCTGATGTTATTGCAACAGGAACAAGTTTGGCTTGTATATTCTTCACTTACACGAACTACTCGTATGCCATATAGAGATGCTTTATACTCTATCTGTTGTGTAATTTTTGAGAATGACCACGAATGAAGTTTTTGGTTTCCTATTTTTCCAAATGATTTTCCTTTTCGGATATTGGTTATATCCCCGATAACCAAAACTGAAATATTATCTCTTTTTGCATCATCTACAATTTTCCTGCTTATCGAATGAAGGATTTGATTGATTTGCCTTGATTGTTTTTTGTTAAGATTGTTAAGGCATCTGCTTTTATGCCTTTTTGGGAATTGTTTTGTAAGTTTGCTTTGAACCCTTGCCTTTTGAGAATTAAAATAATGCTGAACTGCAAGTGCTTGTTTTCCAGAATAAATATTTGATTTTCCTTTGTTGTCACAAGTTGAAGCAAGATTGATTATTCCCAAATCTATTGCCCTCACATTTTCATTAAGGTCAATTTGTTTGTCTGCAACTTCATAAACAATATTAACAAACCATTCATTTTCCTTATAAACAAGTTGGCACATCTTTACTTTTCCATCTGCAAATTTCCATCTATCAAATTCGATTGCAAGTTTAGGGATATTCTGTTCTTGCTTGTATTTTCTTGACATAGAAAATACAATTTTGTCATCTTCTATCTTAAATTGCTTATTATGTGCATAAAAAGACAATGTGCTTAATTCTTTTTTCTTTCGGAAGCGAGGGGGGTTTGCAGTTTCATCAGTTTTTCTTAATGAAAACCATGATTTATAATTCTGTTGCAGAACGAAAATGACTTCCTGTGCAGTTTGGCTTGGAAGAAGTTTGAACCATTGATTGTCCTTTAACGCTTTTTTTTGTGCATAAGCATTTGGAATTTTACCTGTTTTCCCCCATTCCTGCCTTCGTTGGTAATTATCAGTATTGTAAAGTTTTGTTCCATAAAATCCCAGATTAGCAAGATGCCTTTTTTGTTCTGATGTTGGGTTTAATTTGTATTGGATTGTCTGTTTCATATTCCCTTTTGTTCTTCGATGTATTTTTTGATTAGGGCATCGGATATATGTCCATGAGTTGAAACAAAATAACTTCTAGTCCATAATGTTGGAAGTTTAAGCAAATGCTTAAACTTTTTTCTTAATAAGTTTGAAGTTACTCCCTTGAATTGTGCAACTAGATAATTTGGTGCTTGTAATGGTGTTGCTTGGATAAATAAATGTATATGGTCAGGCATAATTTCAAGTGCTTGTATTTCGCATCCAAGTTGTTTTGCTTTTTCGATTATTATTTGTCTTGCCATCTTCTCTACTTCTCCAATTAAAACTTTCCTTCTGTATTTTGGGCACCACACAAAATGGTAGCACATATAATTTATACTTGTTTGCGAACTTTTATATCCTTTTGGCATAAAATTATATGTGATGGTTATATATAAAGGTTTCTATTCGTGGCTTCACTTTCACCCCACCTTTAAAAAGGGTGGGGTTTCTCGTTCAGTACGTTTGCTAAGAAATTTTCTTCATTAATCTTCTTGAATTTATTATGCCCCGTCTTGACTATATGCTTATTCATCCAAGCATTCCATTTAACATATTTCCTCTTGCACAGTTTACATTGGAAATGTTTAACAGATTTTGTTTCTTCTTCCATCTCATTGAGTCACCTTCCCTTCAATCTCAGAATTATCTACACATTTTAATATATAATTAAATGTAACAGAACAAAGCCCAGTTGAAATCAAAGTTCCATTCTTCAGTTTAATATATTCGCATTTCATTGGGGAAGTTGGGGAAGGGATTCTAAAACAAGTTTTATTTTGATTCATCCCCTGCCAAATTTCGCTTACGCTTGGAACATTTTCATTTATGCTAAGGTTATATGAAGTATCAATTGGTTTGTAATTATTATAATTACAACTCTGATTTTTATATTCAACAGTTACAACCGGCGAATAGGTCGCTGCTACAAGTAATAAAAAGTCAGATACAGCTAGAACCGCTAATAATATTATTAGTCTCCCAAGATTCTGTTCAAGTTCCTTTTTTTTCATCTATCATTTTGGCAAGGATACTCCCTCTTTTAAGGGGGAGAGGAATTGCCGATTTCCAATAAATTTAGTTTTGAAATTATGTGATAGCCAAGATATATGGGTTCTTCCAATTCTTTTTTTGTCTCATCTATATAATCTTATTGTATCTTAATGAAAAGTATAGATTATTAAAAATTACTAATCCATACACCATCATCACTACATATAATGCAACTCCATATGCATTATTTGGTGCGAAAACTCGCGCCGGATAACTAAATAAATAAACTGCCATTATAAATGTTACGATTGATAAAAACCAATAGATAATTGTTCCGCCTGTTAATCCAAATTTCTGGAAAGTCCATTTAGCGAGGGGATTTCTTTCAATAGAATAAGGATTAACTCCTGGATTATTTTTTGCTACTGCTTTTACATTATAAGCTGTGATTCCTTTGTCTAACGATACTAAAACTATTGCTATTATTGTAACTACAATCCAGAAATTCATTTGGTATCCTCTTTCCTTTGTTTTTCTCTTTCTGCTTTTAATTCCTCATCAAACCTTAACCTTATTTCTCCTTCTGAAGGAAATAATCCATTGTCTTCTACTTCTACCACTCCAATCCTTTGGCGAGGATTGGCTATATCATAACTACCATCTCCCAAGTCATCAACTAATGGAGCAACATAAGTAAATAATTCATCATTTCCCATCATATCTTCAATTAATCCAAAAGCGATAATTTCTTCTATCCAGATATTTTCTTGTCCAGTCTTCTTATCAAAATAGGCATATACAACCCCTTTTTTTCTAGTTAGTGGGATTATCTGCTTTATTATTGGATAGCAATATTTCATTTTTACCTTCTTTTAATAATTTTAATTTAAACATAATAAAATCTTCTTCTAATTTTAATAATCTTTCGCTAATCAGCTCAATTGCTTCCATATGCTCTTCTACTTTATTAACTACCTTGCATATATCTTCCAATTGCATTAAGCGTGTATTAAATCCTTCTACTAATTCTTTTATTTTTTGAAGCTCTACTTCAAAATTAAGGATACACTCCCTTGGATATTCAATTAATTGTTTCGCAAGATTTTCTTTGCTTCCAATCCTGCGGTCTACTTCTTCTACTATCATCTCCTTAATTATTTGTCTTCCTAAATCCATTGTTCCAAAAGGGACATATTTCTTTTCTCCTGACATATTTTTAGCAAATATAACTAATTCATCCATAACCGCTTTTTCATTTCTAAAATCCGCAAGAGAAGGTAAGCAAGTTACACAACTAACTATCCTTTGAAGATTTTTTACATTAAACTTAGTCGGCTCTGCAAGATAAATTGCTCTTAATAATGATGATGTAGGTGTTACAATCCATAATTTTTCCTTCATCTTGGGATTCTCATCCATCTCTTTTAATTTTTTAAGAACTTCTACAGCCTTTTGGCTATTATTATCTTCAATCATTTCTTTGATTACAGATGAGTCTACAATCATGGCTATCGGCGGTTTTTCAATTTCCATATTTTTCTCCTCTACAATTTATACAAACATTTACCGCACTTATAATATCTCTTCCTTTCTCTAATTTTTTATAAGTCACAAACTGTCCAGTAGGTTCTCCTGGTGGAGTTATTCTGCGGCATTTTGGACATTTAAGGCACATTTTTTTCTATTGGATACTTTTTAGCATCCTCTCCTTTCAATCCATAAAGTATGATGTCTTCAAATGGAACAAGATGTGCTTCTTTCTCGCCGATTACTGTGACTCTCATCTTCCCATCATTATGCGGCGACATCAATAACATATTCCTAATAGCCTGAATTTTTCCGGGGTCAATATTTTGGACACCATGACGCTGTATCCAAAAAGCCATTACCTTACTCATTATTTCATTTACTTTTTGGGGTTCCATTGTTCAAGCATATCTTTTGTCCATTTAAATTCACCTTTGTCTATATCTAATAAATACTGGTGGTCACCTTCATCATCTTTAATCATCTCTTGAATAATCGCTTTTCTTCCCTCATATTTTTTCATTCGCTTAACAAACTTCATTTGATTATAATACTCTCCTATCTCTAATCCTTTTTCAATTCTTACCTTATCCCCTTCGATGAATCTATACTTTTTCCTTAATCTTTTCTTCTTTCCTTCCGAGGTTTCAGCCCAACGTTTGGCCCAATCCCAATTTAACCACATTATCAAAAATATAATTAATGCTATAACTGCCAAAATAATAAACCAAAGAATCAATGCAAAGAATATTAGTATAAATGCTAGAACTCCAAATCCCCAAATACTAATGCTACTTGTTGAATTTGTATACGGACAATTATAAAATCCCAGTCCACAGTTTCCTTTCCCATGAAATTCATTAACATATAATCCTAAAAAATAAAAACCATAAACAATAAAGAGAATGGCTAAAGCTTCTAATCCTTTGAGAGCTACGAATTTCCAACTTGCTGCTTTCAAATCATAGTCTTTCATTCTTCATTTAACTATTTATTTAATAGTTAGTAGACGTATATTTGCTTTATAAACTTTACTCTTCCTCTGTTATTTTTGCATTTTCTTCTTCGGTCTCTTCCTTTTTAGTGCTTTTTTTCTTAGGTGAAGTCCCCGACTTTAAGATATAATATGGCTTTTTATTCTCAACCAAGTTTGTTTTAACCAAATTTCTTAAGGTTATTGAAACGCTTGCTTGTGAAGCTCCTACATTCTCTGCTATTTCTTTACTTGTATAAGCTGAATCTTTGTTGGTTTTAAGAAATTCTATCACTTTTAATGAAGCACCTCGATAGGTTTTGAAATTTCCTTCCTCAAAATCTTTTCTATTTATCATTTAACTCGCTACCTCCTTTCATTATTTTTTCCTCACGGATTTTTGCTAATTCTTCTGGTTTTTTATAAGGCTGAATTGAATTAATACTAATTTCTTCAAGAAGAAAATGTAATTCTCCTTCTTTTAATTCATTTAAAACAACAGTATAATTTACTTTATCTAAGCTTTTGATTATCCCATTTTTCCAACCAGGACCGTTAATCAAACAAAAATGTACAGGTGTTTTATTCTCATAGAAATAGACTAATTTTCTATAGATTCTTTTATTTAAGCTATCTAATCTTTCTATAAATTCATTTCGCATCTCTTTTACCTCGAACTTCGACGTCAATTCATTTTATTCATTTAAGAATGACTCCGAGTTTATAAACATTATTGTGTATCACAATTAGATTTATAAATACTTCTATCCTTTGTTATTGTGTCGCGCTTGACACTGTTTGTAGGTTGGAGCCTCAAACAAGATTGATAAGAGTTCAACGTGTCTAAATCCACGCACTGAACCGCCCGGGTCAAAAATTTTAAATTATAAATTTGTATCAAAGGAGGCGAAAGTTAATAAACATAGTGTTTTTTATCTTTCCCGATATTCTGGTAGATGTTTGTATATAATATTTAGCGACGCTTTGTAAATGCTACGTTCGGTCATAATCCTTCTTTTTGTTTGTTTGCTTATGTTTGGCCGATTATCAATTTCTAAGTTGCAATTATCTACTCTTTCTTCAAGCTCAGCGATAATCTCCTCAATTTCCTTTATTTTCATTTGTTGTTTTTAGTAACAATCCTTCATACTTTTCTCCATCTACTTCTAGAACTGCCTTTATAAACGTTTCCCTTTTTTCGATTTGGATAATTCTTTCTTTTTTTTCCATTTTAACCTCTTATTTAAGATTCGCTTTTGTGTTTTTTCGCTTATATCTCCATAATCATCAACTACTGTTTCAGATTCTTTTGGCGTAATCCAAAAATCACAATTATCACAAGGAAAATATCCTCTATGACTCCCCCAACTTCGGCTATGCTCGCCACACCTCGGGCACACTCCTTTTTCTAGCATTATTTGTTGTAGATGGAAGATTTCCATCTCTTTATAATAATTCTTATGGTAATTCAGGAGTGCTTGTTGGTAATCCTTCAATGTCTTCAATCTTTTTATCTTCTTTTTCATGTTTTTCCTCATATTCTTTATCACTGATATAATTTTCTATAGCTTCGATACTTCTCCCTTGTTGAACACCGCGATTATATAAGAAAGATAGCCCGCAGACCATTATTCCGATTCCAACATAGACAAGCGCTCTGTCTGTATCTGGGTAGAATATCCAATATCGCACACCGCTAAAAATGCTGAATGCCGCCCCAAGTATATAACCTAAAATACTCCAATTGCTAATTTTTTTTGTCATGCTTCCTCCTTTCAGATTTTTCTTCTGCCCGCGAATCTTGATGAAACCACCACATAATTACTCCAATTAATAAACCGATTGGTATCCATATAGCGCTTGATTGTTCATAACCTAAACTTAAAACTATTCCTGCGAGCCCTCCGACTATTAAGTATATTCCAAGTAATGGTAGCCAATTCTTCGTTAACTTCATTGTTCCCTATCCTTTGGTTCTACGTAAGCCGCTTTCTGATTGTCTTATTTCTATCATCCGTATCCATTTATATTCTAAATTCATCTTGCTACTGTAAAGTTTACTTCCCTTGGAACAATACATCTATCTACCCCTGTTTCTCCTCTCGGAATATCAGGGTCCATATTACAAGGAGGGATATATTCTTTCTTTGTCAACGTATCATTGATTCCCATTTTTTCTATCATATAATCAATCATTTCTGTTTGATTAAGAGTCATATTAATCTCCATCTTAACATCGGAATTTTCAAATATCAAGGCCAATATCTTAACATATTCTCTTGCGCTATACTGAATTCCAGAATAAAAACCAAATGCTGTTCCAAATACAAAAGCTACAAGAAGAATCAAAGTTATTGCTACAGCCCTTGCAAAATCTCTTCTTTTCATTCTCTTTATTTGTTCTTGATTCATTCTTGGCATTTTGATTAACAACCCTTTTTGAATATTTCTTCTTCATCTATAATCTCTAT
>Ga0172366_10001814_pt1 | contig 16676 bp, 19 predicted proteins | sample LakKivSesite69cm_FD_114533 | JGI IMG/M metagenome (GOLD analysis project Ga0172366, IMG submission 114533) | Sediment microbial communities from Lake Kivu, Rwanda - Sediment site 69cm | ecosystem: Environmental > Aquatic > Freshwater > Lake > Sediment | place: Rwanda: Western Province, Lake... | reverse complement strand
GAAACCGCATGATCTGAGACTCGCAGATGAAAGTAGCTGTGTAATCCTTTGATGTTTGAGTGGTATTCTCTTTTCCCGAAGACGTAGAGGCCACCATAGCCGCATGCTCTTCCAAAAATGTTTGCGGCAGAATCCACGCCGGCTCCTTGGGGGCCGCCTGCCATCCAATTTATGTCTTTCATTTCTGTTCAACTCACCAAAAGAATTTACTAAATAGAATAGTGGTTTTCATCCGCCTGTTACTGCGTTAGAGCCTATGCAGCATTCACAACCAGAAGATTCCCCGCAGTATGGACACACGCATTTGCAGTCATCAATAGGATAATTGCATCTTTCGCAAATAGGTTCCTCTTCTTTTGATTTCATGCTTCTCAATCCCGTTTATCTTATTAATCTTCTCCAGCAATTAAATTTTCGGAAAAGGTGTTGATATGCAAAAAATGGGGAAAAAGGAAAGAAGGTTACTGAAAAAGATGGGTCTCAATTCTGCATTTATATCTGCTCGAGCAAGGTTGAGAAAGTGTCATGATGGTCTTCTTCGTCCTTTAAAATGTTCAAGAACAGAAACTTGGTCGTTTCATCCCTTTCTTTCCGAGCTTGCTCAATTATGCCCTTATACATTTTGATCGCGTTCAACTCGTCTTTTACGTCCTGCGCTATCATCTCTTTCAACGTTTTTCCAACGTTAATCGGATCCGGCTTGGTTGTAGGTATTCCGCCCAGATAGAAAAGTCTTTCAGCAATTGCCTCAGCATGTTTCATCTCGGCCACTGCTATGCTCTTAAACTCATCATGCACAGCGAAGCCTTTGACTCCTACCCACTGAACGTGCTGCCACATGTACTGCACTGAAACTTGCATCTCTCTTGCAATCGCTTTGTTCAGCATATCCAAGAGTTCCCTTGATGTCTTAGTTGCTGCAATACTCTTTGTTACCAAATTTTTTCACCTTTAAACCAAGTTTTTGTTCCTTTTCTTATATTAAACTTGTTGTTTGATCTTCTTAGAAGCCCGCGTTGACTGCGTTAGGTCTGAACCTCAAAAAAAGACTCGCAGTGACAACGAGCCGCCAACTAGGAACGGGTGAAAAATAGCATTAGGCCGAAGAGTAGGGCTTATATCAGTGAGGTCAAATAGAGGAAAGAATAAGGTGTAGATGATATGAACAAAACAATTGAAAACTTGAAAGATGCTTTCGCAGGTGAGTCGCAGGCAAACCGACGGTATCTTGCTTTTGCCCGCAAGGCTGAAGAGGAAGGCTTTCCTCAGATTGCAAAACTGTTCAGAGCAGCTGCGGAAGCAGAGACTGTTCATGCCCTTAATCATGTTCGGATAATGGGTGAGGTGAAATCCACTGCTGAAAACTTGGAGACAGCCGTTAGCGGGGAGACTTTCGAATACAAGAAGATGTATCCGGAATATGTGAAGACGGCCAAACAAGAAAAGAATGATCAGGCAGTTTGGAGCTTCAACGTGGCCAACCAGGTTGAGCAAATCCATGCCAACCTGTTTACGAAAGCGGTCAAAGCATTGAAAAGTAGCAAAGAGCTGGCAAAGGTTGACTACTACGTGTGCAGTGTATGCGGAAACACCGTTCAAAATGAAGCGCCGGAGAAATGTCCGATCTGCGGAAACCCGAAAACAAAATTCTTCAAAGCAACCTAGGTATTGACTTTAACTTCGAAACCTTTTTTCGCATCTGTAATTGATAACAAAGCGAAAATTTTCTCTCTTGACTCGCTACGCTAGAAAGACCTTTCTAGACTAAGAGGGTTACGACGCTAGATCGATCGATCCAAAAAATCACGACTAGAGATTCGAGAAGCGCGCGCTATGAGGACTTAGGATGTTACTGTTCAACGCCCATCTCTGTGATGATTGGCAGCAACTCTGGGTGGACGAATTTTCCATCTTTCTGCACAGGTTCACCGTCAAGGTATATCGACGCCTTCAGTATGATGCCGTCGTCGTGGGATGCAGCTCTCCATCCATAAGCGCCCTTAAGGTCTGGTCTAAGAAGCGGCCCCTGCGTTCCCCAGCCGACTTGGAAGCAACCCCAGACCCTCTCGACCTCTGATATGTCGCCCGTTACTCTTGCCATAGGATGGTATCCATAGCAGACGTGGGCTATCCGGTACACGTTGGGATCTTTAAAGCTTGCCAGATATCTTCGCAGTATGTCAGCCTCTGCGCCACCCGAAATTTCTTTTATTATACCTTTCTCAACCTTACACTTTATCGGAGTCTTTATGTTTGATTTGATTTCGTCTGGAGGCCACACGTTTCCGTCAAATGCCAAGGCACCATTTTCTGTCTCCTCAATTGGAGAACCGCCTGTCTGTCCCCCCAACATTATGACTTTTCTTTTGTCAGCGCTGCTACCAAAGTTCTCGAACTTTCGTCCGCCGATCTTAGCGGTAAAGTCCGTGCCAGAGGAACTGGTTACCTTGATCTCATCAGCCTTAGTCGTCATTTCTGCCAGTTTATCTCCCAACTCAATCATCTTCGGATAGTTCACCCAGCCTATAGTTCTAACCATTGCTTCACGATCAAGAGACGTCAAGCAAATGTAGGCCCTGTTACGCTTTAAGGCGTTTGTCTGCGCCTGAGTGTACAATATAGCCATAGCCGAGAATTCAACTGTGACATCGGAATCCATCATTGCTGCGGCCAGAGGCTTAGGAGGTTCGCTGAATGAGATTTCGCGCGTCTCGTACACAATTATGACGGGCGTTGCTCCCGCAGATTTTACAGATGCAGCCGTTGCTTTTAACACAGCATCATCGATCACATCGTCTCCATATATGAGAACGTCTTCCCCTTTCTTTACTTTCAGAACATAATTCACCAAAGTATCAGCAGCTTTTCCTAACTCTATATACCAAGTCAAATTCATTCGCCCGTTTGAAAAATATACTTAAATGAATAAAAATCTTTTCAATCGTGCGCAGGCTCAGTGAAGAAACTTCTTTATAATTTTTTTATTGACAATTCTTGTAATTGATGCGAGCGAGAACGCCATTCCTGTACAAGTCAAATTCAGATTCTGAGTATTCATTGTACTTTCATAATGCTTATTTTTTCTAGACTTTGTTTACCCTACAGGGAAACAGGGTTTGTCGATTCAAATCCGTGACATCATGATCGAGAAGGTAATAACGGCCAAAAAGGAAACAACAGTAGAAGATGCTGTCAGACTAATGAACAAACATGAGATAGGATGTCTGGTTGTTGTTGAAAACGGGAAACCAGTCGGAATAGTCACTGAAAGAGACCTGTTGAAAAGAGTCCTAGCCAAATGAGAAGCACTCAGAAGATTGAAAGTTAACGAAATAATGTCAACTCCCCTTGTCTCCGCAAAACCCGTAATCGAAATCGAGGAAGCAACCAAAATCATGTGCCAGAACAAAATCAAAAAGATACCTGTAGTCGAAAAAGGAAAGCTTCTCGGTCTAGTAACGCTAACAGACATTCTGCGTATCCAACCCCAACTAATCAAAATGTACAAAATTTTCAGCAACGACCTCGCTCCCAGACGCATGAAAAAAGTCTTTGACTATTACCTCCTAGTTCAACCCAAGTCTGACGCAACAAAAACAGGTCACCTGAAAATTCCTAAATTCAAAAGGGTGCCGATAAAACGCTCGGGCGTTCCAGTACGTTATGAAGTCCCAGAACCCATCCGCGCGCGCTGGAATTCAGCCGTAAGATCTCCTAAAAGTACCGAATAAGGAATTTATGCAAACAATTGCAACCGGACCGATAACAAAGAATGTCATAGTACCCAACCTTGATACACGGAAATTGAAATGACGCTGGAAACCATCAAAAACATGTGTTTTGTTTCATTACATTGTGTTTCTTTGATGCATCGCCTTGGGTTTAGGGAGATACTGTTTACTTATTTGTGATGGCGTACTATATTATCTGAGAGGTTTGGTTATTGAGAATCTGCCATTGCATAGATTCATATTGAGTTATTCGTCCCGTTGGATTTTTGTTATTTCAACTTCGTAAATTAGGCTCCCTGTTCCTTACGAAGCGTGGGAAAACGAAAACATGAGCCAAAGATAAAAGAGATACAACAATAGGCATAGAACTATGAGTCCACTAGCCATTTTGCCCAACTCACCGATAGCTGTTAGTATGTTCCCAATTGCCGGAAGTCGTCTCTTCTTGATGGCCAGTTGCCGGAGTGGCCTGCTGCAGTAGGAACGCTGGACAGTTTTGTCGTCTTCAACATTGCGACCACAGTTCCCGCATTTCGGAACCAAGAAACACACCGAGCCAGCTGCTAGTGATAATCTATTCATAGCATTTTCCAAGATATACGCGTTTTTGCCAGCATATCCTTTTGAACAAGTCTAGAAAGTCATCACAAATAACTTAACAGTACCGTTTGGGGGTAAAGTTTTATAGTTTTAAAGCTTCAGAGTCTTGTAGCGGTGGGTCTTAGGCGGGGGGATAGGGGTCCCCTGTACCGTAAACCCTCTATAGGACGGGCTGAAAGCTGGGGCTGAGGCGTTTAAGGCTGCTGAGGCCTTCATTTCCGAAGCGAAGAATATCCGTCCCTTGGGGTTGGCGGTCGTTAGGCGGTTTCCGTAGGGAAGCTGTCTTTAATGTTAACCAGGCGAATCCGGCCAGGCCCGGGAGGGAGCAACCTAAGTCTGGGCGTTCAGCGCTCAAGGGGGTGCGGGTACGAGTGTAGGGATTGAGGGCGCGGCGGATTCTGGACGTCGAACCCTTGTGACCCACCGCTTTTCCCACACTTTTCTTAAAATAGCCGAGAGATCAGACGCGATCGGCGAGAAATCGGCCAGCAAGGTGGAAGATTTTGGAAAATGCTAAATGTTGTTAGGACTTAGTTTAGTGTTTGTTTGAGGTTTAGCTATGGCGTTTAACGAGGTTCGAAAGGATTATCTGCTTGACCGCTGGGTTGTGATCGCAACTGAACGCGGCCGTCGACCTACAGATTTTGCAAAACAGGTAAGAGAGAAAGCCAAGACTGGTATTTGCGTGATGTGTCCCGGAAACGAGCACATGACACCTCCAGCAGTTTTGCTTTATCTTAGATCAGGCAAGGGAATTCGGAAAGCCAAGGATAAGAACGGTCTCAGGCCCAAAAATTGGCTTATACGCGTTATTCCCAACTTGTATCCCGCTTTTTCGCCTCCGAAGGACAGGATTGGCCCAAAACAGATCACGAAAAGCAGCAACCTAGCCGTAGCCGTTGGACATCATGAAGTTTTGGTTGAATCACCAATCCATGATGAGAGTCCGGCAGACGCAAAAATCCCGCAACTCATGCATGTCATCAACGCCTACATTGACCGGCTCCGTGAACTCTCAGCAAAACCATACGTACAATATGTCGCCATCTTCCGCAATCACGGCCTAGAAGCCGGAGCCTCACTTTCACATGCCCACAGCCAAATAATTGCAACACCGTTCATTCCAAAAACCGTGAAGGAAGAGATAGATGCAAGCAAAAAATTCTGGAAACAAAAAAAGAAGTGCGTCTTCTGCGATATCATCGAAAAAGAACATAGGGGACCGCGATTCATACTTGAAAACTCGAAATTCATGGTTTTCAGCCCTTACGCCAGTGTTAACCCTATGGAATTTTGGATCTTTCCCAAGCAGCATGAAACTTCATTGATTAACATGTCCCAAGGTGAAGTGAAAATCTTCGCTGAGACATTGAAACCATGCCTCACGGGCTTAAAAACGCTGGTGAATGATCCACCCTACAATTTTGGTTTCCACATAGCGCTAAACAAGGAAGCATGCGACTATTACCATTGGCATCTGGAAGTCTATCCTAGACTTGCAATCTGGGCTGGATTCGAGAAAAGCACAGGCGTGTACATAAACACGATGACTCCTGAAACAGCCGCAGAAAGCCTAAGAAAAACAGTCTCATCGTAGACCCTGCAAAACTTCCCTCTCATATTTCGGTCTAATTTGCATGATGTCTTCCACATAAGCTCTAAATGGTTCTGCAACACTCCATGCTTGAGCGATACACCCCCTAGGCGTGTGCGGTGGGTCACCGTCGAAAATCTCGCTTAAAGTCCCAAGTCCCGCTTCAAAAATCTGTTTCGTAAACAACGACGCAAGAAAATTCTTCAGCGCATATTTGCTTGTGAACTCAGTATGACCCTTAACTTTTAGAAACGCTGTCGTGAAAGGGCCCTGCAGCCAAGGCCAAACCGTGCCGTTATGATACGCCTTGTCCCTGGTTCCCCTGTCACCCGCATAGACTCCAACATATCTCGAATCCCTCTTTCCAAGAGTCCTCAAACCATAAGGCGTTAAGAGCCCGTATTGGAGCGCATCAACGATCTTCTCATTCCTCGGATTGTCAAGCATAGTGAAATCTAAGGCAGCCGCGATGATCTGGTTAGGCCTCAATGAATCATCGCGGCCTTGTTCGCTTACAACATCAAACAGATAATTCTTTTCCGCACTCCAGAATTTCTCAGCAAAACTTTTTTTCGCTCTCTCGGCCATCTGCGAATATTCTTCTGCCTGACTTCTCTCGTTAAACCTGGTTGCTAGCAACTCTAAAGTTCTTAAGCTGTTGTACCATAATGCTTGAACTTCGACAGCTTTTCCCGCCCTCGGATTCACTGGTTTACCGCCAACAGCAGCATCCACCCAAGTCAACTGGGGACCGTGAAGAAGCAAACCATCATTGTCCGCGTGTATGGCGAAGAGAGTTCCCTTCACATGATATTCAACAATAGTCTTCAATATTTCCCAAAGTTGATTCTGAACAAATCCGAAATCACCAGTATATTTCAGATATTGCAACGTTGCGTTCACGTACCACAGAGTTGCATCAACAGTATTGTAGACTGCCTGCTCAGTTTCGTCTGGCAGAAAGTTAGGAATCAAACCCTGCTTGAAATATCTCCTGAAGTATAGGAAGATCTTTCTTGCATCTTCAAATCTTCCAGTCACAAGCATCAGACCCGGCAGAGAAACAAACGTATCTCTTCCCCAAGCTCCAAACCAATGGTAACCCGCAATCACATCCTTTTCGTCATTGTTCCCTCGTTCAACAATGAAACTATCCGTTGCTAGAACAAGCCAGTCTATCCAGTTGTCTGCAGGAACGCTAACATGCGAGTCATGGAATTTCGTCAGGAAATTTTCGTGACGCTTCATTTCCTTCTCATGCAGGGTTTTCACGTCATACATCTTGGAAGGTAACTCAGCCAAAACTCTGCTCGCACTATCCTCGCTTTCGTCTGCAACCGCGGTTATCGCAAAGTTCTCATTTTCACCTGCTCTCACGCCTATTTCAAAGTATCCGGGTTGATAACAGTCGTCGAAGCAGTTTTCTCCACGATGGGCTTCTTCGCGGAGATATATTCGTTCAATCCACTTTCCCGTAGCAGAATACCGCCCTTTTGTTGTCTTCATCATGAGCACAGGTTGAGGAAGTTTTAGGCTCATTTCTACTTTTTTGTCATCTTGTTTTTGGACAAATTCCACTGGTTCTTTGGATTTGTCAGTAACTGAGTGAAAACGTCTTCCGTTTATAATTGGAAAAACTTGAACTTGGATGTCAAAACTGTTATTATTCGAAATGTTGTAGACTGCTATAACGGCGTTTTTTCCGTAAGGCATGAAAATTGTTTTTTGAACTTCAACATTCTGCACTACGTAAACATGCTTGGGGAACGGTGAGACGGAAAATTCTTTGAGAAAAAAGTATCCTTGTGGAAAAAATCCGGTTTGAAACTCGTTTGTGCCAAGCCGGTTTACGCTGTTTTCTATGTTTATGTCTTCGTCTAGTTTTGCTAGAAACATTCTGCGGTCTCTTGGCGGATGAAGTGCTGCAACAAGTAACCCGTGGTATTTTCTTGTGTTTACACCTAAAATTGTGGAAGATGCGTAGCCGCCTAAACCGTTTGTGATAATCCACTCTTTTTGGATTGCCTCTTCAAAGCGGGAAAGGGTTTCTTTATTGAGATTTATAGATGGCAACTTCATTTATGGCATCAGCTTTGCAACGTTTTTTTCTCGCGGCACGCCGAAAAAGTTTGCCACTGGATTACATTTAGTCCTTAAGAGTAAGGCATGAGGTTTTTTCAACTTGTATTCCGTCAGGCTTTCAGCATAGCCCATGCCCTTTGCAAGAACTAAGTCAACAGAATTATAAGCCTCAAGAAACTCCGGGGAAACATCTTTCATTGCCAACCCGACAGTATCCGTTCCTGTGGTTATCACCTTATCTGCAATCTTGCTCATTCCTGAAGCTTCCGCATCCTCCAAAGTAGCATCATTAATTATCGGTCCTCCTTTAACGCCGACAATCACCGTTACACCCATGTTTTTCAGCTGTTCAACAAGCAGAATATCCAGCACAATCTCTCCTGCGTTATCCGTCAAATAAAGAACAGTATGCGCTTTCTTGGCCAGTTCATAAATCTCACCAATATCATCTATAACTAAATCTTTGGCAGCGTCCCTGAAGCTTTTTCTCAAACTGCCGAATGTGAATCTGTGGCCTAGAATGTCAAATTCCATCACGTTACCGACTATGGCGCACAAACACGCTTTCTTGAATCGATCTTGCTGTGTGTAACCCTCTTCAACAAGTTTCCTTGCATACGGCAAAAGCTTCAAGGCTTTCTCGTTACTTATCCTCTTACTTCTCTTGTAAGGGTCGTTGTTGCCCGTAACCCTCTTTATTACACGGTCTCTTTCCGTGCCCAAATCTGCTGGAACAGCTGTTGGTCTAAACTCTTTAGTTAACATTCTTAAAAGATCAGCCATCGCTCTGAAACGCAACGCAGGGTTTGTCGTCGCCTCTGCGGCTTCAGCTGCACCTCTGCTAACTATGCACGCCACGCATTCAGCTTCAACTTTCAATGCTTTCCAAACTCACTTACCGTCTTTTGTTGCTTCTGCAAACTGCCGCATAATCATATATGGGTCTTTCGCCTTAACGATGCCGCTTGCAACCAACACGCCTTGAGTCCCAAGCTTTAATGCCGCCGCAACATCTTCTCCATGGCTTATACCAGCACCGCAAAGAATCGTAACTTTCTTGTTGACCTTTCTGACGAGCTGAATAGTGCCTGTGATGACTTCAGGCTGTGCCTTTGAAACTGGAATTCCGGTGCCTATAAGTTCAGGCGGCTCAATCGCAATTACGTCTGGTTTAAGAGCCGCGACCGCCGCACTTATGCTGGGGTTGTTAGCGCACACGACTGAGAACATGCGGTTTTCCCGAATAATCCTGATTACCTGATCAATGTCCGACAGTTTGAGCTGCCTCTCAGAATGATTAATCAACGTCCCTATTGCCCCAGCTTCTTTCACGGATTCAGCAAGCACATGCCCGGTATAGCCGCCTGGCTTTATCGGGTCTACGTGTTGAGCGAAAACTGGAATGTCAACGGTTTCCGCCACGGCTGCCAAGTCTGCGAGTTGGGGAGCCACTCCAACATAAACCCCTGTTTCACGGTTTACTTTTTCGGCCTTTTTCGCAAGCGCCACTGCTCTTTTTCCTGTAGCCTCTATGTAAGTTTTAAAGTTCACAATAACAATTTGGGCTTCAAGTTTTTCTGACATCTGTCCCTTACCCACCTTTAGCGTTAAATCTGATCGTTAATATTGTTTTGGAATAAAAAAATGGTTACTGATTGCGGATTACTGACCATTAACGTTTCCGCATGTTCTTTCCCGGCACAAAGACCGCTACTGCAATGGCTGTTGTCCATAGGCCGCTTTTGTCTCCCGTCGCAGACTGTGTCACATTCGTTGTTTTGATTATCATTCCGCTCGTTTTGAACAATTGCTCCTTTTCATGCCAAGCGATTTCTGGATCAAACTGCATCCCCATTGTTGTGGCAAGCATCGTTGCCGCCAAATCTTCTGAATAATCTCCTGCCTTATCATCTGGTTGTCCAAATGAGTGATGTTCAGAAAGATAGCCGTAATTGTGCTTGCCTGAGGGAATTGCAACGCCTATTGACGCTGCGATCAGCCTATGCGGTTCATTGGTGGAATTTCTAGCCAAGACAACGAAGGTTATCTCTCCAGGCCTTATCAGTTTGAGACCTCGCTCTCTTGAAATAAGCTTGCATCCCGGTGGTACTATGCTTGAAACACTCACTATATTGCAATGCTGTATACCTGCATCCCTTAGGGCCAATTCAAATGATTGCAGTTGCTCTTTATGTTTGCCGACGCCTTTCGTTAGAAAGAAATACCTTGGTATCATTTTGCAAATAAATTAACATGATCTACTTATTAGTTTTGTGTTTTCAGAAAGTGTTCTCTTGCTACAGTGGGGAAAAGAATAACAAACCTTTACACGTAATAACTTTGAGGTCGGCCAAGTGTCACAATACAGAAGCGTATTCAAAGACGAAACAAAACTTGACATCAACTACGTTCCATACAACCTTCCCCACAGAGAAACGGAACTACGTCTGCTGATGGAGTTTTTCAGTTTCATACTACAATCTCCAGGAAAAATGGCTCAGCGAGTTATGATAAACGGAGATGTTGGCACTGGCAAAACCGCCCTTTCTCAACGTTTCGGCGCAAATGTCACACGTGAAGCAAGCAAGCGCGGGATAAGTCTCCGGTACATTCATGTTAATTGCCGGGAATATCGTGGAAGTCTATTCCTCATACTGCAACACGCAGTCTCAACTTTCCATCCGAACTTTCCCAAACGTGGTTACTCCGCTGAGGAACTTTTGCTTACCCTTATGCAAATTCTAGACGAAGAAAACGCCTACATAATCCTGACTTTAGACGAGTTCGAAAGCCTTGTTGACAGAGAAGGCTCAGAAGCCGTCTATAAGCTCACACGATTGCAGGAATTGAGGCAAAATAAGCCACAGAGGCTATCGCTCATATGCATTCTACGAAACCTCAAAGCAATCGAACAGCTGGATACGAGCACGAGAAGCACCTTACAATCTAACATTATAAGCCTCGGGAAATATTCAAAACAGCAGCTTGCCGACATTCTCACAGACCGAGTGTCCCTAGCTTTCAAACCTCTAGCTGTACTGGAAGGCGTTGTAAACCTAATTGCCGAGCTTGCCTTTTCTGAAAGTGGAAACGCCCGTTTCGGAATTGAACTGCTCTGGCGAGCTGGAAAATATGCAAACGCTCAAGATTCGGACACCGTTACACCAGAATGTGCTCGAAAAGCGGTTTCAAGTATCATTCCAATCCTGCGGAAAAGTGATCTTGCCTTTCTTAGCCTTCATGAAAAACTCTTATTGCTTAGCATAGCCAGAATCTTCAAGGAAAGCCAAAAAGCCTGCGTCTCTCTGGCGGAAGCTGAACAAGCCTATGCAGTTGTATGTGAAGAATTTAATACGTCTCCAAACACTCACACACAACTATGGAAATATTTGCGAAACCTCTCAACTCTCGGCATAATAAAGGCTGAAGTTGCAACGGGTATTTCCCGAGGGCGATCAACAGCTATTTACTTGCTTGGAATCCCAGCCCAAGAATTAGAGAAAGAATTAATGGATCTATTAGATAAGAAACAAATGTGAAACGACTATGGATATTGAAGATGTTTTCTCCTCAAGACTTCGCATGAAGATTCTGAAAATACTAGTTCATGTTAGTGAACTTAACGTTTCTGAAATTGCCCGCAGACTCAATGTAAACTACGTAACAACGAATAAACATCTGAAGGTTCTAGAAGATGAAGGCATTCTACTGCACAAAATGTTTGGAAGAATCCGCTTGTACAGACTTAATGAGCATTCTCTTAAGGCTAAGGCCCTGCAAAATCTTATAGACACTTGGGAACATGCAAATAAGCAGTAGACTCAATATCTGTTTGGACGTGGGAATGCTTGATCAAAGAGCGGTTAGATGCAAAAATAGGCGAATTTGAGGAGATTTTGCAGAAAATTGCAAGCGCCATGGCCAGCGGGATCTTGTCTGAAAAGCTTTCACCATCAGAGCTGCTGGAAAAAACTGAGAACTACGTTAACCGCCTAGCTGATTTGACGGTAAGCAGTGAGGAATTAGCGCTTGTTCTTAAACCGGAAAAAGCTCACGCTATCAAGGTCAAGTGCAAGAACCACACTCAAATTCTCACGACTTTCAAGGATATTCTGGTTCAGAACACGCCTGACCCACTTGCGAATTCACGTTTAGCTTTTGAGCAACTGAGAAAAGCTCTAACAGATAGTTCAGACCTTCTTTTTCTGATGAGAGAGGTTAGAGATAATCCTTCTCCACTCATAAGTGCTGTACTTGCTCTCATAAAAGCCTCGGAAACAAAAGGTTCAGTCATAAACATACAAGCCTCAGAGGATGCCCAACCTCTCATCAGGCACGTTCTAGGCCGCATGGATGAATTCCAAGTTGCGCTAATGGATTTGGAAAAGAAAATTGGCGAAATGAAGCGGAGCATGCGAGAACTACAGGAAGAAAGCTTAAGAATATTATCCGGCAAGACCTCTGATCAGCCCAAACCAACTGAAAACAAAATGGAAAAAAGACAGGTTTCTCTTTCAAGCTTCAAGGCCGAACAAAATTGAGGATGATTGAGCATGGCGATGGTTGACATTTCTGATAAGCCCGAAATCTTTCGAGAGGCAACCGTAACAGGCACTATCAAGCTGAAGCCCGAAACCATACAACTAATCAAAGGAGGAAATATCGCAAAAGGAGACCCTCTTCATACAGCAAAAATTGCAGGAATTCTGGCGGCTAAAAAAACGAGCACTTTGATTCCACTTTGTCATCCTTTGCCATTAACAAACGTAAAAATTGAAACAAAGATCTTGGACAAGTCTACGGTTCAAGTTACGGCTACCGTAAAGACCAAGGCTCAAACTGGGGTTGAAATGGACGCTCTAACAGCAACGACTGTTAGTCTTTTGACAATTTGGGATATGGTTAAACAATACGAAAAAGACTATGAAGGACAATATCCATCAACAAAGATAGAAAATGTTCGTGTAGTGAGGAAAGTTAAGGAAAGCAACCGTGGGAAGGCTTTTGAGAATGAGCGAAAGCACAAGGAAACACAAGGCTAAAGCCCCAAAAAAGCTCAAATTCGGCATTTTTATCTGCAGCACATCTCGTTATCAAAAGTTGAAAAAAGACGGAAAAGTAGAGGATGTTTCCGGAGATTTGATTGAATCTATTCTAAAAAATGCTGGGCAAACTGTATTGTTTCGGAAAATAATTTCGGATGATTCAGCTCTAATTAAGAAAAGCATGAACCATGTTATAGACTGCACCGGTGTGGATGCTGTTATTTTTTGCGGTGGTACCGGCATAGCTCATTCTGATGTCACTATTGAAACTGTCTCGCCCTTCTTGGAGAAGGTTTTGCCGGGTTTCGGCGAGGTTTTCAGACGTCTAAGTTATGACACTGCGGGATCAGCAGCTATCTTGTCGCGAGCAATTGCTGGAGTGGCAAAAGGTAAGGCATTTTTCTGTATTCCAGGTTCACCAGATGCTGTCAGGCTTTGTCTTGAAAAACTGATTTTGCCCGAAGCAGGGCACATAGTGAAACATACGCGTGAATAAGGAAAATTCAGCCTTAAGGACAAAATTTGCTCGATATAGAGTTCACCACAATTTAAACTGGTAAGCCGATGCTCGATTTTGCCGCTTTTCATCAAAAAGCAAGGATTTTACTCGGTAAACTTATATTATTGGAAGTTTGTGACATCGTTAGGCACACACGGGAATAACGATGGTTTTGAAAGATAGCTACGGACGACCACTATTAAATCTACGCATTGCAATCACAAGAGATTGCAACTTGCATTGCTCCTACTGTCACGGGGAAGGCGAGCAAAGATCTGCGAAAAAAGCTGACAGCGAAATGGCAGTCGACGAGATTGTTCGAATTGTGAAAGTTGCCGTCGGTCTAGGAGTCTCCAGAATTAAGCTCACTGGAGGGGAGCCCCTCATCCGCGAGGATGTTACAGAAATTGTTAAAGGCATCAGCGTTACATCAGGCTTAGCAGATCTTTCCATGACCACTAACGGAACGCTACTTGCCTCTTTGGCTGAAGAACTACGTGAGAGTGGTTTGAAACGCATAAACGTAAGCCTTCCAACATTGAATGAGAAAGTCTACCACAAGCTAACAGGCGGCAGAGTGAAAGATGCCCTAAAAGGCGTAAGAGCTGCCGTTGAAGTTGGGTTTTCTCCAGTCAAGCTTAACATGCTTGTCTTGAAAGGCATAAACGACCTTACTGTGCAGGGAATGATAGAATTCGCCAGAGAGACAGGAATCATCCTGCAGCTAATAGAGCTTGAACCAGTAAACATTAGCAGATCATATTATTCTGCAAAACATAAGCCGTTAGACGAATATGAAGCGATGCTAAAACAAAAGGCCGGTAAGGTTGAAACTAGACGCTACATGCAAAACCGCCACATCTATCACTTGCCAGACGTGAAAGTTGAGGTTATACGCCCGATAGAGAACACAGAATTTTGCCTGAACTGCACCCGTCTGCGCGTAACGAGTGACGGAAAACTCAAACCGTGCCTGATGAGAAGCGACAACCTCTTGGACATTTTAACACCCATGAGAAACGGTGCAGACGAGCAAGAACTGATAGAACTATTTGAGCTGGCGAACTTGAACAGACACCCATACAATGGAAACTAGATGGCTGCCTAACCAGCAGTTGCTAATGACTTGGTGAGAACACCACTTTTATTTGTCCTTAACTCAGACTTCCGAAAAGGAGCAAAATGGAATGAAAATTTTGAGTTACAGAGATTTGAAGTCAAAAGACGGACTTCTACCCCTGCTAGACCACGCCTTCCATTGGGTTTTCAACCAGCGACAATTTGAGAATTTAATTAGGATAGACCCAAGATCAAAGAATGGCCCGGTTGGCTTTTGTGCAGTTGAAAATGAACGGATAATTGGCCATGTTGGCGTTTTAGATCTGGCCACACGAACTTTGGATGGTAAAGTGGAATATGTGGGCGGTCTATATGGTGTTGCCACGTTGCCAGGGTATACACGCAGAGGCGTTTGCACGGCTTTAATGGACAAAGCGCATCAATATTTTAAAGAGAAAGACTGTCTTTTTTCTTTTCTAGCTACAAGTCCAACGCTTACAGCGATCGATCGATCAGGTCTATGGCGACAGATTCTATTTGAACCGTCTGGATGTTTTCTGACCAAGCTCGTATTCAGAGCTCAATTATTCTGACTTCACGTTTGACTGTGTCAAGCAACGCAATAGTTGACTTGCCAGTTAAATATCCGCAGACCTCACCTGGATTCACAACTAACGTTCTACCTTTCCGATAAGCTTTCGCATTATGCACATGCCCATGAACCACAACGTCGAAACCATCACTGTCAACTAAAGCCTTCAAGAGTTCTCCATCACTACCATGCAGAAGTACGATTCTTACACCTTCAACGGTTAAATCTGCAAAGTTTCCACGTATCTCAAGGCTTTCATTTTCGCTGAATCTCTTCTTTAGGAATTCATGATCACCATCGTTGTTACCGAAAACACCGATTAACTTCGCCTTTAACTCCTTGAATTTTGGGATCACGAAAGGCGCCACATAATCTCCGGCATGAAGAACAAGTCCAACTTTCTCTTCATTTAACCTTTTTATGGCTTTGTCTACCATTGGCAAATTATCATGCGTGTCTGCAATCAATCCTATCAGCACAGTCCCACCTTGCTCATGTTTTTCTCTTTTCAGAAAGAATTAAATCTTTGTTTGAGTCTGCTGACCTTTGTACGTTTGATTCAAAGAATATTCCAATTCTGGAAATAGTCAAATGAACGAAACACTGCTTAAGAAAATCCGGGCTCTTTTCTAGTATAGAAAACAGTTCTAAAAGAGGAATATAGAAAATGAATCCTGCGGGATCAAGTCCATCGTCCAAAAGAAGAGACAAGCTCTTCATAATTGCTGAAATTCTGGAAATCGCCAAAGAAGGAACTTTGAAAACACAGATCATGTACAGAGCGAACCTGAGTTTCACACAATTGAATGACTATCTCAAGTTTATGTTGAAGATCGACTTGTTAGACAAAGTGTTGCAGAATGATAAGGAAACATACAAGACCACCGCGAAAGGCTTGGACTTTCTTCAACGCTATCATGAAATAACCGAGCTTCTCAAGTCTGAGGAAGAGAGTGGTGGCAGAAATGACATCAAAATTCCCCCTCCGCACTTGCTTAAACGAAGCCAAAATCTTGCCTGATCATAAGAATAAGCAGAGCTATTTAGCTAAATTCCAAATCTACAATAGAGTTAATTGGAAAACTGCGTTTTAATAATGAATAAAGAATAAGACAAAGTTAAACTTGAAACTGAATTTCTACTTTGATTTCTTTCGGTTCAGATATTTTTTAGTTTTTTCTTTCAATGTAGGGAATTCATCGAGCATCGCCTTTATGACTTGCCATCGTATCTCTTCGTTCCTAGGTTCATTTTTCATGGTCTCAGATATCCAGAATATTATGTAGCAATATACCATATAAACCTTTTCTGACAGAGAAATAAATCGGCGAAAACAATGAAGTTTGGAAAAAGAGGTTTGGAGCTTGCCTCTCAACAGCCAGTCTTATGCAATTTTATGGCTCGTAACCATGTAATGTCAACAAGCTCCTCTGAGCATTCAATAGACTCTCATGGAAGCTGGATAGAAATCAGG
>Ga0172366_10001813_pt1 | contig 16677 bp, 8 predicted proteins | sample LakKivSesite69cm_FD_114533 | JGI IMG/M metagenome (GOLD analysis project Ga0172366, IMG submission 114533) | Sediment microbial communities from Lake Kivu, Rwanda - Sediment site 69cm | ecosystem: Environmental > Aquatic > Freshwater > Lake > Sediment | place: Rwanda: Western Province, Lake Kivu... | reverse complement strand
TGGATTGATGAGTCAGGATTCATTTTTGGCTCAGTTGGGTGCTAAAACACTCAAAAGAGAATTTCAAGACAGAATTGCTACAAACATTTACCAAAACACTGTAGGAAGAGCTAATTTATTCAACGTTAATAGTGGGACGGATATACTGAACTTAGTCACAACTAGAGTTCCGTTGATTGAACCTAATTGGACAATTACTGTACCACAGAACCCTGTTTTAGCCGCCGCGGATTTTGCTCTTAGACTGGCGGGAAGTATCATTCCAGTGTCTCCAATACCTGGTTCATATTTTGATACTAGTATTGTTTTGGGTCAACCAACAACAATCCAACAACTGAGAAATGCATTTAGACAATCAAATACAGGGGTAGGAAAATTTTTCAATCGTTTGTTGGGAGCTGACCAAACAGGCTCACAGATATTTTTGAATAACACTGGTGGAGGACAAAGGTCAAGATTGTTTGGAAACCTGAAGTTCAATAGATACAAACCTGAGTATGATAGAAATATATTTGATAGATTGGGTGGTGCTATTGTAGGCACTACTCAGAATAATTCCAACTATTACATTGGTTCAATCACATCGGAACCTTCTCAAGTCTTTTCTCCTGCGGGTGATTTACCTGTTGGTATATTTGGTGCAGAAATTCAAGCTCCTGTTTATGGACCTACGGAACTTGCTCAATTATATGAAGGACCAAATAGAGAAATCAGATTGGGTGCGAACGCTCCTGTTTATGCGGACGGAGGTGGAATCGAAGGTGGTCTAACTTGGGTATCACCAAAATACAAAGGAAATGCCGGTAAAAAAGTGGGTATTGGTGGTGAGGTGACCAACCCTGACGAAAACTTCAGACCTTCATCATATGTCACAACAGAGTCAACGAACATTGCGTTCAGAGAAGGTTCGATTATGGATGACACACAGAGGTTGATTGATAGTCAACCTAATGGTGGTAGAAGATTACAACACGTAGGTAATGCTATTGACCAAGTTAGTAAGGTGTTCCATGATGGGTATAAAGAAATGACAAAGGGTTCAAGGGTTTTGACGTATGTTGGTTCATTGGGACAAGAGGTTGGAACCGAATATTGTAGAGTTTTTGCTAAGGACCTTCCATACGCAGAATATTCAGATTTACAAAAAACAGATGGAGTTGTTAATGAAGGTAGGAGATTTTCCTTTTCGGTGTTTGACAAGACTTATAATCTTAATATGTACCCAAACAAACAAGAGGGAGGTCAAGACTCTTCCAATCTGATAGGTACCGGAGACCAAGCTTATGCCAAAAAATATATGTTCTCATTGGAGAACTTAGCTTGGAGAACATCACATACTCCAGGAGTGAATGTTAACGACCTACCAATCTGTGAAAGAGGACCGAATGGTGGTAGGGTAATGTGGTTCCCACCTTACGGGTTAACGTTCTCAGAAAATTCAAGAGCTAGTTGGAAGGAACAAGATTTCTTGGGTAGAACAGAAAAGGTTTATACCTACACAAACTCATCAAGAGACGGAAGTATTTCTTGGAAGGTTGTTGTTGACCATCCATCAGTTCTTAATGTTATTGTAAACAAAGTTTTGGCTAATAATACTAACTCAGAGAGAATTAATGGATTGTTGGATTCATTTTTTGCCGGTTGTAAGAAATATGATTTGTATGAGTTGGCTAAGAAATACTACACAATTTCACCAAACGAACTCGCCGTATTACAACAAGTTATCTCGTCCAAGGATGCTAGTAAAGAAGCGGTTGCAGCAATCAGAGATAATCAAGCATCAGGAGCTCTCAATACAGGAAGTCAAAGTCAAGTGACAACTCAACCTGTACAACAGACACCATCGGAAACATTCAAACAATTTGAAAACTTTGCCTTCTTCTTTCCTAACGCCCAACCCGTTGTCAATGACACTGTGCAAGATTACGATTATTATTACACAACATACAATTCTCAAATCGGAGGTACCTACCCCAATGGAAGTGAATCCGCCCGTTTTTTTGATGATGTAGTTGCTGAGAACTATGACGAAATTAAAGAAAAGTTTGTCGACCAATTGGCACAATTCCTAAAAGAAAATTCCAATTCAACGGTGACTATTTTCTTGGAAGCGAGTGCATCTGCCCCTGGTACTAATGATTATAATATAAAACTATCGGAGAGGAGAGGTGTAAGTATTATAAAGTTTTTTACAGACAACCCAAAATTAAAAAACTTTGTTGCTAATAGAAGAATTATTTTTCCTCCAGTTAAAGCTCTTGGAGAAAGTGGCGAGGTAAGACAATACCAAGGTACACAGTTTGTCTCAAATATTCAAACTGAAAAATGTTCTGAGATAATAAGTAATAACGTTTCGAATAACGACGACAGTAATCCGAATATTACTAATACAAAGGCTATGGCTTGTAGAAGAGTATCCATAAGTAAAATTCAGATTAGTAGTCCACAACCAATACAAAAACCAGCACAACCAAATATTCCAACAGGTTCAGGATTACCATCGACAAATCAAGAAAGACCTATTCCTCCAGCTGACATTGAACCAAAATACAGAAACTCAGATTGGGTCACAAAAAGGATTGTTAGAAATCTGATTTCAGAGTGTGATTATTTTGAGACCATAAAAGAGGAAACTCCAATGGTTTACGATAATCTTAAACAAAAATTGAAGTTCTTTCAACCTGGTTTCCACTCAACCACACCTGAGGGTTTGAACTCAAGACTAACTTTCTTACAACAGTGTATGAGACCAGGAGACACAATCCCAACTGTAAACCCACAACCTGACGGAAGTTATCAGTTGGACTTCAATAATGCCATAAACACAGCATTTGGTATCCCTCCAGTACTTGTTTTGAGAATTGGTGATTTCTATCATACAAAGATTATACCTACCAATCTTCAACTACAATTCGAGGGTTTAGATATTAACCCGGAGGGGATTGGTATTCAACCGATGATTGCTAATGTGACATTGGGATTCAATTTTGTGGGTGGACAAGGTCTTGCAAATGCTGTAGATAGATTACAAAACGCTCTGTCATTTAATTACTACGCCAACACCGAAATGTGGGATGAAAGAGCTGACCCAACTGACCTTACTAACCTAAAAGTTTTGAGTAAGGATTTTCTACAAATGGTACAACAACCGTCAGCACCAACCACAAATCAAGTACAAAATACCAGTGGACTCGGGAACGCATCGACAATAGGAAACAGAACAACTAATGTTATAACTTCAACAGGAGAAACAGGTGTATTAAGCTATACCCAATTCATGGATACTGTTCTAACACAAACCCAAACCTATTTCCAAACAATGTTCAATCAATCTAGAAGCACCTTCACACAGTATAACAACGCCATTTTACAACTTTGGTCCTTCGGGAACATTTATCAACAAGGTAATTTGATATCGAACCCTTCCGAGGATGTGTTGTTGTTCGGAAAAAACGATAATTATCAAACTTCGATTGATAACATATTTTCTGATATGTTGAAGGATATAAAAAATGACAGTGACCCATTTTTGCAGTTCATTGGTTCACCGGGTCCTGACTTATCAGCGAAGGCACAAAGAATTATCAAAACGAATTACACAAATTTCGTAAAGAATAAGAGGGATACTTTTATGAATGCAATTGCGAAAATTATTCAAGATACCACATATAATCAACAAAACTTCATTCAATACCTTTCAAGAATCAATACTATTCCATATGTCAACGGTTCAGCTGATGGTACAGATGGATATCAACAAAAAAATGGTAATCTTGTAATTTATGATTTGACTGAGATAAACGGCTCCGCCACAGAATTAGTTTCTGATTCAGAGAAAATTGGAGTTGCGATAGATGGTTATTATGATGCCTTGAAAAGTCAAACATCTTTCCAAGATGGTTCAACAGGTTATACAGGTTATCTCACATATTGGGACTCTAGTTCTCCTCAAGAATTTGGTAGTCAAGTATTCTTCCCATTCAGTCTCAATGATAATTTTGGAGACTTACAATTCAGAAGAATGTATGCTATACTGTCACAGGATTTGAAATCGGCTAACTATCAAAATTTCAAAAATTTTATAGTTGGAGAATTGATAACCAACCCGAGTTTAGGTGGTTCGAGTAGAAATAGCGACTATGGAAAAGTATTTGACTCTTATTGGGAAGTGAAAGCTAAGCCAGCGTTCGAAGAAGAAGATAAATTGACAACAACCTTTTTGGACACCATAGAAAAAGATAAATTGAAAAACTTCTTGAATTTTACCCCATATCCAACAGGAAAAATTAGGGACTTCGATTACGACAGGAACGACTCACCAAACGACGGTCAGAAAAAACTCATTAGGTCTTTAGGTGCGGTGAATAATAGTAATAGAGAAAAAGCGGTTTGGAATTCATTAGATGGAACCGGTGTGTATATTTCTAAAGTAAAACTTAACTAATGAGCTATCCATATTACAATAGATATACAGAATTCATCATCAACGGTCAACAATCAGTTGTACCATTTGTCACATTGCCTTCAAAAACAACTGACAAGGCTTACATTTACAAAGTGGGTCAAAGTAGGTTAGATAAGGTTTCACAACAGTTTTATAATTCACCAGTATATAACTGGTTGATATTACAAGCAAATCCAATTTTCGGAGGTTTAGAAAATACAATCTACGATGGCGCAATTTTGGTAATTCCGTTTCCTTTGGTCTCGTCATTACAAGATTATAAGTCGGCGGTAGAAAACTATTTTTATTATTATGGCAGGTAATTTTCAATCCGACTTGAGCGGAAATATTTTAGTTGAATACGATTACAACAATATTGTCATTGTCGACCCAAACAAGACAGTTGATAGTCAAGGTAAGATTAGTGAAAGATTAGTTGACCACGAAAATCTAGTGATGTATGCCAACTTGGAGGCACAAGTTCTACCAAGAACAAAACTAGCATTAGGAACACAACCCAGTGAAAATATCAGCACCACAATGACGGTTGCTGGTATCAACTTCCTGAAACCCAATAAAGACAACTATCAAACTTCAGGTTATGTCGATGAAATTACAGGTAAAAATAGTTTGGTAGGAAGGGGTCAAAATCAAATGTCAGAACAAAGAAGGGTTGATTCAAAAGGGGAAGCGTATTTTGTTAAGGGAGTTGTTGATAGTCAAAGTATTGTCGATAATGGATTGTTGGGAATAACACAAATTTCCATTAGAACATCAACTTCATTTATACCCTCTGTATCTATGGAACTCGAAGATGTCCAAGGAAGAGCTTTATTTCAACTCGGAGACCAATCTCCATATGCCGCCTTTTTTAATTTACCATACCCACAATTTTATTTGACCCTCAAGGGATATTACGGACAGGCAATCAGATACCAACTTAACCTTCTAAAGTTTAATGCTCGTTTCAATTCATCTACAGGAAACTACAGTATTTCGTTGGAATTCAAAGGATTCAAATTCAATATATTGAATGAGGTTTTAGTTTCTCATCTGATTGCGGCACCTCACATGTATAACAAAAGATATAGTATCATATCTAGTCCTGTGGTGTCTAACACAACAACCAATAATCAATCTACCTTAACAAATGCGTCTGGAGCACAAGCGGGTAAAATTAATACCTCAACAGACTCTTCAGTGAATTCTGTGACTGAATTCGTGACAGAAAGGGGATATGAAAAAGTGGTAGAGGTTTATAATGAATACAAAACTAAAGGTCTCATACCTGCAGATTTTCCTGAATTAACGTTGATGCAGTTTGTTTACAAAATGGAGATGTTCGAGCAAAATGCCATCAATTCATATCCAAAGGCAAATGTTGAGCCCCTAACAGATATAAAGAATTATCAGAAAACTCTGAACTCACTGTTTGATAAAGTTAGGGGTACATCGACAGTAAGTTGGTTTTCGGCTAACATGGACCCGAGACCTATTGTGTTGGATAACGGGACATTAGTTTATTATTTCAAAGAGAACATCAGAAAAAATCCACAAGCACGTCAGCTGGCTCTTAATCAATTGAAAGACATCGTGGAGAGTTCTGTCAAAACTCTGAAAGAAAATCCAACTTTGGGGGAGGGTAGAAGATTGGGAATCAAACTCAATAATCTCAACTTCGGAAGTTTCTTATATCAGTTGAACCCAAATGACATAAATGAAAAGAAAACTGCAGAGCGTCGTTTCAATGTTTTTGAGGCAACACAACCTCTGATTACTCAGAGCAACGAGGAAATAAAAGTACTTCTTGTTTCCAATATCAATTTTTTTAATACACCAACGTCCAACTTTTTTGTATTCGAAGGTGTTGATAGATTTGATAATATTGTGAAGACAGTCAATGCGGAAGCTTCACAAAAACTTTCACAAATACAACAAGCCATCACAACTGACTTGGCGGCATTCATACAAGACAGTGCCACAGGTATCGGATTCAAACCAACCGTAAGAAATATCACTGCTGTAGTCATGGCAAATGCTGAAGCTTTCATCAGGTTGATGGAAGACGTTCACACAAATTCATGGAACGTAAGGAACAATCCGATAAGGAAATCTGTAATTCAAGATACGAGAAAATCGGCACCGAATCCTGAAGCACCTTATAGTATCCCAATAACTCAAGAAGGACAAAATCAAAATCAGGGTATTGTAACCGCGGAAGAGCCCGTTTACCCATGGCCTCAATTTTTCATCGAATCACCTGATGATAAAAAAGGAAGGTTCCAATTAGAATATTTAGGACACCCATCTGTTGTAGGGTTGACACAAGCATACAATTTCAAGGTTTGGCCTGAGGTTGAGTTTGTTGAGGAGTACATCAAAGGATTGAACCAAAAAGATAACCAACCGGCATCACAACCTCCATTGGACTCACAACTAACAACCTTTTTGACACAAGTAAACGCCTTACAATACCCACCCGTCAATCTGACTTATGTTAACAAACAAGAGATTAAATTCTTATACGAGATTTGGGAAAGACAATACCTAACTTCTTATTATTCGAATTATATAAGAGTCAATGCTAATCAAAGAAATCAGTTGATTGAAACAAATTTTTCAAGCGAGACACAAAACATACTTTTGAGTTTGGGTACAAGTAATCCTTTTCTTAGTTTCACATTAAAGGATAAACCATTTACCGCTCAGAGTTTTCCTGGTTATTTGAGAGAGTTCTCAAACAATGGAACAGGACCATTATGGGTAAATTTTGAAAGCGGAATATTCAATACCCCATACATTAAAGCGGACTTGGAAAAACCTTTTGCGATTTATAAGACTACAGAGTTAGGTTTAAATCCTGAGACAAACATACCACTTGAGTCGTTCACACAGATGGTGACAAACGCATCAAACGACCCACTTATAATTGACACATATCCTTTCACAGATGCAACTTGGGTTAAAAACAATATGTCTCTGAGTAATCAATCAGAGGGTAATCAAGTTTATGGGACTAATAAAAGTTTGAAACTGTACCAAGAAAGAAATGTTATTTCTAATTTCACAAACATATACAACTATACTGAAAACAGACCAGTCACAAATTTTTGTTATTATAATGCCGTTCAACCTACTTTGGTGAATGTATCTACAGGCACTCAAACAGAGGAAATAAAAATATTTTATGATAGTGAGCTCCCTAAAAACTTCATTCCAACGGTAGGATATATTGTAAACCCTTTAGCGAACAAGACCAATCTACCTGAAATTCAGACCACCTCGATATTGAACTCGCCGTATTTTATTAATGCAATTCAAAATGGGGTGAACAATCAAAAAAATAATAAGGAATATCCTTATATTCAGGCGGCATATTTGTTTTTGAATTCTTTACCACTCGGGACATTAAGGGAAAGATATAAAACCTTGGGTCAAACAAATGAATTGGATTATGTTTCATCTTGTTTTAACAAATACGCAGCAATCCATAAATTACCTTATGCTTGGATATTAAAAATAGGTTCAGTTTGGTATAGATATAAAACGTTTGTTGAAAAAAACACCGATATATTAGACAATACTGTTTGGACAAATTTTGACTATGTTAAAAATTATGACCCAATCACAAGTTCGAAAACAAAAGTTTATACTTACAGAGCAAATTCTACAAGTCCCCAAACAAAAATAGTCTTGGAATCTACCGCGAATAATGATATCAATATTAACACAGGTTTTTACCCGAATTTGATTAATGATTTTTCTTACTTCGTAAACAACATCAGCTTATTCAATAGTTATTCTGACGATGAATTACAATCCGCGGTCAACGATAAATTACAACTTTATAATTTTCCGAATTCTTCAATCAACGCAAGAGAGGGAGGAAAAAATTTAACACTAAAAACTTGGTCTGTCTTACTACCTGCTACTTTGGTAGATGCTAATTCTACTTTGAACACATGTTTACTTCCACCAGCTGATACTCAAACATCCACCTCGTACCGAAAATATTATATTGTCCCGTCCTTCGGAATAAATGTCAATCAGACCAAATCGCAGTGTTTGTCCAATCCAACAACAGCTCAAGAAACGACAGAACCAATTGTCAACAATCAGTCAATGTATAATGGGTCAGTCAGAACATTATGGTCTGCACCCAACTACGGATATTTCAATTCCAATGTGTTGAGAAAACCACAACCCGACGAATACCTAACCACTATAAACCCGTTGACAGCTGACCAATCACCAATGTTTTTACAAGCCGGTGTGAACTATAGTAAAATAGAGGAGATATTTGGTGTTTTTGATAGAAAGACTCTCAATCTAATGGAGAAGGAATTCTTGGATTTTTGTAAACCAGCAAATAGAGTTCAATATCAAAAAAATACTTCTACAGGGGGTGCGTTCCTAATAGACATAGATGTCAACTTCAGAAACTTCCAACTCTTTTTCAAAAACACAATGTTCATCGAGACAAACCAACCCGTTCAGCCTGCGGAAGAGTTTTTTCAAAAAGCCATAGAATCTCAGTTTGAAAATTTCAAGAACAACATTAGGAACTTGATGGAGTACGATGTGATTGTGAAAAACGGAAATCCCTCGAAATACGACAGAAGAATATTCAATTCTTTTGCTGGTAGTCAAAGTATTGTTAGACCACAACAATTCAAAACATACGTACCAGGAAGTTTGCCAACGAGAGGTGGAACTACAACATTACAACAATCTCAAAGACAATACCCAAGAGAATGGACATCTTTGAAAACTGAAGTAGGATTTTCAACAATCCCAGGTTTAGTTTATTCAGACACGGGCTCCTACATAACAGATTTCTTTGTTGACAATGATATCGAATTCAGTGTTTTCAACATTACCAACTTATCACAACTGATAAAGATTTATGCCACACAAAAACTCAATAATCCGACACTGACCTCAGCTCTTTTCAAAAGTAATCTAAGGGCATTTTTTGGTACTGAAAATGAACTTCAAACAGATTTTCTAAATAGTGTTATCGAAAATGTTAAAAAGAGACTGAAAGACATTCCACAACCAATAGAACAAAACATACAAAGCACATTATCTGGAACACAAGGTAAGGCGGAGTTATATAGTTTGTTCAGAGCACTCAATGATAAATGGATTGCAGGAACAGACTACGTTTCCAAAACTTTATTTGAAGACTTCCTTTTCTTGGACAGAGCTTCAAGGAATATTGGGGACACGATATTGGTGGATATCTTTGCGGTCAAGAACTTAATCAACAGAAAATCCCTCAACGACCAAATGAGTGTTTTTACCCTCCTGAGTAGTATGTTGATTCAGAATAACTTCACAGTAATGCCCCTTCCGGCTTATGTTAATTTTTACAATGTATTGAATGTCGACGGAACAAGAAATCCAAACTCAGAGAGCATTCAAAATTTTGGAAACAACCTTTGGGGCACATTTACAAATGTGGACTATAGAAATGCTACTCCTAAGATGGTATGTTTTTACGTAGGAAAGCCGTCGGACCAATTACCATTACCAAGACAAATTTCAGGATACGGAGATGATGGTTTTGATTTAAGAAATCCAAACAATCCCCTCATCGAGAATATACAAGACAAGAAAGACTATGACTATTCGAATAAAGTGGTTGGGTTCACAGTTGATATTGGTATTAGAAACCAAAACGTATTTCATAATTTTTCAGTCTCTCAAGATACGGGAAAGGCTACTTCAGAAACAATTGCTGCATTGATACAAATGACGGACCAATTGAATACGAGAAACGTAACGACTCAAAATGCTAGTTTGTATAACCTGTATAAAAGAAGAAGTTATCAGTGTGATGTAAGTTGTTTAGGAAACGCACTAATTCAACCTACGATGTATTTCAACCTGAGACACGTTCCGATGTTTTACGGACCTTATATGATTACTGAGGTGACTCACACAATCACGCCAGGTGATTTCAGTACAAACTTCAAAGGTGTTAGACAAGGATATTTTGATTTCCCTCAGATTGACAATTTCATTCAAAAGATTAATCAAAATCTTTTAACAAAAATTGAGGCACAAATTTTCCAAAGGGCAGGAAAAGAAAATATTCCAACAACTCAGCAACAAATAGAAAATAACTTAATTGTTAACACTAATTCAGTCCAACAAGCGGCAGAAGAAACCTGTTTTAATAAGAGAGCTCCTCAATTCGCAAATTTCATAACTCAACCTAAAAAAGACGAATCCGAAAGTATTGCCAACCTCTCGAACAGTATCAAGAAAAAATTCCCAACAAATCAAGGATTACAAACACTAATTTATATCTTGTCTTATGTTAGGTCCTATTCTAAACCTGGTTTAGATGATGGTAATTTTATGTCGGCTAACTTCAACTTTGCAGGTATTACTTTAGATAAGCCACTACCAGGTAATCTTGTTAAACATATTGAGGACGGGGTATATACTTGTCTGAAAGTGAATACGGTACAAGGTGGGTTGGATTTACCAGCAGCAAGATTTATTAGTTTGGATAAGTATCTTGATTTTATGGGAGGGCTTTTGGCTCCAAGAGTATCACAAATTCTGAATGGATTAGTAATAGAGTATTATTGTACCGAGTTCCCATCTTCAAACGTGAGTTTAGAATATTTCAATCAAAATAAAGTGCGTTTGGAAAATACCTTCAAACCCATTTTTGAACAAGCGGTGGACAGTGCGAAAAAACAAGGATTTGTTGTAAGATTCCAACTACAAGAACAGACAGGGGCGCCACTCAATTCATCAACCACAAATCAACCCATTTGTCCTGTGACTACACTTACATCAATAAATCCTTCGGATGGAAGACCAGGAACAATCGTAAGTATCGATGGACAAAATTTAGATTATGTTAGAGGAATCGAGTTTGGTGGAGTACCGGCAAACTTATGGACAAGGGTTAATCCGAATACAATTCAACTCATCTCATCGAATAAAATCAAGTTTTCAGTTCCTACTATCCCATCAATAACAACACCAACAAGCTTAAGAGTGAGAGTAATTACCACCACAAGTGGTCCTAATGGAATAATAGCACCCGAGACGTTCGATTTCATCCCGGTTTAATATATTTATATAAAAAGTATTTTATGAACTTAAAATCAAAATTAGATGCCTATCTTGGAAAATCAGTAAGATTTTCGGAAGAAGACAATGGAGACGGTACAAAAGAGGTTTGTGACTTGGACACGGGTGAATGTTATGTTGTCAGAGAACGAGATGGCCTAATCGAAAGGGCCGGACATCAACACATGGCAAACAGAAAAGTTAAAGTTGAAACCGTTCACGGAATAAAACAATTATTAAACGGATAATAAAATGAGTTTAGATAAGAAAATATTGAGTGAAATCGAAAGATACAGAAAGATTAACCAATACATTAACGAACAAGAAGCTCTCGACCCATTAGCACCACCAGCACCTGCTGACCCAGCTGCGGTCCCACCACCTACACCTGAGCAACCACCTGTGACAAAATCAGAACCATTGGATGTTGAATCAGACCCTGATGTTGAAAAAATTGACGACAAAGGAAAGTCTGAGGAGGATAAGTCTTCCGATACAGAAGAACTTGATGTGACGGAATTAGTTTCCTCTCAAAAAAATGTTGAACAAAAACAAGAGGAGTATTTTGACACCTTGTTTGGTCAGTTGAACAACTTGGAACAAAAGTTAGGAGAGATGGACCAAATAATGACAAAACTCAATGACCTTGAAACCAAGATTGAGAAGTATAGAGAAAAAACTCCTGAAGAAAAGTTGGAACTAAGAACGTATGATTCATATCCTTACAGCCAAAAGCTATCCGACTTCTTTACAGATAAAAAAGAAGAAATGGAAAAAACAGGAAAACGTGATTATATTTTAACTTCAGACGAGGTGACTGATATCAACGTTAATGATATCAAAAACTCCTTCCAACCAGGAAGTCAAACGCAAGATAACTTCGAATTCAAAAGATAATATAAGGGACCTTAGGGTCCCTTTTTGATTTGACTAATAGGGAAATCCCAATTATATTTAATAAACAAACTAAAACTTAAAAAAATGAGTAATGTATTAGACGCCGTATTGGCACAGTATGAAAAAAATCAGTCGGGCGGGGCCCAATCGAAAATGTCGCAAGACGAAAGAATGAAAAAGTATTTCGCTTTAATCCTTGGAGATAAAGAGAAATCAGGTCAGAGAAGAATTAGAATTCTTCCAACTAAAGATGGTTCTTCACCATTCAAAGAAGCTTGGTATCATGAAATTCAAGTAGGTGGTCAATGGCAAAAGTTCTATGACCCAGGAAAAAATGACAACGAACGTTCACCTTTAAATGAGGTTTACGAAGAGTTGATGTCCACAGGTAAAGAATCTGACAAAGAACTTGCAAAACAGTACAAGTCACGTAAATTCTACATCGTAAAAGTTATCGACCGTGATAACGAACAAGACGGACCAAAGTTTTGGCGTTTTAAACACAACTACAAGAACGAGGGTATTCTCGACAAAATCATTCCAATTTGGAGAAATAAGGGAGATGTCACTGACCCTGAAAAAGGTCGTGATTTAGTTATCGAACTTGCTAAATCAAAAACACCAAAGGGTAAAGAATACACAACCGTGTCTGCAATTATGTATGACGACCCAACTCCAATCTCTCAAGATGCTGAACAAGCAAAAACTTGGGTTGACGATGAGTTGGCTTGGACAGATGTTTACAGCAAAAAACCAATCGAGTATCTTGAAGCAATTGCTGAAGGTAAAACACCAAAGTGGGACAACGAAAAGGGTGGATATGTCTACGGAGATGATGAAGTTTCTGAAACCTCAATGGGTGGAAACAAATCTTCTAAAACTCAAGACCCTCAAGCAGACGCTGAAACAGATACAGATTTACCATTCTAATTTTATAACATGTTCCCGACATCCGTGTCGGGAACATATTTTTGATTTATGAGTTATACACTAAAAGAACAACCTAAAAAGATTTACGAAACAGTAACTTTTGAACTCACTATTACCAACGAAAACGGTGTGGATTATAAGATAAGAAAGTGGGAAGATAGTAAGGGAGGTGGATTCTATATTTATGATTCTACTAACAACGAATGGGTTGATTTTTACCCCCCTGAAGATTTGGATGAGTTCCTCAATTACGACGTAGACTATTAATATTATGGCAATCAAGAAAAACGATTTCACAAACCTAAAGAAGAAGTTTTCAACTTCCGCAAAATACAAACCCCAAAGATTTTTAGATTTGGGTGGTGATTTTTTGGATGCAGTTGGACTTCCTGGTCCTGCAGTTGGACATATAAACATGTTCTTAGGTCACTCAGATACTGGTAAAACAACAGCAGCAATCAAAGCTGCGGTTGACGCACAGAAAAAAGAAATACTACCCGTGTTCATTATTACAGAACAGAAATGGAGTTTTGACCATGCTAAAATGATGGGATTTCAATGTGAAGAGGTTGTAGATACTGAGACAGGTGAGATGGATTGGGATGGTTTCTTCTTGTTCAACAACAACTTTAGTTATATAGAACAAATTACAGACTACATCAATCAGTTATTGGACGCTCAAGAAAAAGGTGATTTGAATTATAGTTTGTGTTTTATTTGGGACTCAGTCGGTTCTGTGCCTTGTAAGATGACTTTCGAAGGTAAAGGTGGTAAACAACACAACGCCTCAGTTCTATCAGACAAAATAGGGATGGGAATCAACCAAAGAATATCGGGCTCAAGAAAATCAGATAACGAATTCGAGAACACACTTATCATCATCAATCAACCTTGGGTTGAACTACCTGATAATCCTTTTGGACAACCCAAAATCAAAGCGAAAGGTGGGGAGTCAGTTTGGTTGAACTCATCACTTGTATTTTTGTTTGGAAATCAAAAAGGGGCTGGAACTACCAAAATAACTGCAACGAAAGATAAAAGGAGTGTTAAGTTTGCGGTAAGAAGTAAGGTGTCTGTAATGAAAAATCATATCAATGGACTCGGATATGACGATGGAAGAATTATCGTTACCCCACATGGTTTCTTGGCGGGTAAGGATTCTACCGAAGAAAAAGCATCTATTGAAACTTATAAGAAAGAATACGCCGATTATTGGAAAGACATCATCGGCGCTGAAGGTGATTTCACCTTGACAGAAGAAAAAGAAGATTGATTCACCCGTAAATAGATTATGTGACTAAGACTTTGTTGGTAGATGGGGATAACCTATTCAAAATCGGATTTCACGGGGTAAAGGACCTCTACAGTGAAGGTTCTCACATTGGTGGGGTATACCACTTCATTAATACAATCAGAAGATTTTTGGAGGAACATAATCACGATAAAGTGATTGTGTTTTGGGATGGTGATACAAACTCATCCATTCGTAAATCGATTTATCCTCAATACAAAGGAAATCGAAGACAAGATATGAATGAGTACAAATATGAATCTTACTTGCAACAAAAGGCAAGAGTTAAGATGTATTTGGAGGAGGTGTATGTCCGACAGGTCGAAATGTCCAACAATGAAGCGGATGACCTAATCGCTTATTACACTAAAATTGCGACCACTGAGAAGATTATTATATTCTCAGGTGACAAAGACCTCACACAATTAATTAACGAAAGGGTGACCATCTATTCACCTGTGGCGAAGAAGTATTATTCCAACGGTGATAGTATATCGTTAAACAAGGTGGATATACCTCACTTTAATGTGACACTCACAAAAGTCATGACTGGCGACAAATCTGACAACATAGATGGTATCGAAGGTCTTGGTGAAAAAACATTGGTTAAATTATTTCCACAAATGTTGGAAAAACCATGCACAATCGAAGAAATATTGGATAATGCACGAAATATCCAACAAAAGAAACTACCAAAATCTCTAGAAAATATTTTGACTGGACGGACCAAAAATGGTATACTTGGAGAACAGTTCTACAATATTAATAAACAAATCGTTGACCTTAATAACCCTCTTATTACGGACGACGGCAAAGCCTTGGTAGAACAAATTCATACCGACACAATCGACCCTACAGACAGAGGCTATAAAAATTTGATGAGACTGATGATGGAAGACGGTCTTTTCAAGTATCTCCCCAAGAACGATGAAGCTTGGGTAAACTTCCTTAAACCATTCTTAAAACTTATTAGAAAAGAAAAACGAAAACTATGATTGATTATTCCTTACCAGGCAAAATAAAAACTACCTACAAAAATAATTTACCGTTTCCTAACATTGTGATTGATGATTTTTTACCTGAATTTTTATTAGAATCTGTTTTACAAGAAATCGAATCTCACAACGAATGGTATCATAATTTAGAAAAATGGATTGAAGAATTTGAGGTTAATAAATTTTACTACCCCAATCACGATACAGATATGACGGAATTAAAAAATAAAATACCAATAACTAAATTTTTATTTGATTATCTAAATTCACCTAAATTTATAAAATTCTTAGAAGACTTGACTGGAATCGAAAATTTATCTACAGACCCAATACTTTTGGGAGGAGGAATTCATAAAATCGGAACGGGAGGAAAATTAGCAATACATAAAGACTTCAATGCTCATCCAGGTACTTTCAAAAGTAGAAAATTAAATTTATTAATTTACCTTAACAAAAATTGGAAAAAAGAATGGGAAGGTAATCTCGAGTTAGTTTCAGAAAAAACACGGGAAAAAAATTTAGAAATTGAACCGATTTTCAATAGAGCGGTTATCTTCAATATTGAAGATGCCTTACATGGACACTCAGTTCCTCTGAATACACCTCCTAATATTTTCAGATACTCATTAGCACTATATTATTTTACCGAGGAAATACCTGAAGAAAAACATAATGTGTTTTTCTATAGAGATGAGGAAATCAAAGACACAAAGAAAACCATGATTGATTTATCGATTTCAAAAAAATTAAAAACTCAATATAAAAAAGAGTTTCCATTTCCACATACAATAATTGATGAATTCGTTTATCCACCCCTTTTGGAAAAAGTATGGAACGAGATGAAAAGTTTTGAATATTTTGGTTGGGATGGGAGTAGTTACTCCGCAGAGCATCAAGTTAATAAGTTTTTTACTCCTTGGTGCGAAAACAACATCAATGACATAAGAATAGCGGCTCCTTCAACATTTTATATGATGGAATATTTCAATTCCGCAGAATTTATTTCCTTTGTTGAAGAATTG
>Ga0172366_10001812_pt1 | contig 16679 bp, 14 predicted proteins | sample LakKivSesite69cm_FD_114533 | JGI IMG/M metagenome (GOLD analysis project Ga0172366, IMG submission 114533) | Sediment microbial communities from Lake Kivu, Rwanda - Sediment site 69cm | ecosystem: Environmental > Aquatic > Freshwater > Lake > Sediment | place: Rwanda: Western Province, Lake... | reverse complement strand
CTCTCAAAACCAACAACCCACCAATATATGTGGTATCTATATAAACTGGTGAAAATTCTGTGCAATCTTCGCTCTCTCCATAATAATATAATGGTTTCCATTCGATTCCATCACAATAATATAGAACTGTTGCATATGCCGAAGATGAGGACGAAGAGTATCCTGCTCCCATTCCCATAAACATTAATGGAGTACAAAGTTCTGTTGAAAGGGTAGGAGCTGGAGGAGTTCCATCTGGACCAACGCCCCATCCCGTAAGAGGAGGACTTGAAGAAGCAACTGTGTGTATGTAATACAAGAAGTCTGGTAATGATGGACCTCTATCTTTAGCGATAGTCCAAGTAAATACCGTCCCATCCCATCTTATTCTATAGTCTTCCGTTTCATGTTTGTATTCATAATGCCCATTATGTGTTCCAACATAACAATACAAACCATCTACATCGGTTAATCCAGATCCTGTTACTCTGTATCCTTCTGTTACGCTAGAAGTAGAAGAACAAGTGCTAGAAGAACATATACTCGATGAACATTGGCTAGAAGACGAAGAATAAGACGAACTACTACTGCTGCTACTACATGAACTACTGGATGACGAACTAACCCAACTCGAACAAGAAGAAGAACTGGAAGATGAACTGCTGGAACTTTCGATAGGACGAAAGCTGAATTTAAGACCATATTTTATAACACCATTTGTATCTTCATAATTTCCGGGAGACAAATTTAAATAAACATAATTGGTTACATTAGGAGACCTCATTGGAACTCCAACCCAAACATTAAAGTAACCAAAAAATTTAGAAAAAGTAGATTTGACAGAAAGTTCAGAACTTGTTTCGAATCCAAAATTTCCTTTATTAGCAACGTTGTTTGAAATTATTGCTTCTGGAGGTGATACTTCTATTCCTTCTGAATCAATTATCTTTAATTTGAAATTAGTTACTCCAGTAACTCCATTCACTACAAAATCAAAAACTTTAGTTCCGCTTGTCCCACCAGCAAGAATGTTTCCAAAACTAAAAGAAGTATGAGACCTGATGAACTCTTTAGTCACCGGATCAAATTCTCTAATTGTAATGACTGGTCTCATTAAGTCTTATCCAGAATAAATAGTAAAAATCATGGGATCATCCGAAAACCAAGTTACCGAATAGTAATTTGTTCCAATATTAAAAGTAAAAGTTTCCCCAACAAATGAGAAATTATGTTCATGGGAACCACCAGAGTCAAAGACTAAATATCCAGATTCATTCTTTATTTTTAAAGTACTTCCTCCAAGAATTATGAACGCCGATTCCCCGTTTTCTCCCATAAATATCACAGCTATTTCTTCAAACGAACCACAGTCTATCGTAGAATCTACTGGAAGATCGTAAACCGTGTTGATAAATGAAACGGCATTAGAAGAAGATGAACTTGAAGTTGGTTGGATAGAATCAAAATTTTGGAAATGCGGCATAACAAAAGCTACGGTATCAAAAGAAGTCCAATTCCCAGACTCTGTTTTACAACGTATTGAGGCATAGTAAACTTGTCCTGGTTCAAGATTATTGCCACCACCATATAACATGCATTTCTGAACCGTTCTGATTTCTCCACTATCCCATTTATTGGCTCCTCCTGGAGTGTCTCCGACTACTATTCTTACATACAACTCCACTTCACGAGAGCTTTCGCTTGAACTAGAAGACGAGCTTGAACTTCCAGTTTGCTTTCCAACATCTGATCGTTTGACAAAAATTCCATTACTTAATATAGAAACCATTTCTATTGTTGAAGAACTACTTGTAGCTGACCAAGAAATTGCGGAAGGAGTTCCGGTAGACCAATCTAAAACAGTTCCATCGGTTAAAACCGCTATAGGTTGATTTAAAGCTGGAAGATCAACCATCCCAACTGGTTTATAACTTGTTGCAAACGAATAAGAGACTTCTGATAGTGTATAAATATCATATACTTTAACATATACAGTTGACATATCAGACATTAAAGCACTAATACTTTCACCATTAAAACTTATAGAATTGACAGTAATATTATAAGGTAATGACTTTTCAAATATATATTCCGATTCTAAAGGAACGAGAACGTATATTCTATCTTCTTTTCTTTCAGAAGTTGCTTCGTTAAACTCAGCATCTGTAGAAAAATCTGATCTTACAGGAATTTCTTCATGACTTTTAAGAAGAAGTGCAAATTTTTCACCAGAAATAACCATATCATCTATCGTATAATCATTAACATCAAAGAACGTCTCCACTTCTCCGGTTTGATAGTTTAAGAATTTTAGAGAATTCTCACATTGAACTACATATTTTCCAAAATAATCTGACCATAATAAATTAACAGGAGCGTCTTTTACATAAAAAGTTTCGAAATTTGATATATCTAAAAGATCTATTTTCCATATTGTTCCTGAACTTTTAGATCCAGCCCATATTCTATCAAATCTATAATCATAAATAACTAAATCTCCAGAAATAAACAAAGAAGAAAGTCTATTCATGGTATCGTAAGAATAAATAGAAAGATATCCACCAGCCGATACGGCGACTCTACCATTGAAAACATAAACGCTATAAATTGTATTATTTTCTTTTATTTTTTTAACTTGTTCTAATTTTAATATATTTGTTTTTTCATCTCTCCATAGAGCTATTTTCTTTAGATAATTCCCATCACTTAAAAAGAAAGTGTCTACATATTTGTTTTCTTCATATGACCAACAAAAAACTGGAGATTTTACTAAAGAACCATCGTTAAGAGTAGAAAACGTAAAATTAGGATCAATAGATGCGCGAGTTCCGGACAGTCCAGTATGTCTAAAATGCCAAACATCTACAGGAACGTTCCTGTCATAGATATGTTTCACATCACTTGGAACAACGTATGATTTTTCCGTTTCTGTAAGTCCAGATGGAGAAATAAAACTAATAGCATCGGGAATAGAATTATCATTAACAGCATTAAAAGACATAATCATATTATTTTCTATAGAATAAATTGGATCAGATAATCTCAAAGTTCCTTTAAACTGTAAACCATTTTGATCAAGTAACCTAATAAAACCATAAGTAGGAGCGTTTCTTTCTCCAACAAACAATCCGCTTAATGCGTCTAATTCTATAACCACTGGTTGATCAGATATATTCTTAGCCGAAACAAAAATTTCTCCCGTACTTCCATCAATAACACAACCATATAAAGTGTACCCATAAGAAGAGTCCCAATATGAACCATCCGTTTCGTCGATAAATATTATATGTTCAGAATCTTTAAAAGTAAAAACAGCTTTCCTTGAAGCAAAGGACATATAAGAACAATACCATGATTCGACTTCTGGAATGCCATTGTTTAAAGAATAGGGAGTATACGAAGGATAGCTGGATAACAATTCACCAATTCTAGAAAATCTATAAATAATAGCGCTGTTACTAGAATTAAAGCATTTCACATATATATCTCCACTTATCGACGGTAAAGTTCTATAAGGCTTTCTCATTGAAGAATTTTTTATTGATCTCAAAAATCCAAAAGAATATTTATCAAGAACTACGATTCTATTATTCCCAGTATCAGAAATAAAAATTTCCTTATCATCAAAATCGATATCCATTGGATTCGATAATGTTAATCCATTGAAATTATCTAAAATTTGACTTGTTAGTAACATTTTTACCTTTTATACTGGACATAAACCCATTCCAACTGGTGGGGCTGGAGGAGACCCGAAAACCACAACCCATCCTATAGATGGAGGACTACACCCGTTTTCTGCGATAGTCGCATAATAAATTGTAGATGGGGAAGATGCACGAACAATTCCCCATGTATATCCTCCAGTATTTATGTATCTAATATAAGAAACGGCAGGAAGAGCTGGATTAGAAGGCATAGACTGGAATTGTCGTTTGCCGTTATAGTATTCTATCTCCCAACAAAAATTATCCGTCCAATAAGGAGAAGACCCAACATATAAACAATCTCCACTACACACCATTCTACTTGAACTACTTGAATTACTCGAAGAACTTAAAGATGAAGATGAACTATAAGCACAAGGATTCGTGATAATGGTTGTTGGTACTGGCCAATCTCCAAAATAAGTTCCAGTATCCCATAACCATTGTAATGGAGGATCTATAGCTCCATAATTTTCATAATAAACATTACCACTATCAATCATTTCCCATCTTGAGTGCAAAGAACTCCACATAATATATCTTGTATTATCATCTGTCTTCCAAGCATTTTTTCCTCCTGATATTCCAAACCAATTGTAACGTCCATTTACTACAGGAGAACCGGCTCCATACACCCCTATACACGAATCAGACCAACCATTAACACTACTAGAACTACTAGAACTTCTACTACTTGAACTGCTTCTAGAACTACTTAAACTGCTTCTAGAACTACTTGAACTGCTTCTAGAACTACTTGAACTACTACTACTCACCCAACTTGAACATGAAGATGAACTGGAATTCGAACTACTTGAACTACAACTACTAGAACTTGATCCTATAGAACCAACATATCCTCCAACCGTATCATATGAACAAAGTTTTCCATTAGCTAAAAATAAAAGTTTAGTTCCAGACATATCAAATACCGCTTTTGTAGGAAGATAGGAAGGATCAACCTCCATTTCTGATATAAATGAAAATGAGTTTAAATCAAAAAAATAAAGATTTTTTGTTCCATCATCCTTCATTACATATAAAAATGGATATTCGAAATTTTTATCATAAATCACATCTTTTACAGTATATCCAGACAATTCTTGGACTCTTGTAGAATCTAAATAAATTTCAGATCCGTCAGAAATTAAAAATCTTCTATTTATCTTTGGTAAATCATAGTTAAATGGACAATATCCATAAGCTATGTTGTCGGATACGTACAAATAATGAACAACACTATCAGAAACAATAGGTAAAAACAAAGATATATCCTTAGATATTTTATATCCAGGAGAAGACGTTGAATAAAATCCAAACGGAATAACTCCTTCAGATTTTAGAATAAACAAATCCTCACATAATATAGATAGCATTCCTTCTGTTCCATATACTGAAATGAAACTTTGAGGAATTGAAGAAAAAGATTGTTTATATCCATCATACGATTTTGTAAATGGAAGAGAAAGAATATAATTACCATCCACTTTGTATTCTAATAAATAACAATTTATTTCAGTTTCAGACCTACAAGGTATCGAACAATAAAAAGGTCTATACTCTGAATCTGGAACAAGAATATCTCCATTTTTATTTAATGATGAGAAAATTGAATACAGCACAGTATCTATTGTTAAAATATTTTTTTGAGTAGTGAATGTTTCAGTTAGTAAATCAAAAAATACAGAATGGAAAGACGTAGATCCAAATTCTTCATGCGACCAAAAAATTAGAATAGATTTCTGACTTGAACAAATAGAAATTTTAGAAACTGATGGATCAAAAGTAAATAAAGATATAGCTGGAAAAGCTACTGAACCACTGGTATTTTTTATATATAGAACTTCATCTTTCTTATAAATAAAATATACAGATCCCAAATACTCAAAGACATGAGCACAATCTATATTCCCAGTATCCAAAATAGTTTCTGAAGACATTAAATCTGAAATGAAAGAATATGAAGAATAGGATAAAACTTTATCAGACGTTTCTTCTTTTTTATAATTGTATAGAAAATATATATTATTTCCAGATTCTAAAAAATTAAAATAATCTATTGTTTTGCTTATAGAAAAATCAAAATCATTAAAATACCATTCACTTCCATCGTAACGACAAAATCGAAGAGTTTTTGATCCCGAAACAGACTTTATCCATGATACCATTGGATATCCAGAAGAATCAATCTGAAGGTTAGCTGATTCAATCTGTTCAGGAGCGTCTAGAATAGATAATTTTTCTCTATATTGGAACATCTTAAACGGTTCTTAGGTTTAATAACTCACAAACTTGAGAAAACGTCTTGACAAAAATACTTTCGTAATACTTCTTATATTCAATTATTTGCTGAACTTCCCTTCTAAATAGAAAGATAGCCATACTAAAAGTATCGTCTTGTGGAAGCCTATCAATTAGTGAAAAAGTTACTTCTTGAGGAAAAAGAACAAAACAAATAAACATTTTGTTAAAATACAAATGACTTGAATTAGTTAAATATGGAGTTTGATCACGAAAAATATGTCCTATTTCTACGTCGGAAATTAATTTACACGAACCTCCAGTTAACCAATATTTAAAAGAAAGATAAATTTCATCGCTCCCCCAAGATTTTAACCCTCCTAATCCTCTGAGTTTTTTATACCATGGAACATTAAAAGCATAAGTTGCTCCTAAAATACATGGAATATCATAAACGATTTCGTTCTTTTTGACAGAAATCCAAGAAGGTTCTAGAATTTCTCTAGATGAACCTTTTTGTGAAGTAACAAGATTGATATCTGCACCATATCCTCTTGTAGATGGATTATGTACATCAAGTTTATCTTGTTTTAGCGAAGCGCAGGTTGTGCAATAAATTGAATGGGGATCTTTTAAAACTTCATCCAGAATACGTTCTGCCCATCCGTCATTCCTGAATCTCATGTGGGCATCAAAAAATACAGCGGTATCAGAAGTAGAAGCTCTTACCCCTATATCTCTGGATGCAGCCACTCCCATTCGACAAGGGTTTTTTAAGTAAGTAACATCAAATTTTTTTATCTTATCTTCGAAACTTTCTTTAGACCCATCGTTAACGACTATGACTTCTACTAAATTTCCCTTAGTTGTAGAGAAAAGGCTTTCCAAAGTTGGGATAACTTCACTTCCTTCGTCAAGAAATGGAATTATCACAGATAATTTTCGCATTTTCTACGGACCAACACGGTTGAGATATTAGTTTTTTCCTCATTCCATCTTGTTCTAATTAAATCTTCAAAATTTCCAGTCTGAACAACTTCTACGTCTCTGTTTTTCTCAAACCATCTTATGATATTATCAAGATCTAGATAATAGAGATGTTCATTGGGCTTGAAATGTCTCCATAATTTGAGTTCTTCAAAATTTTCATATTTGGGAGTTTCCGGAAAAGAAATCATTGCGTAATTCCATTTTATTTTGAACAAATCCTCAATATTTTCAAAATGTTCAAGCACGTCTGAGAGAACTATTAAATCCCAGTGTATATTATAAAGTTCTCTTTTAGATATACTTTCTCCAACAACATCATAACCAACTATTTTCTTAAATTTTCCAGTACAACATTTTACAAAAATCCCAGAACCACAACCAATATCAACTACATTCATCTCTTTCATTTCTTCATAACTAAAATATGCAGAAAGCCATCCCAATCTCAGATAGCACATTTCAACATTCGTTCCCTGTCTCTTTTTATATTCGACAGTATAAGGAAAATGGTCATGCTCTTTCTGTTTTACAAAACCATTTTCATCATAAATATAAGATTTAGGAAGATTTTTTATCTTTTTTATCATAAATCTCGAAAAGTCCTTATCAATGGTTCTAAAACTTGTTGTTTTTTCTTCAAATATTCATGTCTTCCTGATAAATTTGGAGAAATTTTGTGAATTTCATCCAGATTAATGAATGTTTCAAATTGTAAAAACAAAAAATAAGATTGTATTAAGTCAAAAATTTGTTCTCTTCTCTTAAAAGCCTTTTCATATTCTATGCCTTCAAATTTCCCCTCTGATTGAGAAATAATTTTTGGAATATATCTTTGTTTTGCAGCCTCTTCTCCTTTATCAGAAGTCCAGTCTCTTCCATGGAAAGATCGGATATGATCACACGTCTCACTCATAAACAAAAACTTTCTTTTGTAAGCAGAATCGGAAATTTCCGCATTAGGAGAAGGCATCCATCTCTTCACTGCAAGATTCGATCTAAAATAAGTTGCATGAACTCCAGTCCAAAGATGTGATGGAAGTATCAACATTCGGTTTTTAACCCCATGTTTCAACATAACTACATTCATTGTCTCCAAATCTCCATTAAAAGGCCAAGTATTGTCCATCCCAAGTTTTCGACGATGATCAAAAACGTCTGCAAATACATGAGAATATTTATTCATATCTACAAAAGTGGGAACATTACAAATAAATTTTCCATCAAATAGTTCTTTATCAAAAAATGGTTTTTTAGTATCGGCCCATGCTGGACAAGTTCCAAGAGTTATATTATTTTTATAATATCTAACAACATTATCGTTTGTAGCAACAATGATATCAGTAGCTGCAGCTATATCAAAATATTCTTTAATTCCAGATGCAAAAAATATATCTGAATCAAGAAATAAAATTGATTTATACTCTTTTCCAAGTTCTGACATTATTTTATATCGATAAAATTTGACAATCATTACTTTTCCAAACTCTTCGTCTCCTGGAACCGGAACTATTCTTACAAATCTAACCTTAGTTTTTAAATTTTTAGTTTTTTCTTCTACAAACTTAATATATTCATCTGGTAAATCATTATGTAAAACAACAAAATCTGCATATTCTCCTATACCAAAAAATTCGACGCTATTATATAATGCATTAAATAAATAAACATAATTCTCAGTTAGGCTAATGAAAATAGCATAATCTTTCATAGTTAATCTCTTTATTTTTGTGTGTTATAACTGTATTTTTTTCTACCATCTTTGTAGAATTCATAATACATTTCAATTCGTCTGATTACATCTTGTGCAGAAATCATATGCATACAATAAGGAACTTCTTCTCCATAATCATCAATAGTAACATGATAACACATATTCTTTACATCTTTTTCATCCCCATCTCCAAGAGGTTTAACTCTACTCGTCCAACATCCCCCATTATCGCAACAGGGAAGACTTCCACATGTATGAACAAACTGATGATTTGTGTCAGCTTGCCATCGTGAAGGTTCTCTTCCACCAGAAACTATAACACATGGTCTATTTTTCTTTCCATTACAAGTTCCAGGTTTTACTGGTATAGCCGCTGCAAGAACCATAGGAAGACTTACTGGTGTCAAAACTCCACTAGAAGCCCAAATAAGTCTGATTAATTGTCTATCATCTGTTTTCCCAATTAGATTAATAACTCCATTAAGTTCTGGATGTATATGAGCAGTATGTCCAATCTGAACAAACTGAATTTTTCCTTTAAAATAATCTACTACAGCCTGAAACTTACCTTTACCCCAAAATTTGCAAGTAAAATCCTGTTTATGACCAGCGTCAATAACCCAGTATTCTGCTTGTGGATCAAAATTATATTCTTTAAACCAAGTAGATCTTTCCGTCCATCCCCAAACATCCTCTTCTTTGCGTATATGGATGTCGCCCTTTCCTATTCGTCTTTTTATCCTTATATTTAGAATATCTTCTATTTCTTCTGTAAAAGCCTCAGAAAAATGATATGGTCCTTGATTAGATTGGTGAATTAAGGGATATCCGAGATCATATGCTTTAACTTCTGGATCTTTTTCATCAAGAGGACTTCCTTTAGCCCATTCTACATAAGGATTACCTTCCCAAATATGCATAAAAGAAGTTCGAATATCAGTTATAAATTTTCCAGGAAAATTCAAATGAAGATCTCTGATGGCAGCAGTTAGCATAACTATATCGCCTGGACCTTGATGATTTCTAAAAAGAACTTTCTTGACATTTCCTCTATCTTTAATTACATTTGGAGGCTCAAGTTTTTGCCCTTTCAAATCTTTAAAAACAACTGGATCTATCTGTTGTCCCATTTTTATAGTTCTAAATTCAAAAGGAATTAATTCATTTGTTGCTATATTTAACCAGTTTTCATTAACAGAAGTTATAGTTCTTTTCCCAAGAAAAGTCAATATAGTTAACTGCTCTTCTTTTGTGCAAGATTTTATTTCCTCTACAAAATAATTTAAAAATGGTTTACCTTTTCGGTTAAATTCACATCCGGAACATTTTTCTCCCTTAACTTGTTCTTGAAGAGATTTAAGTTCGGTTAATGTTTTTTCAAACTTATTTTTTAGTGTGGAATCTTTTAAAATTTTACTAACAACCGAATCATTAAGAAATGATGGGGTTATCATTTCTTCGGGTCGAGGTCGGTTAATAACAACTCGAACTTCCTGTGGAGGTGGAGCTGGGACTACAATTGGTGTAGTTTGATCTTGTGGAGTTTGAGTTTGTTCAATGATATTTTTAGCATCGTTATCAGACATAGTTGTTCCTTTCTAAGATTTAACGAAATTATACAACGAAATTATTTAAAGTCATCTAAAATTTGACTTAATAATAGCATTTTTTACTTTTTATACAAAACAAGGAAAAGTAATTCGTGATGTTTCTATGGTCTTAAAATCTATTTACAACATTAAATAAATATATGCAGCTCCAGTGCCATAATTTTTCCATAAGCTCCAACAACAATATAACTATTTTCTATAGAAATCGAAGCTCCAAAATGATCATCTATATTGACGTACTCCCCGTGGCTAAAGCTAGGGGAGTGCGTCAATAGAACTAGAACTAGAACTACTGAGACTAGAACTACTGAGACTAGAACTACTACTACTTACCCAACTCGAACAACTTGAACTACAAGAACAACTCGAACAAGAAGAACTCAATGATGATGAGGAAGAACTACAACTACAACTGGAAGAACTTTGTAACTCTGAAATTTTTGTTGCGTTAAAAAGATTGTCATATTTTCTGTTTGATGCGACAAAATTCTTAACACCGCTGACGATTATATTTTTTTCACGACCTTCAAGAGGGTTATCGGTAGAATTTTTTATATCAAGAGACAGATAATAAGATACTTTTTCTGTTATCTCTTCGTTTTGCCAATCAAATTCGGTAGAATACCCTTCTCCTAAAGTAACTGTAGAGGCGTTACTTCCAGGCAAAACAATATTCGCATACCAGCTCGATAATGACATAATTTCTCTTCATTCTAAGGAAATTAGACCGGTCTTCCAAACCACTTTTTCCAAATGATCTCATTTGCGGCCTGTTTTTTATCTAATTCAACTCGATTTTTCTTCTGATTCTCATCGAGCCATTTCAGAATAGCTTCATTTTCCGTCATTCCTTTTCCCATCTTTGATTTTATAGCATTCTGATATTCGATGTCCATATTAACATTACAGTCACCATCAGCCTGAGCTTTCTTTTTAATCTCTTCACTCATTTTCCTGTCTCCCAAAAAGGTATTGATTTTATTCCTTCTAACGCCGGATTCTTTTTAAACTTCAATCTCTTCTTCTTTCTAATATTTAAGTCTAATTCCCTTGGATCAACAAAAGCTTTACCTTTAGTAAAGTATCTAAAGTCAACAATCCCATCAACAAAGAAGCATCTTGGATCTCCCGAAGCATTGAAGCAAGGTATGACTATATACTGTCCATTTCCAGAATCTTTAAAATCAAAATATTTTCCATCGCTGAGTTTAACAGAACCATCAAGAATGAGTTGATAGTCGTTAAACGCCGGTTTTCCACTATCTCTAGGAATAGGTTTTCCTTTTCTATATTCAACGGGTCTAAATTTATACGATATCAAAAGGTTCCAACCATTATGTAATGCATTCCATACAGCAGTTTTAAAATCTTCGGTCAAAATAATATCAAAATCTCCAGCTCGACGCTGAGATGTTTTTATATTTTCTTGAAAAGAATAACCTTCTCTTATATTTTTATCTTCAAACCATCCTTTATTCATTTCTAAAACATATCTACAAGCTTTTGAGGGATGAATTCCCTTGGTAGACAGTGGTATTCCTTGTTTAATATCAACAATATTCCAAGAAGAATCGATAAACGCTAAGTCAAGTGGAACATAGGTATCTTTCATCCAGAAAGAATGGTGAGCATCAGAAGAGAAACAAAATAACATACCTTGATCTTGCCCAAGATATCTTCTAAACATAAGACCATTTTGTCTCGAATTTTCATCTTCAGCAAGTTCGGTAAAAATTCTAATCTTCTTGTTCCTGATAGGCACAACCGTATTTCTCCAACAAATCCATTACTTCCGCTTCATTATGATAAATTTTTCTTTCTCTTTGTTTAATTATTTTCCCGTCTCTTTTTATACCACCGTATTTTTCAATTCTGGAAACTGTATCAAGTTCTATGTGAAAATTATTTCCTCCAATATATCTAAGACCCTCAAAAAAGAAATCTGGGATTCTCTTTTCAAAAATATCTTCATACATCTTTTCTGTGATATTAAAGAGAAATGTTTTCATTTCTTATTCCCTACAGCCAACCTTGGACCTCCATGTATTACCGTTTCAGACAATCTTTGTTCGTATGTTTTATCAGAAGAATTTTTATCAAAAGCGTTCTTCTCAGATAAAACCATAGTTTTAATTACATCCTTACCTCTAGATGTAAACTTGAATTTTTCAGTATCACCACTAATAAGTCCAGAAGCTTTAAGTCTGATTACATCATCGTTACTAAAAGTAGGAGGAATTAGTATCTCTCCTTCAGGATCTTCTCCTCTACTATCTTTCCAAAGTCTAAACAATAATCCAGCTTCAAAGTTCACAACCTTGACTATTTCTTGAACATTTTTTCTCTTTTCCATAAATCTTCCAATATTTTCAAAATCCATTTTATCGTACTCAGTAATACTCATCTGCATCTCTTTTTCTTTTCTAAAAAGAGAATTTACGTTTTGTGGAATAATTGGAACCGGCATTTTTACTTCTCCTCATCCTTTTTGAAAAAATCTGGACATTCTTTTTCAACTTTATCTTTTATTTCTTTCAATTTAGTAATACCATATTCTTTTATTAAAAACATGCCATCTTCACCATATCTTGCAATTTTTTCATATTCATAAGACAATCTTTCATTTGAAAGAATACCATTAAACAACTCTTGAGAATGTTTTTTTAATGCTATATCTAAATCATTTTCTAAAATAAATCCCCTAAGATTTAATAAAATTGCTCTAGCTATAATTAAAGGATTCAATGGAATAATCAAATTTGGATCAAAAAATGTTCTTATTGTTTTATTTTCTAAATCCTTTAATCCTTGACCACTTACATCGTAAATCTTGTTTTCCATAAAACTATAAATCAAACTATTAATAGTAAAATCTCTAGCATAAATGTCAAAATTTAGTGGAGTTGTTTCAATTCCATGTTGACGTAACAAAGGACGAATGTCATAAGGAGTAAAACTTCCTCTGAAATCCATTTTAATACCTTCATACTCAAAAGAAATTGTTTTTGTCCTGTGGTAATACCCAATATCGTAAACTCCAAGATCATTGGCAAGTAAACCACCAAGCTTTAAACAATTATCCGGTCTAGATGAAGTGAAATCTATATCATTTATCTCAGAAAAATCTTTGGTACTAGATAAAGTTCTAACAAAACCTCCAACCGCAAATGTATCATTAATTCCATTTAAACGACACAATAATTTACATTTTGAAAAAATTTTGTTAACATTATTTTTAATAGTTTCTGATAATCCAACAAAACTATTTATTTGTTTAACATTCTCTCCCTCACGTATACTCTTTTCTATAAATTCTATTTGATTTTTATCTACTAATCCTAATATCCATAGCACATACTTATTCCCGTAACTGAACAAAAAGTATGAACAATCATCTAGCGTTTCTAAAGCATGTTGAAGAGAATTTTCATCAAGAATAATTCTTACTGCTTTTTTATGTCCAGAGGTTACAAGAGATTTATAGTATCCCAAATTCCTTAGAATTTGAACTATAAAATTTCTCATATTATCATCATCTGTTTGATAGATAGAACCTTTATCATCTCCAACAACTGCAATATCAGATCTATTAGGCCAATATACCTGCCTATCCCAGAAACGTTGAGGTCTATTTCTCCATTCCATAGAAGCTAAATCTATTTGAAAATCAACATTATAATATGGATGTCCCATTCTGTCTTGACATATTCCGCCTTTAGAATATAATGGGTTATATCTTCTTCTCCAATATAACTCTGTATAATTACCTCCTCCGCCAGAACTCCTAATACTGGAATAATTATCATTTATCTCATTAGCATCAAAAGGATCTCCCCAGAGTGGATTTTCATAAAGTTGTAAAGCTCCACCAACATGAGGACCACCAATATTTGTTAAATTACTTCCCCATCTGGCTTCTTTAATCATTTTATCTCTTACTTCAGAAGCTTTAGGAATAGGAATAATTAAAGGAAGAGGTCTTTTTTCTTCCAAAAGTTTTTCCATTGTTCTTGGTTTTTCTTCTTCTAGTTGATCTTTTTTAAGATTTTCTTCAGGAACATGATCTTCCGTATCATATCCGCCCTTATCATGAGTATGAATATTATTATCTAAAACTTTCTCCAAAGAATCGTCTGGATTTGCTTTTATAGGAAAAGCTTGAATATCTCTTTCCTGATTAGTTCTAAGAATAGTTTCTATAAGCTTCCATTGAAATGGAATAATTTGAGCTTTTCTATACCAATCTTTTCCAGAAGCGTGAATTTTTCCCTTAGTATTAAGGGTTTTGTCTGGAATAAGATATCGTAATGATTTCTCCAAAACCTCGTCTTGAACTTGTTCTGGAGTAGCCTCTCCTTCATCTCCACGAGCATGTGTAGCCTCATGTGCAATGATCGATGCAAGTTGAGCTACCTTCAAATTTTGTTTTTCTTGATCGGTTAAACTTTCATTTCCTGGTAAAGAAGCCATATTATTGGCCGCATTAGTAATTCTTTCTATATCAATACCAATAACTTTCCCACCAATTTGCTCTTTTTCTTCGTAAATTTCAGTCATTTGTTTTTCTATTTCTTCTTTATTCATTGTTGGACTGTAAGCATATAACTTATTATCAGGTCCAATACTTGTCTGAAATCCTCTTTTATCAAGTTCTTCTTTAACGCTTATTACTTGAAGTGATTTATTTAAAGAAGGATTGAATACACCAAAAGCGGGTTCGTCACGTTCATTATAAATATAAGAAATAGTGTTTAACCAACCGGGTTTAAAAAGATTGACTAAATCAATAGCCTGATTAGACCCAGGAAAAAGAGTTTCAATTTCGCTAGCATCTACTTGTGGAGTTCCAACCAAAGACTGTAGAGTAGGAATTTTTTGTTCTATTTGTTCAATTAAAGCTTGATCGGGCATATTCTTTTCATAACCTTATTGAAGTTTCTTCTCTCTTTCAATTTCTTGAATTCCTGAAACAGATGGAACACCTTCTCGTGGAGGTGGTTCGTCTGGAGGAGTTGGAGGAGTAAATGTATGAGAATGAGAATGAGGAGCGCTTTGAGTTTTAACAAATTCTCCAGACAACATAGGATTTTGAACTTTGAAAAAATCCATAATTGCTCCAATTTCCGTGCCTCGATGATAACTCGCATCTCCTTCTCCACCTTTTCCAACAACACTCATTTCCACAGATCCATCTTCTTTAATTTTATAACAAAGATTCCATTCTCCAGTATACTGTTTAGTTCCAGTATATGGATCAACCGAAGGTCTTTGTCCAGTAGCTTTTTTAGCTAATGGTTTACTTTTTACTCTATATATTTTCACTTTTCTACTCCTTTAATTTATTAGTAAACCTGTTTAAACATATATCAATAGGTATTCCAGCATTAAGACCATAATTTCCTACTGACTCAACAACAACGGCGGCAATTCCAAAAACAGATCCATCCATAGCATCAACGACAGGTCCACCACTTGATCCTGGGAACACTGATAAATCCATAAAAAAATATGGAATATTCTGATTTTCCACTCTTCGATCTTTAGAAGATAATATTCCTTTTGTAACATTATTATCATAACCATATGGACTACCAACACAGATAATATTTTGTCCTACGTTTATTTGATCTATACTTTTGGTTACAATAGAATTGTGTTTGGAAACATCACAATAAAGAAGTGCTATATCAAGATCAAAGTCTATATCAACAACTCGTGCTGGATATCTATGATTACCATCTATAATAAAAGTTCCAATATCTTTAGGATTCTCTTTTTTTCTTGTAATAACATGAGCACAAGTTAATGCATAATTTTCTTTAATATAAAAACACGATCCAACTTCAACCGTGTTATGCTTATATGATTCAGATTCTACTTTAAAACAAGAAGATAATAATCTTGCGACCAAAGAAATAAAAGACTTATCTTCTTGTGATTCTTTTATCATTCGATCATTTGAAGATGCCATCATAGCTGTGGGAGAAACTATTCTCCATGTTATCTTTTTCTCTTTAAGATCTTGCATAACATATGATAATGATTTGTTTTTGTAGACAATAGGAGAGCCTCCAATTCTATAAACAACAAAATTTTTAAGAACACCTCCCCCTAATCCAGTTCTATCCCATCTTAATTCTCCCTCATAAAGCGGAGTGATAGCAGAAAAAGAATAATCTATATCATCGGTAGGAATGGAGATATGATCATTACCAACGTTAAGTTTTTCTCTTCTTTCGTAATCTCTATCAATTTGTAAAGGTTTACTTTTATCAGTTAAGGGACTTAACTGGTTATCCAAAAACGGCATTGTCGTTCTGTATGCTGTTATTTTCACCGACAAGTCCCTCTATTTTACTTTTTATCAGCATAAACAATATCATCTTCTCCTTGATGTTCGTTGTCTAAATCATCCATAGTTAAATCAGTTATTTCTTCTTT
>Ga0172366_10001810_pt1 | contig 16690 bp, 15 predicted proteins | sample LakKivSesite69cm_FD_114533 | JGI IMG/M metagenome (GOLD analysis project Ga0172366, IMG submission 114533) | Sediment microbial communities from Lake Kivu, Rwanda - Sediment site 69cm | ecosystem: Environmental > Aquatic > Freshwater > Lake > Sediment | place: Rwanda: Western Province, Lake... | reverse complement strand
AGAAACACCAGTGCGAATACCTACGACATGCTCAAGCCATGAACGTGAATCCGAAGAAAATAAAAGTAATGCGCTCCCGTTAAATCCCGTGAGCTATTTCATCATTCGTTTGTAAAACTAGCCTCAATCTGCCATAATCGTACTATTCACTAACGGATTGGTAGACACGATCTTAAAATGGATAGATAAAATATGAGCATGGAGATCATCCCATTTAAGAATCAGAAGCTCGATCTTGAAGCCCGGGTCGAAGACCTCTTGAAGCGGCTCACGATCGACGAGAAAATGAAGTTGTGCGAGGGAAAAAACTTCAGCCTCACCCGCCCCATCAAGCGCCTCGGGATTCCTAGCCTTGGCCTCACCGATGGCCCGCATGGTGTCGGCCCCCACGGCACGAGCTGGAAAAAGAACACGTTCTTCTCGTGCGGGGTCCTCATGGGCGCCACGTGGAATCCCGCGATCCTCGAGGAATTCGGGGCCGCGGTCGCGCGGGAGTGCAGGGCGTGCGGCCGGCACGTCCAGCTCGGCCCCGGCATGAACATCATGCGGTCGCCACTCTGCGGGCGCAACTTCGAGTACTTGAGCGAGGACCCGTACCTCGCCAAGAAGCTGGCGCCGGCGACCATCCGCGGGCTCCAGAACCAACGCATCGCCGCGTGCGCCAAGCATTACGCGTGCAACAACCAAGAAACGTGGCGCATGAGGGTCAGCGCCGAGGTAGGCGAGCGTGTCCTCCGGGAAATTTATCTCCCGGCATTCGAGGCGTCCGTGCGGGATGGAAACGCGTGGACGTTCATGTGCTGCTACAACAAGGTGAACGGCGTCTATGGTGCGGAAAACCGGGATCTCATAACAAAGCGGCTCCGGGACGAGTGGGGCTTCAAGGGCTTCGAGATGTCGGACTGGGGGGCGACCGTGCCCGCGAGCAGCACCGAGGCGTGCGTGAACGCGGGGCTCTCGCTCGACATGCACGTTAACGTCCAGAAACCCTTCATCAAGATGTCGTTCCGCAAGCTGCGGAAGGCCTTTGCGGCGGGGAAGTTCACCGAGGAGGTACTGGACGAGAACGTGCGGCGCTTGCTCCGCGTGATGTTCCTCGTCGGGCTGTTCGACGACCCCGCGACCTTACCCAAGGGCGAGAGGAACACGCCCGAGCACCAGGCCCTCGCGCGGAGGCTTGCCAGCGACGGGATGGTGCTCTTGAAGAACGACAAGAGTATACTCCCGCTTGACGCTGGCAAGGTCAAGCGGATAGTCGTCCTGGGGCCGAACGCTCGTAAAAGAACCGCGATGCATCATGCCCTCGACGTGTTGAATATTATGGGTTTAGGCGGGAGCTCCCAGGTCATACCGCCCCACGAGGTGACGCCGGCGGAAGGCATCGACGAGAGATGCGCTGGGAGGATCGAGATCGTGGATTCGGCCGACATTGCGGACGTCGCGATCGTCTTCGCGGGGTTGACCCACGCGCCAGGCGGCGACTCGGAGGGTTTCGACCGCAAGCGATTGGAACTCCCCGCCAAGCAAATCGACCTCATCAATGACACTGTGGCGAAGAACCCGAACACGATCGTCGTCCTCGTGAACGGCGGCCCTGTCTCGATGGAGGGCTGGATCGACAAGGTGCCCGCCGTGCTCGAGGCCTGGTACGGCGGGATGGAGGCGGGGCGCGCGATCGCCGACATCTTATTCGGCGACGTGAACCCGTCGGGCAAGTTACCCGTCACGTTCCCGAAAAAGCTCTCGGACTCGCCCGCGCACGCGTCAGGGTCGAAGCGGACATGGCCAGGGGAGCACGGCAAGGTATATTACGACGAGGGCATCTTCGTCGGCTACCGCCACTTCGACAAGAACGGGATCGAGCCGTTATTCCCCTTCGGCCACGGGCTCTCGTACACGACGTTCGAGTACAGCAGCGTGAAGGTGGACAAGGCCAACCTTGCTGGCGACGAGGGCTGCAAGGTGTCGGTGGACGTGAAGAACGCGGGGATGCGGGCAGGAGCCGAGGTCGTCCAGCTATACGTGCAAGATGTCGATTCGAGCCTGCCTCGGCCCCCGAAGGAGCTCAAGGGGTTTCAAAAGATCTTCCTCCAGCCAGGCGAGAAAAAATCGGTCACGTTCGACATAGGCAAGGCGGACCTGTCGTTCTACGACGAGAAACAAGGGAACTGGGTCGCGGAGCCGGGCAAGTTCGTGCTGCACGTGGGCAGCTCTTCACGCGATATCCGGGGCAGCGTGGAGATCACCTTGAATTGACCCAAACGGGAACTTGAAGCTGCTCCTTTTTTTTTAACAAGGCGTGATTCAAGCCGATGAAAAGGTGCGATTACAAATCGTTACCGATAGCTTGGAGAAAATCAATGCCAGCTTGTTTCAAAAGAAAGCCTTCGGCCACTTCCTTGATCATATCCAGCTCGGTCAGCACGGGTAACCTTCCTTCAATGCATGATTTCGGGAGGCCGCAAAGTGCCTGGATGGTCTCGATGTCGACCGGGCCGAAGCGAATCGCTCGTAACATGGCGATGCCGTTGTCCCCAAGCAGCATCTTGGAGACTTCTATACTCTCGAACGAACTGGAGGACGCCCCGGCCATGAATGACTTTGGCAATATTTGGTATTTAACGTTTGACTAAACACTATGCTCGGTTAATATGCCGTCCACGTGAACGACGTTCAAGATTATTAAAAATAAAGGTGGAGAATGTGTAATTCGTGTACAATGGGAATCTCTGGATCAAGAGAGCTTCTCGACGGTCTCGATGAGGACGTCGAGCTTGTCGAACTTGCATTTTTGAACTGTCCGGCAGTACCATTCCGCGTTTTTAGACTCGATGACTTGCCTTTCCGAGAGGATCTTCATGAGGTTTCTGCGATCTGTCATTCAGTTGCACCTGCCCTCACGAGCGCTACCGTGGACTATGAGCGAGAATGACATCTCGGAAATACGAGGAACGAACACGAGAAATACCGAGCCCAAGGCAGTCGATCTCACGCCTTGCCGAGCAAGAAAAGGAGCAGGGCCTTCTGCGCATGCATGCGGTTCTCTGCCTGGTCGAAGATGACGCTATTGGATGAATCGACCAGATCCGACGCGATTTCCACGTCCCGGTGGGCAGGCAAGCAGTGCATGATGAAGGGCTTCTTGCCGGTCTTCTGCACGACCGCGGCGTTGAGCTGGTATGGCTTGAGTACTTGCATCCGGTTCTCGGCCTGGTCCTCCTGGCCCATGGACACGAAGGTGTCGGTGTAGAGCACGTCCGCGCCCTTGACACCCGTGTCGATGTCGCTCGTGACCGTCACGTGGTTGGCGATCTTGGCCTTTTCAAGGGCGGCCATCTTGCCAGCTGGCGGCGAATAACCGGCCGGGCATACGACCGAGAGCTTGACACCGAGTAACGCGCAGATGTCGATTAGCGAGAGGCAGACATTGTCCGTCCCGTCCCCGATGAACACGACTTTGGTATTCTTGATATCGGGGCATTTTTCCTCGATCGTGAGCATGTCAGCGAGCGCCTGGCACGGGTGCGCCGCGTCAGACAGCCCGTTGATCACGGGCACGCGCGACGCGCGGGCCATGGCCTCCACGTCCGCGTGCTTGAACACCCGCGCCATGATCACGTCCACGTAGCGTGCTAACGACCGGATCTCGTCGCCGATCCCGCCGAGCGTGAAGTTGGTCGTCCGCCAATCCAGGAACAGCGCTTGGCCGCCAAGCTGGTACATGGAAACCTCGAACGACACGCGCGTCCGCGTCGACGTTTTCTGGAAGAGCATGGCGAGCACCTTGCCCTCCAGCGACTTGGAATATGCCCCGGGGTTCTTCTTGATCGCCTTCGCGAGGTCCAGGACCGCGCGTAGCTCCTTGGCGCTCAAATCGGGAACTGCCAGGTAATCTCTTTTGTCATAAAGTAACCGGCTTGTCAATGTATCACCCAGTACACGCGGAGTTAACGAAGGCCACTTAAAAAGGGGCACGTCCCCGAAGAACCTTCTTAGGCGTTGCTGGTGAATGTTCAAGTACCGAAAACGAAGGTGGTAGCCACGAGCACGAACCAACAAGAATTGGCCGCGCGGATGGAGACCGCGCTGCAAGACATCCCGTTCATCTGCATCCACGCGCATCTCGATCCCAAGCAGCTCGTCGCGCAAGGCCTTCACCACATCTTGCTCTATCATATGCCACTGAGCGAGCTATATTCCGCCGGTATGCCGGATGGCAACCGCCTTTCCTGGTACGCGACCAAGGACGAAGCTCGATCTCGCATCGAGGAGGCATTACCATACTTGAAGCACGTGAAAAACACGTCTCTCCAGTGGGTAATCAAGCGGATCCTCGCCGATTTGTACGGGTGGACGAGTTCCATAACCGAGAGCAACTGGCACGAGATAGATTCCATCATCGCGGAAAAGAGCAAGGATCCAGGCTGGGCAAGGCAGATCTTGAAACGCTGCAACGTGTTGTCCTCGTCGACCGAGTACCGGCTGCGCGACAAGGGGCAGGCCGACGATATCCTGACCTACGCGCTGGAGTGGGCATTCTTCACGCGCGCGCAGCAGCACCAGAACGACAGCCCGCTGTTCGAGCTAGAGTGGACATGGTCGCAAGACGGGCCCTCCGCGCCGCTGCCGGTGAACATCGACAGGTCCAAATTCGTTGCCAAGAAGACCATCAAGACACTCGATGACGTGATGGACGCGATGCACCACTACATCTCGCTCGTCCCCTTCGACAAGCTCGTGTGTGCCGCGAACCATTTCTCCACGGGTATAAACTATCAAGACGTGACCGAGGAGCAAATGATGAAATCCCTGGCAAACAGGGCGCATGCGACCGAGCACGACCGCGACGTCTACGCGTGCTTCATCTTGCAGGAGTACCTGAACGCCCTCGAGCGCCAGTCAAGGAAGGTCGTCTTCACGTTCTCCGTGGGCGCGGAACCGATGGAGCACGAGACGGCGAGCTTGCTCCCGCAGAAAACCCTTGGGCAGCTGATGAACGTCTTTGCAAAACACCCGGCGCTCCGGTTCGTCTGTTTCTCCTCGAGCATCCATTGCGAGCAGGCCTTGTGCACGATGGCGCGGGAGCTGCCCAACTTTTCCCTTGCCGGTTATTGGTGGCATAACTTTTTCCCGAATTACATTGAAAACATCATCGACAACCGGCTCGACATGCTCCCGGCGAACAAGCAAATTGGCTTCTTCAGCGACGCGTATCACTTGGACTGGCTGTACGGTAAAGCATTCACCGTGCGCAAGTGTATGGCCAATGTATTTGCCAGAAAGATCGTGAAAGGACAATACACCTTCGACGATTGCATCGACATTGCCCGGGAAATCTGCTACGAGACCCCGAAGCAATTGTTCAAGCTCAAAGGATGAAGGTGGCCACGCGGGATGAAGTACCTATCGGGTATAGAATTGATCAAGAAGGCGGAGAAAGGGGGATACGCCGTCCCCGCGTTCTGCGCTTGGAACGCGGAGATCATGAACGTTATTTTGAAGACAGCGGCGGAGGTTCACTCGCCCGTGATAGTGATGCAAGGTCCCTCGGAGTTTTTGCTCTTGTCGCCAGTAGAAACGGCAGCAATAGCACGCGCATTGGTCAAGCTGTATGATGTCACAGCAGCGCTGCATTATGACCACGGCGATTCCTTGTCGGTTTTGAATACTTGCTTAGACGCGGGGTTCACGTCGGTCATGTTGGATTATTCCACGAGGCCTTATCAAGAGAACGTGAACGCGTTGAAAGAGGCGGTTCTCGTTGCAAAACGGTTCCACGCGGCAGTCGAGGGCGAGCTTGGTGCCGTTGGCAAGGTGGATGACGCTGTAAAGGAAGGATCGAAACACGACGAGTTGACGGATCCGCGCAAGGCTCGAGAGTATGTCGAGCAAACCGGCGTCGATATGCTCGCCGTGAGCATTGGTAACAAGCATGGCATGTACACGACCTTGCCGAAATTCGATTTTCATCGGCTTCAAGAAATTCATGAATCGGTGCCGATCCCATTGGTGCTACATGGTGGTTCAACGACGCCGGAACCAGATATCAAGAGATCCGTCGACCTGGGCATCAGGAAAATCAACTTGGCCAGCGAACTGGTCGCTTGCGTGCGGGAATCTCTCAAGCAGCAGTGGACCGAGGGGAAGAATACCTGGCTCCCCGTTGCCCTAGCCGAGGCGACGAAGTGTTTGCCTACCATCATCAGGCGATGGATGAAAATGGCCGGTTCGGAAGGGATGGCGTGATGATCCAGGAGAAGAGCACCTTGCAAGTTATCGATTTTTCAACCAGCAGCACGAAACTGGACGAGTTGCTATCTTGCGTGAAAAATAACCTGCCACGCTGGGTCGCCTCGGCAAGGACGAAGCGGATCCTATTCGGCTTCGACGGCGTTCTGGACCAGATATACACGGTCGTGGCGAGGCGCAACTCGGTCGATGACTACGAGCGGTTAAAGTCTATAGGAGAATGGGCGGAGATTGTCAAGAACGCCGCGGGATCCGCCGCCAATTTCGAGATCATCGAGAAGAAGCGCACGACGGGCGGGTTCGTCGCGAACACTGCAGCTTCACTGCTCGCGCTCGCTGCTCCGCTCGACGATGTCACGCTCGTCGGGGGATTCGGGATCGATGGCATCGCCGCCCCGTTCAAGGACTTGTTCGGGACGGGGTTCAAGTGCAAATTAATTTCCATCGGCGCGCCAGGCTATACCCACGCTTACGAGTTCGATGACGGCAAGCTTATGATGACGTCTTTCGCTTCGATATTGACGCTCGACGTTGACACGATCGTGGCCGCGATCCCGGAGAAGCAGCTCGTGAACATGTTGAACGGGGCGGCGCTGTTCGGCCTTGGCTATTGGAGCATCACGCCAGGTATGACCGCCATCTTCAAGTTCTTCGCGACGAAGGTCTTCACGGCCATCCAAAAGCCGCTGGATTTGTTCCTTGACCTCGCAAGCCTGCGGAAGCGATCCGAGGATGATATTCGCGAGATGGCTGTCATCATCAACTTGTTCCCGGAGCAAATCCGCGTGACGTTGTCATTGAACGACAAGGAAGCGATGCAGCTTTACGAGGCGCTTTCAAGGCGAAAGGTGGCGGATGACTTCCCGGCTACCGAGATCTCGCTAGACAACAAGGGGTTGTTCGTATTCCTGGCAGAAAAGGTCCAAGAGCAACTGCCCCGTTGCCACGTGATCATCCACACGCCTAAGTTCGCGCTTTCAATAAGCGATAAACAAGCGAGCATCGTTCCAAATGCCTACACGAGGCATGCCAGCTTCAGCGTGGCAGCAGGTGACGCGTTCAACGGTGGTGTTATCCTCGGCTTGCTCGCTGGTTGCACGCCGCAGGAGATGCTCGTTATTGGCAATGCCACCACGTCTTACTTCATTAGGACGGGCGTGAGGTGTAATCAAGGGCAATGTATCGAGTTTCTAATCCAATATAGACATTATTTACAGGCGGACCATCCAGAAATTATCCACGAGCCCTAACAAGCTTCTCAATCCGTATTCCTGGAGCTCGAAAGATCCACCGAGCCAGGCATGCAGCCGATCAGCTCCAGCGGGGAATTCCCCCGGGGCATCGCCTCCACGGAGCTCGCGGCGGCCGGGATGAGCACCTTGCTCCCCTCCTTGACCGGGACCTTCTCGTCCTTGACCTGCAGCACCCCCGAACCCTTGACCACGATGTACACGAGCAGCCGGTCATCCTTCGGGATGGACGTAGCACCTCGCACCACGACCTTGCGTGTCTCGAAACAATCAACCCAGCGGTTGTCGACGAGCACGTGCTCGCTGCAAGCCGCGTCTGCCCGGATGCACCGGGGCTCGAGCTTGTACTGCTGGACCGCGTCGATGACGGGGAGCGGGGAGAAATCGATCATCTCCATGGCAAAGTCCACGCCGTGGCCAAGAAACCGAGCCTCCGGCGGTATCACGACCCCCATTCGCTCGAACTCTAAACGAACGGTCAAGTCTGACGGTTCCATCATCTCGACGAGCAAGATACCACCCCCGATCGCGTGCGGCATACCGCCAGGGACGAGCCACGTCTCTCCGGGCTCGACGGGTATCTCTTCGAACCATGCATCCATTGCCGGCATATCTTGCTCCGTAACAACGCGCCGGAACTCGGCCTTCGTTGGCGGGTGTTGGAACCCGAGCCGAATTATCGCCCGGGTTCCCGGTCGCGTGGCGAGGATGTGGTAACACTCGAGCTTGCCGAACTGCGAGTTCAATCGGGCGCGCGCAAACTCGCGGGTCGGGTGGACTTGCACGTGCAACCTGGTGGCGGAATCGAGCAATTTCAACAAGAAACCGAGATTCGTGCCCCGCACGTTCACGTGCTTTTTTCCTAGGTAGTGGTATGGATCCTTCTCGATCACGGCCTTCAGCAGCACGGGGCACCCGTGCCCGTCATTTAATGTCGCGAGGCCCTCGTTCTCGATGGGAACGAGACCGGGGTTCCGTGCCGGGACGACCGACGCGACCCAATCCTCGGGACGGTCGCTGTCGCGTGGATTTTCCCTCCCCTCGATCGTGTCGAGTAGCAATCCGCCTGGATAGGCACGCCGGGTGCGGTTGGGAGGCAAGTCGTGGATCAACGGGTTCACGCGTCCTGGGTCGCGTGCGCTGAAAAAAAAGGTGAGGAATCCAATGGTGTTATTGCTTGGTTTCCCAATCGATGTAGGTCAAGCAGCCGTGCGAGCCATTCTTCTTGAAGTACTTTTGATGATATTCCTCGGCCGGGTAGAACGTTGAAACGGGAGCTATTTCAGTCACGATGCGGCCCGGGATCTTCCCCGAAGTCTCCCAGCGCTCCTTGACCGCGTGAGCGATGTCATGCTGTTTCCGATCGCGAAAGAAAATAACAGAACGATACTGCGAGCCGACATCTGGACCTTGCCGGTTCAATTGCGTTGGATCGTGGATATGAAAGAAGAAATCCACCAGCTCCTCGTAAGATACCTGCTTTGGATCGAACGTCACTTGAACCGCTTCTGCGTGTCCCGTCTTGTCGGTGCAGACGAGCTTGTATGGATCCTTCAACCTCGAAAGATCGACGTGGCCACCGGTATAACCAACAACCGTGTCTATAACGCCCTTTTTAGTCCGAAAGCTTTCCTCGACACCCCAGAAGCATCCCGCTGCAAATATTGCTGTCTCCATTTCAATCATCTCGGGTAAGATTTTACGCACGGGAAACATCAATATTGGCCCAACAAGCAATAACCGCGCCTCGCGAGACTCTTATGAAAAGAAAGCAATGACCTATCGGGTATTACTTGCCTTGAAACGTACCACCTGGCCTTGATGCTCGAGGGTCTCTTGTAACAGGCGCACGTCGAGCTTCCGGGGCGCGACGCCGTTCCTCGCGCAAAGTGCAGCTGCGGTGCCGGATGCCTGCCCGATGGCCATCACGGGAGCCATTGACCGGTGAGATTCGTATGGTTCTTGCCGCGAGCTAATGCACCGGCCCGATATGAGAAGGTTCTCGACCTTCCTTGGCACGAGGCACCGGTAGGGGATGTCGTATCCTTCATGGTCGAGGAATCGCCTGTATCCATAGAAGTGGATGATGGGCGCCGAGCTGATGGCGACCACGTCGTCGAACCGGCGGCCGTTGATGGCATCCTCGGCCGTGAGCTTGTATTCACCCTCGATAAACCGGGTCTGGCGGATGCCAAGCATCGCTGGGGTCTCTCCCACGTACGCACCGGCGACCTTCAGCGCGGGGTTCGCGTCGAGCAAGCTCTTGAAGTGGTTGTAAACCTCGAGCCGCGTGGCGATCTCGGAGCGGGATATTTCCCATGCATCGTTATGCCCCCATACCATGGCCGGTCCCCAGACCACGCTGCTGTCGCCATACCGGCAGTTCTCGAATGGCGCGTCCTTGAGTCCCGAGATCTTGTACATCAAGCCGTCGACAAGCTTCTTGTCCTCGTGCCTGGCTTCCCAGAACGGCGCGCCGGCCCGCGCCGCGACGTCGCCGTCGCCCGTCGCATCGACCACGATTTTCGCGAGGATCGCGCATCGCCCGGACTTGTTCTCGACGATGACTCCCTTGACCGCGTTCCCGTCCATGATTGGCATGGAGAAATAGGTGTGGAACAATATATCGACACCTGCCTCCACGGCCTTGTCGAGGACGACGAACTTGAACTTCTCGGGATCTATGCAATAGGAATAGGACAGGTCATCCTTGATCGTCGCGTGCTCTTCTTGCTTGTAGGGGCTTTTACCGAGACCGCCGATCTCCTTGAGGGCGAGGATGATCTCCTGGGCGATGCCCTTCACGGTCTGGGTGGAATCCGGTTTCACCTGGTTCCGGAAGCCGTTGATGTTGTTCATAAGCGAGGCGGTCGCCGTGCCCCCGAGGAACCCAAATTTTTCGATGAGGAGCGTTTTCGCTTTGTTCCGAGCACTGGCAATCGCTGCCGTGATGCCAGCCGGCCCGCCACCCACCACGATGACGTCGAACTCGCCGGCCACGTCGAGATCCCGGGCCGGCTCGTGGATCTTCTGCATTTTATTCACGCGCCTTTTTATGACTTGCCCGTGTGCTAGACCGTTACGGGGATGTCCAGGGAAAACGTCGTCCCATGTTCCTTGGACGTGGTGAACGACACCTCCCCGTGCAATAAGTGACTCAGTAACATCATACTATAGGTTCCAAGGCCACGATCGGGCCCCTTGGTCGAAAAAGAACGGTTGAAGATCTGCACCTGCACTTCTCGCGGGATGAACCCCTCGTTGTGCACCCAGAAGGATACACGGCCATCGGTCGTCTTGCAGCCCGTCGTGACCGTCCCGCCTTCGGGCGTGGCCTCCAATGCATTCCTGACCATGTTTTCTAATATGCGGCTGATGATCACCTTGTCAGATCTAATATTAACGGTTTCAGAGGTCTCGTCGATCGTGATCTTCTTGTTTTGCGCGAACTCGGTCATCGTGTACCTGAGGACGATTTCACCGAGGATGGAATTCGAGGTGAACTCTTGGGACTGCACCTCCAGCGTTTTGCTCTCGGCAGCAGTGAGCATTTGCTGTGAATGTATCTCGTCGATCAATCGCTGCGTGGTCTCATCCGCCCTTTTTATCAAATCGTCCACGTCGACCTTGTTCTTGTATTGTCGCAGCAATGCAAGGGTTCCGGCGAGCCCGGATATCGTGTTCAAGATGTCGTGGTAAAAAACCCTCTCGAGCATCAACAAGCGCTTTTCTTGCTGGATATCTTGGATGGTAAGTGCCGTGAAGTGTTCGCCCTCGAGCTCCAAGGGCATCGCCCAGATGCGAAGATCGAACGCCTTGTGGTCGTCCCCGACGAGTAAACGTGCATCGCGAACCGCTGGTGCACCCTTCTGGCTCGTCAATATTGCATCCACGGCGCCGCAGAACGTGCACGCCTCTGCCGTCCCGCATCCATCTTCTTCCTCTTTCGCGTGGATGCAATCCAAAATTTCGCCTGGTCTCTTACCAAGGGCCCTCGAGACTGTTTCTAGGCCAGAGAAGTCCAGCGCGCCCTTGTTCATGTACACTATTTGCCTGTGTTTGTTTAGTATTATGAATATAGCAGGGATTTTGTCGAATATGACATCGAGCAGGCCATTCTCTTGGAAAAAAGCCCTCTGCCTTTCCAATTCGGAGGAAATAGCACGCCCAGCAGGGGCAAACTTCGTCCTCATCATCAATCACGAAACGTTAGGATAACGGGAGAACATCTCTGGGAAACCTTTTATGCCTTCGGGGAGAGTGATCAAAGCGAGATGGACGATAAGATCACCACTGAAGCCGCCCTGGCAAAGATTTGCCGACAAGCCATCGCTCTCGGTGCCACGGATGCCCGGCCGCTCAAGGCATCGAGCGTGGTGGTCAAGGACTGGGTCCGGCTCAAGTGCCAGTTCGGATGCGGGGGATACGGCGAGGGATTGACTTGCCCGCCGTATAGCCCGACGCCGGACACGACGAGAAAGGTGCTGTCGGGGTACGAATGGGCCGTGGTGCTCAAGTTCGAAAAATTTGGCGAAAATGGCTGGAAAAAAACTCACGACGTGATCGCGGACCTGGAACGGGAGGTATTTCTCGACGGGTTCCATACCGCGTACGGTTACAGCTGCGGCCCCTGCCCCTATTGTAAAACGTGCAATCTCAAGCACTGCATACATCCGAGTAAGGCGCGGCCCTCGATGGAAGGATCGGGCATTGACGTCTACGCGACCGCACGTGCCGCCGGATTCGAAATCCACGTGCTGAGGTCCCATGACGAAGAGCCGACCTATTTCTGCTTGCTGCTCGTGCAATGATCTCGCGGGAGCCGTGGAAATCTACATCACGCGACCTTTTTAGTCTCCAACACCACCCCGTTTTCCCGGAGCAGCGCGCGGAGTTCCTGGACATCGACGTCGCGCGGCTCGATGCCCTTCTTGATGCACAATGCCGCTGCGGTTCCAGCAGCCTGGCCCACGACGATCGTGACCGTGATTCCTCGGTGCGCGTTGAGCGCCGTCTTGTCAGCAGCCCCGATGGCCCGCGATGCGCACAACACCCCGCCCAGCCGCTCCGGGACGAGCACGCCATACGGTATGGAGTAGGGGCGATCGAGCTTGTTCCGGCCTGGGTCGTGGCCATCAGACAGCCCTATCGCGTCTTGCTGGTTATAATCTGGCTTGAACACGTCATCCGCTGTCTCCATCGTCATGGCACGCAATCGCCGGGTGTCCCGCAAGCCAAGGCGAATGGACGTGCGGGATATATATGCTTGTTCCCAACCAGGAACCAGCCGGAGCACCGACAGCAGGATCCAGTCCACCCGCTGCCGGTCGATATCGGTGAGGGAGAGGGCCCGCGCGTCCATCGCGTCCCTCGTGCCCTCGTCCACGACCGTGCACCACCTGTCCTGGATGGCGCCGCGGTTCCAAGACTTCACCTTGATGGAGAGGGGGAGGTTCATACGTTCGGGCCAAGTATCGAGCAGCCCGGCATCGCTTGCTTGATCCAGGTACTTGGCAAACCCCTGGTAGATGAGCAATCGCCCGGTCTCGAGGTGGCGGCGCGCCTGGGCCGGAATCTTGACCGGCGGGTAGCCATCGCACACCTTGTTGGCCAGTATGTGCTCGATGAACCGCTTGGAATCGACGCCGCGGAACTCAGTGAACCAACCAGGCATCATGCGCTTGTCGACCGCCTCGACGATGACGCCGGATCCATTAGTTGCGAAATTGACCACGTCGAGGTAGGCACTCGCGTCGACCACGACCCGCGCCCGCAATGCCTGGCAACCAGAACGATTCTGCACGATCACGCCGCTCACGCGGGGGCATTCCGGGGAACCTGCCTTCATCACGCCGGTGACCAGGCTGTCGAAAAGCAGCTCGACCCCCGATTCGAGGCACATCTCGAGCAAGACGATCTTGATGGCCTCCGAGTCCAGCCACTCGTCGCCGTCCCAGTATCGATAGAGCGGTGGATCGTCCCATAGCTTGTCACTCGTCGATTTCTTGACGATGCGGTCCAGCATCTCCCGGGCGATGCCGCTCGTGACGAGGTACCCCTTGCTGTTCACGAACGCGCTCTTCTCCCATTGCAGCACCAGCGACGTGATCGACTGGCCGCCGAGGAAACAATTGCGTTCCACGAGCAGCACCTTGACCCCGAGCCTCGCCGCGCACACGGCGGCGGCGACCCCGCTCTGCGATCCCCCGACGACGATCACGTCCCACCCGCCTAGGATCGGCACGTCCCTGGCCGGCTCCGTGTGGGTGTCCCCAACCATGGTTATTCACGGGCTAGCATGGTGCGCATCAGTTTATATAGATTTAGCACGAGAGTTGGACTGATCTCATGCCCGCGAGCAAGAAGAACCGGATGGTCCAAGTCGTGCTGATCTTCGCGGTGTTCGCGACGAACGTGATCATCACGCTCAAGATACCAACCCCCCCGTCCTTTCCATGCAATCCGGGAGTGGCATACCCTGGCACGTTACCGATCGGTCCGGGACAATACCGCAACCCCGTGACGATGCCGGCAGGGCAGGATTTGGCCGACCCCGCGGTCATCCGGTTCGGCGGGCGGTATTACATGACAGGAACTGGCCCCGGCCATTACACCGGGGTGATCCGGCTATGGTCATCGCTTGACCTGGTGAACTGGACGGAAGAGGGGGTTGTATATGCCGCGCCGCGCAATCCCGGCGACTGGAACATGTTCATGTTCTGGGCCGCCGAGATCTTCGCGTACAACGGCTATTTCTACCTCTCGTATTCTGCCACCCCGGACGAGGTCATGTCGCACCACCGCATCGGCATCGCCCGGTCGGCAAGCATCACGGGGCCGTACGTGGACATGAAAGACGAACCGCTTTTCAATTTGAATCAAGAAACGATCGACCAGCACATTTTCGAGCATGGCGGTGTACCCTACATGTACTACACCAATCACGACGCCTCGGCACGAGGTATCTATGTCGTGCAGCTCGCGCCTGACTTGAACAGCACTGTCGGAACCCACGTGCGTGTCCTTGAAAAAACGCCGGATGAAAGCTTGATCGAGGCGCCGTGGCTCGTATTCCATAGAGGCGTTTACCATTTACTGTTTTCCGCAAATGGAGCCAACACGGCCGAGTATCGGGTCGGCCACGCGATCGGGAGTTCCCCGCTCGGCCCGTTCACGAGGAGGGGATACGTGCTCACGAAGAACTGGTGGAGTCCAGGGCCAGGGCACTGCTCCGCGGTGCCATCGCTTGATGACAAGGAACTCTTTATTGTATATCATGTCAAGAAGGGATGGGAAGTGAGCTGGGATCGGGAAGTCTGCATCGACAGGCTCTTCTTCACCACGAATGGTGACGTGTATGCCTTCGGGCCGACGCGGGATCCGCAACCATTGCCGTCCGGGATCGGCGGCAGCACGGGCGTGGTTCCCTTGACCAACCCCGGCTTCGAGATGGTGGATCTTTCCGGCTGGGACGTCGAGTTGACATGGGACGGCGCCATCTACGCCACGATGATCGCCGGGCCTGTCGCGTCATGGGCAGTCCCGATAGACCAATGCGTGTGTCAAGGCCAGCGGATGCTGTGGTTCTGGAGCTTGATCTCCTACTCGTGCACGGTTCGACAATTCGTGACGGGCCTGGAAGAAAACACGTCCTTCCGGCTGGTCGCGTGGGGATCGAGTTCGAACCGGTTTTCCCGTGTTAGCGTCGAGAGCGGGGGCATCACGCTCGCAACCGATATCATAAATGGCAACTCGATAAAGCGGATATCACTCGATTTTTTGCTTCCAGCAGGCGAAAAAGCCATCATGATAAAAATCGACTCGCCTGCCGGAACGGCAAATTCCTGGGCATGGATAGATGCGGTAGAGCTTTATCCCGTGCTACCGTGATCATCCACGCCAGAGCCGGCCTTGCCCGTCGACCGCGGGCATGGCGCGCTGGACCCACGCGCGCGCCATGTTCGGACACAGCCTCTTCTGCCCCCACAGGGACGCGATCCGAAGCATGATGCTGTCCGTCGCCGCTTCGAGATCCACGCCACCCGATGATTCCGGGATGTCGGAGGTGAATGCTGGGCCAAATTTGACGACGAGCTTCTGCCCTGGCCGGTGGATAAGCGCCGTCGCGGGCAATTTTCCCAGGCGCCGCTTTCGTGCAGCTATGAAATCGGCATCGTGCTTGTGCCGGCGCTTGAACGCGTGCTTGTGCCCGCGGAACAAGTAATGATGATGGTGATACGTGTGGGGATTGTACGCCTCGTGCATGCCGATCGTGCACGCGGGCACGAGGCGCAGCGGTTTTCCCGTGACCATGCGATATCCAAGCGCGATCCGCGTGACCCCGGTATAGCCGCGCCAGACGAGGCCGAAGTCAAAACTCCCCTCGGGAAAGTAGACGATCCGGTCGCCAGCCACGAGCCGCTTGATCACTCTATCGATGCTTTGCTTCCCCGTGCCCATGCGCGGTATATATTCAGCGAAGTACAAGGCTGCTGCGATGCTGGGTAACCGTTGATCGATGAAACCATCGCCATTGATGAACGTGAACGTGATGTTGTCGTGATGGGCCTGGATCGCCTGCTGGAGGGCGACATCGGCGTTGCCGGAATGGTTTGCAACGATCATGAAAGGGCCACCGGCGTCGATCACGTCTTGCACGTGGTCGAACCCGAGCACCGCCAAGCGGTTCCGTGCCTTGAAAAACCAGTACATGGCCTTGTGGAACAGCAGCGTGACGAAACGGTTATGACGCCTGGCGAATATATGGGTCACGGGGAGGCGCGCGAGCGCCTTGCGGGAGAGCGGGTTGGCCCGCTCCCGCCAGATGGCTAGAAGGTCGCGAAGCATGGGATACGTAGGGGGGGCGGGAGGGGATTTAAGGCTATATTCGCCCCCGGGAATATCGGGAAAGCTCTCTTGCATATATATGGGTTTTGAAAAAAACGTAGACAGGGACTTGAATAGAGCACGCAACGTGCGAACCGCACTAACCTCCCCGCGGCTACATGCCGAGGTAAAGGGCGCCCGTTATCGCCCGCTCGCTTGAATAACATCGACAAGCCTTAGTTTGGACAAACTTGGCCTTGATGTCCAAGTTTGACCAGGCTTGAAATAACGGTCGAATTTCTTGCTCCAATTTTATACGATTCGCGTCTCGCGCTTGTTTTTCTGCCTCCATCGACAGCATCTTT
>Ga0172366_10001808_pt1 | contig 16704 bp, 13 predicted proteins | sample LakKivSesite69cm_FD_114533 | JGI IMG/M metagenome (GOLD analysis project Ga0172366, IMG submission 114533) | Sediment microbial communities from Lake Kivu, Rwanda - Sediment site 69cm | ecosystem: Environmental > Aquatic > Freshwater > Lake > Sediment | place: Rwanda: Western Province, Lake... | reverse complement strand
GCGACATACCTCCTCAGCCCTTCATCCCCGCCCCTCCCCGGCGCGGCCCTCGTGCGCAGCGTGAAGCTCTCCCCGCCGTCCCTCCAGGTTATCTCGTGGTTGCACTGTATCAGCTTCTGGATTCCGTACGACCTGAGCTCCTTGGATCGGTCGTGCTCCTTGGCGTAGTTCTCCGGGCCCCAACTCTCCTGCCACAGCCTTTGCCCCGCGACCCTTCCCCATGGAGACGCCGGGTTGGGAATCGTCGGAAGGGTCTCCTCGAAGTCTGGCGAGACGGTCAGGAAGATCCTTTCGAAAAGGTCGTTGCGCCTTCCATCGGTTCTGGCCAGGTACCTCACGCCGCCGTTGATCTTTGCCTCTTCCTCCCGCGCCCACTCCTCCGAGTACAGCTCCGAGCCGTTCGACCGGTACCAGTCGATCCAGACCGACGCGAACGCCGTGCCCTTGCCGGAATCCAGCATCAGAACCCGGGGGTTGGACGTGCCGAGGGTGAGATAGGGCACGAGCACAAGGCGTGGCTTTGCCACCTTGCCCATCGTCCCCAGCGAAAGCTCCTTGGCGCCTCCGCCGAGGCAGAAGACATCGAGGACCAGCGACTTGCCCATGATCTGTAGCCTTTCCTCAATCAGCATTGAGCCGCATCGGAAGACGGCTCGGACCGATCCCTTCTCAATCCCGGCCGACACGAGCCTTGTCTGGCCCGCTTCGTCCGCAAGCCTGACTCCGCCGTCCTTCATCGGCAACCATTCGGGAGAACCGTTCAGCGACACGCTGATCTCGTTGAAGCTACCCGTCATTGGCTTGTACGTGTAGAGTATCTCCGCATCAGCGCCCTTGTACCGGAGCGCGAACTCACCTGGGCCATTCCCCTCGACGGAGTTCTTGAACTCCTTCTCAAGGTTCGAGGGCAGGATGGTCTCCCGTCGTGTGGGGAACGGCAGCCTTCCTTTGCCCGTGCCATTGAGCCCCTGGATCTGCCCTGGGAATGGCTCGATGTTGCGGGCCGGTCGCCGCTTGAATTCAAGGGGCTTGAGGTCCTCCTTGTAGAGCGCAAGGGAATCGAGATACAGGACCCTGTCCTCCTGATTTGCTGCGCCCGAGACCTCGAACCCCGTGAACCTGACCGGCAGCCTCATGCGATCAAACATGTCTTGTGGAATCCTCTTGTGCACGAGCCACCATTCCTTCCACCTCACCAGCGTCAAGGGAATCCGGAAGGCCTCTCCGGCCGAATCCTCGAACAGAAGGGCCAGTTCCACCTGTGGCGTCGAGGGGTCGGCAACCCAGCCCCAGTTGTTGCCGTAGCACCACACGTTCGCGCAGTCAAACGGACCCGGAACCCTGATTGGCTCGGGCGGGGAGAAGACGATGCGGCTCTCCTTCGACGCCCCCCTGTACGTCAGCTTGCCGACGAACTCGCCCCACATCTGCTGCTCCCTGCTGCGGCAGAGCCTCGCCTTGGCTCCCTTGAATGTCAGGACCTTCCATCCCGCAAGATCCTCGAAGTCAACAAGGGGTGGGCGATCCTCCCCTCTGCCCGCCCAGACCATTTCATAGGGACGGGAGCCCGGTGCCTCGTCTGGGGCGGAGTTCTCGGCAAGGGCAATCTGATCCGGCCCATCCGTCGAGTACGAGGGGTAGGATGATGAAGAACACATGGACCTGCCGCAGCACCGCGCCTCTTTAGGTTTTCCGCGGACAAGGTTGGTCCCGTATGACCGACCCTAGGATGTCTCCTCCGCCCCGGCCTCCCCCTTGCTCAACAAGTCCGAAGGAGGCCTCGGTTCGACCGCATCTCGCTCGTAACCTTTTTCTGGGATCACATGACGATAGGATGCCGAATCACCAGATGACTCGGGAAGAGATCCCGGAGCCAGTCATGGGGATCTGGAGATCGTTTGATCGTAGGCCCGACACGGTAGGAGACTAGGGAATGGATCAAAGGCTGCAAGACCATCTGGCCTGTCCAAGGTGCAGATCGGGCCTTTTGTTTTCTGGAGAGACAAGAAAAAACAGGCTATGGGAAGGCGAGTTTGGTTGCCTGGGTTGCTCACAATCCTTCAAGGTTGTTAGCGAGGTACCCATACTCGTTGCTCCAGGAGCGCCAACGGAGGGTGTTTTGGGAGAAGCCTATCAAGAAAGGGTCAGAGAATGGATTCCCAAGAACTTCGAAAGGGAGCAGAGGCAGCCAAGGGAATCGGCCAAGCACAGCCAACTGGTGCGGGTTGTGCGATCCTTGGAAGGCGTGATCCTAGATATCGCCAGCGGTCCGGGTGGGTCCCTCTGCGTCCCGGTGATGATGGATGGACGGACGGATCGCTTGTTAGTGATGAGTGATCTCGGGAAACCGGTAATGGTTGAATGGCGCAGGTTGCTTAGAGAGGTTGGGTGGGGTGATCGGTGTTCCAACATCGTCTTTGATGCAAGAAGCATCCCCTTCCGTGATGACAGTGTGACTGCCATAACTTCGATGAATGGGTTTGACAATATCCTCGACAACAAGCCGGCCTATGCGGAAGCCGAACGGGTTCTCGGCCGCGGAGGAATGCTTCTGGACATGGTCACCGTCTTTGAGCAAGGTGGTAAGACCCAGAAGCTCCTATTGAATTGTGGGCAAGCTGCCCCAGATACCGAGTCTTATTTCACAATGCTTGAGACCCTGGGATTCGGAGTGGAGAAATCCGAGTTGCTCAATGAAGGGCGAGGCAAGAAGAATCCCGGAGATTTCGCCCCCCTCGAAGAGGAGAAGTGGCAGGACATCCTAGCGTACGCTCGCAAGCCTGGTTGAACTGCCCCACTCACTCCCGCAGGGTCTCTTGCACCTACCCGGTCTAGCACAATCACTCAAATACCAGCCCGGACGCCGGATCAGCCTGACCGAACGATACACTGACACGTATGGCACGAAGCTGCCGGCCACATCGCACCGGGCGCCGCGTGACCCAGGCAATGCACAAAGCACCTCCGCATCCGCAAAGGTTTTGTCTCCGAAGTTGTCACTCACGGGAAAGGTCACACGCTTCATCAAGGAGCCGGAGGAGGTCATCCTGGGCGCTATGGTCATGGATGCCAACACGCTCGATGTTGAGATTTTCGTCGATATCATGGCGTTGCCTCCAGAACAGAGGCCTCATGCCGAGACAGCCTTCCACATCTTCAGATGTCGGACCTCGGACCGTGGTGCTGGGCGCAGAGCCGGAGTTGCCTCCTGGCCCGTTAGAGGAAAGCCGATCCGAAATTCGAAGCAAAGACTTTATAACACGTTGCCCCGGTAGTCCGCATCCTCTCTGATGCTTTTGGAGGCGAGATGATGGACTCCAGGGAAAGGGTAACGGCCTTGCTCAACCTCGAGGAGGCCGACAGGGTAGGATTTGTCGACGGCCCCTGGCGCGAGACCATGGATCGGTGGGAGAAGGAAGGGCTCCCCCAGGGCGTGTTCATCAACGAATGCTTCGGCATGGACATCTACGGCATCGGGGTCGACACCTCGGCCAAGTACGACTCGATCACGTACGAGGAGGGGGAGACCTGGCGGCTGGTCAGGGACTCAAGCGGCGTCAAGCAGAGGGTCTGGCGGGACAGATCCGGCGTGCCCCTGCCCGTGGAGGCCGCGGTGAGCAACCTGGACGAGTTCAAGGAGCGCATCGAGCCCATGCTGGACCCGGACTTCCCCATCAGGATCTCCAGTCCCAAGTACCCGTTTCGGGGCGACGTCGAGAACGTCGTCAAGAAGTTCCAGAAGAGGTTCTTCGTGACTGCCAACGTGGTCGGCCCCTACGAGTATGCAAGGCACGTCTGCGGAGGACACAGGGGCGTGCTCAAGGCGATGATGGCGGACCGTCCGTTCGCCACGCGCATGTACTCGGCCCTGGGCCGGTTCCTCTCGCGCATCGCCAAGGGGCTTCTGGACGCGGGGGTCGACGGGGTATGGGTCTTCGATGACATTGGGTTCTCCAACGGCCCCTTCTTCTCGCCGAAGATCTACCAGCGGTACCTGGAGCCCGCCCACCGGCAGATCTGCGCCCCCTTCAGGAGGAAGGGGCTGCCGGTCATCCTGCACACGGACGGCAACGTGGAGGCGATCATACCGGACATAATACGGTCAGGGTTCACGGTGCTTCAGCCGCTCGAGGCGAAGGCCGGCATGGACGTGGTGAAGCTGAAGCACCTCTACGGCGACAAGCTGGGATTCATGGGCAACATAGACGCCAGGACCCTGTCGAGCAACGATGCCAGTAGGATAGCTGCGGAGGTCCGGTCCAAGATCGAGGTCGCCGCGCAGGGCGGAGGGTACATCATGAGCTCCGACCACTCCGTGCCGCCGACGGTCTCGTTGGATACGTTCAAGTTCTTCTCCGGCCTGCCAAGGAAGATCGGGAGATTCGCGCGATAGCGGTGGACCGGAACGACCGGAGAGGAGGCGAGGTCTCTTGTCCCTGAAGCAGAACAAGGATGTCGTTCGACACCCGGCCTCCTCAAGCAAGGACTGCCCAAGCCGCCGGCGGTCCGCGGCGAAGCCTACGCAGTCCCGATCAGGTAAAGCCTTCGCGACCCAAGCCTGAACGGCCCGGCAGCCAGCGACCCATAGCTGTGCAGGTCGTGAAGCCCTGCGTCCTTGAACATGCTGCAGACCTCGCGGTAGGTGTATATCCTCATGGAAATGCTCTTATTCTCGATGACGCCATTGCCGATCAGCGTGTAGTTCGATACCAAACGGCCCTCCGCATGATCAAAGCTTCGCTCCTCGAGGGCAAGGACGGACCCGAGTCTGGTCCAGCCTCGATCCTGGAACCTTGGCAGCAGGGTCTCAGCGACCATCGTCTCAAGCAGAAACCTGCCCCCCTCTCTGAGCGAGGTCGCAACGGCCTTCAGAAACTTCATGTTCCCCGCATCGTCAAAGTACCCGAAGCTGCCCCAGAAGCAGAAGGCGGCGTCGAACTCCTGCTTCCAAGGAAGGTTTCGCATGTCAGCCCGTCTCCAGACGATGCTTACCCCCGCTTGGGCCGCCTTGCTGCGAGCGATTCTGAGGAAGTGAGGCGTCATGTCAACTCCGGTGACGAGGTGGCCCCGGGATGCGAGCTGCAGCGACAGACGCCCCTCCCCGCAAGGAACGTCGAGGACCTTGGCACCCGGCTTGAGCGCCAGTGAACTCTCGATGAAATCGGCTTCCGCACGGGTTTCCTCGGAGGTCCGAGCATTTGGCTGGGCTTTGAGCCAGAGGCCGGAGAAGAAGGTCTGCCACCACTCCTTGCCAGTCCTTCGCCTCAGGTTGAAGCCACCTCTAGAACTTCCCCGGCTCCTTCCGTGCACCCTCAATCCAGTTCCTCCAAAGTGAAACGTGTTACGCCGGGTCCACCATTTCATACTGCCCGTTCAAGGGCTGACGCGCAAAGCGGCACGCGTGGCCTGTCGGTGGTGAACCGAAGTGCAGATGGAGGCTCAACATGGCCCCCAACTACCCGAACGCAGCTTGCTACAGCGGGGTGCCGGGCTCGTTCACGGGCGATGTCTTCATCTCTCGCCAAGCCTTGGCCAAACGGCTGAGGTTGTCCGACAGCTTCTCGAGCCTCTCGTTCGTGACGGGCTCCACATCAATCATCTGGATGACCCTGTCACCCCTGATCGCTTTGAGCTCCTTGTAGATCTGGCTGTAGAGGGTGAGGATTCCTTCCTTGTGCTTGGCATCCATTCGCTCCAGCTCGCCCTGCAAGCGGGCCAATTCCGATGCCAATGACTTGTAGTCGCTGGGACTCGGCGCCTGTTGAACGAACTTGTCTAGGCTCTCCTGACGGGTCGCTAATGTCCTTACCTGCCCGTCAAGCTGCTCCAGCTTGAGAGCCAGCTCCTTGGAGGCGTCATGCCCTCCCGAGGATTGCTCCACGCTACCCTCCCTACGGCGCGATAGCAGCCCCAATGAACCACCCTATGAACCGGCTTGATGGGTCGCCAATATTATAAAGTTTTCATCCACTGCTTTGAACGGTTGCGAGTGGCGACGGTATCCCGGACACCAACCCATCATTCAAGATGGGATCAAGAGCGGATCGCACACGCGCGAAGGCGGAGAGCGGTTCTTGCCTTGGGGGGTCAGCTTCCGCAACCGTCGTCCCATTCCCAGCCGGTATCATCCGCCCAAAAGATTCTTTTAGCTTCATGCCATTTGGAGCGCTCGATGACGAACGATGAGCCTCCGCCCGCCCTTGCGCGGGCCTCCGGCAGCATCAAGCTGTCATTGATTCCCTTGGCGATCTCGACAACCATACTTCTGGTAAGCCCCGCGGCTTGCCTGCCGGACGGTCGCATCGGGGTGCTCTACGTCGGTTGCATTGCCCGCTCTCCCCCGTTCTGGGAGATGCGGTCGGACCCGTTGTTCTCCATCAGCTTCGTCCAGGCAACCCTCCGCGACTGGGGCGCGTGGGGCCCGATCCAACAGGCAGAGTCGGAGCCGCAGGTGCACAGGATGGTCAGGCTGTACATGCCCCGTTCATATCGCGACATGACCTCCAGGTTCGATGTCATCGTACTGGCCATCGCGAACACCGAGGCGGTCGGGATCCAGAACATAGAGATGCTTGCCAAGGGCGTCCGCGAGGGCACGATGGGCCTGCTCATGTCAGGAGGGTGGGAGACCTTCGGCGGGGCCTTCGGCCGTCCCCCGTGGGGCGACAACGCGGTCGGCCAGCTCCTTCCCACGCAGGACATGGGCAACGTCTGGGTTGAGTTCCCCCAGGGGGCGCTCTACCTCGTCATCGACAGAAATGACCATGAGCTCATCAGCAGCATCCCATGGGAGAGGGAGAAGGCCCCATTCATGACCAACTTCCAGCACAATCTGGTGCGCGCGAGGGAAGGCGCCGAGGTCCTGGCCCACGTGGAGAGCATGGGGTACAACGACCACCCTGCGATGGTCACCTGGGATCTTGACAACGGGAACCGAGTCTTCGCGTTGACATCCGAGATCCACGCGATGTCGCCGAGGTATGGCAGCCTCTGGACCTACTACCTGGACTACGGGAGCAACCTCATGATCTACCTCAACCGCCGCCGCGTCCCCCAGGACATCGATCTCGTCCATGCGGTCAGGGCAAGGATGTATGAGCTGGGCATCAGGAGGTCCCTCCTGGTCAGCCTGCTGGAGTTCTGCGACTCTTTTGGCGCAAACACGGCGACGATCACAGCGAAGATCGACGAGGTTGACGAACTGGCAAAGGAAGCAAGGCCCGCGTATTTCCAGCTCCGCTTCGAGGAGACCCTTGAGACCTACAAGGGGGCGCTGCAAATGCTTCAGGACATCGAAAAGGACGCGATCGAACTGAAGAACAGGACTCTACTCTGGGTGTACGTGATCGAGTGGCTTTCCATCACCGGAACCGGGATGATCTGCGGATTCCTCCTCTGGTCTCTCATGATCCGACGCAGGCTGTACAGGGAGGTCCGAACGACGAAGCTTGATGCCTTCAAGGAGCAGCTCTGACCCGGCTCGACAGCCTTGAATGCCTCGCGAGGAGGCCGGCCGGAGACGCACCCACTTCCTTCGGTCCGGACGGGGAAATAGATTCAAGTCATGGCCATGCAAGGAACCACCTAGGGAATCATGACATGCAGCCGGTTGGCGTGACCTATTTCGACAAGACAAGCGACAAGGATCCTGAGGGGATGACCAGGCAGACCCTCAGGCTTGCGCTGAAGCGTGGCGACGAGCTGGGCATCAAGTACTTCGTGGTGGCCTCATCAACGGGGCTTGTCGCCAAAATGGCCCTTTCTGAGCTTGCCGGTCGGAGGCTGGTGGTGGTCGGTGAGGATAGAAGCTGGTACGATGGGGTGCTCCTCAAGGACCTTAGGAGCAAGGCTGTGCCGACACTGTTCAGCCGGGAGATCCCCTACAGCTACCCCAGCGATGTGCAAGCTGCCCTGAGACGCTTCTGCGAAGGGGCCAAGGTTTGCCCCGAGGTCGTGATGCTGGCGGCCGACAAGGACGCGGTGCCTCCCGGGAGAGAAGTGGTGGCGATAGCCGGGACGGGGTCCGGAGCAGACACGGCAATGGTGGTCGCATCGGCCAAGAGCAAGGACTTCGGGGAGTTGAGGATCAAAGAGCTCCTGTGCAAGCCGAGGTAGCCAAGCTAATCCAAGGCGGTCGTGCCCTGATGAGGAAATGCGCAAGGCGTGGCAGATACTTCGACGCCGGGGCCGTCCAAACCTATGCCCAGATGGCAGGGCGTGACCCACAACGGAAGATCTCCTGGCTTCGTCCGGAGTGCCAGAGGGAGTCCGGCGCCTTTTCGCCCACAGGACCCAGTCGCAAGGCCGAGGCAGAAGCCCACGGGCATCTGGGGACGTCTGAGCAACCCATCATCAGAAGCGCCGCAAGCAAGGACGGGCACAAGGCGGTCGCAGGGGAGCCTTTCGGCCCGACCATGCACTGTCTGGTCGAGAGCTGGCACGGTCGCGACGCCTGGGGTGGATACCTGACCAGACCACATGGCAAAATCCCCAATACATCTATAATATCGCCGCTACCACCGTTCTTCGGACTGCCGGATGCTCGGCAGATGCGACGGTCGTAGACTGGAAACTGGCCGTATTGACCGTAGGCAAGGGCTGTTTGATGGGTTCTGACCTGGACCGCTTGGAGCGTCAAGTATCAGAGAAGACCTTCAACATGGGGGACTACGCCGTCCGCATCACCGAGGGTCAGGTGGAGGTCCGCAGCAAGAAGGGAAAGGAGTGGGGGCAGGCCGTTCTCTTCCAAAGGGCATCGGTCAAGGCCTCGTTCACCCCGGTGTCAAGAAAGCCCCTGATCGTCCTGTGGGTGGGCTACCTGTTCTATGCTCTTGGCTTCCTGACCCTCTTCGTTGTCGATGGCATTCCACAATCCGACCAGGTCGCGGTTCTCGGAATCGCCCTTTCACTGCTCCTTGTGCCCCTCCTGCTGTACATCTTCCTGCCGACGACGATCTTCGTTGCGGGGTGCGCGGTCTTCTTTGTGGCGATCTTCTCCGCCCCCGAGCTTGGCTACATGGGAACCCTCTTCCAGGCCGCCCAGGAAGCCATCGGAGGAGGCTACGTTGAGGCCTTCATCATCGGGGCTTCCCTCTTTCCCATCGTGCTGCATGTGATGGTTGGCCAGACGATCGTGAAGTACCGGCTCTTGCTGGAGGAAGGACCCAATCGATTCGAGGGGATGGCCTACGGATCGTCCCGATCCGCACTCCTTCGGCACATCGCGGAAGGGCCCCCCGAGATGGGCCAAGGGTTTTCGCTCAGGCGCCTATTCGAGTTCAGGCTACCGTTCTTTTTCATGAGGCTAAGCAGAGGGAGGATGAAGAGCTGCCAGTACTGCGGGGAGAAGACGCTGCTTGAATGCACCAGATGCCGTGCACCGATCTGCAGCTCACACTACGGCACCCTTCAAGGCTACAAGGTGTGCCTGGACTGCCTGGCGCAGCGGCGGGGGAAAACGAGGGAGGGCTTGCGTTGGATGAACCGCTGATCGCTAGCCGTGATTGCGTCTTGAGCAGACAGGAATTCCGCCGACCAGGAACTTTCCCGAGGACGCTGAAGATGGATCTGACTGGCCCTGCATTCGAGCTCGCTAGAAGGCGTTGCCTATGAGGGAAGACGAGCTTCTCTCCTTGCTGAGGGCGAAGTTCAAGGAGCCCCGAATACAGGAGGGTCTGAAACTTGCGGACGCCGGGGTCCGCCTGACGAAGGACCACACCATGGTCGATGCCGGAAAGGGCAAGTTCAAGGACGTCGGGATCGCGTCCATCTACCGAACTGAGTCAAAGGTTGAGCTCGACCTTGCATCACTCTCGCCAAGGTGCCTCTCATGCGGCCTCTCAAGGGGTGCCGTGTGCAGGCACAACATCTCGCTAGTCATCGCCGCCAACCGCCAGGGGTTCCTGCCTGACGAGGATATCCACAAGCTGGTCGGCGGCCTGTACGAAACCAAGGACAAAGGCGCCGAGCTGGCAACCAGGGTATGCCCAAGCTGCAGAAGACCCCTCGAGGTGACTTCCCAGGTAGTCTGTCCCAACTGTGGCCGCGCCGTTTGCCCAGATTGCTACCGCAACCAGGACCGCATGTGCGCAAGATGCTACGACGTCAAGGTCTTGGGCAAGAGGTTCATGCCCGCCGGCGTGAAAGCGGGTGCCAAGGATGTCCTGAGACCTCTGGCCAAGCCCGCGCTTGTGATGCTCATCGCCTACGGTTTCATGTGGTTGATGTTTTACAGTCGCCCGCTCAGGGATGTGCATCCCCTGCTGCCGATCGCCCTGATCGTGGTGCTCGTGGTCGTCCCGATCCCAATATGGGCATACCTCAGCTGGCGCAGAAAGGCAAGGTCCCGGTGATGCCCAGCTGATCGGATTCCCAAGATGGCCTGCCTTCCCATATCCGGACTTGCTCGGCAGATCGATATTAGGGCCTCTTGATCCTCAGCGCCAACCGAGGGACCTCGTTCTGACTGCACCCTCTCCGCCCGCTCGACCCCGTCGTCTGCCCCAAACGCAACAGGACGCGTCAAGTGGTTGAAGGATAGCTCACAATGTGAGGCATCACCCTGATAATCATCTTGACTAGGGACGCGCATCCAATGTGCGCTCTCCCCTGGAGATGTCGCTCAATCCGGGGCCACAAGATGGGTGTTGCGATCTCGCCTACCAGGAACTAGCGAAGCCCCTTATGCTTGCGTCTCGATGTCCAGAACTTCATCTTCGAATAGGCAAACATCAAGAAGACATCCAATGGCGTCAGCAGAATATGGGTTCGCCGCCCTGGCGCGGTGGTTTCCCTTCTCATCCTTGGATTCCGCCCGAGCATGTCGAGGAACTTGACCATCGGGAGAAGACCCCCAAAGGCCGGTGAATGAGCGTTGAAAGCTTTTGCTGGGGGTTACAGCAGAGATCGCTGCTGTGACTAGTGGGATGACGAGGGGAGAGCCGTGGGGGGGTTGCCTCGGACTCCATCCATGAAGGCTGGCCGTGCTTCCTTCTGCCGCATGCCTCGGGGTTTGGGTGGTCTTTGCGCCGATTCCGAGGATGCCCAAGCATCTTGGCTAGCCGATCCGTCCCGCGACCCAAGCATACGTTGCAGCCTTGCACGCATCCGTGTGCACATGCCCGACGTCGACCTCGTGGCGGATCGACTTCGGCCCCCGGAGCGAATTATACGCAGCGTAGATGCCCGTGGGCGGGCAGAGGTCATCCAGGAAACCAAGGCTGAACATGGCGGGGCAGCGGATCCTTGATGCGAAGTTCACCCCGTCTATGAATCTGGCCACCTCCATCTGCCGAGGGTCTGGGATCCCTGCGCGAACCCGTACGATCCTCGGCCAGCCTGCGGCGCGGCCGACTACGGGACCCGTGTGGTCACAGTGCGTGCTGCAGGAGGTAACGAGCGCTGTGACCTTGCTGTTGAGCGCGGCTGCGGCGAGGGCCTGCCCACCACCCTGGCTGTGCCCCTCGGCGATCAGGTGCTCGCCGTCCCAGTCATCACTTTGGCAGAGGAAATCCACTGCCCTGGTAGCCCGGAGGAACATGCCCCGGAAGTACACCCTTGCGCGGCTAGTCCTTCCGCGTTTTGCGTAGTCGGCAAGGCTGCCCGTCCGCAGCTTGAGGTAGAACTCCCTGGGCATGTCGTTGGGGATGGGATGTGGGTTGATGCTCAGGACCATGACGCCGCGCGCGGTCCAGTCCAACCCGTTGTCAGCAGGGACCGGGTAGACACCCGACCCGTGGTATCGGACGAGCCCGGGGAAAGGGCCCTTGCCTCGCGGTCGCAGAAGCCAAGCATGGATCTTCCGCCCGCCCCGCATCTGGATGATCACCTTGGATATTCGCCCATCGGGATGCTCGCCATGATGTCCGACATCCGCCCTCACCGGTCCCGAAAGCAGCTCCTCCGTTTGCTCGGCCCAAAACTCGTCGAAATCATCCGGAACGGGGAGGGACGGGTGGATCCTCTCGGGAGCGATTGCGGCCGCGGCATCTGCATTCTGCGTCGCCCCAGCCTGGACAACCTGCACCGACATGCGAATGAACCCGGGGGCATCGGAACGAACCTCCACTTCAGATGGCAGATCATCCCGACTCAGAACCCCGGACTTGACGATGGCACATCCGTCCCGCCTGATCGAGTAGTTCAGCGAACCGGGCAGCGATCGGAGATCCTGGCCGGGGTCGACGCGGAAGACTATTGGTTCGCTCTCCCCATAGACAGCACTTGACCTGTCGGTGGAAACCCTGAGCAGAGGATCAGCCCCTGGTGGCGACGGTTCACCCCGCAATCAACAGGAGGTGAGCCTTGGCTTCGTCAGCCTCAGAAAAAGCACGTATCCCAAGTAGGTCAACTTCCCTTGTGAAATCAGTCTCCTTTCCTCCAGGTCCTTCAGGCCGGCGCTCCCGGCCGGCTGTTCCTTCCCGTGCCCCACCTTCCTCAAGGCGTCGATGGCCGCGGGCCTTCTCAAGAGCCAGCGCTGGTGCTCATTGATCATTTCCTCCCTCGGCCTGCCTTTCTGCCAGTAATGTTCGTAGAGATCCCTGCACCACCGGATCGCTCGCTGATCAGAGGAGCTGAATCCGGCATAGTCGAATCTCCCGTCCGGCAGCGGGAATGCCAGGGCCGCCACCTCCTTCTCCGATATGAACAGGTAGACATCCAGCCTATCCAAGAGCCTTTCCTCCAGCTTCCCCTTGGCCCTAGCTCGGTTCAGCGCACCCTCAAACTCGGGCCTCTCCCACTCCTCCGGCAGCTCCTGCGGAGGGATGCTGTACGGCGCATCGATGTTCCTCATCGTTATCCCCCGTTCAAGCGCCTTCTGGAAGTATGGAGCTTGGCTAGGAAGGTACTGATCGGTGGCGGTCCAAACGTACTCCTCTGCCCTCCCCAACATCTTGTCCACGTTGTGGAATCCAATCATGATATCCTCCGTGAGCGTGCTTCCCCGAAGCTCCCCCAGCCTGCAAAGGAACTCGCGCGGCAGGGCGTCGATGACGTGGGTGGAGAAGTAGCTTCTATGCTGGAAGGTAAACTGCAAGCCCGGTATCTGTCCGAGCACCAGCCTTCCGTAGCGGCTGACGTGATGCAGGCCCTGCGGGTCCTTCTCGGTGAGACCCATGGCCTCGAGCCGGGAGAGATGACGGCTGGCCTCTTGGACGGTGAGACCCAGCTTCTGCGCGACCTTGGTCACGATCATGGGTTCCTCATCCAGCCCCAACAGCATCCTGAGTCGATCATGGCTGGAAAGCTCGAACAGCAACCCGCAAACATCGGTCAATCCAGCACCTGTCCGCATGTGCAATGACCCGGCCTTGAAGAATGGCGCTGCCCGCGGCCCCATGATTTGACGCGGCGCAATCTCACTTCGGCCCCTTCAGGCACTTCTCCGGCGACCTCCACACCACGAATACCACGGGCAGCACAGACCCGATCAGGCCAACGATCAGGCCCAGGAAGATCCCGAGGATCGCCCTCCCAGGCCCGCATGCCGAAGCGAGGTTAATTCCAGGCTCGATCCCACTCAGTTTTGCGACCACGTTGCCGACGACCACCACAATGTAGCCCAGGATCGCCCCACTGGTCCCGATGATCATTCCCTCAGCCGCGAAGATCATGAGGGTCGTGGTGGTTTCGGCGCCAATGGCGCGGATCGTGCCTATCTCGATGAGACGTTCGTACAGCGAGATCTCCATAAGGTTCATGTATATTATCAGGGCCATCAGCCCTGCGGCGAGCGGCAGTTCCCAGTGGCGTGTCACCATGAAGCCCGCCCCGCCGACGCTCATCGAGAAGCTGACGTGCTGGATGAAGTTCGCGCAGACTAGGCTCAGAACGAGCACGAGGAAAAACGTCCTAAGCTTGCGCCTGGAGACACTGCGCAGGGAGAGAATGAAGAAGTCCAGATCCACCAGGGGCGGGGGCGCGATGTATGCTGAGTGAAGCCTGTGCAACTCCCTCGCGGTCGCCAGCTGGGCCTCCTTCGTTTCGGGCCATCTGAAGCATTCCGAGCGGCTCAAAGGGGAGGATCGCCGTCCCGCAAGTGAAGCGTCCTCCACGAATCCCACGTCAGCTCCCAGGCTGTGCAGCCCCTCCACGATCGAAAGAACCGTGGGCAGATCCACGTTCACCAGCCTGACTCGATAGAGTGTGGCGGGAATCCGGGAGAGTATCCTGACAAGCCTGCCCCCGCTATGCATTTCCACGTATGGCACCTTGAGGCGCAGCGTTGTGCCCTCCGTCAGCGGGCTCAGCGGATCGTCGCGCCTCAGCATTCCCTCGATCCACTCGTGCCTGCCGCGCCGGACCCTCCTTGTCTCGTAGAACCGCGACAGGACGCCCTCCGCCTGGCTCAGGCTGATCTGCGACCTCTGCAGGAGCATGTCGAGCCTGCGGGCCTTCAAGTAGCCCTCCTCCCGGAAGGCCGCCTCCAGCGCCCGATATGAGGCAGCGCGATCACCTGCACCGACACCTCAAGATGCTAGTGCCGCGGGGCGGCACGCCCCGTGATCCAGCCTCCTGCGCTGGCCCCAGTACTTTAAGCCTTTGTCGGAACTTGGAGTTGGATCATTTATGAAGGTCCATTTCAACTGGGAGAAGACGCAGGAGCTACCAAGGCCATGAATCAAAGGGAGAGATTCCTTGAGGTCGCCCTGTTCGGGAAGCCCGACCACATACCCCTGTCGATCGGGGGCGTTAGACCGCTCACGAGGGATGCTTGGATAAAACAGGGGCTGCCCCAGGATGGCAACGTCCCCAAGTACTTGGGCTTCGAACAGTGCATGGTGGGATCGGCGAACATAACCTCCTACCCTGGCGAGGGCTTCGAGTGGAAGCCGAGCCCCTCCTCCATCAACCTAGGTCCATCCCCGCCTTTCAGGCACAGGTTACTGAAGGAGGATGAGAGGCACAGGGTCTGGACGGACAGCCTGGGCATCAAGCAGATGGGCTTTCAACACGACTGGAAGAACGGCTGGAGCGGCTTTGCGACGAGGGTCTTCATGGAATTCCCAGTCAAAAGCCAGAGGGATTTCCTGAAGATCAAGAAGCGCTACGACGCCAAGGACCCTCACAGGTATCCCAGCAACTGGGACGAGATCGCCAGATCCTACCGGGGCAGGGACTACCCCCTGAGCATGGTCATCAGGGGGCCCTTCTGGTGGACCCGGGACATGACGGGACTGAAGATGATAGCGACCGGGATCTATAGGCAGCCGAGGCTGATACGGGAGATCATGGACTCCTGCGCCGAGTTCCAGATGCAGGTCCTGCAAAGGGCTCTGGATTCCGTTGATCTGGACTACGTCATCCTGGCTGAGGACATGGCCTACAAGAACGGCCCAATGATCGGTCCCAGGACCATGGAAGAGTTCATGGGGGAGGCCTACAGGCATATCGCGGGCAGCTTCCGCGACCACGGCGTCAAGGTCATCATGGTCGACAGCGACGGCAACCCGGAGGCCCTGATACCCACCTGGCTCAAGTGTGGCATCAACGGCCTGACGCCCTGTGAGGTGGCGGCGGGCGTGGACATCGTCAGGCTCGGGGAGAGGTATCCGCGGCTGGTCATCATGGGTGGGATAGACAAGAGAAAGCTGGCGAAGGGAAAGGAAGCGACGAGGACGGAAGTCCTCTACAAGGTCCCGCCCCTGGTCAAGAGGAGGGGTTTCTTCCCCGGAGTCGACCATGCAGTGCCACCGGACATATCCATGGAAACGTTCAGGTACTTCGTGACAATGCTCAAGGATCTGTGTGGATGGACCGACGTGAAAACCTGATCCGTTCAAAGGTCAGTTGTCTGTCACTCCACACGGTAGCTGGATAGGTGCTTAAGCCCACGTGAAGGGAGGAGTGACCATGAATATCATGACAGACCAATCCCCGGAGGGAAGCGCATGTCGAGCATAGAAACCTCAGGACTCACGAAGAAGTTCGGCAATCTGACCGCCGTGGACTCGGCCGACCTCGAGATCGAGACCGGCGAGATCTTCGGCCTCCTCGGGCCCAATGGCGCGGGGAAGACGACCACAATCAAGATGCTCGTCACGCTGCTGAAGCCGACGTCCGGCACGGCGAAGGTCAACGGATTCGACATAGAGAAGCAGGCCGAGGATGTCAGACGTTCGGTCGGCGTGGTCTTCCAGGACCCAAGCCTGGACACCGTGCTGACGGGCCGGGAGAACATGGAGCTCCACGCCCGTCTGTACGGCGTCGGGCGGGAGACTAGGCGGAAGCGCATCGACGAACTCCTCGCCCTCATGGACCTCCAGGCGCGGGCCGACGATGTGGTGAAGCACTACTCGGGCGGCATGAGGAGGCGCCTCGAGCTTGCAAGGGGGCTCCTCCACCACCCTGCGGTCCTCTTCCTGGATGAGCCGACGCTCGGGCTCGATCCCCAGACGCGGGAGCTCACCTGGAAGTACATCAAGACGATATCTGAGCAGGAGCAAACCACGGTCGTGCTCACCACTCACTACATGGACGAGGCCGACGCCGTGTGTGGCCGTATCGGCATAATCGACCACGGACGGGTGGTCGCGCTGGACACGCCGGCCGACCTCAAACACCGACTCGGCGGGGACCTCGTGTGTCTGAAGCTGAGCAGGCCCGATCCCAGCCTTCTCAGCGGCCTGAGCTACATCAAGGAGGCCAAGGTGAGCGATGGGCAGCTGGCCCTGACGGTGGAAGACGCAGCGGCCCACCTCCCCG
>Ga0172366_10001807_pt1:15000-16706 | contig 16706 bp, 12 predicted proteins | sample LakKivSesite69cm_FD_114533 | JGI IMG/M metagenome (GOLD analysis project Ga0172366, IMG submission 114533) | Sediment microbial communities from Lake Kivu, Rwanda - Sediment site 69cm | ecosystem: Environmental > Aquatic > Freshwater > Lake > Sediment | place: Rwanda: Western... | reverse complement strand
GCCTCTCATTCCGTCTTCAGCCGGCTTTACATTCACCTTCGTTTAGAACTCCTTCCATTCAAAAGCCTTAAGAAAGGATAGGAAGACAACAGGCTTGGTCGTTTGAGGAAGACTCAGCTCAAGGATATTGTCCTCCAGCTTTTCCAGTAGCCGTTCATCAAACTTAATTTTTAGACTGTTTGCATTTGAAGAGAGGTTAGTAGCTTGAAGGCTGCCCAGAATATAAACGGTCTTTTGTTTCCCCTCAATAGAAAATCCTTTATCTGAGGCAGTGAGGAAAGCTTGAATTTTTATCTCTTCAGGAGAATTTCTATCAACGATTATTCCTCCTTCTCTCTTGCTGCCATCGATAAAATCCTTCCCCGCTGCAAAAATTACAAGCCCGGAATTTGAACCCTTGACATAAGGAATTCCCTCCATCCACCTCACTCCCTGCTGGATGAGGTGAGAGGAAATTTTGATTTTATCGGAGGAGACAATCGCTAATTTTGTGCCGTTCAGAATTGAAGGAATTTCTTCTTGACTCAAGGTGAAATTTCCTGAAGCCTCCTTTACTCCTCCTCCAAGGGAAATAATTTCGCCGTTGACAATGATGATTCCCAGAGGAATAAGGTTGTAGGTAAAGATTTCATCGGGTGTGGAAAATATCGTCTTAGCCAGAGATGGGCTGAAACTCAAAGTCCAGCGGCCCTTTTCGGTGAGAAATGACACAACCTGGTAACTTCCATCAATGGCCATGACCATTTCCTCCAGATCTCCCTGGACAAAGATTCCGCCCAGGCCAGTGCTGTCTTTGATAAGATAAACTCCGTCAGGAACAGGCTCATTTGTTTTTTCCAAGCCGAGAATAACCCTGAGGAGTGAATTTGAAAGATTCTGGGGGTGAAAAAACCTTATTTTGAGGGCTTTTTTTAACTGATCATTTGCCTCGTCTGGAATCAGCTCCTCCTCAGAAAAGCAGGCTTCCAAAGGAGCAAGATTTTTTTCAAGAGGCAGGAAGGTTATTCTGCTTTTTTCCATTAGATTTTGTTTCTGGTCAGGGTCGAGCTCCATGTCGATAAGCAAGGGAATAAAAGCAAGAGGAATGTTGCCTGCAAAAATTCCCAGAGAAGCATCGAAGGAAGACTCATGAATCTTATTAAAATTTTTTATTTTCCCTTTTGAGCGAATTGCGATTCTGTAAGTGGCGTGGAAATAGTCCTCTGTCTCTAAGAGTTCTTCCAGGTCAAAATCTATGATGCTTTCCCAGGCCATATTCTCCCAGTTCTGGGAGGTTCGAAGCGGCGGCTTTGAACCGAGAAGCTTTTCAAGCAATGCCGAGCCTTTGTTACGAGTGTTTTCTCTAAGTTCAAGTGTTTCTTGCGGGGAGAGGTATGAAGGAAGGCTTGTCTTGAAGAGCAAGCTGAGAAGTTGGCTAAAGCCGGTTTTTATCCCATTCTCAGAAGAATAGCTGAGGAGAGTGGAATTTTTTTTGTAAGCACTCGACCTAAGGTAAATCTGAGAAAAAAAAAGCATGCTCAGGCCTAAGGAAGAAAAGGCGAGAAAGAGAAATAAGCAGACAAGAGTCATGACGCCCCTACTTTTTTGACCCTTATCCTCAGCGGCTGTTCGCCAAAGCCGTATTCTTTGGATAGAGAGAAATTTCATGAAGTCTCTCCTTGTTCGGTTTGAGAGCAAGACAAAGTCTTGCCAAGTTTGTTGTTTGT
>Ga0172366_10001807_pt1:0-10000 | contig 16706 bp, 12 predicted proteins | sample LakKivSesite69cm_FD_114533 | JGI IMG/M metagenome (GOLD analysis project Ga0172366, IMG submission 114533) | Sediment microbial communities from Lake Kivu, Rwanda - Sediment site 69cm | ecosystem: Environmental > Aquatic > Freshwater > Lake > Sediment | place: Rwanda: Western Province... | reverse complement strand
ACAACCAGGAGGTGGGCTTAGAAGCAGCCATCCTTTAAAGAAAGCGTAACAGCTCACTGGTCAAGCGTTCTTGCGCCGACAATGTAACGGGGCTTAAGCTTGCTACCGAAGCTACGGCTCGGTGAAGCCTTCGGGCTTTGCCGGAGGTAGGAGAGCATTCTAATACGAGTGAAGCCTCGATGTGAGTCGGGGTGGACGTATTAGAAGGGACCCTGCCGGCATGAGTAGCGATAATTCCGGTATAAACCCGGAACGCCGAAAATCTAAGGTTTCCTGAGGAAGGTCAGTCCGCTCAGGGTTAGTCGGTGCCTAAGCTGAGGCCGAAAGGCGTAGGCGATGGACAGCAGGTCAACATTCCTGCACCACCTGAAAAGCGTTTGTACGATGGGGGAACGCAGGAGGATAGGCATACACACGATTGGAAATGTGTGGCCGCCAGGTAGAGGGAACTTCCAGGCAAAACCGGAAGTTCTTAACCTCGAGCACGGCGGGGAAGATTGCCTTCGGGCTTTCGAACTTGCAGAATCCATACTGCCAAGAAAAGCCTCTAAGGAGTTTTTCAGGTGACCGTACCGTAAACCGACACAGGTAGATGAGGAGAGAATCCTAAGGCGCACGTGTGAGCCCTCTTTTAGGAACTAGGCAATCTAACCCCGTAACTTAGGGACAAGGGGTGCCTCGGTAGTGTGATCTCGATTCTCTTGAGAGAGCACGAAGAGGTCGCAGAGAAATGGCCCAGGCGACTGTTTACTAAAAACACAGGACTCTGCAAAGTCAAAAAAACGACGTATAGGGTCTGACGCCTGCCCGGTGCCGGAAGGTTAAGGGGAAGGGTCAGCCGCAAGGCGAAGCTCTAAACCGAAGCCCCGGTAAACGGCGGCCGTAACTATAACGGTCCTAAGGTAGCGAAATTCCTTGTCGGGTAAGTTCCGACCCGCACGAAAGGCGTAACGACTTGGGCGCTGTCTCAAAGAGGGGCACGGCGAAATTGTAGCACCAGTGAAGATGCTGGTTACCTGCCGCTGGACGGAAAGACCCCGGAACCTTTACTGCACCTTAGCACTGGATTCTGGTTTATTATGTGCAGGATAGGTGGGAGACTTTGAAGTTCCGACGTCAGTCGGGATGGAGTCGTCGGTGAGATACCACTCTTAATATTCTGAAATTCTAACCTACGACAGTTATCCTGTTGAGGGACAATGTTAAGCGGGTAGTTTAACTGGGGCGGTTGCCTCCCAAAGTGTAACGGAGGCGCCCTAAGGTTCCCTCAGGCTGTTTGGAAATCAGCCGTAGAGCGTAAAGGCATAAGGGAGCTTGACTGTGAGACTTACAAGTCGAGCAGATAGGAAACTAGGGCTTAGTGATCCGGTGGTTCTGTATGGAAGGGCCATCGCTCAACGGATAAAAGGTACTCCGGGGATAACAGGCTTATAGGGCCCAAGAGCTCATATCGACGGCCCTGTTTGGCACCTCGATGTCGGCTCATCGCATCCTGGGGCTGAAGCGGGTCCCAAGGGTTGGGCTGTTCGCCCATTAAAGCGGTACGTGAGCTGGGTTTAGAACGTCGCGAGACAGTTCGGTCCCTATCCACGGTAGGCGCAGGAAATTTGAGGGGAGCTGTCCCTAGTACGAAAGGGCCGGGACGGACGAACCGCTAGTGTACCAGTTGTGCCGCCAGGCGCAGTGCTGGGTAGCTACGTTCGGCAGTGATAACCGCTGAAGGCATATAAGCGGGAAGCACGCCCCAAGATTAGATTTCCCTCCCCGCAAGGGGCTGTAGGTTCCTCGAAGACTACGAGGTTGATAGGCTGGGTGTGTAAGCGCGGTGACGCGTTGAGCTTACCAGTACTAATAGACCGTGAGACTTGACCATAAAGTTTATTCAGGGCAAATAGCTGCTTTTATGAGGGAATACAATACTTTATTATTTCAAATTAAGTATTGTGTCCTTTATTTTACTTGTTTTAAGCATGACTTTTTTATAGAATAAAATTCCGGCAACCATAACGGAGGGGAAACACCCGTTCCCATTCCGAACACGGAAGTTAAGCCCTCTGGTGCCGATGGTACTGCTCGCGGAAGTGAGTGGGAGAGTAGGAAGTTGCCGGGTTTTTTATATCAAGAAATAAAGGCGAGGGACAAATTGCCTTTGGACAAGGAGTCCTGCCCTTTATTTTACGTTTAAGGAGAGGTAAGGAAGTATGAACATTTACGTGGGCAATTTGTCTCGGGAAGTGACCGAGAGTGAATTGAAAGAAGCCTTTGCGGCCTTTGGCGAGGTTTCTTCAGCATCGGTTATTAAGGACAAGTTTACAGGCGAGTCGAGAGGGTTCGGATTTGTGGAGATGCCGAACAAAGAAGAGGCGGAGCAGGCGATTGCTGGTTTGAATGGAAAAGACATGAAGGGTCGGGCATTAAACGTAAACGAAGCCCGTCCGCGAAGAGATGACCGCCGAGGTGGATTTGGCGGCGGCCGGAGCCGTGGCGGCTTCGGCGGCAGGCGGCGCTTCTAATTCGCCTTATCCAGTCTTATAGTCAACTAAAAAAAGACTAAATTTTTCTGGTGTTGAAATCTGTCTCCTAATTTCTATTCCTGACGCGGGCAAAAATTAGCGTTGATAGTCCCGCGCATTCGCTCGCCGAAGTCAGTAAGATAGAAGGAAATTTCCAAATTTTATTAGGGAGGATCTGCTTTTTGAGCTTCAGATATTTTTCAGATAATTCTTGATATGGTCGTGACTACCAGCCAAGACAAATTCAATTAAATCTTTTTGCCATCTAAAGAGAATTCTTACTTTCAAGCCCTTTCTAATTTCCCGGTAATTCTTTCTTAAATTTTTAAGGCCTATTCCCTTTTGTAATTCTTTCTCCTCTGTAAGCAAGTCAATAAGGTGTATACATAAATCTTTAATATTTTCTTTTTCATCAGGAGACAAAGATTTTACTGATCTATCAAAGGAAGCTTTAAATTCGAATTTCATAAAGACCTAACGTGCTTCTTTGCTCCGGCAGCAGATTTATAAATTGTTCCTTTTTCTGCAACTAATCTTTCAATTTTATTCCATTCCTCTTGAGTAAAGTACTTTTTTTCTTTAATTTCGCAAGGGAAGAAAAACACGCCTGTCTCTGTAATTTTAAACATAACTGTGGAACCTTTCTTTAACTTAAAAATTTCTCTTATAGATGCCGGTACAGTCACTTGACCCTTTGAAGTCATTTTGACTATTTCAAAGAATTCCATTAATTGACTCCTTACTTTCTTACATTCTTACCAACGATAGAAAACTTTTAAGAAAATGTCAAGGTTTAAATGACAAAATAAAATTAAGACAGCAGCTTCCGTTTCTTCAACCAGCGCTCACGCAGCCTGACAGAATCCAACCCAAAATAACTTCCTTTGGAGAGTGGATTCCGGCCGACGCATTCGAAGCGCAGAGTGTGCTTTCCTTGAGGCAGCTTGAAGCTGCCGAGGTAGTGGTCCTTGACCTCGAGCTGCGGGGAATAGAAATCAAAGTCTTGAATTTTCTGCCCGGCCATGTAGTCCTCTGGCTGCCGCACGTTCTTGCCGTCGAGGAAGATGCGCCAGATGCCGTAGTCATCGGCGTGCGTGCAACGGAGAATCAGGCCGCGGTACTCCTCCTTTTCCACTTGAAAATCAACTTCAAGCAGAGGATTGTCGCTGGCCGGCATGAAGAAGAGCTGTCCCTCGCCTGTCCAGTCATAGCCTTTCTGGAGTTCAAGCACGCCTGGTGAATAGTGGGCCGTGTCCTTCATGGCTTTGCCTTCGATGACGATATCCAGGTTGGGGAGGATGCGCTCGGCGAGCGGCGGGAGCGTCGTGAAGCGCTTGGGCTGTCCCACTTGATACCAGAAAGCCACGGTCGCGATATCGTCTTCGCGCTCGACATGGCCTTCGATTTTTCCGCTCTCAGTCTCATCGGCTGTGATCCAGCCTTTGTGCTCAATCTCGAATCGGAGAGATTTGGTGAAGCGGATAGGGTCGGCGATATGCCAGCGGTAGAGGATGTACATCGTCCCCAGATCCTCGAAGTCTGTGCTCATATACGTGCAGCCAAAATAAGGGAAAAGAGTTTCATTGAGGCCCCAGGCCATGAGGAAGTAGTCTTCTGTGCCTGTGCCCTGGATAGTGGGCTTGGCATCGTCGTCAACGTAGAACTTGGCATCACCCTCTCCGAACCAGAATGGGCTGCGGGAGCGAGCGGACATGACCGTGCCCACATAGTGGCCTTGGCCTGCGGCATCGAGGATGAGGTAGTCATGGCCGAGGCTTTCAGGAAATTCCTGCCGATACTGGGCGCAGAAATAGGCGGTCTTTTCCGGGAGCTTCTCCACTTCCGTATAATCGATGTGATAGTAGAAAGAGCGGATGTTTTTCTGGCTCTCATTGCTGATGGTGATCAGACCGCGCTTATGGAAGGGCATGGGCCAGAAGCAGTTATAGCCGTCCCCGGTTTCGACCTGCACCGGGACTGAGCGAATTTCGCGGCGAAGGCCGAAGCCGGCAGCGAAGAAATCGCCGAGCGGAGACTCGACAGCCGGCTCCTTGCCGTCATCCCAATAGATGCGGAGCACGATCTCGTCAGGCCGCGCCGACCCTTCTGCCTCCAGCCAGTTGGGCCGGGCCTCGTTAAATGTGAGCCAGATGTGATTGATGACGGCCGGACCTTTGATATCCGCCAGGGTGACGGTCTCTCCAGGCATGACGATTCCGATCCGGTCTTTGTTGGAGTTGGGGTCAGGATGAGCCGAAGTCACAGCTCTTGACTCCCCCTGTTTGATCAGAGCCAAATCAGACAGGTCGTCTGCAGCTATTCGTGATGAAAAGACAGCCAAAAATAAAAATGCTGCCGCTCCAAGAAGTCCTGTACTAACAATTTTTCTTTTCATGATTTCTCCTTTCCCAGTCATAAGCCTTATTTTTGAATTTATTATTTGTATTTATAAAACGAAAGAGAGCAATTTTCAAACACAAAGAGAACTTTTTCTCCCAGATTATCTAGGTCAGGAATTTTTTTTTTTAGAAAGCCTTGATTTTTACGCTAAGCTTGGAATTCAGCCGTCAAATCTATTCTTCTTTTAGCTCTGCCCAGTTCCGGATTTTATAGCGAAGGATTTTGGTCAGGCCAGCCTCCTCATCCATCTTAATTTGGTAAAGATGTCCGTTGCTGATAATGTGGGGAATGAAAGGCATTATTATCCTGTGGAGGCAGCGTCCTTCTCGGCTGAAAACATCGAAGGTGTATTCTTTGGGCTGCTCTTTATCGAGAACAGATGAAGTCAGCCTCTTGACATAAATCCTTTCCTTGTCATCGGCCAAGATTTGATTGAAAAAGGGCTTGTGCTTGGGAAAAAAGAGGCCCTTTTCAATTTCGCTTCGCGAGATCTTTCCGATAATTGCTCTTCTCGATTTCGCATGCCGGTCAATGATGGCTGCTTTCTCTTTCCCGCTTATCGGCTGGGGGGCGTCATCCTTTTTGATGATGAACTTCACCTTGCCCTTAGCATCGACGACAAAAATCTTATATTCCGAGGAGTTGCCGTAACAGAAAGATTCGGGGCCGACAGGGCAGAAGCAGATACTATTGTTGTATTCGTGGGAAAAGAAAAAACTCACCATAGCTTCGCCGGCTTTGCGTGGGGTGGTCACAAATCCTTCATCAAGATATGAGGCTAAGGTTTTAACCGGATTGCCCTCAGCATCATACTCTGCCACAACATTCGCCCTTGTCTTTTCGTCAACCTGGAGGAATAAGGCGAAAAATGTCCCTTGGCGAGTGATAAAAAAACCAAATAGGAAGTTTCTTAGGGCGATGCTCTTGACAAACCCGCCATCGGTTCGGAAGACTATGAACTGTCTCTCCTGAAAAATGTAAATATAATCTTGAGCGCCGATGAAAATTTGGACAGGGCTTTCCATCTCTCCCGGTCCCTGTCCTTTCCGGCCGATGGTCTTCACAAATTTTCCTTCTTGGTCGTATCGCTGAATCCGGCATTGGTCAAAGTCAAGGACATAGATATTCTCCTGGCTGTCTAAAGCACAGGCTGCGGATCTATAGAAAGCGTAGTTCTCATCGTCCTCACGGCCGATGCTTAAATCCTGCTCCAGGTCAAGAACGAGTTCTCCATAAAGCGGCTCTTTTGGATTGCGGATGACGGTCATGCCGTCTTCTTTTTCGATTTTTCCTTTCCACTGGTCCGCTGGGAATGCTGTAATCAGAAAGCCTGAAAGAAAAGCGAGCGCCACCAAAAGCTTTGTATGATGTATTTTCAACCTCATTTTTACCTTTGCCTAAAACAAGAAAAACATAACATAAAATAGCCTGAATGCCAAATTCGAGTTAACGCCGGCGAATTGATTTCAGATTCAGAAAGATTTCCACTTTCTAAGAAAAGATCCTATCCCATTTTGTTAGATTGAGTTTTAACAAGAAGCAGAAGCCAAATTTAGATTCGGATGAATATCTTTCGTTTGTAGAGGAAGTAGCAGAGGGCCCAGAGAAGACCCAAGACCACGAACGCGTTCGCTACCTTCATCCATGGCTCGCTGATGTGCAGGGCGCCCAGGAAGCCATGGACAAAGATGGCTACTGTGCCGTTGAGCCAGCCAGGGGTGATTGTCTCCTTGATAAGATAGATGAGAATCGAGTTCATTCCCACCACCGCGAAAAAGCCCGCCCAGCGTTTCCAACCTTTCATCTCAATCAGCCAGAACAGCAAAGCTAATGCCAGGAGACACCATCCGCCGGAGACAATCACAAAGGAGCTGGTGCAGATGCGCTTGATGATCGGTGTGCGCAGCGCCTCAACTCCAAATCCCCAATCCATAATGTATCCCAAGAGAACAGCCATCAAACCCGCTGCAGCCAAAACAGCGGCTTTCCTTTTTTGTATCCATTCCCCTCTAATGGTTTGTCCTGCCAGCGAACCCCAGATGGTGTGGGCTGAAGTCGTGATGCAGTTCACTGCCACCCAGTGACCTTTCGATAGTTTTCCCATCAAAACCATATCCATCCAGGAGCCGAAGTTTTTGTCGGCTACAAAAGTTTGGTCATAAGGAGGGATATGAATGAAGCGGTAAGATAGGTCTGAAACCAAGATGAGTCCTACGGAGATAAAGAACTGGACTTTCCGCGGCAAACGCATGATGAGGAATGTTATCATGACTGTCACTGAGAGCTGGGTCAGGACGTTCCACAATTCCCAGACGATTTTGCCGTTATAAACGCAGTGCAGGCCTGTTCCCAACAGAAACAGGATCAAGCATCTGCGGGCGATGTGGCCGAAGGTTTTCGCCCAGGTGTCTCCTCTCTCCCATCGCTTGTTGATGGAAAAGACCATGGCTACACCGACGATAAACATGAAGGCCGGCTGAACCAGGTCCCAGAGGCGCAATCCGTTCCATGGATGGTGGAAGAACTGCTGGATGACGGGCATCAAAAAGCCGGCGCCCTTGTGGCCTTTGACCAGAGTTCGCAGGCTGCCGTAGACTTCTGTCCCTTCGGCGAGCAGGGCAACCATCACCATCCCGCGGAACACATCCAGCGACAGAAGTCGTTCGGAAGGAATTTTCAGAAAATTTTTTTTGGCTTCTTCAGCTTTTGCTGGCATCTCATCAAACATATATTGTCAGGGAAATATTCTTGTCAATAGCTGAATGATTTCTCTTTGAGGGTCGCTTTTGGTTTTCCTTAGGCAAAATTGAAAAAGTCGAATTATCACTCTCTTATTCAAAGTTCCGCCTTTGGCTGCCAATAGATATCAAGCTTGGCTGATTGGCTCGACAATCACGGCCGTGCCGTAGCAGAGGACTTCGGTCACACCCTGCATGATTTCAGTGGCATCGTAGCGCACGCCGACGACTGCGTTGGCTCCTCTTTCCTCAGCATGCTCTACCATCATCCTAAAAGCTTCAGCTCGGGTTTGCTCGCAAAGCTCAGTGAAAAGGGTGATGTTTCCTCCGATTAGAGTCTGGATGGATGCGCCGAGAGTTCCGAAAACAGAGCGGGAGCGGACGATAATCCCGCGGACGACTCCGAGGGACTTCACGATGCGGTAGCCGTCGATGGTGAAAGCCGTGGTGGTCATAGCCTGGATCTTGGAGGGACGATGAACGGCAGCCTTTTCCTCAGGCGTCATTTTTTCATAGCATTCGATGCAGACTTCATCGCCCTTAAAATAGTATTGCGATGCATAATCCTTTCCGCATTTTCGGCACCTCACCTCAAACCTCCTCTTATGGATGAAATAGCAAGAATTTAAAACACAATTTATGGGCTCGGCTATTTGACTTTTTTTGCCTCGAGCTTTTGACCGCCTTGATAGAGAATAAGCTCGGTAACCTTTCCTGAGGCATCCTTGACAAACTCAATCTGAGCATCCACGACCTTGAGGAAGAACTTGGTTTCCGATTCGGGAAAGATTTCCACTTTCTCCTGGCCGGTTGCCTGAATCATGAGCTTATTATCTTCCTTGGTGACAACGATGGAGAAGCCCGGGGCAAGCTCATATTCGCCCAGATATTGGTCGTAGAGCGCAGGGTCTAAGGTTATCTCCTTGTGGCCTGTTGGCAGTGGCTTTGTTGTCTTGGCGTATGATTCGACAGGGCCGATGCGGTTGACAAGCTTGAGTCCGCTGACTTCACCCTTTTCATTTTTCATAAACTTTATGCGGGCAAATGAATCCTTAAAGAAAAATTCTGTCGGGGAGACTGGAAAAATTTCATCCTTGCTCCCCCCATCACGCTGGGAGAAAAGCCTGTTTCCATCCCGGGTGATATACCGCTCCTCGTTCAGGGCATTGACGTAAACGCCGACAAGCGGAATGACCGCTTTCTCCTCGAGCGTTATAGCCACAGGCTCCTTATAAGGCTTTCCCAGTGTTAAGGCTGTAATTTTAAAAGCAAAAGGCTCAGGCACGCGCCCTTCGATATCGCTGTTGGTCAAAAGCGCGACGAAGGCCTGGTCCTCTGGCATGAGAAGGGTATAGGTTGTAAAGCCCATGATTCCCCCTCCATGTTCAATGATACGGTGTCCTTCATAGTTCGAAATGAACCAGCCATAACCGTAACCAGTGTCTGTGCCATCTTTTAATTTGTAGGGAGTGAAGGCCTTCTCCACAGTTTCTCTCTTGATGAGTTTTCCGGCGAGAAGAGCTTCATTCCAAATGGCCAGGTCATCGACAGAGGAAAGAAGAGAGCCGGCAGCATAAGGCTGGGTCATGCTGAGATAAGGCGCATTCTCGAAGCCAATTTTTCCCTTGGAATATCCGGGAATTCGGCGGGGAATGACCCGTGAGGCGCTTCCATAATAGGAGTGCTTCATGCCCAATGGGTCAAATATATTTTTTTGCAGGAATGCTTCGTATGTTTCGCCAGAGATTTTTTCGATGATTGCCCCCAAGAGGATATAACCTGAATTGCAGTACTTCCATCTTTCTCCAGGCGAAAATTCCATGGGTTTATCCTTGAAGAAGTCGATGATCTCTTTGAGGGTCATGTCTTTCCTCAAGAGGGGAAGCCATTCAGGCAAATCGGTGTAGCTTTTGATTCCAGAGGTGTGTGTCAGAAGGTGCTCGATGGTGATGGTTTTTCCCTGCGTAGGATAATCGGGGAGGAATTTGGTGATTTCATCTTGAAGGGAAAGCTTTTTCTGCTCGGCGAGCATAAGGATGGCCACAGCCGTGAACTGTTTGGTGATTGAGCCGAGCCGAAAGACCATGTCCGGCTCGATAGGAATTCCGAGCTCCATATCCGCCAGCCCATAGCCTTTGCGAAGGAGGACTTTTCCCTGCTTCTTGACCAGGATGGCTGCGCCCGGTTCACCAGCCTTATAGACTTTTTGAAGCAGTTCCTCAACCTGCGAAGTCAAGCCTTTTTCAGAAGCCTGGCCTGCAGGCTGGGCCGAAGAAGCTGAGATAAAGATAAAAATTGCCAGGAATAAGAAACAAAAACCTCTTTTTATCGTCGACATGACAACCTCCT